>JAEEGH010001423.1_pt1 | contig 69323 bp, 50 predicted proteins | sample 9134181 | NCBI WGS metagenome assembly JAEEGH01 (sample SAMN16246544, study PRJNA631951) | gut metagenome | biome: gut microbiome; feature: rumen; material: DP-attached | host: Bos | place: Iran: Karaj | collected 2018-10
GTACACGAACCAGATTAGTCTGCTGAAGGAGTCGGGCGAGGGGGCCAGCCAACAGATAGAAATGCTGAGCGACGAGATCAAGAAGATCATGGACGAGAAGTCGCCGAGGCTCAGTGAGGGCCGTATGCTCTACGACAGCATCATGGAGGGCAGGCCCATCGTGAAGTGGAGTGCTGATGACGAGAAGAAGTTCATCGAATACTTCACCGCCACAAACTACCGACTGATCAGTCATCTGAGGAAAGAGCCTCGCCGAGAGAACCTCACGGACCATAAGTTGATTTATCTGCTCCTGAAAGAAATGGGCAAAACGGACAAGGAAGTCTGCGAAATCATGGGCCTCTCCGACGCCGGCCTCCGCTCCATCCGCAACAGAACAAAGCCGCTAAAAGAATAAAGGTATCCACATGGATGCCTTTATTCCAATTGTCTATATTACCGATTCTACCTGTTCTATGAATTCCTTAGAGAGTGGTTGCATTTCCAATACCTCGTCCTTTGTTACTTCGGCATATTTATACAAGACTGATCCCGTCGCGTATTACATTGTCGTAAAAAGGTGTGATACTGCTAGCATCCCATTCGTCTTTGGTGTACATAACGGGGTTTATTTGCTCGTTCAGTCTCCAACCCAGTTCAACAAAGGGGAAGCTAAACGCATCATAATCACTTTGTTCAAGGCGATTCTTGGGCAGAATAATAAGAATATCCCAATCGGAGCTTTTCTTCGCCTCACCTCTTGCTCTGGAACCAAACAGAATGACGAGACTACCTTTGGGAGCAGTCTCACGGGCTACGGCCTTAATCTCGTCTAAAACCTTTCTGTTCTTATTGTTCATTCAATATGCTATTATTGGTTCCGTCGGCAAAGATAGGAAGTTTTTCAATAACTTCCAAACGTTTAGGAAAAAAAACTCTAAATAAATATGCCACCCTATTGCAGGATGGCACTTTTCTTTGGAATGACTATTACCATGTTAGTCTTGAGGTAGTTTGTAGACTATTGTGCCGTCGATAGTGTAGACGCACTCTTTGTCAAGAGCATCGAATTTGAAATTGTCGATTTGTAGAGTGAGAGAGAGATTTCCATCTTCAAATTGCTTGTCTATTACATGAAGTCGTCCGCTCGTTGCAGTAGTCCCCATGAAACAACTCCAACCATTTTCCGGATAGAAGCCTACTGAGGCCCTAAAGTCATTAGTGTCGAATGTGTCACCTGGTTTTAAATCGGCAAAGTCCATCTCCCAATCATCTTCAAATTCAATGCTGAGTGAAGTGAAAACTTTTGATTCACGAATAACACAAGAGAATGACATATTATATACTAGGTGGACTGTGCCGTCGAGTCCATTTACTTCACCCCACCCTTTCCAACCATGAGGTTCATAGGCCAAACCGATGCTACTTTTGCCCTTGTCTGACTGTATAAGCAGTTCATTGGTCTCGATGTTGGAGAGGTCAATATCTTCATCATCACTACTACAACTAGCCAACAAGAATATGGCAGATAGTAAAATTCCGATAGTCTTTAATGCTCGTTTCATGATTCGATTATTTATAAAACAAATTTATAGCCTAACGTCAGCCAAAGAGACTTGGTTTTGTAGTCGTCTGAATAACTGTATATATTCTTTAGGCCAATGTTATAGCGCAAGTCAAGGATAATGTTTTTATACTCATAGCTGATGGCGATGGGAATAGACCAATTCTCATTGCGATAGTCCCTTTTATTATCATTTAAGTCATAACCAACTATGGTTCTTATCTTTTCTGAATATTCAACATCGTTTCGGGCGCCAAGCAGAATACCGTATTGTATGCCACTTTTCAAGGCTAATCCTTTGAAGGTGTAGATGTTTGCCAATACAGATATATTTAGGTAATTCAGGTTCTGGGTTACGTCGTATTTCTTAAAACCTTCGTTTGAATAAGTCACTCCAAGAGTGCCCCCCAACCATTTAGTGAACATATAATCCGCATCAAGTCCTACAACAATTCCCGCTTTTTTATCCGTATCACGTACTTTAGCCATTTCTTCTTTTGTTATCTCTGAGATGACGCCCCAATACTGGTTGTCTGTCGTTTTCGACCAGTTAACGCCAATCTTCGGAGTCAAAGAAAACTTACCAGCCTGAGGCTGAGCATTCATACTACAAATCATTGCCAAAAAGGCAGCCACTAAAACTATTCTTTTCATTATGCTTGATAATATTTGGTTTATATTGATATAACTGCCAATATCCTTAAATCTTGCATGAACATGCTGCAAAATTAAGAATTATTAGTGAATAAAAGAAAGAATAGGGAGAAAAATAAGTTTTAGGAGCGTTGCAAGAAAAATAGCTGCAAATTATTATTAATCAAGTGGTTAACTCTGAATAGAGTGGAAAAGAGGCAGAATTTGAAACGCTCAAAAGCGTATTATTTCCTGTAAAAGCATTATCTTTGCAACAAAAATCATCAGAATGAAACGTACGTTTTGTCTAATATCTATATTTGCCTTGTTGGCCTTTGGCTGCCAGACTCACAGATCCAATAAGAGCCTGGCAGAAGTGGATTCATTAGTAGTTGCTGAATTATATGATTCAGCCTATCATTTGGTAAACACAAAGTTTGAACCATCATACTTTTCTCCCGAAGAAAAAGCTCATTATGATCTGCTGAGAGTACAAACATCCATGTTGGTTAATAAGCCCATAGAATCAGCAGACAGTTTACTGGATGGAGTTATTTCCTATTATAATCAGCATGTAAGTCATGAAAGATTAGCTGATGCCTATTATTATAAGGCAATAGGCGCGTATAAGGCCAAAGACCCACAACAATCTATTATGCTATTCAAAAAAGCAGAACTCCATGCAAACCAATCTGGTAGTTTGTATCAGCAGTTTAAGATTGCAGAAGGTATCTCCTTTGTGAATAATAGATGTGCAAATTTTGACTTACAACTAGAGTATGCCAAAAAGGCATTAGAATTATCAAAAGTTTTAGGACATAAAAACTGGATAGCCTATTCACTTTCCAAAATAGAAATGGCATATTTCAAGTTAGGAATGGAAGATAGTGCTATGTATTATCTTAACCAGATTCCATCTTATATAAAATATGTAGATAAAAAGGACTTACCTTCCTTCTTGACTGAAATGGGTATTTTGCTAAAAGATCATTTTCCACAAAAGGCTAAAAACTATTTTAATGAATCTCTTAAATACCGCGATCTTACTACCACATATTCTAATTTGGCCGATATTGCATACGATGAAGGGAATCATGAAGAAGCCTATCTTTATTGGAAAAAAGCCTTGAACGTTAAAGATGCAACTCGAAAGGATCTGATTTTTGCCAATCTGATAGAATATGAGATAGAGCATGGCAGGACAGATAGCATCAGCGATTACCTCTCCCATATTATTCATATTCATGACAGTGTTGAAGCATCTCTGAAGAATACTGCAGTCAGGGATATTCAGGCCCACTTCGACCAAGAGATCGCCATTCATGAGAAAGACCAGACGATAATCAAATGGCAATGGGGTATCCTGGCAACCATCTTAGTGATTGTGGTTTTGGCTGTCTATACTATTATAAAGAGGTATAAGGCCAACATGGTGTTGAAGAATTATCAGATGCAGATCATCGACTATACCAACCAGATTCGCGAGATGGAGTTAGCAAGCGAGGACTATTCCAAACAAATAGAGACTTTGAGCCGAGAAGTTAAACAGATCATGGACGAGAGGGCACCACGCCTGAGCGAGGGCCGTATGCTCTACGACAGCGTCATGGAGAGCAAGCCCATCATCAGATGGAGTGCTGACGACGAGAAGAAGTTCATAGAATACTATACCGCCACCAACTACCGCACAGTAGACAGGCTGAGAAAGGAACCTCGCAAGGAGAAACTGACAGACCATAAGCTGCTCTACCTCCTGTTAAAGGAGATGGGCAAGACCGACAAGGAAGTCTGCGACATCATGGGCCTCTCCGATAATGGCCTCAGAAGCATGCGCAACAGAACCAAACCGCTAAAAGAATAAGAAAAAAGTGCCATCCTGCAATAGGGTGGCACTTTGAGTTTGGAATTATCTTACAAAAAATTAGCGTTTCAGGAGTGTGAGCGGGGCCTGGGGGGCCAGGGCGTTGTTGACCTTGGTCTGCTGGGCCTTGACATTGGCTTTGAGGGTGGCCTTGATGTCGGCAGCTGAGGCGGCTACCAGGAACTGGTACTCACCCTCGGCAACTACCCATGCAGAGGCAGCCTCATCGAACGAAGCGAGGTCGGCAGCCTTCACCGTCATGGTGAGGGTCTCAGTCTCCTCGGGAGCCAGCAACTTGGTCTTGGCGAAGGCCTTCAACTCCTTGGCGGGCTTGTTGGCAGCCTTGTTGTCGGGTGCAGAGATGTAGAGCTCTACAACTTCCTTACCCTCGCGAGCGCCTGTGTTCTTAACAGTAACGTTGATCTCGAAGGCATCGCCTTTCTCAACGATCTTGGCATCGCTGTACTCGAAGGTGGTGTAAGAGAGTCCGAAACCGAAGGGATAGCTCACGGGTACATCGAACGAATCGAAGTAACGATAACCTACGTAGATGTCCTCCTCGTAGTTGGTATAGTCGACATTCTTCACGTTAGCACTCTTGGCGCCCTGATTCATCATATCGATACGGGGATCCTGATCGATGGGGAAGTTCTTGGATGAGTAGGCATCGGTGAACTTAACGGGCCATGTCATGGTGAACTTACCGCTGGGCGACTGCTTGCCGCTGAGTACATCGACTACAGAGTTACCACCTTCCTGACCAGCCTGCCAAGCGCAGAGGATGGCATCGGGCAGTGCATTCCAAGAAGCAGTCTCGATGACACCACCGATATTGAGCAGCACAACTACTTTCTTACCGGCCTTGTGATAGACATCGCACACCTGGGTAATAAGCTGGCGCTCAGAGGCGCTGAGGTTGAAGTCGGCAACCTTACGATCGAGGAACTCACCAGAGATACGACCGAGGGTGATGACAGCGATATCAGAGGCCTCAGCCTGCTTAGCCAACTCATCGGCAGAGAACAACTTCTCGGCGGGCAGCGAACCTGGCATGAAGCGGGCGAGCATAGCGGCCTGCTTATCCTTCTTCTCCATAGCGGCGAGTTCCTTCTCCTTGGCAGCCTTGCACTCGGCAGCGTAGGTCTCGTAGGCGGTCTTCAGTTCCTCAGAAACGGTGTAGCCACCATTCTTCAGTCCATCAAGCAGCGATACGACATAAGCGTGGTTCACATTACCAGAACCTGTACCACCGGCAATAAAATCGTAAGAGGTGATGCCATAAAGGGCTACGTTCTTCACGCTCTCAGCGAGAGGCAGAGCATTCTCATTCTTCATGAGCACCATACCCTCGCCGGCACTCTGACGGGTAACCTGAGCATGAGCCTCGAGGTCGGGCTTATTAGAGAACTGATAACCCTGGAAACGGGGGCTCTTCTCTACGAGGTTCAGGATGCGCTGAACGTTACGATCGAGGTCGGCCTCAGAGAGTTTGCCACTCTTCACACCAGCCACGATGCTATCGAACTGCTCCTGCTTACCAGGCTGCAGCATATCGTTACCGGCCCACATCTGCTTGGCACCGTCCTTACCACCAAACCAGTCGGTCATGACAGTTCCGGTGTAGCCCCACTCATCGCGCAGGATGGTCTCAACGAGGTCCTTGCTCTCAGAGGTGTAAACGCCGTTTACATAGTTATAAGAGGTCATCACGGTCCAGGGATTGCTCTGCTTGATGGCAATCTCGAAACCCTTGAGATAGATCTCGCGCAGGGCACGCTGAGAGATGCGTGCATCGGTATTCATGCGGTTGGTCTCCTGGTTGTTGGCAGCGAAGTGCTTGATGCTGGTACCAACGTCGTTCTTCTGCACACCGGTGATATAGGCGGCAGCCGTTTTACCAGCCACCACGGGATCCTCAGAGTAATACTCGAAGTTACGACCGCAGAGGGGGTTACGCATGATGTTGAGGGCAGGAGCCAGCAATACATCGGCACCATACTCCTTCACCTCCTCACCGATGGCCTGACCCACCTGCTCGATAAGCTCGGTGTTCCAGGTAGAAGCCAACAGGGTTCCGATGGGGAAATGGGTGCAATAGTAAGTAGCAGAGTCGCCTTCGCGGGTGGGGTCGATACGGAGTCCGGCAGGACCGTCGGCCAATACCACTGCGGGGATGCCGAGAGAGTCGAGAGGATAAGTGGTACCAGCGGCACCAGGCACGAGACTACGGGTAGCACCAATCACGGCTTCATCGCCAGAGAAACCAGCCATACCAGTACCAATGACGAAGTGGGCCTTGTCTTCGAGCGACATCTTAGACATCACTTCTTCCTGGTTGATGGTGTTGCGAACAGGGGCTTTGTCTGACGCAGCGCAGCCAGCCAACAAGCCAGCCACAGCAAAGAGTAATACAGATTTGTTCATAGATTTGAAATTTACAACACAGAGATACAGAGGGACAGAGGTTTTATTTTATCTCTGTATCTCCGTATCTCTGTGTTTAGTTATTATTTAAACAGTAATGGAGTAAACTCTGAGAGGTAGATGCGCCAGTTGCGCCAGATGTGACCACCATCGGTCTCGAGGTAGGTGTACTTGTGCTTCTTGCTGTCGAGGTAAGCACGCAGATCGTTGTTGTTCTTAATCAGGAAGTCGGTCTTACCAATACCAATCCAGAAGAGGTTGGGCTTCTTGGCGAAGAGCTGGTCGATCTTCTGATTGCGATCGGCATAGATCTCGGGATGACCCTTGGGATCGGGCTGCTGCTGATCGACAGCAGCTGAGAACAGACCTACATAACCGAACACGTCGGGATTGTTGATAGAGATGAACAGGCTGTGGAAACCACCCATGGACAGACCAGCGATGGCGCGATGAGCCTTATCCTTCTTAACACGATAGGTGCTCTCGATGAACTTCACCACATCGGGGAAAGCAGTCTCGAACGAGCCTTCCATGGTCTTGGGAAGTGCCATCGTGGGAACCACGAAACCTTCAGAGGTTTCACCCGGGCAAGCCTCCTGAGAGATGTTGCCGTTGGTCATCACCACGAGCATGGGCTCAGCCTTGCCCTGGGCAATGAGGTTGTCGAGAATCTGAGCAGCACGACCCAGCTCGCTCCAGGCATTCTCGTCGCCACCGATACCATGCAGCAGATAGAGTACGGGATACTCCTTACCACTGGTTTCATAACCAGCAGGGGTGTAGACCGTCAGACGACGTGTCAGCCCTGCTGTGGGGCTCTCGTACCATACCTTAGAGACATTGCCGTGAGCCACTTTGTTAACCTTATAAAGATCTGTACGCGCATCGCCACCGATGAGCACCACGCTGAACAGATTATTGATGTCGCGGATGTTGTAAACGTTCAGAGGATCGATGATCTTCACGCCATCAACAATGAGGTTATAGGTATAGAGCTCGGGCTTCAGGGGCTCGGTGGTAAAACTCCACACGCCCTTGTCGTTCTTCACGAGATCGACTACACCGGGGGCATCGAACTCGCCATAACCTTCGATCTTGATTTTCTGTGTAGGCAACAGATCGCCTGTAACCTGCACTTTCTGAGCCTCGGGGGCAATGAGATTGAATGTGACACTGTTGTCAGCATTTACTACGGGCGATGCAACCTGAGGGCCCTGTCCCCAACTGAGGTTCTGCTGAGCCTTTGCTGCCATGCCTACGAGACAGAGGGCAGCGAGAAAAATGAGTTTTTTCATCTGTTTATCCAATTAGTTATTCAATGGTGCAAATATACAACTTTTTTCAACACAGAGGTACAGAGTGACAGAGTTTTTAATATTTTTTTTGTCTCTGTTTCTCTGTATCTCCGTGTTATGAGTATTTACCAACCAGCATTCTGATTCATGTTAGGATTCAGCTCGAGCTCCTTCAGAGGAATGGGCAGGAGCACGTTGCGATCCTGAAAGCCATACTTGGTGTTCTGCCAGTTCCACTGCACATCTGAGCCTGTGAAGGCGGGTACCTGCTTGCCCTGCTCAGCCATAGCGGTCTTGGCATCGCCCCAGCGCACGAGGTCCTGATAACGGACACCCTCGTTGCAGAGCTCCAGACGCTTCTCCATCTTGATATCGCTGAGCGATACAGTGGTGAGCGGAGTCAACTTGGCACGCTCGCGGATCATATTAACATACTTCAGGGCGTTGGCGGTATTGCCTGCCTGCAGGTTAGCCTCGGCAGCCAACAGCAGCACCTCAGCATAGCGCATCACCTTGAGGTCGATGAACTGACCTACCTGGAAGTAAGACATATCAGCGGCGCAGTCCTCGCGGTAAGCCTGGTTCTTCCAGAAGAAGTAACCCTCGTTGCCATAAACGCTGGCACCTGGCTGAACGTCGACACCGAACTCACGGAGCTGAGAGATGTTCCAAATGGTCTTGTTCTTGCGATAGCCGTCCTCGCCTTCCCATGAAACGAAGGCATCATAGAGCGACTTGCGGGGATTGAAGAAGCCGTAGTTACCAAGAGCGAGTTTCATGATGGACTGACCACCATAAGACAGCACGCTGGTACGCCAGCCCTGCATGATGTAAACCATATCGAAGGTGTTCCACAGCTGCTCGGGGTCGTTACGCTTCTGGAGTTCGAAGACCGACTCACAGTTGTTGTTGGCAGCGGCATGGAACTGATCGTCGTACTCGCCGGCGAAGAGGGCATACTTGTTAGAGCCAATCACATTTTCGAGCATAGAGGCAGCCTCGGAGTACTTGCCCTCGAAGAGGTAAGCCTTACCCAGCAGAGCCTGTGCAAACTCCTTAGTAGCGCGGATACCGGTCTCGGCATCGTCGGCGCTGCTCTTTGAAGGCAGGGTACCAGAGTTGATGGCCTCGGTGAGATCCTTCTCCACACAAGCCCAGAGTTCCTCGGGGGTGCTGTTGCTCTGACGATACTCATCGGCAGCAAGCAGATGATCAACCACAGGAGCAGTACCGAAGAGGGTAACGAGTTCGAAGTGTGCGAGGGCACGGAACACCTTAGCCTCGTTGATGGCGCGCTTCATCACAGGGGTTTCACCCTCAACCTTATCGATGAGCAGGTTGGCCTTATAGATGATGCCATACATGCCTGAATAGAGGCTCTCGATCATGCCGTGGTTAGAGTCGAAGCTATACTCATTGAGTTTCTCCATCTCACCGTTGTCACCACGCTGACCACCGCCGCACCAAGAATCGTCGGAGAGAAGGTTCTTCACGAAGAACCAGTTGTAGTAGGCCGACTTCACCTGCAGATAGAGAGAGGCCGTACCTGTCATCACATTATCATCGGTGGTGTAGTATGTGTCCATGCTACCCATGTTGCCGTGCTTCTCGATATCGAGCTCGCTGTCGCAAGCGGTAAAGGCGAGTGACATCAGACCCAGCAGTGCTATATATAATCTGTTCTTTTTCATAACTTTTTCTATTATTCAGTTTTCAATCTTCAATTTTCAATTTTCAATCTTAATTAGAACTCGATATTGAAACCAAGCACAACCTTCTTTGATGTAGGATAAGCACCCTTGTCGACACCCATACCAGTGGTGGCGTTGGCAGAAGCCTCAGGATCGAAGCCGGGATACTTAGTGATGGTGAAGAAGTCGTCGAGAGAAGCATACACACGAGTGTGGCTGATGCCAACTTTCTTGATCAGGTTCTTAGGCAGGGTGTAACCCAACTGGATCTGCTTGAATTTGAAGTAAGAACCATCGTAGATCATGGCGCTGGAGTCAACATACTTATCGATGTCGTTAGCACCTGCACGGGGCTTCGTACCAGAGGTGTTGGTGGGAGTCCAACGGTCGTCGAACATCACTTCCTTCATCTTGTTAGAAGTAGCATAGTCAGGACGGTTGATACAGTTGAAGATCTTGTTGCCGTAAGAACCAGTACCGAAGACGGTGAGGTCGAAGCCCTTATAGGCAGCTGTGAGTGTGATACCATAGGTAAAGTCGGGGATGGCGTTACCGATATCGGTCAGGTCGTCGTTGTTCACAACACCGTCGCCATTGATATCCTTGAACATGGGGTCACCAGTCTCGGGGTTGATCTTATCGAACTGGAAGCCACGGAAGTAGTACACGGGATAGCCCTGCTCGAAGTAGGTGATGGTGTAAGTATGGAAGGTGCTACCAGCCAGACGGGTGATAGAGGGATCGATATAGGTCACCTTATTGTTCAGTGCAGAGAGGTTAGCACGGATGCCATAGTTGAACTCGCCGATATGGTCGCGCCAGCCGAGATCGATCTCAAAGCCCTTGTTCTCTACGTTACCGGCGTTGATAGGTGATGTGCTACCACCGATGATCAGCGAAGGAGTGGTGTTCCATACCAGCAGGTCCTTGGTCTTCTTCACGAAGTAGTCGAAACCGAAGGTGAGGCGTCCACCCAGCAGGATACCATCGAGACCGAAGTCGAGCTGCTCAGAGGTTTCCCACTTCAGGTCATCGTTACCCATAGAGGTAGGAGCTGCACCTGAGGTGTACACATTACCAGGAACGAAAGCGTAGATACCGCTGAGTGCGATGTCGGTGCTGTAGCTATAGCCGCTAAGTGCAGAAAGGCTACCATTCTGACCCCAAGAAGCACGGAACTTCAAGCTGTCGAAGGCCTTCTTCAAGGGAGCGAAGAACTTCTCCTCGCTGATGGTCCAACCCAGAGATACAGCGGGGAAGTAACCCCAGCGTGTCTTCTTAGAGAGCTTAGAGAGGTCGGCAGCATCAGCACGGAGTGAAGCCTGCAGCATGTAACGGCCTAAGTAATCGTAGCCCAGACGACCGAAGTAAGAGTACTTGGTGCTGGCGGTGGTCTCACCGCTGACGCTCTTCGTAGCCGAAGCGTTGGCATAGTTCAGATAGTAGAACAGGGGATCGTTCTTCTTCAGGGCATCCTCGCCATTGGCCTCGAGACCACCCGTTACGTAATCGTAACTGTTCTCCTGGAATGACATACCGACCATAGCGTTGACGGTGTGGGCATCGGCGAAGGTCTTGGCGTAGTTGGCGAAGTTCTCCCACTGATAATATATGGTTGTAGAAGATGTGTTGCTCTGGCTGACATAGTCGCGGCTCTGAACGGCGTTGCCATAGAAAGGCAGCGAGGTAGAAGAACTGCGTGAACCGTTCAGACGATAGCCGAAGCGAGAGGTAATGGTGAGGTTAGGAATCAGCGTGAAGTCGCCATAGATTGATCCGGTCACGTTGAAACCTGTATTCTTGTTCAGACCGTTGTCGCGCATGATCAGCGGGTTGTACTGCTCACCATTGTAGAACTTGCTGGTGCCATAGTAGTTACCATCCTCGTCCTTCAGGAAGGTCTTTCCCATAGCCTCGAGTGCCTGCAGATCAGAAGGCAGCGTCTGGCCATAGGTAGCAGGCGTCAGAGGATCCATCATCATCACAGAGGTGAGCATTGAGCCGTACTCATTGTTAGAAGATACCTGGCGAACGGTGTACTTCTCAACCTGATTGGTAGTACCTACCTTCAACCAGTCCTTAATCTTATACTCACCATTGATAGTAGCTGTGAGTCGCTTGTAGGTGTCGGCGTCGCCCTTTACGATACCATTATTATTAAGGTACGAGAGAGCCAGGTAATAGTTACCGCGATCGTTACCGCCGGTGAATGAGAAGTTGTGCTTCTGCATGTGTCCGTGAGTGAAGGCTACATCGGTCCACTTGGTGTTGGTCTTACCATCCCAGTTGGCGTTGATGAAGTCCTGAGTGAAAAGGTTACCCTCGAGCATGTACTGCTGGTACTCCTGAGCGTTCAGCATCTGGGGCACCTTGGCGAGACTCTCGTCGGTCCACTGGAAGTCGTAGGCAATCTTACCCTGACCAGCCTTACCCTTCTTGGTGGTGATGAGTACTACACCGTTACCAGCCTCAGCACCGTAGATGGCTGCTGATGCAGCATCCTTCAGGATTTCCATAGAAGCGATGGTGGCGGGATCGATACCACTGATGTCGCTCAGACGAACACCGTCGACCACATAGAGGGGCTCAGAACTTACATTAGAAGAATATCCGCGCACGCGTACGGTGGGTGATGAACCAGGAGCGGCTGAGGTAGAGATAACCTGCACACCTGAGGTCTTACCCTGCAGGGCCTGCTGGGCGTTAGAGATGGTACGGTTCTCGATATCCTCGGGCTTTACCTGAGAGATGGCACCCGTTACAGAACTCTTCTTCTGGATACCGTAACCTACGACTACCACTTCGTCGAGCACCTTGTTGTCGGGCTGCATCTTAATGGTCATACCGTTCTTGGCAGCCAGTTCCTGAGTCTCGTAACCAATGTAGGAAACGACAATGGTCTTGCCTGCCTGCACGTTAATGGTAAAGTTACCGTCGAAGTCTGTAATCGCTGCGTTCTGGCTGTTGGCCTTGTCAACGATCGTTGCACCGATCACGGGTTCACCGTTCTCGTCAATCACATTGCCCTTGATTCCCTGGGCCATCGATACTGCTGACACGAATAGTGCCGTGAGCATCATGATCAATCTGATTCTGTTCATTTGTAATTGTTTGAGTTAATTGTTAGATATATAGAATAATGATTGTTCGCCTTTCCGGTTTCCGGGTGCAAAATTATACTTTATTCATTTAGGGGGCTTTCTGATGCGTTCTTTTGATTTTCGATAGTGTTCAAAAGTGTTAAGCGTCGTTTCGATTTGTTCAAATCTTGTTTTATTTGTTCAATTTTGGCATTTTTAATTAAACCTTTTTGTTTTTTTACAGTTTTACTTTTTTACCTTTTTTCCTTTTTTTGTATATTTGCAGCGGAATAACAACTTCAATATGACTAATTACAACATAATGACTAAGAACAACTTACCAATGTCGCTTCTCACGTTGGCACTCATGGTGTTCTTCCTGGGTTCGTGTAACAAGCACGAGGCACAGCAGCAGCGCGACAAGGACGAGCAACATGCGATACTTATCAGTCACGAGCTCTCCAACAGTCGCGTGCAATGCATCACTGAGGATGCTGCTGGACAACTGTGGATAGGTACCTTCCGCGGACTGAACCGATACGACGGACATGAGTATCACCAGTACTTCTGCAGTTACGACTCCTTAGGACTTACCGACAATCAGGTGAAGGATATCCTCTGCGACCATCAGGGACGGCTCTGGGTGGCTACGGTGAATGGCGTGTGTCGCTATAACCGCATGGACCGCTTCGACCATATCGGGGCCAAGACCTCGAACCTCAACATGCAGAAACTGTTGGAGGACAGCAAGGGACACATATTCGTATATAACGGCACAGAACTGTTGCGTTACGACGAAGGGCAGCACGTATTCCAGCCCTGTATCACTCGCGAGAAGGCACAACAGCAGTGGACCTGGGGCAACTTCATCATCGACGCCGCAGACCAGATCATCATCACCGAGAGTCAGCGATTGCTGGTTTACGATAACACTTCGTACAAGTTGCTTAGGGAGATTCCCTTGGAACCTAATCGTTACTACTTCTACTCTGAGATGCTCGCCAACGGACTCATGATCTTATCGGGCTATGGTTACATGACGCTCTACGACACCAAGTCGCAGAAGCTCGTTCCACTCGATCCTGCGATGGAGTCGAGAATGATGGCTCACAACAGCATCATCCAGGCCGCCCGATTGCTGCAAGACAATACCATCCTGCTCAGCACCTCGCACAACGGCATCTTCGAACTGAACCTGCTGGCGCATACGCTTCACGGGCAGGGCGATACGGGGTTCACCATTCCCGTGCCCGATGCCTTGGTGACACAAGTGTTCCAAGACTCGCGTAAAAACATCTGGTTTGGCACTTACGACAAAGGGCTCTTTGCCGATTATTACTATAAGGAAAAGTTTGGTGGAAGCGACAACTACCTGAATCGTGCCATCGACAATTCGTCAGTACTTGCTGTGGCAATGGACCGAGAGCAGAACCTTTGGATCTCGACCCTCCTCAAGGGTGTATTCGTGTATCACACCAATACCCAGAAGGCGGAGGCAGTGCCCCTAGAAGGTCTACCCGCCGGCGAGCAGAAAAATGCTGTGACCCACATCTTCTGCGATCGCGATGGTTACCTGTGGTTCTCGGCTGGCAGCATCGTCATCAAGTGTCGTTACGACCAGCAGCATCTGTCGATTCTCAGTCAGGCATCAGTGCCTGGCGCGATGGACTTCTGTCAGACTGACGATGGAACGGTGTGGGTATCCACCAGCACCAACGATATCATGGGATTCCCCTTGGGCTCATCACAGCCCATCGTGAAACAGGCATTTAATGCCGACTTCTGCTTCATCCCCTCACTGCTGAAGCTCAACGACGGACAGATGCTCATATCAGCCTTTTTCCAACCCATCACCCGCATGAATCCCCAGACGGGTAAGCTCTCAGAGATAGAGATTCCATCGATGGCGCAGTGTATCCGCAGAAGCGTGTACATCCCTACGGATATGATTCAGGATTCCAAGGGCGATGTCTGGATTGGCACCGTAACCAACGGTCTTTTGCGCTACAACCTGAAGACCAACGAGATGACGCGTATAGCAGGCCTCTCGTGCTCGGATGTAGGCAGTATCGAGGAAGATTGTCAGGGCAACCTGTGGATCTCGACCATGAAGGGTCTGAACCGCTGGGATCGCAAGACAGGGCGTATCACCTCGCTCTATAAGGCCGATGGTATCGGTGGCGATGAGTTTGCCGATCGTGCCTCATGTCAGTTGCCTAACGGCAGTCTTGTATTTGGAAGCACTGACGGTATCACCATGTTTAATCCGGCTGATATAGACACGCTGCTCACTCTGCCCGTAAGACTCTGCGACTTAAAGGTACACAACCAACTGGTACGTCCCTCAGAGGAAGGTCCCATCGAGGCCACACTCGACAGTTGTCAGGAGGTGCGCCTGAAGCATAGTGAGAATAGTTTCAGTATCTCGTATACCGCCCTTGACTTTGGTGAGTACGAACGCGTACATTACTACTATAAGATGGATGGTTTTGATCGCGACTGGATCGATGCCGGCAATACCCATACGGCCAGCTACGCCAACCTGCCCTCAGGCACTTACACCTTCCGTGTACGCACCACTGACAATGCCAGCGACGAAGGCAATAGCGACGAGCGCACCCTGCGCATCATCGTCTCTCCCGCCCCAGCCAATTCGTGGTGGGCCTGGCTCATCTACCTCGCCCTCGCCTCAGCCCTCGCATGGTATCTCTATCGCAATGCCCGTCGTGTGGTGGTGGCTCGTCGTGCTGCCCGACAGGCACAGATGGAAAAGGAGCAGGAGTTGCGCACCAACCAGATGAACATGAGTTTCTTTGCGAACATCGCCCACGAGTTCCGCACACCTTTGACGATGATTGCAGGCCCCGTAGGTCAACTCGTGAAGAGCCCTTCGCTCAGTGGCGAGGATAAGAGTCTGCTCAGTGTGGCCCAGCGAAGCGTCCAACGAATGTTCAAGCTCGTGAACCAGCTCATGGACTTCAATAAGCTCGAGAACGACACTCTGCGCCTCAGTGTCGAAGAAATCGATGTGGTGAAGGCAATGAACGACATCTGCGACATCTTCGAGTTTAATGCCAAGGAGAAGGGTATCACCATCAACCGATTCGGCATGGAAGACTCGCTCCAGGCATGGACCGATGGTGATAAATTAGAAAAAATAGTATCGAACCTGCTCAGCAACGCCCTGAAGTTTACTCCTCAGGGAGGTCATATAGATGTACAACTCGATGTGGCTGGCGATCAGATGAATGTGTCAGTATCCGATACAGGCAAGGGTATCCCCGAGGAACAGAAAGAAAACATCTTCAAACGTTTCTATCAGCTTGACAATCAGACGAAAGCCATCGTCAACTGGGGTACCGGCATAGGCCTTTATTACTCACGCCGCCTGGCTGAACTCCATCACGGAAGTCTCACGGTGGATAATCGTAACGAGGGCACAGGAGCGGTGTTTACGTTTACTTGGCCCTTAGGCGCAGAAGCGTACACCAGCGAAGAACGGACGTCCTTCGCTGAAGGAGACAAGGAGACAAGTAGACAGGGAGTACAGGACAATAGTTCTGCAGCAAATGACTCCCTCAAGAGTAACGTCTTGAACTCCTTGGACTCCTTGAACTCCTTGTCTCCCGAATCGTCGGACGAACGTCCTACGATTCTAATAGTCGACGATGATACGGAGATCATCAACTACATGCGTCTGCTCTTTGCCAAGGACTATCGCCTCATCACCTGTCTCGATGCAGAATCGGCTCTCGACGAGATGCGTGCTGAGGAGCCTAATCTGGTGCTCAGCGATGTGGCTATGCCGGGTAAAGATGGCTACGAACTCTGTCAGGAGATCAAGCAGGACATCCAGCTCTCGCATATCCCCGTGATACTGGTTACTGCCAAGGTAACAGCCGAGAACCAGGTGGAGGGACTCAACGTAGGTGCTGATGCTTACGTCACTAAGCCCTTCGAGCCCGCTGTGCTCTCTGCCCTCATCCAGTCACAATTGAAGAATCGCGAACGTGTTCGTAAGTTGCTTAGCACATCGACCACTACCGAGGAGGTAGTAGTGGATGTATTGTCAGCACAGGATAAGCACTTCATGGAGGAGCTCTATAAGTTGATGGAGGAAGAACTCTCCAATTCCGAGCTCGATGTGACGCGCATCACTAAACTGCTGCTCATCTCGCGCACCAAACTATATTATAAGATTAAGGGACTCACGGGCGAGACACCCAGCAACTTCTTCCGTACCTACAAACTAAACCGCGCCGCCGAACTCCTGAAGAGCGGACAGTATACCGTCTCCGAGATATCCGACAAGTGCGGTTTCAGTACCCAAAGCCACTTCTCAGTGGTATTCAAGAAGCAGTTTGGTGTAACGCCTACTGAGTATAAAGGCTAAATCTGATCGAACGCCTGACTCAGGTCGGCAATGATATCATCGATGTGCTCCGTACCGATAGAGAGGCGGATGGTCGATGGTGTGATATGCTGCTCAGCCAGTTCCTCGGGTGAGAGTTGTGAGTGGGTGGTGGTGTAAGGATGAATCACCAGACTCTTCACATCGGCCACATTAGCCAGCAGTGAGAAGATCTGCAGTGCATCGATAAACTTCCAAGCTTCTTCCTGTCCACCCTTGATCTCGAAGGTGAAGATGCTAGCACCACCGTTGGGGAAGTACTTCTTGTAGAGCTGATGGTCGTGGTGACTCTCCAGAGCGGGATGATTCACCTTAGCCACCTTGGGATGATTAGCCAGGAAGTCAACCACCTTCAGGGCATTCTCTACATGACGCTCCACACGCAGACTCAGAGTCTCGACACCCTGCAACAGGATGAATGCATTAAATGGCGAAATAGCAGCACCTGTATCGCGCAAGATGACGGCACGAATTCTCGTCACGTAAGCAGCAGCGCCTACTGCGTCGGCAAATACGATGCCGTGGTATGAGGGATCGGGCTTAGCCAGTGTGGGGAACTTGTCGTTCTGTTTCCAGTCGAACTTGCCGCCATCAACGATGACACCGCCCAGGCTCGATCCGTGTCCGCCTAGGAACTTGGTAGCGGAGTGAACCACGATATCTGCACCGTGTTCCAATGGTCTGATTAAATAAGGTGTACCAAATGTATTATCAACAATCAACGGAATACCATGTTTATGAGCCACAGCGGCTACGCCCTCAATATCGAGCACATCGCTGTTGGGGTTACCGAAGGTCTCGGCATATATCACCTTTGTGTTGGGTTTGATGGCGGCTTCGAGAGCCTCCAAATCATTCACGTTCAGAATGGTGTTCGTGATACCCTGCGTGCTCAGCGTGTGGGTAATCAGATTATACGAACCACCATACAGGTTGTCGGCAGCTACGATGTGATCGCCAGCCTGCACAATGTTCTGCAGGGCATAAGTGATGGCAGCAGCTCCTGATGCTACAGCCAGACCGGCTACGCCACCCTCAAGAGCGGCAACACGATCCTCGAACACACCCTGGGTAGAGTTGGTCAGTCGACCATAGATATTACCAGCATCGCGAAGTCCGAAGCGATCGGCAGCGTGCTGACTATTGTGGAACACATAGCTTGTGGTCTGGTAAATGGGCACGGCGCGAGCGTCGGTAGCGGGGTCAGCCTGTTCCTGGCCTACATGCAGTTGTAAAGTCTCAAACTTGTAATTCTTCTTTGTACTCATAACTTAATCCTTTCTTTAAATTTATAATGTTATTACCTATTTCTTTTTGTGGTGCAAGGTCAGTGCAAGCCGAACGCAATCGAATTTATTCGAATTGCTGAGGCGCCGTCTGAGCTCGCTGTCGAATCTCGAATTCGACTGCAAAGGTAGGGGTTTTAGAAAAATCTACCAAATTTCTTTGTTAATTCAGAAAATATACCTAAATTTGCAGCCGAGAAAGAAAATCTTTCCAATAAAGGCTTCTCAGAAACCCTCAAACAGAATAACATTCTAAATCATGGCAGAAATCCTAGACGAAATCGACCTGCAGATACTCAAAACGCTGCAAAAAAACGCAAAATTAACCACAAAAGAGCTCGCAGATGCCGTTCATCTTACCCCTACCCCCGTATTTGAGCGACAAAAACGACTCGAAAAGCGTGGTTTCATCAAGAAGTATGTCGCCATTCTCGATCCCGAGATGCTCGACCAGAGTCTGCTGGTGTTCTGCAAGGTAAAACTCAAGCAGATCAATCACGAGATAGCCGATGCCTTCGTACGTCGCATCCATCGCATCCCCGAGGTCACAGAGTGCTACAACACCTCAGGCGCCTACGACTATCTCCTAAAGGTACGCGCACGTGACATGAAACAATACCAGGAATTCGTGCTCAACAAACTAGGCGAAATCGAGAGTCTCTCCTCCATCGAGTCTACCTTCGTCATGAGCGAAGTCAAACAGAACTATGGCCTCAACATCTAAGGCACATAAGGCACCAAGTCAATGCCGCATGTAAGGAAAATGAGGAAATTTATAGGAGAAATGAAAAATAATTGAGGAAAAATTTGGCGGATTGAAAGAAAATATATACTTTTGCCGCCGAATTGTAATACAAACATAAAAATGAAGATTCAGAATAACTATTGGTGGTGGCGTAGCTCAAGATTCGAAAGATCGTGAGAAGATAGCCGCGTACCTATGGTGGAGATATACGAAAAGGCCTGTCGTTCTTGCGACGGGCCTTTTCTTTTAAGAGGCCAACATAAAAATAAAAGAATATAAAAATAAAAAATTAAAATATATGGGAAAGTATCAAGTTGATGAGAATGGATTTTACGGAGAGTTTGGAGGGGCGTATGTGCCTGAGATTCTCTACAAGTGTGTGCACGATCTGCAGGAGGCTTACGGACCTATCATAGAGAGTGACGAGTTTAAGGCAGAGTATCACGCTCTGCTGAAGGATTACGTGGGCAGACCATCACCACTCTATTACGCCAAGCGTATGAGTGAGCAGTATGGTTGTCAGCTCTACCTGAAACGCGAGGACCTGAACCACACGGGTGCCCACAAGATTAACAACACCATCGGACAGATTCTGCTGGCGAAGAAGATGGGTAAGACTCGTATTATCGCCGAAACTGGTGCAGGACAACATGGTGTGGCTACAGCAACAGTTTGTGCGCTGATGAACATGAAGTGCGAGGTGTTTATGGGTGCCACGGATGTGGAACGTCAGCACACCAACGTGGAAAGAATGAAGATGTTGGGTGCTCAGGTGAACCCCGTGCGTACAGGTAACATGACACTCTCTGACGCTTGTAGCGCAGCCATCAGAGACTGGTGCTGTCATCCCAGAGATACTTACTATCTGGTAGGCTCTACAATGGGACCTCACCCCTACCCCGACCTGGTAGCAAAGATGCAGGCTGTAATCTCGGAGGAGATCAAATGGCAGTTGGAAGAAAAGATCGGTCGCGACTACCCCGACTATCTCATCGCCTGCATCGGAGGCGGCAGCAACGCTGCTGGTACCATCTACCACTACATGGACGATGAACGCGTAAAGATCGTATTGGCAGAAGCTGGCGGACACGGTTGGGAGACAGACTACACGGCTGCTACCATCCACAAGGGTAAGACGGGTATTCTGCACGGAGCGAAGATGCTGGTAATGCAGAACGAAGACGGTCAGATAGAGGAGGCATTCACCATCTCAGCAGGTCTGGACTATCCAGGCGTAGGACCCATGCACTGCAACATGGCCAAGAAGGGTCGTACGCAAGTGGTAAGCATCAACGACGACGAGGCTATCTACGGAGGCTACGAACTGACCCGTATGGAGGGTATCATTCCTGCTATCGAGAGTGCACACGCTATTGCAGCACTAAAGAAGTTGCAGTTTAAGAAGGACGATGTAGTAGTGCTGACGGTAAGCGGTCGTGGCGATAAGGATGTAGAGACCTATCTTAAGAATAAGGCAATGGCTGGTGAATACGGAAAGTTCTAATTGAAAATTGAAGATTGAAATTATGAGTACATTCAATTATACGACTACATCGAAAACCATTCTGGCAGATCTGTATACACCGGTAGGGGTGTATATGAGGCTGAGAGATTTGTATCCTCAGAGTGCACTGATGGAGAGTTCGGACTATCACGAGAAGGACAACTCGCGCTCGTTTATCGGCATTGAGCCGATGGCCAGCGCGGCTATCGGTCACGGGGTGGCTACTATCACCTACCCCGACGGCTACACCCTGACCCACGAGGTGAACAAGGCGTATCGCAGCGACAAGGCTATACACGAACTGATAGACCGTATACATGTAGAGGGCGACGATGCCAAGCTGTGCGGACTATTCGGCTATACCAGTTTTAATGCTGTACGCTACTTTGAGGACATCGACGTGAAGGACGAGACACAGGCCAAGAACGATGCACCCGACTTGCTGTATATATTATATAAAGTGGTGATCGTCTTCGACCATTTTAACAATACGCTGAAGGTGGTATCACTCGACGGCGAGGCAAAGATAGACGAGGTGATGAAGGCGATGAACAAGGCCAACGTGAAGGCGTATGATTTCCACCCTATTGGCGGTGTACGCTCTACACTGACCGATGATGAGCATCGCGAGAACATACGCAAGGGCATTAAGCACTGTCTGAGGGGCGATGTGTTCCAGATTGTGCTGAGTCGAAGATTCATCCAGAAGTATGAGGGCGACGACTTCAAGCTGTATCGTGCGCTGCGATCGATTAACCCCAGTCCCTATCTGTTCTACTTCGACTTTGGCGGATTCCGCATCTTCGGTTCAAGTCCTGAGACACACTGTCGTATCGAAGGACGTAAGGCTTACATCGACCCAATAGCCGGAACAACCAAGCGTACGGGCGATGCAGAGGCTGACCGCAAGGGCGCTGAGTATCTGCGCAACGATCCCAAGGAGAACGCTGAGCACGTGATGCTGGTGGACCTTGCACGCAACGACCTGTCGAGAAACTGTCACGGTGTGAAGGTGGACTTCTACAAGGATCTGCAGTACTACAGTCATGTGATCCATCTGGTGAGTCGTGTGAGTGGTGAACTAGATAAGGATGCTGATCCTATCAAGGCGTTTATCGACACATTCCCTGCTGGTACACTCTCAGGTGCACCCAAGGTGCGAGCCATGCAACTGATCAGCGAATACGAGCCACACAATCGTGGTGCCTATGGTGGCTGTATCGGCTACATCGGACTGGACGGCAGTCTGAATCAGGCCATCACCATACGTACCTTCGTGAGTCGTAACGGTGAGTTGTGGTTCCAGGCTGGTGGCGGTATAGTGGCCAAGAGCGATGTGGAGTACGAACTGCAGGAAGTGAACAACAAACTGGGAGCCCTGCGTAAGGCAATCATTAAAGCTGAAGAATTATGAAAATCGTTATCATAGACAACTACGACTCGTTTACATACAACTTGAGTCATTTGGTGAAGGAACTGGGTGCAGAGGTAACAGTGCTGCGTAACGACCAGTTTGAACTGCAGGACCTGAAGCCCTATAGCAAAATTATACTGAGTCCGGGACCTGGTATTCCATCAGAGGCAGGACTGCTGCTGGATGTGATCAAGACCTATGCAGGTAAGAAACCTATTCTGGGCGTGTGTCTGGGGCATCAGGCCATCGGCGAGGCATTCGGTGGAAAGTTGGAGAATCTGAGTGACGTTTTCCACGGAGTGGCTACACCATGCCACATCACAGTAGACGATCCCATCTTCAGTGGTATAGATCGCGACATCACCATAGGTCGCTACCACTCGTGGGTAGTCAGTCGCGAAGGATTGCCCGAGTGTCTGGAGGTGACTGCCGTATCGGACGAGGGACAGATCATGGCACTACGCCACAAGACAATGAACATACGAGGCATACAGTTCCATCCAGAGAGTGTTCTCACCCCCGACGGAAAAAAAATGCTTCAAAACTGGATGTTTCTTTAATTGAAGATTGAAAATTGATAATTGAAATAATATGGCACAGACAATGAAAGACATCCTGAATAGGATGCTGAACCACGAGGAACTGACTCGTGAAGAAATGAAGAATATTCTGATTGGTATCACTCAGAGTGAGTATCCCACGGAGCAGATTACAGCCCTGCTGACAGCCCTGCAGATGAGAGGGGTAACAGTAGATGAGTTGTTGGGGTTCCGTGATGGTATTCTGGAAACAGGTGTTCCAGCCATTCTGGATTGCGATCGTTACATCGACGTAGTTGGAACAGGTGGCGACAGGAAGAACACCTTTAATATCTCGACCACCAGCTGTTTCGTGATTGCAGGAGCTGGCTATAAGGTGGCTAAGCATGGTAACTACGCTGCAACGTCAGTATCGGGTGCAAGCAATGTGATAGCACATCATGGTATCAAGTTCACAGACGATCTGGACAAACTGAATCGTTCATTAAACGAGGCAGGTATCGTTTATCTGCACGCCCAACTCTTCGCCAAGGCCATGAAGTTTGTGGGTCCTATCCGCAAGGCACTGCAGTTCCCCACTATTTTTAACCTTTTAGGTCCGCTGGTGAATCCCTCGCAACCCAAGTGCCAGCTGCTGGGTGTGGCCAACCTCGACCAAATGCGTCTGTACCATCAGGTGTATCAGAAGATTGGCATCGACTATGGTATCGTGAATTCTATAGACGGTTACGACGAAATTTCGCTCACAGGCGATTTCAAGGTGACGACGAAGGACTACGAGCGCATCTTCAAGCCTCAGGACTTAGGCTTCGAGATAGCCAAGCCCGAAGAACTAGTGGGTGGTGCTACGGAAGAGGAGGCTGCTCAGATATTCGACTCAGTGCTTGAGAATCGCGCCCTACCCGCCCAGAAGAACATCGTACTGGCGAATGCTGCCTTTGGCATACAGGTGCTGGAGAAGGGCCAGAAGAGCATTGAGGAGTGTGTAGAGATTGCCCGTGAGAGTATCGACAGCGGAGATGCATTGCGTACCTTCAAGAAGTTTGTAGAACTCAATTCGTAAAGGTTTATGGCTCAACAGAAGGTTAAGGTTTGTGGTATGCGCGAGGCGGAGAACATCCGCGAGGTGGAGGCCTTAGGGGTAGACTTAATGGGCTTCATCTTCTGGCCAAAGTCGAGCCGCTACGTGAGTGAGCGCCCTGACTATCTGCCTACAAAATGCAAGCGCGTGGGGGTATTTGTAGATGAGAACATCGCACAGGTGAAGGCCATAGCCAACGAGTACAGTCTCGACTATATTCAGTTGCATGGTAAAGAGAATACAGACTATGTAAAGACCCTCGAAGGCTATCATCTTATCAAAGCCTTTAACATCGCCACACCCGAGGACTTTAAAGCCTGCCAGGCGTATGAAGGATTGGTAGATATTTTTCTCTTTGATACTAAGGGCAAAAGCGTAGGAGGCAATGGCGAGAAGTTCGACTGGAGCGTACTATCAGCCTATCAAGGCGACACACCGTTTCTGTTGAGTGGAGGCATCAGTCCCGATGACGCAGCAAGCGTTCGCGCCATCCATCACCCTAAGTTCGCCGGTGTAGATCTCAACTCGCGCTTCGAGCTTGAACCAGCATTGAAGAATGTAGAACAATTACGTAAATTTATAAAAGGATTATGAATAAGATTAATCAAATATTTGCCCAGCGTGGCGACAAGAAGTTGTTGAGTCTGTACTTCTGTGCAGGCTGCCCCACCTTGGAAGGAACGGGCGACGTCATTCTCGCGATGCAACGTCGTGGCATCGCCATGATAGAAGTAGGTATCCCCTTCAGCGATCCGTTGGCTGACGGTCCTGTGATCCAGAGTGCTGCCACTCAGGCCATCAAGAACGGTATGACTCTGAAGAAACTTTTCGCACAATTGGCGGAGATTAAGGACCAGGTGCAAATCCCCTTGGTATTGATGGGTTATCTGAATCCCATTATGCACTACGGCATCGAAGAATTTTGCAAGTCGTGTGTGGAGAGTGGTGTGAGTGGTGCCATCATTCCCGATCTACCCTTTGCAGACTATCAGAATATTGTGAAACCCATAGCCGATAAATACGACCTGCGCATCATCATGCTCATCACCCCTGAAACGAGTGAGGAGCGCATCAGATTCATCGACGACAATACCGACGGTTTCATCTATATGGTATCGAGTGCTGCCATCACAGGAGCACAGAAGAGCTTCGACGAACAGAAGCAGGAGTATTTCCGCAGAATCAATGCGATGAACCTCCGCAACCCACGTATGATAGGCTTTGGCATTAGCAACGCCCAGACGCTGAAAGCTGCTCTGAACAATGCAGCTGGTGCTATTATCGGTTCAAAGTTCGTCACCCTACTCAGTGAGGCTGAGGGTGATGCGGAGAAGGCGCTCGATAATCTGATGGACGCCTTGGCAAAATAGACCGTTTTCACAAAAAACATTAAATTCCGGAATAGCCCTACAGCTGTTCCGGTTTTTTTTCGTACTTTTGAAGGCTCAAAGATCAGATCAATCATTATCAACAACAAATATGAAAAAGACTCTATTATTACAACTATTCATGGGCATGGCATGTTGGGCCACTGCTCAGAACATCTGTCATGACGACGGAACCGTAACCTTCCAGTACAAGAATGATCAGGCTAAAAGCGTTCAGGTTGACGTGCAGTTTGCTGGGCGTAACGATATGAAGCGCAACGCAGAAACTGGCTTGTGGGAAGTCACCCTCGGACCTGCTGCCCCCGACATGTACCCCTACTGCTTCATTGTTGACGGGGTGAGCGTGATGGATCCTAAGAATCCGCAGTACTTCCCCAACGAGGGCTTCAAGAACTCGCTGCTGGAGATTCCTGCCAAGACGGGAAGTCTGGCACACGACATCAAGGACGTGCCCCATGGACGTATGGAGTATATTCACTACTACTCGAAGAGCCTAGGCGCCACGAACCAGGCCGTCGTGTATCTGCCCCCGAAGTACAAGGAGAATAAGGACAAGAAATACCCTGTGTTCTATTGTATCAGTGGTACTACTGATACTGAGGAGGTGTATTACAAGGTTGGTCGCGTGAACTATATCCTCGACAACTTGTTGGCAGAAGGCAAGGCAAAGGAAATGATTGTGGTATTGCCCTACGGCAATCCCTATAAGTTGCTCGTTACCCCACCGGCATCAGCCTCAGGCGCACCCCAGACCATGTTTGGCAGAGATGTATTCAGTCAAGATCTGAACGATGATCTGATGCCTTATATCGAGAGTCATTATCGCACCATCAACGATGCCGATCATCGTGCCATCGGCGGATTCTCACGTGGTGGCAACCAGGCTCTGGCCAACGGACTGACACATCTGGATAAGTTTGCCTACCTGTGCAGCTACAGTTCGTTTACAGCTACCACCCTGCCTAACGTTTACGACAACGCCAAGGATACGAACAGCAAGATTCGTCTGTTCTGGTTGGGTGTGGGAACGGATGATTTCCTCTACGGTAATGCCCGAGACTATACGGAGTTCCTCGATAAGCACGGTATCACCTGTGTGAAGGAATACACCCACGACAAGTTCGGTCACACCTGGATGAATGCCAAGTATTTCCTGAGCAAGACCCTGCCCCTGCTCTTCAACCCCGAGGCATCGGCAGAGGCGATGAAGAACGCCCAGCCCACGAAGCCCGCTACAGGTAAGGAGGCACAGTTTACAGCGGGTGTCATGGCCCGTCTCTTCCCCAAGCCCATCATCTCGCCTGAATACAAATACGACAGCGTGATCTTCCGTATGAAGGCCCCTGAGGCCAAGGAAGTGCTATTGGCTGCAGAGATCCTGCCCAAGCCCAAAGCTATGGAGCGCGACAGCGACGGCATCTGGACTGCAGAGCTCGACGAGCACATCTACGAGACATTCACTTATTACTACATTGTTGACGGTACGCCTGTGGCCGATCCGCAGAATATGTATCTCGCCCCCTCGAAGGGTTTCAAGCCCAGCGTCTGCAGCAACCCCGCTGCCACTTTCACCTATGCCACCATGGGCGAGATGGAGCATGGTATCGTGAGCTATGACCTGAATGCGCAGACGGCTTGGTATCGTCCTGCAGAAGGCAAGGCTGAATTCAAAATTGTATTGGTTCCTGGCAAGGACGACACCATTGAGAGCTGGTTTAAGATTGGTGGCGCCGATGTGATGGCCGACAAGTTCATTGCCAACAAGAAACTGCCACCATTCAGCATCGTGGTAGATTGCCACAGATGCGATAAGAGAGCCGAAAAACGTTGTGAGAAGGAAGAGATGTGTGGTGGTAAGAAGGCGTATGTCCTGAAGGCTGACGATTATGCCAACTGGCCCGAGCGTCGTCACGCTTTGGAGTCGCTGCTCGACTCACTGATGCTGCAGCGTGCTGCCAAGGGTGAGATCAGTTTGAACCTCCCTTTGTTTCAGACCAAATATACTGCCGACCCCTCACCATTGGTGGTAGGCGACCGTCTGTTCCTCTTTACTTCGCACGATGCCTCACCTGAGGACATCCCCGATCTAAACGAGAAGAACTCAGCAGGTTTCTTTATGTACGACTGGCTGCTGTGGAGCACCACCGACATGGTGAACTGGACGGAGCATGGTGCTGTGGCTTCGCTGAAGGATATCCCCTGGCGTAGTCGTGAGAACGGTGCCTGGGCCATCCAGACGGTAGAGCGCAACGGGAAGTATTACCTTTATGCCCCACTCCACGGACATGGTATCGCCGTACTCGAGGCCGATTCACCCTATGGCCCTTTCAAAGATCCCATAGGTAAGCCATTGGTATGGGACCAGAGCAACTGGTACGACATCGACCCCTCCGTCTTTACAGATGAAGACGGACAGGCCTATCTCTACTGGGGCAATCCCTATACCTTCTACGCCAAGTTGAACGACGACATGATCTCACTCAAGAGTGAGGTGGTGAAGTTGCCTCATATAAAGCATTATCAAGAGGGACCGTGGTTCTATAAGCGCAATGGTCACTACTATTGCGCCTACGCCTCTACCTGTTGTCCTGAGGCCTTGGGCTATGCTATGAGCAATTCGCCCACTGGTCCTTGGGAGTGGAAGAACTATATCATGCGCCCCACGCTGCGCGATCGTGGTAATCACCCCGGTATCTGCGACTTCAAGGGTCATTCTTATGTATTCGGTCAGAACTACGACCTGATGCACCTCGACACGTTCGTACACCACGAACGCCGTAGTGTATCTGCCGCCGAGATTACCTACAACGAGGACGGAACCATTCAGGAAGTACCCTACTGGCTCGACCAGGAGCCCATCAAACAGCTCTGCTGGTTGAATCCCTACGAACGTGTGGAGGCTGAGACAATGGCTTGGGGCTACGGACTGAAGAGTGCCAAGATGGGCATCGAGAACACGGGTGTGGTAGCCGATATGCCCACATCGACGGGTAAGAAGAACATGTACATCTTCGACATCAACGATGGCGAGTTTATCAAACTGCGTGGTGTAGATTTTGGCGAAGGTGCCAAGAAATTCAATATCACGGCGGCCTCCACAGGAAGCTGCAAGGTTACCCTTCGTATCGATGGTCAGGATGGAGCCGTCATCGGTGAAGCTACTATCGGCAAGACGGGTAACGTGGAGAAGTACAAGACCTTCAGCACGAAGGTAGAGGACGCTCAGGGTGTTCACGATTTGTATCTCTGCTTCAGCAACGTTGAAAACGAAACAAGACTTGACTATTGGAAGTTCCAAAAATAAAAGAATAAAATAAATGTGTCTATGAAGAAGTATAGCCTAAAAAGTTTCGTTTTTGTGTGCTTTGGCACACTATTGGTAGGATGTAATGCCCCTGCGGACATAGAGCAGCAGATTGATGAGCTCTACCAGAAGATGCCTCAGGAGGAGCGCATCGCACAGTTGAGGAGTATGTATATGGACGAACTCTTCGACGAAAATGGAAAGTTGGACACAGCGAAGTGTAAGGAGCTGATACCCTTTGGTATCGGACACTTCTCGCAGTTCTGTATGCAAAAGCCTCGTGAGCCACAGGAGCTTCGCGATCGTGCTATCGCCATCCAGGACTGGCTGATGCACAACACCCCCAACGGCATCCCTGCCCTGTTGCACGAGGAGGTGCTCTCAGGTGTCAACACCCTGGGGTCTACCATCTATCCTCAGCAGATAGGTCAGGCAGGATCGTTCAATCCTGAACTGGCAGAATTGAAGACCCGTCAGACAAGTACCGTGTTGCGTAAGATGGGTGGTATCTTTGCTCTCTCGCCCATGGTAGACGTATGTCGCAATCCCAGTTTCAATCGTCTGGAAGAGTCGTATGGCGAGGATGGTTACTTGTCGGCAGTCATGGGAACAGCCTTTGTGAAGGGACTCCAGCAGGGCGACTTGAAGAAAGGCGTGGGAGCCTGCTCGAAGCACTATCTCGGCTATGGCGGCGGAGGTGATGCTGAGGAGAAGGAGATGATGGAAGAGATTCTCTTGCCTCACGAGGCCATGATCCGCCTGACGGGTAGTGTGGCTGTGATGCCTGGCTATCACGATGTGCACGGAACACGTTGCGTGGCCAATAGCGAGATCCTGCAGGACATTCTGCGTGGCTACGTAGGCTTCGACGGTATGGTGGTGAGCGACTATACGGCCATCGACCAGATTCCTAATATCGAGACAGTGGTAGAAAAAGCCGCTGCTGCCATCAATAATGGTAACGACGTAGACTTCCCCCACGGAGCCAACTACCAATATCTGCAGGAGGCCATCGACAAAGGTCTGGTGAAGCCTGAGGTACTTGAGCGTGCCGTGAAGAATGTGCTTCGTATCAAGTTCCGCATGGGATTATTCGATAAGGATGCTTACCTGTATTCCAAGGAGGACATCCAGCTCGACAGCCCCGAGGAACGTCAGACTGCCTACGACATCGCCAGCCAATCTGTTGTGCTGTTGGAGAACAATGGTGTACTGCCTCTGAAGGAAGTCAAGAACGTATTGTTGACCGGTCCTAATGCCAATAGTATCTGGGCTATGTGTGGCGACTATACCTATCCAGCCATGTCTTACTTCTGGAAGATGGTGGACTACAAGTCAGAGAATCCCCACATCGTCAAACTGCTGGAGGGTATGCAGAATAAGAAGCCCAAGGGTGTTAACGTGATGTATGCTCGTGGTTGCGACTGGACAGAAGAGGTGGAGACTAAGTACAGTGAGCTGGGCGATGCACGTGCTTGGGAGTATGAGCTGCTGCATCGTATGGTTGACTCAGGCGAGAAGGCCGACAAGGCCGAAGCCCTCAAGATGGCCAAGGATGCTGATGTCATCATTGCTGCTGTTGGTGAGAACGTGATGCTCTGTGGCGAGAATCGCGATCGTCAGGGTCTCCGTCTGCCTGGCAAACAAGAGCAGTATGTCGAGGAACTCATCAAGACGGGCAAACCTGTTGTATTGGTAATGTTCGGAGGTCGCGCACAGGTTGTCTCTGGTCTCGCAGAGAAGTGTGCAGCCGTAATTCAGGCCTGGTATCCAGGTGAGGAAGGTGGAAACGCTGTGGCTGATATCCTGTATGGCAATGTATCACCTTCAGCCAAGCTCTCTGTGAGCTATCCTAACACGGAGCTCAACGAGCCCATCTGCTATAATTATCTCACCTCAGGCGACTCACCTCTCGCTTCTAAGATAGCATGGCCCTTTGGCTATGGTTTAACCTACACCACGTTTGAGTATCAGAACCTGCAGGTGGCTAATGAGGTTAAGACCACCGACCCATACGTAGAACTGACTTTCCTGGTGAAGAACACGGGTAAGGTCAAGGCCGACGAGGTTGCCCAGATCTACATCTCGCCCACCAGCGAGAATCAGAACATCCGTCCCATCCAGTTGCAAGGTTTCGCCCGTATCTCGTTGGAACCTGGACAGACCAAGACGGTGACCACCCATCTCTATTTGGAGCAGTTTGGTTTCTACACCCATAAAGGCAATGTCCGTGAGTGGAATATCGAACCTGGCACATTCGTAGTGAAGGTGGGTGCCTCTTCGCAGGACATCAAACTCGAACAAAAGGTGGAAGTAAAGGGTCAGAGCTATACCAAGCCGCTTCGCGACTATTATTTCTCAGAAAGTATCGTATCTAAATAAACAATTGTAACAATGAAAAAGACTTTATTGTCAACTATCATGTTGTGCGTAGCCTCCATCGCTATGGCACAACCTGCAGGTGGATTCGGAGGATTCCAGGCTCCGCAGATTAAACTCGAGACCTCCCTGGAATGGAAGGATGTAAACTACGCTGGCGACGATCAGGTTTACCACACCTGCGACATCTACCTGCCCAAGGTGGAGAAGGAGGCCTATCCCGTGGTGATCCACATCTATGGAAGTGCCTGGTTCAACAATAATGGCAAGGGTATGGCCGATCTGGGCACCATCGTCAAGTCACTGTTGGATGCTGGCTATGCTGTGGTTTGTCCGAACCACCGCAGTAGCATGGACGCCAAGTGGCCTGCACAGATTCATGATATCCGTGCCGTCATCCGTTTCGTACGTGGAGAGGCAAAGACCTATAAGTTCGATACCTCGTTCATCGCCACCAGCGGATTCTCTTCTGGCGGACATCTCGCTTCTACGGCTGCTACCACCAGTGGCACCAAGCAGACCAAGGTGGGCTCAGTCGATATCGACCTCGAGGGTAATGTGGGCAACTATCTGCAGGAGTGCAGTGCCGTAAACGCTGCCTGCGACTGGAGTGGTCCAATCGACCTGACGGCCATGGACTGTGGCGAAGGCATGAAGATGGGTGAGAACTCACCTGAGGATGTGCTGCTTAATTCGAAACTTGCCAAGGAGCCCGACAAGTATATTAGTCTGAGTGCTAACCACTATGTAGACCCCAACGATCCCCCCATCATCATTTTCCATGGTGATAAGGATCGCGTAGTACCCAACTGTCAGGGAAAGATGTTCTTCGAGCAACTGAAGGCTGCTGGTGTAAAGACCGAAGCCACCTTCCCCGCCGAGGGCAATCACGGTGGTCCAGAGATGTACACTGAAGAGAACCTGCAGAAGATGGTACACTTCCTGAACTGCGTCCGCGAGAAAGACGCTTGCTGCAGTAAAGAGAAGAAGTGCTGCGACAAGGAAAAGGGATGCTGCAAGAAAGACAAGGAGTGCAGCAAGAAGGAAAAGGAATGCAGGCACAAGGAGAAGAAGTGCAGCAAAAAGGAAGCTAAATGAAAAAAATACAAGCTTTAACGCTGTTGATGGCTTTCTGCCTCAACGCCATGGCACAGGCGCCCTTCGCTGAGGGGCGCCTCACCATCACGCCTATGACCAAGAATGCCGTCCGTATTCAGTATGCCCAGGGCGATATCAAGAGCTCTCTGCCCGAGTGGCTTTACATCAAGACGGAAGCATTCAAGGGGCAGCAGGACATCTCCGTTGCCATCGACCCTGCACATCGCACACTGAGCATTTCTAACGCCAAAGGCGAACGCATATTTACGGCCACCAACCATCAGTTGAAGGATGGCGAGGCCACCCTCTCGTTCGCCTCTCCTCAGGATGAATACCTCTTCGGACTGGGGCAGTTCCAGGATGGCTATAGCAACGTACGTGGACTCTCGCGAAGACTCACACAGGTCAACACGCAAATCTCCATCCCCATGCTGATCTCAAGTAAGGGTTATGGTATTCTGTGGAACAACTACGGACTCACGGAGTTCAACCCCAGCTCGCAGAATGTTAGTCTGACGAAGGCCGAAGGCCAAGGGAAGAAGGAGGAAGTCGACGTGACAAGTACCGAAGGTAATAAAAAGGAAATTCGCGAGCGCCATATCTTCGAAGCCACCATCAACATCACGGAGGCTGGCGATTATTCGCTTCTTCTCGATGTAGGTCAGAAGATGGCTCGCCGCCATAACCTCTCGATCGATGGCACCACCGTTATCGAGATGCAGAACCTCTGGTTGCCCCCTACAGCCTCTGCCATCGTTCATCTCTCGGCCGGCCAGCATCTGCTCACTGCCGAACTCACCAAGGACGATCAGCCCACCCTCTTTTATAATAAGGTAGAAAATCAAACTACCTTCCGCTCGCCCATCGCTCAGGCCGTGGATTATACTGTCTTCATCGGCACCCCCGATGAGATCATTGCTGCCTATCGTGAGTTGACTGGTCCTTGTCCGCTGATGCCTGAGTGGGCACTGGGCTATATCCATTGTCGCGAGCGTTTCCACTCCTCTGACGAGATTCTGCAAACAGCCCGTCGCTTCCAAGCTGAAGATATGCCCCTGAGCATGATTGTACAAGACTGGCAGTGGTGGGGCAAGCACGGATGGAACGCCATGAAGTTCGATGAGGACTTCTACCCCGATCCCAAGGCGCTCACAGATAGTCTCCACCAAATGGGCGTGAAGCTCATGCTGAGCGTATGGTCCAAGATCGACAAGACCTCCGAGGTGGGTAAGCAGATGGAGCAGGCACAGTATTACATCCCCGAGACCGATTGGATCGACTTCTTCAATCCCGAAGCAGCAGGGGCTTACTGGAAGAATTTCCGTGAGCGCTTGGTGCCCTTAGGCATCGATGCCTGGTGGCAGGATGCTACCGAACCCGAGAACGATGATCTAGCAGGCCGTCGTGTGAACAATGGCAAATGGAGTGGTGAACAGGTCCGCAACGTCTATCCCTTGTTGGTGAACAAGACTGTTTACGAGGGACTCGTCGAGGCTGGCAAGGAGCCTATGATCCTCACCCGTTGCGCCTTCCCGGGCATTCAGCGTTATGGCTCAGCCATGTGGAGTGGCGATGTTGGTAACGACTGGGAGACCTTCCGCCGTCAGATCACAGCCGGTCTGGGTATGCAGGCTGCCGGTATCCCATGGTGGACCTACGATGCAGGTGGATTTTTCCGTCCAATGGATCAGTACACCAATCAGGATTATATCGAGCGTATGTTGCGCTGGATCGAGACGAGTGTCTATCTGCCCCTGATGCGTGTTCATGGTTATATGAGCAACACCGAGCCCTGGAACTATGGCGAGGAGGCCAAGTCAATCATCCGTGAGTGCATCAAGGAGCGCTCGCGCCTGCTGCCTTACATCAAGAAGTGTGCAGAGCGCATCTCTACCGAAGGCTATACGCTGATGCGCCCCCTCGTGTTCGACTTTGCTGACGACCCAGAGGCGCTGAAGCAGAAATACGAATATATGTTCGGCCCCGATCTGCTCATCAGTCCTATCACCGAGCCGGGCGTAACGGAGTGGACCACCTATCTGCCCAAGAACGCAGGCGGCTGGAAAGACCAACGTACAAATAAGCGCTACGATGGTGGACAATACGTTACCACGCCAGTCGACAAGGGCCACATCCCCGTCTTCTTGCGCGAGTAGTTTCGCAATGCGTTGCGTAAAGTTTCTCATCAAAAACTTATCGATTATTCATAGAATTTTTGTTACTTTGCAGTACCGGAATTCGAATTTAGTAGTAATATAGTTAAACAGAACCGGTGCACAACACAAAAATTTTATTTATAAAGATTGAATTAGTTTGGAAAAACCATTTGCTTGCGAAAGTCGATGGTTTTTTCTTTCTCATTTTACGCAACGCGTTGCGCAATGTTTCAATAACCATTGCGTTATAAGATAAGACAATAATCGCTATTTTTGTATGGTTTTAACATCATATCATGTCATGAAGAGAATGTCACAACGTGATTTAGCCAGAATGCTCGGGGTTAACGCCTCGACTATATCACGTGCGCTGAAGGGCGAGAACGGCGTTAGTGCCGATCTCCGACAAAAAATCCTTCAGTTGGCTGAAGAACACGGATACCGTCCTAACCCCTTTGCCATGAGTCTGCGCTATGACACCACGCGTACCATTGGCGTGATTGTGCCCGACTTGGCATTCAGCCATTTTGCGCACATTGTCAAGCATATCGAGGCCGAAGCCAGAAAAGCGGGTTATATGTGTATCATATCCGACTCTAACGAGCATTATGAGACCGAAGTAGCATGTGTTGAACTATTGGAGAACCTACATGTGGATGGCATCATCATGTGCCTCTCTCAGGAAACGGTCGATCTCAGCCATCTCACTCGACTGAAGGAGGCCCATATCCCCGTTACACTTTTCGACAGGACTGCCGAGGTGGATTTCCCCTCAGTCACCATCAACGATATAGCCACTGCCAAGCAGATGACACTCCACCTCATTGACGGTGGAGCCAGAAATATCGCCTTCTTAGGAGGACCTAACCACATGAAGCAGACAGCCGATCGTAAGCACGGATACTTGGAAGCCCTGCGCGAACGGGGCTTACCCATCAGGAAAGAGTTGGTCAGATGCACATACGCCACCTTCAACTCCGGCCTCTCCGACACCATCGACCTCCTGAACTTGCCTAAGCCCCCCGATGCCATTCTGGCAACTTATGGTCTTCTGGTCGGTTCGGCATTCCAGGCCATCTTAAGTCGGGGATTACGCATCCCGGAAGACATTGCCATCGCAGGTTATATGAGCGACTGGGTATCTGAGATGAACCGACCCAGAGTAACGTTCATCAAGCAGAACCTCAGGGAGATTGGGCGTCAGGCCTTCCGTATGCTCTACGATCAGATGGAAGGCGGCACGAGCGTTCAGCAGCTCATTATCAATGCACATTTGGAAATCAGAGATAGTACCCGAAAGATATGAAACAAGACCTAAAACTACGCGTTGGAATCATCGGCGCTGGATGGATAGCCGAGAAGGCAGCCATCACACTTGGGCCACTCACGGAGTGCGAAGCCTATGCCATCGCCTCACGCTCACTGGATAAGGCAGAAGCCTTTGCCAAGCAATGGAATATTCCGAAAGCCTATGGCTCGTATGCAGAACTCATAGCCGACCCCGATGTCGACTTGGTATATGTGGCCACACCCCACTCCCACCACTACGATGTTACGAAGCAAGCCCTGCTGGCAGGTAAGCCATGTCTGGTTGAAAAGGCCTTCATGGCCAACTATCGTCAAGCAAAGGAGATAGTCGACCTGGCTCGCGAACGCAAGGTATTCCTCGCTGAGGCCATCTGGACCCGTTACCAGCCAGCCCGACAGATGGTGCTCTCCCTCATCAACAGCGGCCGTATTGGCACACCACGCCTCCTGACGGCCACCTTGGGCTACTCCATGGGCGAGAAGCCTCGCATCATGCGCCCCGATCTCTGTGGTGGTGCCTTGCTCGACCTCGGTGTCTATGCCCTTAACTTCGTGCGTATGTTCTTCGAGCCCGATATCGTGAGTATGGAGAGTCAATGCGTAAAATCTGCAACGGGGATGGACCTCACCAACGCCATCTGTCTCATTCTCTCCGACGGTCTGCTATGCAACCTCCAGTCGAGTGCTGCCTGCGTAGGCGACAACATCGGCGTGATAGCAGGCACCGATGGCAACCTGATAATCGACAACATCAACAACCCACAGAAAATCACCGTCAACACCCACGACCGGGTGTTTGTTGAGGATATCCAAGTGCCCAAGCAAATCACGGGCTACGAATACCAGTTCCTGGCTTGCCGGAAGGCCCTCATCGACGGACTCTTAGAGCCCCGTGAGATGCCACTTCACGAAACACTTTACATCATGCAACTCATGGACAGCCTCCGCCAAAAGTGGGGTGTCCGCTACCCGATGGACAACGAATGACAATCATCCAGAAAATACGCAGTTCCTACTCCACACAACTATCCTTGTGGGTGTCAGGTTTCGTACTGATCATCTCAGGTGTGGTGCTCATCCTGTTAATGCGATTCTCACAGGGTGTCATCCACGATGAGTCAGTCGATGCCACCCTGCAGGCATTGGAGAACATAGCCCTGCGTATTGACAACACGTTGCGACAGACAGAAATAACAGAGCAACAGGATCAACAGCAACGTCGAGTCGGTCGTTCACGTATTGAGCGCCTCATCGAGGAAAACGGCTACCTGGAACCCCTCAAGGAGTCGTTACCCCATGCCAAGCTCTACGTCACGCGACGTGACAGTAGCCAACTCGCCATCTATTTTGCGGGTAATGAAAGTGGCTACCGACAAATGATCTATGAGGGCGACGAGATCTATATCTTCACGCAACCCGTAGGCCAGCGACAATATAACCTCGCAGTGGTATGTCCTGCCAACGACATCAACGCGAAGTATGCCGATGTGCATTGGTTCCTGCTGTCGAGTGGCTGTATAGGTGTCTTGATTCTACTCGTCATCCTCTTCTTTGTCGTAGCCCGGCACATGCATCCGCTCCATCTGCTGGCCGATACGGCACAGAGCATCTCTGGCGGACGACTTGACCTTCCCATTCCCAATGCCCACCACGAGCACGAGATAGGCCGATTGCAGAACAGTCTGAAGAAGATGCAGACTTCGCTGGCCACCTACATGGACGAGATGCGACAGAAGCAGGCCATGCTGAGTCAGCAGAATGCCGAACTCCAGGCCGCCTATAGTGAAGCGAAAGCCTATGAGGAGCAGAAGGCCAAGTTCCTCAGCAGCATGTCCAATCGCATGACCACCCCTGTAGAGCGGTTATGCTTCAGCACAGACATCGTCTGTTGCGACTACGAGAAACTGACGAAATCTGAGATGGCCCGACTGCAGACGGAAATCATGCAGTCCACTGACACCATCACAGAGTTATTGGAAGAACTAACCCGAAATACCGTTGCGCAATGAAACGACTCATCTCCATCATCAAACAGCGACTTTCGCTGCGCCTCGGTCTCCTGATCGCCTTCATCGTCATGGTGATCTTCTCGCTGCTGTTCGGCTTCCTGCTGCAATGTTGTAAGCGCTACATTGAGCGCGCTACCTTCGAACGAGCCACCCAGCTACTCAATAACACGGCTGTGCGCATCGATGGCATCTTAGCCGATACTGAATTGGCTGCCACCCGTCAGCCATCTACCCGGTACCAGCCATCTGATGTGCAAAAGTCAGGTTGCTGGCACGAGCCCCATCTATATGCTGAGCCTGATATCGACCCTGAACCCGTCTGGTATATCTCGTTCACTACACCCCTCTACGATTCTGCCGGACAACTCATTGGTGTCGGCTGCGCCGATCTTTCGTTAAAATGGCTCTCACAGGCCGTCACCGGCATCAAGCCCTTCGCCAACTCGTCAGCCATTATGATCGATCACGATGGCCGTTATATCGTTCATCCCGACTCATTTAAGATTGTGACTGAGAACATCTTCAGCGATGCAGCCCCCGAGGCGCGAGGCGATATTGAAATCCTAGGCAAGGCAATGCTCAACGGAGAGAGCGGCATGACAGAGACCATTGTCGATGGTCATGATTCTTTCATCTTCTATCGTCCATTGGAGCGTACAGGATGGAGCATTGCCATCGTCTGTCCTGCCAGCGATGTGTTTAGCCGCTACTACCAGTTGTTTGCCGTTGTATGGGTGATTGTCGGCATCGGCCTTGTCCTACTTATGCTGTTCTGTTTCCAGACGGTACGCCGTGCCCTCCAGCCCCTGAAGGTTCTCGACCACCAGGCACAGCTTATTGCCAACGGCCATTTCGACGAGCCTCTGCCCACCAGTCTGCGTCGCGACAGCATAGGCCGTCTTACCAACAGTTTCATCCAGATGCAGCAGTCACTCGCTCAGACGGTGACCGACATCCAGCATGTGAATGCCGAACTCGAGCAACATAACGACGAGCTCACCCGGGCCTACCAGTTAAAGCTCGAAACCAACCGCAAGAAGTCTGCATTCATCCAGGACATGTATCATGAGATACGTACACCCCTCAATATCATCAGCGGATTCGCTCAGGTGCTCTCCGCCAATCTCCACGAACTCCCCGACGAAGAGATCGATGACATTACCTCGCGCATGAAGTCAAGTGCTGAGATCATCAGTAAGATAGCCAACACAATCACTAAGTAAGAACTAACAAAAATATATAGCCAATTATGCAATACACTTTCCCACGATCATCATGGCACCTGAGAATGCTGATGATACTTTTGGCATTCCACTGTTCGCTGTTCGCTCTGGCTCAGCCCGATCCGGACGACAGACCATTGACCATCCGTGGTCAGCTGCTCGATGCCGACCTGAAGGAACCCATGATACAAGCCACAATTCAACTGTTCCAGGCCTCCGACAGCACCTTTGCCGGCGGCACCGTCAGCAATGAGAGGGGCAGTTTCTATCTGGTGGCACCTTCTCCCGGCACCTATAAGATCCTAATCTCGTCCGTGGGCTATCAGACTATCGAGCGCGAACTTACCCTCCGCCGCTATGAGAATCAGAACTTAGGCAATCTGCTCATGGAGTCTGAAACCGTCATGCTGCAGGAGGCCGTCATTACCGGTCGTGCTGCACAGGTCATCGTGAGGAAAGATACCATCATGTATAACCCCGAAGCCTTCCGCACCCCTGAAGGCTCCCCCATCGAGGAACTCATCAAGCGTATCCCCGGTGCTGAGGTCGACGAGGATGGCAACATCACCATCAACGGTAAGGAGGTAAAGAAGATTCTGCTTGACGGTAAGGAGTTCATGCTGGGCGATGTAGAAACAGCCCTGAAGAACATCCCCGTGAGCATCATCGCCAACATGAAGTTCTACGACCAGCAGAGCGATCAGGCGCGTATCACAGGCATCGAGGATGGCGAGAAGGAAACCGTGCTCGACTTCTCCATCAAGAAAGGCATGAACCGTGGTTATATGACCAATCTCGACCTGGGTGGTGGCACCCAGCATCGTTATGCTTCACGCGGCATGGCAAGCAGCTTTACCGATAAGACCCGCTTTGTTCTTCTTGGCAACTTCAACAACAAGGAAGAGAATGCCGGTTGGTGGAACCGTCGTGGACTCAACTCACGAAAGATGCTGGGTACCAACCTGAACTACGACGACAACAAGAAGCTGAAGTTCGACGCCAGCATCCGATGGAACCACCGTGGAGGCGACAACCAGACGGAGACTGCCGTCCAGAACTTTTATAGCGACGAAACGCGCACCTTCTCAAATACTGACACAAAAAATTACACCCGCAGCAACAACTGGTGGGGCAATATCCGTTTGGAGTGGAAACCCGACTCGCTCACCAACATCCTGTTGCGCGCCAACGGTAGTTACGGCACCAACGATGCCACCAACATCTCCGTCTCGGCCACCTTCAACGACGATCCTTACCTTTACGTCGCTGATCCCTTGGCCTCCATCGACCCCGACGGTCCCTTGGGCCCCTATCTGGTGAACCACAACCTGAACAGCAGCCTCACCTATGGCGAGAACAAGAATGCCTGGGGCATGCTCCAGCTCTATCGCCGGTTGAATCCTCGGGGACGTAACCTCGTCGTCCGACTGGAAGCCAATGGTGGCAGTAGTCAGAACGAGAATGCCTCCGACAGCGAAGTACGACTCTTCCTCGTGAAGGATCAGGCTGGCGAGGACTCCACCTACTACACAGCCCGCTATAACACCACGCCTAGCAGCAACGGCGGCTACGTGGTCAGCGCCACCTACAGCGAACCGCTCTGGAAGGGCGCCCACCTGCAGTTCAACTACGAGCTGCGTTACAGCCAGAACAAGAGCGATCGTCAGACCTTCGACTATAGTCTGATGGATCAGGATCCCTTTGCCGGCATCCATCCCCAGTACCGTGAATGGGAACCGTGGAGCTCATCAGTCGGAGGCAATCTCGAAGCCCCGGCCTACCTCGACAAGAACCTGAGCCGTTTCTCCGAATATAAAAACTACACCCAGAACTTCCGCCTCACACTGCGCCATCGCGAGGAGAAGTACGATTACAACATCGGCTTCCTCATCCAACCCCAGCACTCCAACTTCATTCAGGATTACCGGGGCATCTACGTCGACACCGTGCGCAATGTCACCAACCTCACGCCCACGCTCAACTTCCATTATAAGTTCAGCGACCAGAGCAACCTCTGGATCCATTATCGTGGCGACACCCGTCAGCCCGAGATGACACAACTGCTCGACATTACCGACGACTCCAACCGACTCAACATCACCCAGGGTAACCCGGGTCTGAAGCCCCAGTTCACAAACTCGCTCAATGCTTATTATAACAACTACATCGTACGCCATAAGCGCAGCATCGTGGTCTATGCCAACTACCGTCATATCCGCAATTCCATCTCCGACCTCGTGCGTTACGATCCAGAAACCGGCGGCAATATCACCCGACCCGAGAACATCAACGGCAACTGGAATGTGAACGGCGGCTTCACATTCAATACAGCCCTCGACTCCACCGCCCACTGGAATATCGGCACCGACACGCGCATACGTTACAACAACTTCGTGAGCTATGTGGCCCAGCAGCAGGCCGACGCCGAAAAGAACACCACCCGTACGATCAATGTCAATGAGCGCTTCACCTTCGGCTACCGCAACGACTGGCTCGAAGTGTCGCTCGACGGCCGCCTCAACTACCAGCACTCACGCAACGAGTTGCAACCCACAGCCAACCTCGACACTTGGCAGTTCGAGTACGGAGGGCAGTTCCTCATCCGCCTGCCCCTCGACTTCGAAATCAGCATGAACATGCACGAGCGCAGCCGTCGTGGCTATAACGACAATTCCATGAACACCAACGAGTTCATCTGGAACGGTCAGATCTCCAAGCCCTTCCTCCGAAACAAGTCGCTCATCGTGGCCCTCAACTTCTACGACCTGCTCGGTCAGCAGAGCAACTACGACCGTTGGGTGAATGCCACGAGTCGTAGCGATACCCGCTATAACAGCGTCAACTCCTACGCCATGCTTCATGTGCGTTACCGTCTCAACATGTTCGGCGGCAAGATCGATACCGAAGGCCGCTACGACAAGAAATGGGGCAACCGCGATAATCAGAACCGCAATCGTAACCGCGGAGGCTGGCGCCGATAATGGCATACTTAACAACATAATAACTTAAAGCATATGAAGGATTTTAATTACTACGCACCTACAGAGGTTGCATTTGGCGAACAGAGTGAAGAGCAAGTTGCTTTTCTGGTGAAGAAATACGGTGGCACCAAGGTCTTGGTACACTATGGCGGCCAGAGTGCTGTGCGCTCCGGGTTGCTGGATAAGATCTGCGGGCTGCTCCGCGAGGGTGGCATCGCCTACGTCACTTTAGGCGGTGTCGTTCCCAATCCCCGTCTGTCACTGGCTCAGGAGGGCATCACGCTGTGTCGTAAAGAGGGCGTCGACTTCATCCTCGCCGTAGGCGGAGGTAGTGTCATCGACTCTTCCAAGTGCATTGCATATGGTGTTCCTTATGAGGGCGATGTGTGGGACTTCTATCTCGGCAAGGCCGAGCCCAAGACCATGCTGCCCGTCGCCTCCGTGCTCACCATCCCCGCTGCAGGCAGTGAGATGAGCGAGGCCTCCGTCATCACCAACACCAATGGCGATGTGAAGCTAGGTTACTCCAACAACATATCGCGCCCCAAGTTCGCCATCATGAACCCCCGTCGCACCATGACGCTGCCGCCTTACCAGACGGCCGCAGGCGTCACCGATATGATGATGCACACCATGGAACGTTACTTCACCAAGGACGATGACATGGACTTCACCACCAATCTGGCCGAAGCCGCTCTCCGCAGCATCAAGAATGCCGTCTTCGCCGTTCTGAAGAATCCCGAGGATTATCGCTACCGTGCCCAGATCATGTGGGGCGGCAGCGTCATGCACAACGGACTCACCGGCTGTGGCATCAGCGACGACTGGGCTACCCATCAGCTTGAACACGAACTCAGTGGCATGTTCGACGTGACACATGGCGCCGGCCTGGCAGCCATCTGGCCTAGTTGGGCACGCTACGTCATGCACGAGAATCTGAGCCGCTTCGTGCGCTTTGCCGTCAACGTGATGGATGTACCCAACGACTTTACCGATCCCGAAGCTACCGCCGAGAAAGGCATTCAGGCCATGGAGCGTTTCTACCACGCCATCGGCATGCCCATCAACATTAAGGAGCTCATCGGCAAGGACATTTCTGATGAGGAAATCCAGGAAATGACCCGCAAGTGCAGCCGCGACTACACCGCCACCTGCGGCTGTCTGAAGGTTCTCAACGCCGCCGACATGGAAGCCATCTACAAAATGGCAAGAGGGTAAGTAGAATCAAGAAATAAAACGCTTTCAAGCAAAAAAAGCAAAAATAGTTGGCTAATATCGAAAAAACGTCGTATCTTTGCATTCTATATCACAAACGGAATGCAAATGACAAAGAAGATTTTTGTATGGATGTTGGCCGCTACCCTGATTTGCGGCTTACCAGTATCAATCACATCGTGTAGCAAGAACGATGCTGAAGCAGTCATTACGAAGAACTACTTCCCATCGTGGAACAACTGCGAGGCACTGACGGCCCTGCAGGAGTACGTGGAGGATGTGACCAACCCGAAGTCGACCAACTTTATTAAGGAGGAGGACCGTATTGCCACCTTCGACATGGACGGCACGTTCGTGGGCGAGCTCTATCCCACGTATTTTGAATACAACATGCTGGAATATCGTGTGCTCGACGATGCCGCATATAAAGACAAGGCGCCCGAGGATGTTCGCGAGGCAGCTCAGGCCATCAGGGACTTTGTTCGCAACGGTAAGGCGCTGCCAGCCCACTTCGACATGATTCATGCCCGTGCTGCTGCCAAGGCCTATGCCGGCATGACCATCGCTGAGTTCGATGCATACGTGAAGGCTTACGCAGCCAAGCCAGCCAACGGCTTCAAGGGCATGACTTACGGACAGAGCTTCTATCAGCCAATGCTAGAGGTGTTTGAGTATCTGAAGGCCAAAGGCTTTACTTACTATGTGGTATCGGGTTCGGACCGCTTCATCTGCCGTGCACTGGTGGAGCCAATAAACATTGCGCCTAACAGGGTGATTGGTATGGACGTAAGACTGGAATCGAACAAAATGGGCGAGAATCCGGGCGTAGACTACACCATGGGCAAAGAGGAGTACCTGGTGCGTACGGACAGTCTGCTGATCAAGAACCTGAAGACCAACAAGGTGTTGCAGATTTCGCAAGAGATTGGTAAGGTGCCCGTGTTGACATTCGGCAACAGTGGTGGCGACTGCTCGATGCATAACTACTGCCAAGGCAACCACTATCGCAACGCTCAGTTCATGCTGATAGCTGACGATGAGGATCGCGACCACGCTAACCGCGAGAAGGCCTTAGGTCTGGGCGAGAAGTGGCGCCAGTCAGGGTACCACGTCATCTCGATGCGCGATGACTTTAAAACGATTTATGGAACCAACGTACAGAAGGTGGAGTTCACCTTTTAAGAAGGAATAAAGGATTAAGGAGAAAAGGATTTTGTTAAGAAAAGGAATTTTATTAGTAGTAGTCAGCATGCTGGCTACGATCAGCATACAAGCACAGCGCATCCGTACCATTGACAAGGACGGCCAGCCCATCCCCTACGTATCAATCATGACTACCGATGCGAAGTTCATCGGCATTACCGACCTGGACGGTGTGATAGCCGACGTGAAGGGTGTCGATACCATCACCGTGAGCCACATAGCCTACAAGCCGAAGCTCTACAAGGTGAACGGCAAGAGCGGCAGCATCACGCTGGAGGATGCCGGCTTCGGACTGCCCGAGATTGTGGTGAAGAAGAAGCCCTACGTGTATGTGCAGACCTATTACCGCATGCTGTATTTCGACGACAGCCTGGGTGTGGCCTACTATCGCTCAGGACTGACCGACAACGTGATCGATCGCGCCAAGAAGAAGCTCTCCGCCAGCACCCATAAGACCTCGAAGGCAAAATATGCCGTGCTGAAGGCCGCCATCAACACGTTAGCAGGCAGCAAGATGGACCAGCTCAGCGAGCTGAAAATGAAGAAAGTAGAGGACAACGAGAAATACAAGATCACCCCCAACGGCGCTAACAAGAAGCTTATCAGCGACAGCAAGAGCGTCATCGGTTCTATCATCGACAACCCTTCGACCGGCGAGCGCCGCATCTCTATCGATGTTCACAAGATGACCCAGCATAAGCTCGAGGCCACCGGCAATGCCAAGAAGATAGCCAAGGAGCAGAAGCGAGAGGCCAAGAACAAGAACCGCGTGAACAGCGATTACCTCATATACCGCATCGACGAGAATGGCAGCTACCTGCCTGAGGACTTCGTCATGATGCAGGACATCACCAGTTACGACAAGGAAGAAAAAGACGGCAAACTGGTTCACACCGTCATGATGCTCCAGGTATTCACCATCGATCGCGCGTACGTGGATAAAGAGGAGTTGAAGAAGCTGAAGAAGGAGAATAAGATGAAGATGAGCTATCAGAACATTCGCAACTTCGAGAAGGCTCATAAGATTCCGGCCCTAACTCCCAACATCCAGAAGAAGCTCAATGAGCTTTTCAAGGCGGATAGTGGAGACTAAGAGGTGAGTGGATGGAGGTTAGTGGTTAGAGATTTGTTGGATAAACGCAGAATAAAATAATGAGAAAGGCAATAATTACCCTGATGCTGGGGGCGACGCTACAGGCGATGGCCCAGCAGACAACCGTAACGACACCCCAAATGGTGTTTGTGCAAAAACCCACTGACCCGCTGGAAGCTCCAGCCTTCCTCAGCGAAAAGGAATTGCCCGACCATTCGAAGTACATCCCTGCTCCTCCAGAAGTGGGCACGGAGGCATTCCAGAACGATGTCTATTACTACAAATGGGGTAAGGAACAGCGCCTAATGCCTAGAGCTGCACAGGCTGCACTCGATGAGACACAGTGGACATCGAAGGCTTTCAGTGCGGCTGCCGGATTCACCATTAGTCCCAAGGACTGTCCCGAGATATTCAAGTTGGTGGATGGGTCCCAGAAAGATGCCAAGAAAGCCAACAGTAAGGCCAAGAACCACTACAAAAGGACACGCCCCTTTGTGCAGTTCGAGGAGCCCTCGCTGATACCCGAGGCCGACAAATCGTATGCCGACTCATACAGCTACCCCTCCGGCCACAGCGTAAGAGGTTGGGTATATGCGCTGACACTAGCTCTGGTGGTGCCCGACTCTACCGAGGCACTCATACATCGCGCCACGGAGTATGCCATGAACCGCTTGATCTGCGGTCGCCACTATAAGAGCGACATCGACGCCTCGCTGGTGGAGGCAACTGCCGTGATGAGCCGTCTGCTGTCGAACGAGGCCTTCCAAGCCCAACTGGCACGAGCCCGCAAGGAATACGCCCTCATAAAAGAACAGCAAGAACAAGAGGAAATAGCCAATTGATTGAAACGCTGAGAAGCGCTAATCATAGAAATAGCCTCGCCGGTTGGCGAGGCTATTTTCTTTTTGTTTAGTCGTTGACTATCGTGATGCGACCCTCAACGTCTTTGTACTTATCGGGTCCTGCATGCGAGGCACGCCGTAATCGAACTCATGATTGCCTAGGGTCACAGCATCGTATCCCATGTTCTTCATAATGTCGACGACATACTTACCATGCGAGATGGCACCAGCCAAATCGCCCTGCAGGAAATCGCCCGCCTTTACTTGAGGGCAACCACCTTAGCTTTCTTGGCTTCCTTGGCCTTCTTGGCCTGAGCCTTCTGATAAGCCTTCATCTCGACAATCGTGGCAAGACCCATCTTTACACGGAACTCCTGACGGGCCAATCGCATCTGCTCGAGGAAACGCTCGCTGGTGTGCAGACGGGCATAAGCAGCTGCAGCAGCCAATCGGGCAGCATCCACATCGCTCTGCCAGTGGGCACCCACGATGAGTCGGCTGTCGCCATACATCAAACCACGAGCCAAGAGGGTGTCGGCACGATCGGGATTGATCTCAGAAAGCAACAGGGCAGAACTCCAACCCAGCAGGGTGTGACCAGAGGGATAGCTGCCGTTCTTGCGCAGTGCAGGCTCATCCTCAGGATAGAGTGTGGGCTCGTTGAAGCGCATGAAGGGGCGCTTGCGCATGTAGTAACGCTTAGGGATGGTGCAAATGCTGTCGCAAGTGGCTGTTCCCTCGCGCAATACCTTATAAATCTCTGGAGTCTCTTCCTTAGAAATCTGGAGTCCAAAGGGCTCGCTGAACTCACGGATGATGCAGTCGAGTCCATAAACGGCATCGCGGATGGCGATATCGGCACGCTCCTTACAGTTGCGCATCTGCTTGCCCCAAAAATAACGCATAATATCATTGGCAAAACGCGGATCGAGCGTGTCAGGAGGAGCCGGACACCACTTTAACATATCAGGCATCTCTGTTTTAGTGAAATACGCATCGACTGGAGTTTTGTCACTCTGTGCCTGGGCACATACTGCTGCCATCATCATGACGGCGATCATCATTAGCTTTTTCATAATCGAAATATTTTATGTTTTATGTTTAATGTATCAGAATTTCACCTGAAGTCGCGTTTCGAGGATGCTGCACTCGTTATCCTCAAAGCCACTACGGTTAGTGACCTTGGTGTAAGAGGCACGCACACGCCAAATCATATACTTATTGGGATAATAGTTGAAGCACAGCGCCCAGTCGTTCAGGTAACCACCATGAATGCCAGCCTTGGCATCGGAGAGGGCCGTGTAGTTGTACTGCAGACATAGCTCCATGTTACCCGGATCGGGAGTGGCGATACCACCATCGCCCATGTTGGGTGCATAGCTGCGACCCTTCAGGAGTCCACGCAGCGTAACATAAGCGCCACTGCCTGTGAAGCTGTGCAGGTCGTTATCGCGTGTAATCTGATTCCAAAAGTACTGGCCTATCACCGCTAGGCGGCCCTGTGAGTACATCACCTCAGGCGAAAACTTATACATGGTCTTGGCATCGGTGACCACAGCCTGCTGGCTATTCACCTTGGCCACACGAGTAGGCCAACGCGTAGAGAGCGTGAACTGCTTGTGATTCAACTCGTCATTGCTGCTGTAACGGGCGCCCTCGATGCCGGCACTGATACCCACCTGGAACATTTTGCCACGCTCGGCATAAGGACGATAGAGCAGACGAGTCATAGCACCTATGGCCTGACTGCCTGTCTGGTCGGTAGTGTTCTTCATGGCGTCGGTCTCTACCACCACACTTCCGGTGCCTAGGAACTTATCGCCATTGTACTCATACATTACACCAATCATACGGTCATTGTTGAACACAGCGTTGCTCTGAGGCTCCTCCATGGTCTCCTTGAACGATGAACTGGTGCTGCTCTGGAATCCATACTGGTGGATGAAGTAACCACCTCGCAAAAAGTTCTTCTTGTCGAAGTCATACTGCAGCCACACATCCTTCAGGTTCACCTTACCATAGGCGTAGCCCATATCGACCTTACCTTTCCACTGACCATAAGAGAAGCCGACACCCACACGCATATCGGGGATGCCGACACCACTCTTCAAGTCGTCCTCCTGATGCTGCGGATTGATGTAGGCAGCATCCATAAGGATTCGTCCTGACGGCTTAGCCGTAAACTTAGGCTCTTCCTGCGCATTAGCCGATACACAGGTAAGACCTAAAGCGAAGAAAATTAGTAGTTTTTTCACAAGCTATTGCATTTCGTTAATTAGGATTATCTTGATTTGGGTTGATTTTTCCACCAGTCCGTGATGTCGATGTTATCCTTCACGTATTCAGGGAACTTGGGATATACCGTCTTCAGGCTGACACGCTCATCGGGCCATACGAAGTCGGTGGCCACAGCTATCTTACTGGCAGCACGCGCTACAGGGGCCGTGAGTTCCATCCACTTATTCTGGCGATACACATGGATCTTCACATCTTGTGCCGTCTGGAACGGACCATCGAGCGTAAACTCCACAGGCGGTTTGCTAGCACCCTTCATGCCACGTTTCTCGGCATTGGTGTTTACCATTACACCCTGTTCAACGCCAAAGAGTTTATGCACTTCCAGGTTCTCGTCGTTGTTAATTTTGATCTGCAACGTGGCTCCGGCAGCCTGCAGGATACAGTGGGCCTTACCCGTCTGATCGATGGCGATATCGATGACGATGTCATTAAAGTCGAAGTCTGTATCATCCACTTCGCCGTCTTTATCAAGATCGTGGGCATTCAGGTCCTCTGCTATGATGCGATACCAATCCAGCGAAGGCGGAATGATCACCTCGGGGGTGGAATTTGATTTGGTAACCACGAAGATGAGTTCACTGCCTTCGATACTGTCGTCGCTCAGTCCTACCACATACGAGTTCTGCAGATCGTCTTTAGTCGTACGATCCTTACCTACTAGACCAGCAGCAGGCTTCTGCTTCTCGTTCAGGTTGGCATTGGTGTAATAAATCTTGTCGCCATTCTTCACATAGAGGCCGAAATAGTACGTCGGTTCCATCACAATCTGATAAGGGCACGAATGAATCTGCTGCACACCACGATCCCATACAGAGTAGCCATCAGTGGGAGATGGATCCTCCCATATGTCATTCACTATCATCTTCTGATAATAGGGGCCCAGTCCCTTCTGCACATCATCAATCAGCACGAATGTCTTAGCCTGGGCTGGCGTCTCCGTTGCAGGGTCGTAATAATAGAGTCCCACCTCGTCATGAGCCGTTGTATTCGAATAAATCATCGTAACGTAACACATCTGCGAACTCAGTTTAAACTCCCACGATGTCACATCAGTATTCAGCGTCGTTGGCTTCTTGTTATTATCCTCAGGGAAATAACTTCTTACTAACTCTATATATTTAGGTGTAAACGACAGAAGGTAACCCGACATCTTGGTGATGGTGGCATCCTTGGCACGCGTCATGGCCCGAGACTTGAATACCTGATCGAAGCCCCACTTCTGGTTAGGATGGATATTGCCACCCACATAAGCCTTGAAGTTAGCTTCATAGAGTTCGTGAGCATCCCTCTCCGGCCTGTCAGGATCGTAAAGATCGGTCTTGCAACTGGTAAAGGTCGAAGTGAACACGACCGCCAGCATACTCATCATCAAATACTTTTTCATAATTGGCTATTGTTAGTTGTTATTGTCTCTCATCAATTGGCTTCTTCGTCACGCTGGCCCATACGCATGGAGTAAGTCACCTCCTCGCCACGGGCAGCACGCTCTTCCTCTTGCTGCAGATTGCGTTCAGCCCTCTCAGCGAGCCACTTGTTGTGAGCGTCCTCAATCTCCTGAAGCTTCTCGTTATACAACTTGTCTCGCTGACCATTCCACTCTGCGTTAAGTTTCTCACGAGCACTCTTCAGCCTCTTCTGGTCGTCATCGCTTTCACCAGGAGTCAACTCCGCAAACTTAATATCAGCTTTCGCATTTACTGCATCCATCTGCTGCTTGCACTCCTCGTAACAAACCTTGACACCGTCCTTCAGTACATCATAGCGATCATCGTCGACATCGGGCATTGTCACAAGAATATAACGTATATCAACCTCCTTGGGTTTTCCATTCTCATCGGAACTGTTGGCCTTCATCGACTCAATCTTCTGCTTGAATTCGGGATGCACACGCAGGATTCCCATACCTAATATTTCAATATCCTCATCAAAATTAGGGAATATCATAAAGCTGTATTCATCCTTCTTGGCGATCGTTGTACATTTCTCCAGATTCTGCATCTCGCCATCAATCATGACCTGTATAGGCAGAAGTGAGACCTCCTCTGCCTTGACGCAGAGATTCTTCAAACGATAGGAGAACATTCCACAATAGTTCGACAGCATTTCACCCAGCTGATCAAACTCTTTTATAATTGCTCTTTTCATAACTATATACTATTCATTATTCACTATTAACTATTCACTTTTCGGAGCATCCTCCGTCTTCAACTTGGCACTCAGACTGCCACCGCCACCTCCGGCTCCGGCAGCCATACCATCGCTGATATTGGGCGACTTGAGGGCACTCTTGGCTTCAACGCTATCGGCCGATACCTTCGGAGCTTTGACTTCGCCCTTAACCTCAGCCTTGTCGTTGATGGTGGTGGGTCCGAATATGTCGGTCTTGCTGCCACCCACAGCGGCATTGCCGCCATCCAGCTGCACAACGGCCTTGCCGTCGCCCTGCTGAGCCTCGAAGGTCTTGTCGGCAAACATTCCCATCTCTTCGGATACAGCCTGGAACTTCTTGCTCTTCACGTCCTTCGACTTCGCGCCTACGTACATCTTCTCTGATACCAGCGTCATGGTGCTGCCCTCGGCCAGCTTGTCGTCGGTGAGTTTCTCCTTGTCCACGTTCATCGACTTCACATCCACAGTCTTCGCGTTCACGCTGAAGCTACCAGCTGACTTACCTTCGGCATCGGCAGCAAGGAAGTTGGTCTTCTCTGCACGTACTGACACGCTACCGTCCTTAGTCAGGGCCTTCGTAGCCAGCTTGCCGTCCTTCACCTCGTAGTCGAGACTCTCAACGGTGAAGTTCTTCGACTTGAAGATCACATCGCCCTCGGCTGTGTATTCACCCTTGGTGATCTGACCCTTATCATCGCGTTCGATGTCCTTCGGATTGGTGGTAGCCACCTCGATAGTTTTGGCTGTCATCGTAATCTTACTATCGGATGTCAGTTCCTTCTCAACGAGGCTCTTCTTGTCGCCCAACTTATAATCAATGGCTTCCAGATTGATATCCTTGGCCTTGATATTGACCTTACCGACAACAGGCTGTTCCTTTCTATCCTTTGAGGGATTCGTTGTATCCAACTCAATATTCTGGGCAAACACAGCCAGGCCACCATTCTCTACTAGAGTACCCTGATCATCCTTCATGGACATGCCAAACTTCGGCGTTCTGACACTGATACCAGCCTCAGCATTCGTATGCAGGTTACCATCACCGTCAACAGTCTCCATGCTAATGCTCTCGGCCTTAATCTTCATAGAGGCACCCGTAGTATTCTTCTTAAAGTCATCGCCAGTCTTTATCTCATCCTTCTCAGTTTCCAGCGCTTTCTTCTTGCGATTCACCTCTGCCAACTGAGCTACAAGGTGAATGAAACTCTGGGTAGACTGATACAGAGCCGGCATAATGTCTTCCATCTCCTCGTGAATCTCGGAAATATCACGAACGCTCACACGTCCCAGGAAAGCATCGTCCTTATTCAGTTTATTCTCTTCATCGAGCAATTCCGACATCTTCTTGAAACAGTCGTCCACATTCTTCTTCTGGGCCGCCACCTGTTTCTTCAGATCATCGCCTTGGGCTTTGAGTTCCTTCACCACAGCCTCAATCTGAGCCTTGCGTTCCTCTGCCGAAACGGCTGCCTCGAAATTCAGACTCTTATCGGCATGGATACTAACGCCACCTTTGCCTGCAGATACAGGAACCTGCGAGAAGGCGTCCTTGGCATCGCTACTATGAAGGGTAATTTCACAGGCTTGTGAAATCACCTGAGAAGTCTCACATACCACATTCTCCAGTCCGTCTATGCCTGGGTCGACGGCCAACTGGCGGATGCTCGGGGCACGATTAATAATCTGTCCCGTTTCGCCTACGCCTTCCAGACCAACCTCACTGCCTTTAATGATCACTTTACCCATGCCGCCCTGAAGTGTACCACTCTTATCCACATTGCCGATGATAATCTCGGGGGCAGATATAACAATGCGTTTCTGATCGTGGTAGAACAGACCACTCTCTACCTTGTTAAAGATATCAGTCTTGATCTGCTGCACCTCAGCTTTCTGCTGGTGGATCTCTTCAAGATCCTTCTCTACGCTCTGCTGAAAGCTATCCAGCAAAGCTTTCCAGTCATCAAATATATATCCCATAATACTACTATTTCAATTAATAATTCTTGATCGCATCTCTTACTTTTCCCACGAAGGCCTCTACAAGAGTCTTGTCTTGGGCATCAAGCGTAGCATCATCATCGCGCAAGCAATTAATATTAGGATTGAGAGGTGTTACATCGTCAAAAGCCTTATTCTTAAGGGCATATGTCTCACCATCGGCGCCAAACAATATCTGACCACTCTTGCCTTCGCCCCATGAGAAGCGCTCAATGAAATTATCCCATACAGCGATCTTGTCATACGCATCCTTTGCTGCGCCCTCGATTGCACCGGCAATTTGAGATACATCTCTGCCGAGTTTAGGAATACCACTTAGACTCTTAACATAATTCGACCACACATTGGCAGCCATAATATTATTGGGCTTTGTGAGATCTGGGTCTGGCTTCGGAGGAAGTACACCATTTACCTTTTTACGCAGATCGTCGGTGAATCCGAACTGATCCAGCAAATTCATCGCTACCACACGTTTCATATATGACAGGTCGTCATCCGACAAGCCAGTATTTGTGGTTATGTCTGCTCCCAAACCCTTTCTGGCATCATCGTCGGCAAACTTATAATATCTTGACTCCTTACATTTTCCACGACTGAAGGCCGTATTCATTTTCTTCTTGAAGTCCTTCGGAGCGGGTGAGCCCAGGAACCATGAGAGCTGCTTACCGATGTCGGAGGCATCGAATTCCAGATTTAAGAGTTTACAGATCTCTTTGCGCAAGTCGTTCAGATTCTTCAGAGCAGATTTTCTACGTGTTTTGCGGATATTAATGATACCCACACAATCTTCCTCAACTGTAGTAGTCAATAATCTGAACTCTGCTTTATGTCTATTCCAGCACGCATCTGATACAACATCTTCTGGCTCGCCTCCATCTATAGGCAACTGATCAACCTTAATGAGTTTTTCCTCTTTGAATGGCTCGTATTTGCCAGCTTTCCAAAGATCTGCCTTCAGATTAGTATACAGAGTATCGAAATCAGCGGCATCATAAGCCTTCTTTCCGTCTTCTTCAACCCACTTATCCAACTCCTCCAAGTCAGCCTTTAACTGACCCTTCAGTTTAACGCAATTGTTATAAATGGTCTTGTACTTCTGATCAAGAGTTTTCACCATGGGATCAATCTTCTCGAAGATTTCCTTCATAGATGTACCCATCTCTATATCTGGAATAAGCAGACCAGCAGAATATTGGTTGCTCAACTTATTCTTAAAGCCCTCATACCTTGACTTGAAATCAGAATAACCAGCAGCAGGAATGTCGCAGCTATTCTTACCAGCCTCCAGCTTCAGATAACGGTTCGACTTCACTGTAAGACTACCCTCTACAGGACGCATCACGATATCCACGACAGACCTGACAATCGACAGATCGACTATATTCAGTGCCATCTCTGCCAGTTTCTTGGCCACAATAACAGGGATATCCAGTAATATCTGGGCAATCTCTCCACCGGCAGTTTTCTTTTCTTTCCACAATTTGTAGTCTACGTTCTTACCCGAGATAAGTTCCAGATTATTGCCTGCCTGGATAGATACGTTCTTACCCTTGATGGTTACATCGCCGTTAGGAGCAGAAATAGTAATACCTGTAAAGGCGTTGATGTTCACATCGCCCCACGGAGAAGCAATATTCACTTCACGATCTTCGGTAGAACCCGAAATCTTATAGATGCCATACCTGTCGGAAATCTCGAAGCCACCTGCCATTGCAAGATTGTTATCCGAATCCTTGTACGGATTAAGATCATCCATACCAGGTATAAAGCCAGAGAGTGTACCCCACATCGGCAGGAACATGCCCGTCAAGAACTTCTGTAGGCCGGCACTATCGTCCTCCATCTTGAACACACGGCCACCAGGGGTAACGCACTGAATATCAGAACCTGCGCCCTTTGATAAAGCGCCCATCACGTAAGGACGCTCCACATTACCATCGACGTAGCCTACAAACACCTTATCTTTCTTATAGTGCTTACCCATAATACCTTTCTGTCCTCCGGCATTGGCTGCAAACTTAATCCAAGGAGTAGCATCCTCTCCCTTACCATGCCAACCAAACTTCACACGCACTCGACCACCACCATCGGGGTCCTCATCGTCATCAACCGTTGCTATCTGTGGGTCGGCATACCTTACGTGTCCGGCAGGAATAATCGTAGGATAGAACTTACTGTCGCTTGAATTTATGCGTATAGCTTTCACCTCGAACACCAAAGCACGAACGAGTGTCTTAACCACATTAACAAGGTTCTCAATACCATACTCATAGTGTTCATCTATTCTCGAGGAGATTTCAACAACGATAAACTTCTCATCGTTAAAAGTTACGATGTTACCAAGCTTTAACTTAGGACAAGTAACATCATAATCAATGAGAATAGCATTATGGGCTGCGAGTTTTTCCTTAGTCAGGATATCTCGGTATTTGCTCTCACCATACTCAGAATCGATTTCCGAGAACATGTTAAAGCCGTCGCCATTATCAGGATCATCATCTCCGAAATTGTGCTCGCCATATCTCTCTGGGTATTTCGACTGATCAGAGAAATATTTTTTGTCAAATTCACTGTTTTCATCATCGACAGAAATCTTCCTCCTGGCATAGTCAAACGTGTCGTCAACAAGCTGACCTACGATGAATGTCGGCAGATTCTTATCGTTCTTGAAGAATCCCGAAATCTTCTTCATAGCCACCTTATCACCATCACCGCCAGGAGAGAAGAGGGTGCCCTTTACTTTGTTCGGAGTCTTCCTCAACGTACAATCGAGAAGTCCTTTCTCGTCGGCAGCCTCACAGTCATACTTTCCTGATTTTGGAATCTCAACTGTATTGGCAAGATCAATGTAGGAAATCGTATTATAATCCCCAATGTCAGCTTTAGCATCATCACTATCATCATAGCCGATATTCAACTTACCATTCTCATAGTACATGAACTCACCCCAGCGGTTGGTGGTACGAGTCATGAAATCGTAGAAGCTCTCGTTATACTGCACCAGATAAGGGAAGGTATGTTCATACGTTTTCTTGCTAGAACCTTCGCCTCTGTCGAAATACAGATGCTTCATCTTGTCGGCATAAGAAATGCCTGTTGTACCCCAAGGATTCGTATAAAGTTTAATCTGAGAATCCAGGATATCCTTAACAAGTTTCTGGGCAACAAAGTTGTGGCAGCCATATTGTAGTGTCATCAACTTGTCGAGACTGTTAATCTTCAGCGTCATATAAAGGCCCGCCTTCTTGTAACGAGGCTGCACATCCTGTACATAGTAATCGTTACCGATGGTAAAAAGAGGATCTTTCTGATTAGAGGCCAGATCAGGCATCAGTTCAAGCGATGATTTCTTACCCTTGAACAACGCAACAAGTTCATCTTTCCCAATAAACTCGAAGTCAACAGAATCACCGGCTGTCATCGAAATCTGTATATCGGCAATCACCTCTGTAGGCTGATACATCTGCTTCTTAAAGCTGAAATCAACCAGAGTTAGCTTATAGCTATACTTTTCGTCGCCCGACTGGAAGTAAACAATTTCTGTTTCCGACTCAGTAGAGACTGCCAAATCGCGCGTTATGGCTTCAAGTGTTTGTTCTTGAAAACAACTAATGTCGTGTAATGTTAATCTTAATCTTGCCATACTATTTAAGATTTACTGAATGAATATACTCTTGTAATTATTATCGGCACCCAGATAAGTCACTGAGCGCGACAGAAGCTTCACACTGAGTTCAATCTGCGTGTTGCTGCCATCCTGCTGAGCTGCTGTAGTGTAGTTCTCTTCGATGTGTACGATATAACCGTTTACCACCATACCGTCCTCATAGGTGTTCAGACGCTGGTTCTCGTTGTAAGTTACATTGAAGAGGAACGAGTAGTTGGAATGCTCGTTGGATACAAGCTCCTTATAGAATGCACGGGCCTGACGTGGTGAGTTCACGCGAACGGTAAACTCAAGCATCACAGGATTAATGGCTCCGTAAATCTCGCCGGCCTCATTACGCTTATGCTCGCACTCGTAGTTGAAGTGCTGCACGGTCATGCAGTTCTCCTTCATCACGTTCAGGGGGTTCTCCAGGAAGTTCTCCATCACCACCACTGCCTTCAGTTCGTTTGAATATAATGTTGCCATAACTCTTAAATGCATTTAAATTCTACATCCTCTATCTCTATCGAATCGGCAATGATGGCCAACTTGATGAGTCGGCGACGAGAGTTGTCGATGTCGTACATCTCAGAGAGCGCCAAGCACTTGGCACTCTCAAAGTAAACTACCTGAGGTTCTGCTGCATTCTGCATCATGTCACCTATTAGACTGATGGCGATACGACCATCCCTCGTTTCCTGATTCGAGAACCACTGAAACAGATTCAAGTCGCTCTTACCCGGAGCAATCACCACCAACTCCAAACGCTCACAACGGGCAGGACGCTCAGGGCTGAACGAATTGTAGGGGCGATCAAAAACAAAGCGACAGTCGGCAAGCAGATACTGCTTGGTATAACGCTGAACGTTGTTGTCGCCGAATTCTAAAGCTGCTATTAATGCCATAACTTTTAATTTTTATATTCGAAACTTTTTGCAAAAGTATGGAATATTCTCTTTGCTGCAAAGTTCTTGTTAGTATTTTAGGATAATTGATTGCGACAGAGGGGTTCATATGCGACAAAAGGGCGATGCGGTCTTTAGTTTTGTCGTATCAGGGGGCATCCGAGACCCATTTTTCAGTCTCGGCCCCACCCTATCCGAACCAGTGCTGATCGGTAGTCTCGTTCTTGGCCTGAAGCTTCTTGGCCAAGTCCTGATTTCGGTCGGTCAAATGATGGTTGAGCGACTTTAAGCGCTCCACCTCCTTGATGAGTTCCTCCTTCTCAGGATCCACCTTTTCCTCCTTATAACGGCGGGAGGCCGATGCTGCACGCCAGATGACGAAACCAAGGAGTACGAATCCCAGCAACTGCACTATCAGAATCACCTTGCCGTTATCGCTGATGTCGGAGTACATGCCGTCGGCCAGCAATGATACATCCTCCAAGGGCACGTCGGCGTAGAACACAGCTACGGGATAATTATTCTTGTTGCGAATCACCTCGCAATAGGTACACATCACGATGTGCGTGCCGCCCTGATCCATGTAAGGCTCCGTCCAGAGACTCTTACCGTCCTCCATGGGCTGCATGTACCATTCACGCGTGGTGTAGTCGAACGGCAGCAGTGTCGTACGCATCTGGGGCTTCGCCGTCTTACGTTTCTCGAGACTGGCCTCCACGCCCTCCTCGTAGGCATAAGGCGAATACAGATCGGGCTTACCCTGCTCCTTATAGTAGTCGGGCTTGAAAGCCACGCCAGCGCCTACCACGTGGGGATTGTCTTTCACCAGACGGGTCATGATGCCATAGAACTGATCGGGAGTGCCTGCATTCACTACCTGCTGTACCTGCAGTTTCACGTTACGCACGGCCGTCTCCACTTCGGCCTTCACGGCTGCCACTCGTTGACTCTGATCCATGTCGCGCGAAGCCTTCTGCAACAGTTCTTGTTTCAGGCTGCGCTGAGCCAGGTAATACTGTACCACAACCACCATTTCTATCATGATGGCTGCTACGAGGATGATTGCCAATGTATACTTTTTCATCTTGTTTTACGCGCGCATATTTATAGTTATAAATTTACATTTCGTTTTATGTTGCAAAGATACATATTTTTATCCTTTTATAAGGAATTAACTTGGTTAATAATTGTAAACAACATAAAAGCCCCGCCAAAATGTGCGGGGCTATTCTTGTGTTTAGTCGTTGACGATCGTGATGCGACCCTCTACGTCTTTGTACTTATCGGGCACTACGCCTTTGAGGTTGGTCGCCAGATATTCGGCCAGAGCATCGCGACTGAGGACATCCGTGATGCTCATGAGCTTACAATTCTGCAGTGTGCGATAGAAGCCACCCGACAAGGCATAGTCGATAGTGGCAACGGTGTACTTGCCGTTAGGATCAATCGGCTGATAGGTATCAGCACCCTTGTCCTGCACCATCACATCGGTCACCTTATGACTGGCGGTGTGTATGGTGAACTTAAGGCCTGACACCTGAGGGAACGAGCCGTCGGCCTCAGGACACTTGGCGGTACATTTGGTAAGCATGGCCAGCAACTCAGTGCCCGTTACCTCGAGGATAATCATATTATTATCGTTAGGCTGTACGGCAATCACATCGCCTAGAGTGATAGTGCCGGCCTTGATGCTGGAGCGCAGACCTCCACCATTGGCAATACCGATCTGGGTATCCATCTTGGCACGATAGGCATCGGCCACCAGATTGCCCAGCGGCATCTCCTTGACGCGTACGGGCCATGAAGAGCCCTCGATGGCTATGAGGTCGAAAGCGGTAGTACCTATTTCTTTGCCAGCCAACTTTTGCAACAGCGTCTTGATGCTATCGGTAGTAGCCGTGATAGCATCATTCACAAAGGGGTTTTCATCCTTCGACACCAGCATTGGTATGAACTTACCCTCAGGACTGAGCCACAGTTTGCCCACATTGGCGAACTTCGTGCCCGTCTGGGTAACAGGAATCTTCTCTCCGTCAAGGTTTTCCACCCAGTCGCAGGGAATCACCGAATGGGTATGTCCATCGAGCACGGCATCGATGCCACGTGTGTTAGCCACCATGGTATGTGAGTCGACACCTGTTTCAGAGGTAGCCTCGCCTAAATGTGAAAGGAGCACCACATGATCGGCACCCTCCTTTCGGGCCTTGTCGACAGCCTCCTGCACCATCGTAAAGCACTCGGCCGTATGCAGGTCGTATAGCTGACTGCCATCCGTATCGAAGAAGGAATAGGCCTCTGAACGCATGGTCTCAGGTGTGCAGATGCCCACGAAGGCGATGCGCTTCTTACCATACTGCTTGATGACGTAACCGGGATACATGGGCGTGGGATCGCCATACTTGGTAAGGTTGACGCATACCACATTGGTATTGATCTGGGGTAGCAACTCCTGCATGCGAGGCACACCGTAGTCGAACTCATGATTACCCAGGGTCACAGCATCGTAGCCCATGTTCTTCATGATGTCGACCACGTACTTACCTTGCGAGATGGCACCGGCCAAGTCGCCCTGCAGAAAATCGCCCGCACTCACCATTCCCACCACACTGGTGTCGCTACGCACAATGGCGTCGCGCAAACCACGCATCTGGGTATAGCCGTCGATGCCGCAATGCACGTCGTTCTCATAGAGAATCACCACCGACTTTTTAATGTCATTAGGATCGAAAGCATGGTTATTGTCGGTTTCACACGAGGACAGCACCGACAGCGTAATAGTTGCAATCGCAACGTAGCAGAATCGTTTCATCATACTTTATTTGATGATAATAATCGCTATTGTCAAAGTTTGAATGTCTTCTTTTTCCAGTCAGTCCATGATACGCTGTAGCCGTTTTCCTTGTTGTCCTGCACATAGTCGTAGAGCAGCGGTACCATCCAGCTGGTCTCGGTGAAGAGTTCCACGCGCCAAGCCTGTTCATTGGGGCGGTCGCCCTTGTAGTACAAACTGGTGCCGCCGAGCTCTGTCTGGCGGTAGAGGATATCCTTCAGGGGCACATCAGGATTCTTCAGCATATCGTAGAAACTCATGAACGTCGTGGTGCGTCCGCGGCCTGCCTGACAGTGGAAATGTACCCAGCAGTCCTTCGGCAGCGAGCGATAGGTCTCGATGAACTGGTCGATGATCTCGTCGCAGGGGAACACATGATCGAGAGCCGTCACACGACGATACTCCCAGCCGTAACGCTCCACCACCTGCTTCTCGGTCAGGGCGCTGTCGGCATCCACCAGGATCCATGTGCTGTCGGTCATCAAGTAATTGTTCGCGGAACTGATCTTACCTGCCACGATGGTCTTACCCTTCACGTTGTTGAGAAGCTGCTCTTCCTCGGCCAGGATCTGGTCGCGCTTCTTGCCGATGTTCGACCAGTTGATATAGCCGTACCACGACATATGATGTCCGTGGATGAAGCCGTGACACTCACTACGCAAGTCCATCATCACCTTCGTCCTGCCACCGGCCTTCTTGTTGATTTCGTCGGTGAGCACCTTCAGTTGCTTCTCAGAGAAGCGGCCACTACCGGAAATGTTCAGGCCTTCGAGTCCCTGACGAGAGGGTATGTAGTTAGGCTCAGGCAGTTCCGTGTTCAGACCGTTCACATTAAACTCACTCTCACAGGTACGGAAATTGTCGGGCAAGCCCTGTTTGGTATTCTTCACCTCCAAACGCCACTCCTTGGCTGTATAACCTTTGGCACCTGTAGGCTCCATGTTCTCACGATCGTTAGCCTTGTTCAGATAGACGTACACCTCGCTGGAATAAGTCCGGCCACTAGGATTTTCACCATTATTACTATGGGCGTGATTGTCGTCGGTTTCACACGATACAAAGCCTGTTAAGCCACCCAGCACAAAGGCGAGCAGCAACAACCAGTTTAGAATTCTTTTGTTCACCAAATCTTTCATTTCTTTCATTGCTATATTACATTTCGTTTTTCTCGGCTACAAAGGTACTCATTTTTATCTGTTTATAAAGAATTAACTTGGTTAATTATTGTAAACAATAACAGTCTTGTCGGATTCCTAATCGTTTTTGCAGTAATAATTTGGAGAAATAAAAAAAAAGATAGTACCTTTGCAGCCCAGAAACGAAATGCAATAAACATTTTTAATTATGATTCAATTTTTCAGATTACAGTATATGCTGTTGTTGGGTGCCGTGCTCAGTCTGTGCGCCTGCTCAAACGATGATGACAAGAGTGATTCAAAGCCTTTCGACGCCAAGAAGTATGCCTTGGTGGATCTTCACCTGCACCTGAACGGCTCGCTCAGTCCTGAAGAGGTCATTGAGATGTGCAAGATGGACGGTCGTACCGATGTGCCCGATGATCCCGCTGAAGTGCTTAAGATGATCAGTTGCCCCGAGACGGTAGAGAGTCTGGCGGAGTATCTGCAGTGTACCAAACTGCCCAGTTCGGTGAATCAGACCCGCGAGGCGCTGATCTACAGTGTGTCGAGCATCATCAAGCGTCTGGATAAGGACGGACTCATCTATATAGAGTTGCGCTACGCCCCCTCTCACCACCTGAAGAAGACGCTGACCACACAGGAAGAGGCTGTGCTGGCAGGCATCGAGGGACTGGAGAAAGGACTTCGTGAGAGTACCAACGGCATCAAGGCCAACCTAATACTCTGTTGCATGCGTAACGATCCTGAGGACATGAACCGCGAGACGGTAAGACTGGCTAAGAAATATCTGGGCAAGGGCGTATGTGCCATCGACCTGGCAGGCGACGAGGCCGCCTACCCCACCGAGAACTTCCGCAGCCTGTTTGCCTATGCCAAGGAGCTGGGCGTACCCTTCACCATCCATGCCGGTGAGGCTGCCGGCGTAGAGAGCATGAAGGCCGCCATCTCGTTTGGTACCAGCCGTATCGGTCATGGCGTGCGTGCTGCCCACGATGCCGAGACGAAGGCGCTGCTGAAGCAGTATGACATCTGCCTCACCAACTGTCCTACTAGTAACCGCCAGACAAAGGCACTCGACATCTCATCGTATGCCGAGTATCCCCTGCCTTACTTCCTGCAGGACGGTGTGGCCGTAGCCATCAGTACCGACAATATGACCATCTCGAACACCACGGTTGAAAAGGAGTTCCAGAAGCTATACGACGGTGGTATCCTCAACACGAAGGATGCCGAGACACTAGTGATGAACGCCATTGATCACGCGTTCATATCACAAGCCGAGAAAGAGGAACTGAAGGCCAAAGCCCGTCAGCGCATGAAATAAGAACGATTCAGTATTTAACAAACAGCCCCGCCGGATGTGATTCCAGCGGGGCTTGCGGCTAAATCATTGCCTGTGCGTAGGCAGAGCCTCCAACGGCTCCTAACAATGCGGTAAGTACCGCAATCGCGATCTTCACAATCGCCTTCCAATTCTTCATAATTCCTCCTTTCTGATTTTAAAAAGTTTCACTTTTTCAACTACTCTCCGCCACCGGTAGAACCTCCGTTCTCTTTGGGCTTGCTGGTGTCCACATCGTTCTTCGGTGCCTCCTGAACGCTACATCCGCTGATGAACGTCTTCTGGCGCAGACCGCTCGAGTCGGTCTTTACCTCAGGCTGGAACAGCACGTGCAGACCCTTGATGTCCTTACGGGCGTCGAACTTGTCGGCCGACTCCACGCCACCGCGAGCGTTCTCGATACCGATCTTGAATGCGCCGAAGCCGTTCAGCTTCACACGCTTCGAGTTCTGCAGCTGATCCTGCATGGTCTCAATCAGCTCCGTGATCACAGCGAGAATATCGCTCTTCTTCACGGTACAGTTGCGCTGCATGATCGTAGCCAGCTGGTCGGTGTCGATGGTCTCAGTCATCACTGACTGGGCGTACCATTTGCCGTAAGCGGCGTTGTACTTGTTGTTGTTCTTCGTTAATCGAAACAATACTGCCATCTTGTCCTCCTTTCTCTGCGTCCCTCAGGCTCAGGGACTTTGTTAATCACTCCTTCGCAACGGGACTTTCCCGCGCTGCAGCACTGCCTTGTTTGCGGTTACAAAATTAATAAAAAATAAGGCCGATTCCAAGAGAATCAGCCTTATCGAGTTAGCCAAAATGCTGCTTTTTGCCATTTTTTATCACTTCCCCCAGCCTTATTTTATTTCTTCATCCTATCCAGAAGGTCGGACAGGAATCCATTGTCGGGCCAGTTGTCGTAGGGGATATAACGCAAACGGCTGACGCCAGTAGCCGACCTGACCTCAGAACTGAAGACCACTTCGGCACAGTAATAGGCCGTGGTGGGCTGATAGGTGATCGTGCCTTGCGATTCACCATTGGTCCCCGTCAGTCTGCAGGTGATAGTTCCATTACCCGATGTTGACAGTCCTTGATGCGTTTTACCACCAGGTATCAGCTTATAAAACTCTTGCAACGCCTCCTCTTGTGTCTCAACAGGACGGTTTAAGATATCCTTACCCTCGTTAGTCAGCTGTCCGCCGTAAACCAGATTTCCTTCTTCGGCTATACGCTTTTGCAAGTATGCCAGGTCGTCGGTGCCATTGCCACTGGGTTCGTCGTCATTACTACTACTTCCACAGGCTGTAAACATGGTCATCGAGAGGCCGCAAACCAGGATGGCGACCCACATCCGTAATAGATTCCTTTTCATTGTTATAATAATTTTAATTTCGTCAGATATATTTCACCAGTATGATTGGCAAGCCTCCCACCAGCAGCATCAGTATCAGCGTGAAGATGAACGTAAGTATTGTCCGCCATAACGACGCCCAGAGGTTAAACCGGTACAGTTGGGCGTAGTCTAAGCAGAGCAAAGGTATTCCTATGAGCATGGGCACGGCAAACGGCGGCAGATTGTAATACGGCTCATCGCCGGTTATCAGCATCCATGCAGCTCCAACTATCTGCATTTGGCATGAGATGTACAATTGCGAGAAACAAACCTCCACAAATGTCATTCGTCGCAGGAAGACCAGCCAGGAGGCCACTATGTAGAAGATGTCGGCAGCAATTACCTGAAAGGCTGTATTCTCATAAAGCCAGAGTAGTATCTTGTCAATATGTGCAAAGAGACTGACCACCCATGGCGCAGCCCCATATTGTTCGAATACGTCACCATATAGGAATATGGCCTCCGTCTCTATATCACCCCCTCGGATAAAAGCCACAAGGGCAAAGAACAGCGTCATATAAATGAGCATCTCAAAGGGTGGGAAATAAAGCGGTTGGTGGCCGTTCAGATAGTCACGTATCATATAGCCAGGACGCCAGAACAACTCATAGATGCTGCGAAGCATCGACTGTGACCCCATACCCCAGATGTTGAGGAATCCTAACAATACGTTTTGGGATGTCATTCGCTCATAGACTGCACGCATACCGCATTGTGGGCAAAAGCGCCCCACGAATGCCGTACCACAGTTCAAACAGACGTGTTGCTCGTCTGTCAGCTCCGTGCGCGTCGTAGGCTGCTGCTGTCGCAGATCAATCCTATGCAGCCATTGCTTAATATGCATCCACCATTCCTTCATTATTTACGTTTTACGAAGAAATCCTTCGGGCCTGTGGCGTACAGGTTGCCGAAGTGGGTGTAGTTATAGATACCCACATGCGAGCCGAGGGTGTGCTGGGCACAGTAGAGGTAGAGGTCGCGATAGGTGCCGTTGGGATATTCGGTGGCGTGGCCGATGAGGTTACGGCTGAAGCGGTCGCACATCCACACACCCAGTTCATTGCTCCACGAGTCGGCAAACGACTGCTCATAAGGTCCTGCCGAACAGATGGCCAGCACACCGGGGATGCCCTCAAGGGCTTGCCCCATGTTGGCCGAATAGCAGGGCTCCAGACAGATGAGCATCTGACGGAACTGATGGGCATCTGCCATCGATTGTAGCGTCTCTGCCAGCAGATCGGCTGTCATACCCTGCCCCGCCGACAGGTCGCGCCACGCCATCTCGTTGGCACCGTTCACAGCCTTGCAGCGCCCGTGTCCGCTCCAGAAGAAGAGCACGTTCTGTCCCTCGTCCTTGGGCAATACCACTGGCGTACGGTCGGTCTTCTCGCCCTTCAGTATGTTCACGATGTCCTGCGGTGTGAGGTCGGCATTATGGTAGTCGATCACCGCGCCTTGGCGCAGGTTCTTGCCACTAGGGTCGGTACGCACGGCTCCCTTGTCGCTGTTCTCCGCAGCATAGGCGCAGTCGTCGGCACTGACTAGGATGATATGGTCGTCGTCATAGCCGTTAGCCTTCAGCATCTGGTAGATGCTCAGCACGTCGGCCTCATGGCGGTAATTACTCCAGCCGTTGCTGCCCTGCACCAGTACGGCGTATTGCTCGGTGAGTGTAGGATAGGTGATGTGGGCCGTAGCATCGCTATATTGCTTGTCGAACTTCTCCTCGGCATTCTCCACCAGCCAGTTCCATGAGGCCAGCGCCTTGCCCGTCTGGGCATTGCCTGCTCGGCTGTAATAGCCCGTATGCTGCACACAACTGTTTTTAATGACCCAGTTGACGTAGGTGGTATTGAGGGCTGCCGTGTAACACTGACTGTCGAACTGCACAGGCCCCGAGGCGCCCTTGAATCCTATGAGTTGTCCTTGCTCCAGGGCAGAGAGGTAGAGCTCCATGCCCGTCTCGCTCCAGGCATAACCCGATAGTAAGTTGTCGGTGGTGGTGATGGCGATGATGGCATCGTTCAGATTCTCCACTTCCTGATGGTGTTCCATATAGTTGGCGGCGAAGGCGGCCAGCAGCAGGGCATCATAGAACTTACACTCAGCGAAAGTAGGCTTGGTTTTGTAGCGTGCCTCATAGCTCATCTCGAATCCCGTCATCGGATCTGCGTAGGGCGAAAAACCCTCAAATAGATCGATAATGGTCCTGTCGTATATATCGAATGCCGCTATCCTTTCATCGGTGAGGTTCGATAATACAAAAAAAACGGGTGAGATACTGCTGACGAGATAATGATATTCAGACTCGCCGAAAACGGAGATATCCTCGCCCTCAGCTTCATACTCCTTCAGTCGTTCGACAATATCTATCCCAAAACGCTGATATTGAATTTTGCTAATCTCAGGTAGACACGCCGGTTTCTCTACGACTACAAAGGCAGGTATCGTAATCGACGGAAATGTTTCTTTGATATCTTCGTAATACGCTTTCATTTTCTGCGTGAGCGTTTCCGGGTTGGAATATTGCTCGTTATACTTGAAGCCTATGCCCAGCTCGGCAGCCGAGAAAGGCCCCCATTCAAAGAATGTCTGACCGAATTTGTCGTCGGGCGTGAACAATGCGGAATAATCAGAAAACATAGCATACGTTTTGTCCCTTTGGATGTTGGCTGCATACATACTCAACATCACCTCCACGAGCGACACATCGGTCTCGGTGAGCGACCATAGGAACGGTTGTTGTCCGCTGCCAGTGCTGGTAATGGCAAAGCGGCGTATCACGGTTTCGCTGGTGGCAGTGGGCAGGATAAGCGGCTTCTTGGTCTGCTGACAGTAGGGCGCCAGCTGCTCCACATTGTCGCTGTCGAAGGGGCCTATCACGGCCATCAGGTCTTCGCGGTCAGCCAGTTGTTCGCCCAATGCCTTCAGGTCGTTACCGTATTCGTCGTACCACTCCACTTTCAGGTCGATGCAGAGCGTGTCGTGCAGCTGGCCATTAGACAGATTCGTCAGCATCCACTCGGCGGTGCGCTCCAGTCTCGCCTTCATAATGGGGTCGTTCAGCGGCGCCACCACGGCCACCGTCTTCTCCACCCATCGGCGCGAGTCCTTATACACAATGGTGTCATCCTCGGTCCTACAGCCAGTTGGTATGATGATGGCTGCGGCCAGCAGCCATAACAAATACTTCTTACTTCCCATACCGCTCCGCCTCCTTTCTGATGGCTACCTGGCGCACACTGTCCGCTACAGCAGCTTTAACGCTGGCTTGGTCCCCTATAATAATCTCCGTGCCCCCATCAGCCAGCCCCAACGTCTGGTGTTTGGGCATTGTGCCGTTTGTCCATTTCTCTATATAGTCGTCCAGCACCGTATCAATATGCTTGATGACGTTCACGAGGTTAAAGCCATTTCTCAGGGGGATATAGTCATCGACGCACACATAATAATTGTAATCAGGTATGATGCGGAGGAAGGCATTCATGGCACCGCCGCAGACGGGCACAACACATACATCGTCATCTCCGTTACCGGCCTCATTGTATATACGCAGCGCAGTGGTGTCGGCCAGTTGGAATCCGCCACCGGGCTCGTCGCTCAGATACTGTATCAGGAGCGTTTTTTCATATTTATGTGTGGTATCGTTAAAACCATCTACAAAGCCCTCTCCGGCTTCTACCACCGATTGTGTGTAGGGATTGGCCAGTACCAAAAGGAATGAATTAACAAAGAGCCTAGACTTGCATACAAATCCTGCCATATACATCGCCCCATAGTAGTCGATGTAGAGCGTGGAGCCTTTGCCCTCCAGGGGTGTCGATGTCTCCAGATAGAGCAGATCGGCATTGGGATTGTTCTCCAGGCGGCGGTTGTTCTTCCGGATAAACTCCTCGTAGGCGGGACTGGTGACAATAAACAGACGGCGCACGCTGTCCTGCGCGCTCTCCATCTGCTGGAACATCATCTCCAGATAGGCCTGCCCCTGCTCCATGCTCTCAGGCATCAGATGCAGGGTTCTGAGACCGCGCTCGGCTGCCGACGCCTCAATGCCCTTGTATATCTTGTCGCAATACGAGCGGTCGCCCAGACTGTTAGGCCCGTATATCACCGTCACCAGCGGGGCCGTGCTGGGCTGCTCCTCGTCGGGATTAGGCTGATAGATGGTATCGCCCTCCTTGGTACAGCCTGTCAGCAACAGGCCGGCCAATAATATAAAGCTCAGGCTCTTTCTCATGATTTAATTAGTTAAATAGATGTAAACAAGGCATGCACGGACTCTTTCGTAGAAGGTCCACAAATGTGCATAACCCTCACGGCCCTTACCGAAGTCGTAAACTTTATAGTAGACAACTGTTCCTTCTTTGAAACTATCCGTCACCCAATACCTGTCCCGAACCATATTTTCGCCACCTACACTTTCGAAACCATCACGCAGTTGCTCGTAGCCGCCAGCAGCGTCAATCATCGTATAAAACATTCCTAATTCGGGCAGCCTCCAGTTACAGTTGCTGAATTTCGGTTCATGGTCCTCAGCGATGCAATCAGCATAGGATCCTTCTGAATAAAAACTCATTTCACCCCAATTCCAATTATAAAAATACTCATCAGTGAGGGCGAGCGCAATCACGTAGGTATAGCCAACAATTAGATGGTTATAAACATAGCAGATCTTGGCCTCTGGCGTAACGCCAGCAGGCAGTTTGTCGTAATCATAGTTCTTACCGTCGCTGCCGATAACCTGTCCAAACACGGGGTCGGTAAAGTCGAGGGCAGGGGGACCCTGCTGCGCGTCGGGCGAGACATTCACCACATTTCCGTCATTGTCGCTGTTTCCGCCAAAGTCCACTGAGGTCTTGGTGGCATTGCCACTCTTGTCGACGACAAAGCCCACCGTGGGACTCGTGGCGCACCAGGCAGCCACGTGCTCAGGTGCCTGAACAAGCGACAAGGATGCTGTGGGGTCAGTACCAAAGCCACCAGAAGTTGTCTGGCCGTTAGCCAACTTGGCCTCATAGGTTGCAGAGGTTTTTACCTTCACGATGTAATTACTGTCAGGCTCCACGGTGCCCTTCGGGGTGAGTTTCGCCCAGATGCCCTCAGTCAGGGGCAGGGCCTTGGCGTTGAGTGTCTTCTTCCACGTTGTCGAGGTCATCACCTCTTTCTGCTTGGCACCCGTCTGGTCAACGTAGTTCACCTCTACATTGGCCACCTTCAGCACATCGTCAGTCACCTCCACGGCATACATCATCTGCACATCAGCCTGTTCCTGCGGGCTCTCGGTCTTGTCGTCATTATCACTCGAGCAGGCGCTCAACGCTGTCACTGTCAGACCGCAGGTCAGGATGGCGGCTAGCATCGTTAATAGGTTCTTTCTCATTATTGTTTAGTTATATTAATATAGATTATTGATTCAACCGGGATATGTCTTTGGCGAGGGTCTCGGCGGTGGGCATGCCGGTATCGGCATAGGCCACGCGGATGGTGGCGCTGGCATCACTGATGTAGATGCGAGGGATGCGCGAGGGGGCGAAGCGCGAATAGACCTTGCGGTCGGGCTGTGGCGAGTAGGGCATCGTGAGCTCGGCAAACTTCCAGAAGGGCTCAATATCCTCTGCCATGCATTTCCGCGCTATCAGCACAATGGGGATGCGCTGTCCTTGAATCAGACTGTCTCCCTTGTTCATATTCCACAGCCGCTGTATCTCGGGCAGCTGGTGGCGACAGTCGGGACAATCCACCGAAAACAGCACCACCACTGAAGGCTGACCTTTGAGGTCGGCTGTGCGCACCACCGAACCATCGTTCATCGTCACCTCAAACTCAGGCAACTGATCGCCCACAACCAGGCTGTCGGCATCAGTCACCTAGTCACCGTCAACCTAGTCGTCAATCGCTGA
>JAEEGH010001424.1_pt1 | contig 69321 bp, 71 predicted proteins | sample 9134181 | NCBI WGS metagenome assembly JAEEGH01 (sample SAMN16246544, study PRJNA631951) | gut metagenome | biome: gut microbiome; feature: rumen; material: DP-attached | host: Bos | place: Iran: Karaj | collected 2018-10
AACGACGGCGCAAACATCGTGATGAAAACCGACGACCAAGAAAAGACCGTCGACATCCTGCAAAAAGCCGGCGTAAAGCTTCTGGCCCAAGCGGATTTGTAAAAAAAATGCCCGGTTTTGCCGGGCATTTTTTTTATGACAGTTTTTCTCCCGTCCTACTTTTTGTAGAACTCCGGGAAGAAGAAAATAATCATCGTGTACAATTCCAAACGTCCTGCAAGCATGGCGAACATGTACCAGCCCTTGAGCGCGGCGGGCAAAAAGCCGTAGTTGCAGGACGGGCCAAGCAAGCCGTATGCCGGGCCGACGTTTCCCACCATGCTAAGGGAGCCCGTGAATGCGGTCGCCAAATCCAAATTCGCGGCGGTTCCAAAAAGAGTCGTAACGACAATCAAAATCAAATACAAAGTCATAAAGGCGGCCACGTTAAAGACGATGTCCTTGCGGCCGGCGCGGTTGTTCAAGCGGATGCTAAAGACTCCGTGCGGATGCAAAGTCTTTAAAAACTCGTTGTTGGCTTGCTTGGCAAAAATAACCCAGCGGATTATTTTTACGCCGCCGCTTGTCGAGCCAGAGCAACCGCCTGTAAAGAACAAGAAGAAAATAAAGGCTTGGGCAAGCGGCGGCCAAAAAGTGTAGTCCGCCGTTGCAAAGCCGGTTGTGCTAATTATCGTCGCCGTTTGGAACGAAGAAAAGCGGAGCGACTTTAGAAAGCCGCCGTAATGCTGCAAGTTAGCGAACGTGATTCCCAACACAAAAACAAAAATCATTCCGATGTAAACTTTAAATTCCGTGTTGTCGCGAATCTCTTGAATTTTTCCAGAAAGCAAATAAAAGTAAAGCGTAAAGTTGATTCCGGCCAAAAACATAAAGACCGTGCAAATCGCGTCGATGGCGACGGAGTTGTAAGCGCCGATGCTTGCGTTCCTGTTGCTAAAGCCGCCCGTTCCTACAGTGGAAAAGGAATGCAAAAGCGCGTCATAAAAACTCATGCCCGCGATTTTTAGAAGGACAAGCTCCAGGCAAGTGAACAAAATGTAAATCGTCCAAAGCGCCTTCGCCGTGTTGGTGATTTTTGGAGTGAACTTTCCTTTTTCGGGACCGGTAGTCTCCGCCTTGATAAGCTGGAAGCCGCCAACGCCCAAAAGCGGAAAAAGCGCCACGGTAAGCGCGACGATTCCCATGCCGCCAAGCCAGTGGGTTTCGGTTCGCCACAAGCCGATTGACTTTGGCAAATGCTCCACCTCGCTCAAAATTGTGGCGCCGGTTGTCGTAAAGCCCGAAACGCTTTCCCAAAGCGCGTCGATGTAATTTGGAATCGAGCCGCTAAAATAAAACGGAATCGAGCCAAACACGCTGGCGCAAATCCAAGCGAAGGCGACAACCACAAAGGCGCCGCGAGTTGACAGCATTATTTTCTTTTTTTTGCCCGCTACAAAAAATACTAGGGCCAAAACGATTGCGGCGGCCATCGGAATCAAAAAAGACGGCAACACGCTGTACTCTTTGTAGCAAAGCGCGGCGGCCACAGGAAAAACAAAAGTCGCGGCGATGATTCCCAAAATTGAAAATTCAATTCTCAAAAAAGAAAAGAGGCTCATTTTGTTTCCGCTCCAAAAAGCTTAAGAAGCTTTTCCGTTTCTTCCGCAAGAGCGATGATAATCAATTGGTCGTTGGCGTCAAGAGTCGTGCTTCCGACTGGGATGACGTAATTTGCGGAGCCCGCCTTTTTCTCAAGCATTACAAGGAAGGCGCCAGGGTTTGCGATGTCGAGCAATGTCTTTCCAACAAGCTTTGAGCTTGGCGACAAAACGCATTCCACGATTTCCAACTGGCCTTCCGAAACTGTGTGAATTCCGGTGACGCTTTTTCCGCGCAAGTGGCTCATGATAGAGTCAACGACCGTGTCTCTTAGCGGAACGGGAACGTCAACGCCAAGCTTTCTGGCAATCTGCGCGAACGTGGAGCTTTCTACCAAGCTGACGGAGCGGCCAACGCCAAGGGATTCCAAGTAAGCGGCGACAACCATGTTCAATTCGCGGTTGTGCGTCGCGCAAATAACCAAGTCGTATTCTGTGAGGCCTTCCTCGCGCAAAAAACTTTCGTCGGTGATGTCGCCTTTAAATACGCGCGCGTTGGGATAGCGCTCGCTGGCTTCTTTTGTAAACACGTCATCTTGGTCGACAATCGCAAAGTCTTTTCCAACCTTGACGCGCTTGCCAAAGAATTTTGACAAGAACGAATTGTCTTGCTTTTTAATCAACCGGTCCGCGATGAGGGTTCCGATGCGGCCCGCGCCGACAAGCGCGATTTTGTCCAAAGACTCAACGCTCGCTCCGCACAAAGCCAACAAGTCGCCGATGTCTTCTTTGCGCGAAAGAACTCCGATGCTGTCGCCCGCGTTCAAGACAGTCGGGCCGCTGGGCAAAGAAGTTTTTTCGCCGCTTTCGACATAGGCGATCAAGAAAGGCTTTGAAGTAAGTTTTCTAACGCTCTTCAATTGCTGGCCGGCAAGGGGAGCGCCTTGCGCGATTGTGATGCGCGAAATTTCGTATTCGGAATTTTCAAAGGTGACGACATCGCTTACGGCGCCGCTTTCTACCGCATGGACAACCGCTTCGGCGGCCTCGATGTCCGGGTTGACCATAAAATCGATTCCGTAAAGGGGACGATGCTTTCCGCTAAAGGTTTCGGCGTGCTTTTTTACGGCCGCCGCTGTGTTCATGTAATAAGAAAAATTTCTAACGCGGGCGATTTTTAAAATGTCAGGGTAAACCGAATCGACCAAAGAGCAAGTGATCATGTTCACTTCGTCGTTGGCTGTAACGCAAACCAAGGCGTCGGCCTTTCCGATTCCGACCTCTTCCAAATTTTCAAGATTGTTTCCGTCCATTTCCTTAACGTCGCAGTCAAGGGAATTGGAAGCGTGGCGAACGACTTCTTCCGAGTTGTCGATAAGGACGACTTCGTTTCTTTCGTTTATAAGTTTTTTTGCCAGCTGTCGGCCTGTAAATCCGGCGCCTACGATTACGATTTTCATGCCTTCCATTATACCACGCTTTGCGTGGTTTTGCTAGTGGAAGTTTATTCAAACGCCCGCAGTCGCGGGCTTTGCAATAGCGCATTTTGGGCTATTTTGCTAGCGCAAAGATTAGTTGATTTAGCTCCGTAATTTCGGTAACATAAAGCAGGTTGAACGAAAATGCAAGCAATAAAAGGCGACGCGCAAATAAAAAATCTTCCGATTTATTCTCACCTTGAAGAAATTTGCCAGGCGTTAAAAGCGTCGCCGTCGCGCTTTTTGATTTTGACCGCGGAAACAGGAGCGGGAAAATCGACCGCCGTTCCGCTTGCGTTGTTGGAACAGTTCCCAAAAAAAATTTTGATGTTGGAGCCTCGCCGTCTTGCCGCGGTGAACGTGGCCAGCCGCGTCGCCGAATTGCTTGGCGAACAATTGGGGCAAACGGCCGGCTACAAAGTTTTTTTGGAAAACAAAACTTCCGACGCGACCCGTCTTGAAGTTATGACCGAAGCGATTTTGACCCGCCGCCTGCAAAGCGACCCCAGCTTGGAAGACGCCAGCGTCGTTGTCCTTGACGAGTTCCACGAGCGCTCGATCAACGCGGATTTGGCGCTGGCCTTTTTAAAGGAAGCGCTGCAGCTGCGCGACGACTTGTTCGTTGTGATAATGTCGGCCACGATTGACGCGCGGAGAATCGCAGATTTTTGCGGAACGGTTGACAATGCGGAAACTGCTTCCAAGACCATAACGCCGGCGCCCGTCTTGGAAATACCGGGCCGAACTTTTCCCGTGCATTTTTTTTACAAGCCTGAACTTTCTGTGGCCGCCGCCGTCCGCTGGACGCTTTCTTGGCTTGACCAAAATTTTGGCAAAACCGGCGCCGCTTCCACGCCCAAGACTGCCGGCCGCTCAATCCTCGTCTTTTTGCCGGGCATTTATGAAATAAACAAAACTTTTTCCGAGCTAAGCGGCCTCGCCCCGGACGCGGCGCAATCCGACGTTCAGATTGAGCGCCTGCACTCCTCCGTGTCCTTTGAGGAGCAAAAAAAGATTTTGTCGCCAGCCGCGCCCGGAACGACGCGCGTGATTCTTTCTTCTTCGATCGCCGAAACGTCGCTTACAATTCCTGACGTTGTTTGCGTAATCGATTGCGGACTTTCGCGCCAAAGCCAAATGAACAACAATGTCGGAGCGACGCATTTGGTTACAATACCAGAATCGGAATTCTCCGCCGCGCAGCGGGCAGGCCGCGCAGGCCGCACCCAAGAAGGAATTTGCGTACGCTTGTGGAGCCAGAACGAGCCGCGAACAAAAAATTCTTTGCCTGAAATCTTGCGCAGCGACCTAAGCGAACTTCTTTTGGAATGCGCCGAATGGGGAAGCCAGGACCCCGCCGCGCTTGAATGGCTGGACCCGCCCGCCCCGGCTTCGTGGGAGACCGCGCGCGAGCTTTTGCGGTTGCTTAACTGCTTGGACAAAAACGGTCAGATTACCCAACTGGGGCGAGCGGCTCTTAGGCTTGGAATCGGTCCCCGCTTGGGATGCGCGGCGATTTACGGCGGCGCCGCCTTCGTTCTGCCATTTTCGCAATACAAGGACTCAGCGCCTTTTTTGCAAAAAAAATTTGTTCAAAACTTGGAGCGGCGCCTGCAAGAAGTTTGCGCGCAAATCGCTAGCAAGACCCAAAACGCCGGCCGCTTCTTGGGCTTGCAAGACGTTCCCGACCCGCTGTTGGCGGGCTTCCCGGACAGAATCGCGCGACGAACAAAAGACGCAGGCGTCTACCAGTTTCCGTCAGGAAGGCTTGCCGCGCTAAAGGACTACAAGGGCGGCCTTGGCCCGGAATGGATTGTGGCCGTGGAAGCGGACGCGGGAAGCTCGCAAGGCGCGATTTACTCGTACAAAGCGCTTGATTCCGTTCAAGCTGAAAAATGGATTTTAAGCCGCGCGCAAAAAAATGTCGTTTGCGACTTTGAAAACGGAAAAGTCGTAAAGACAGAATTTGTACAATACGGAAAAATAATTCTTAGCCAAAAATCGCTCAAGGCCGGCGACGAAGACATAAAAAGCGCGCTTTGCTTTTCGGTTCAAAAAAACGGCTTTGACTCGCTCCCCTTGGACGATCGGACAAAAACTTTTTTGGTCAAGCGAAAATTTTACGAGCAAAGTATTGATGCGAATGGCGCAGGCAGCGCCGACAGTCCTAGTCTTGCCAACAACTCCAAGCGTTTTGACAAAGAGTGGCTTTCGCAAAACGCGGCTGAATGGCTATTGCCGTTCTTGACCGGGACCAGAATCAGCACGCAAAATGTTTACGACGCGCTCCATTATTTTTACGACGGTTCCGAGGTGGAGCGAAAGGTTCCGTCAAGACTGGAATTGCAAACGGGCCGCTCGGTAAAAGTCGTTTACGTTGACGGCGAGACAGTCGTTCCGACGATAGAAATAATAATCCAGCAAATATTCGGCTGCTTTGAGACGCCAAAAGTGATGGGCGTTCCCGTATTGCTAAAATTGCTTTCGCCCGCGCGACGGCCCCTGCAAATCACAAGCGACTTGGAAAATTTTTGGCAAAACACTTGGCCGGAAATTTGCAAGGAAATGAAGGGCCGCTACCCCAAGCACAACTGGGACTACCGCGTCGCGGAAAAGGAGTAACTACTTACCCAAATATCTCCGTCACCTTCAGCCACTCGGCGACCTTTGTGGCGTCTTCGTCAAGCGGGCGATCGTCTTTGACGAACTTGCTCATCTTGCGCACTTGGTCGTGAACTTCTTTTGTAAAGGGGCTAAAATCGTCGTAGCCCGCAAGGTCAACCGCTTGCATGGCGGCCAAAAGATGGGTGGCAAACTGCAAGTAAACCAAGTTGATTTGCTCGGCGAATTTTCGGGCGCTGATCGTTCCCATGCTCACCTTGTCTTGGTTTATGGCTTCGGTGGGGGCGCTGGTAACGCTGATCGGGTAGCAGTAGCTTTGCACTTCTCCGCGAATCGCGCTAATCGTAATTTGCGCGGCCTTAAAGCCAAGTCGCAAGCCTGAGCGCGGGTCTGTGTCTTTGATGCGCGGAGTCAAGTTGTCCGGAAGCCCGCTGAACTTTCCGTCAATGATGACTTCGGCCTGCTTGTCCGAAAGGTCCGAGATGTTGGCAAGCGCCGTTCGCATGTAGTCGCAAGAGGCGCAAATGTGGCCGCCGTAAAAGTTTCCGGTGTTGTAAATGCGGCCAGCGTCGATGTCGACGAGCGGGTTGTCGTTGGCGGAATTTATTTCTTCGGTAATCCACTGGCGGGCAAGCGCGAGCGTGTCGCGGTAAACGCCGTTGATTTGCGGCGAGCAGCGGATTGAGTAGCGGTCTTGAATTTTATTCGCCTGCTTGACGAATGTTCTTCCGTCAAGCTTTTCGATTTGCGTCTTTAGGAATTCCTCGTACTTGTAAACGCGCTTTGAATTTTTTATGATTTTGTAAATGTAAGCCGCGCTTTCGGACTGGCCCTTGTGATTTTTAATCTGGCTGACTTTTGCGACAAAGGGCGTGTCCTTTCCGCGCGTAATTTCGCTTGTGACGGCTGACAAAAAGTCGGAAATGTTGGCAAGCCGCTCCGCCTTTTTTATCGCGAGCGAGGCGACGGCTGTCATCACGCTAGTTCCGTTCATAATCGCAAGGCCTTCTTTTGCCTCAATCAAAAGCGGCTCAATCTTTTCCGCCTTAAAGGCCTTCATCGTCGGAACGATTTTTCCCTTGTAGTAAACTTTTCGCTGGCCCATGATTACGGCGGCAAGGTAGCTCAAAGGCGTAAGGTCGCCGCTGGCGCCAACCGAACCAAGCTGCGGAATGCATGGAATGACGTCTTTGTTCAAAAGCTCCAGCATTTTTCTTGCCAACTCCGGACGAATAGCCGAGTGGCCGCCCTTTACGTTTCCGTTCAAGCGGCAAAGAATCACGGCGCGGCCCGTTTCATGGTCAAAGTATGGCCCCAAGCCGATTCCGTGGTAGGCCACGATCGTGCGCTGCAATTCGCCCGCCTTGTCAACGCTGATTTGCTTATAGCAACTGTCGCCAAAGTCGGTAGTGACTCCGTATGTCGGAACGCCGGTGGAAATATAATCCAGCAAAAATTTGCGAGACTTTTCCATGCGCTCCCAAAATTTTTTGTCAGTGGGAAGGGCGGCCTTTTTGCCGTTGATCGCCACGTCGTTTACGTCTTCGATTGTAAGTGAGTTTCCGTCAATGATAGTCATAGTAACAACAAAATATCGCATTTGGCGGAAACTTTCAAGGCGGGCCGCTTCTTAGGCTTGCAAGCTTTTTCTGTAAACTTTGGAACCTCGCTCGGGGTTCCAAAGCTTTTTGCGCTCAGGCGGAATCGAGTCGATTGAGTCGGGCGCGAATCCCAGCTTTTCAAAAAAGTCGGCCGTCTGCGTAGTCATTACAAAAACAGATTTGACGCCCTTCGCGCGGGCCTTGTCCAGCAAATAGTTCACAATCTTGGGGCCGACGCCCATGTTTCCGTAAGCGGGATCGACGGCAACCGCGCAAATCTCCGCTTGGGCCGAAGCGCCCGACTCTTGGTAAACTTTGAGCGCGGCGCAGGCGTGGATTCCTTCGTCAACGTTGTAGACGATGTAGTTGTCCAAGTCGGCCTTTAACTGCTTGGCCGTGCGTTCCAACAAAATTCCTTTTTGCACAAAGGGATTCATCAAAGACAAAACGCTCGGTATGTCCTGCGACTGCATCGCGCGCAAGTCGCCATAGCCGTTGTTGTAGACCATCGTTCCGCTTCCGATGCCGCTGAAAATTTCGCAGGGCAAAATTCCGTCAACATTTCCGTTTAGAATGTGAACGCGGTCAACGCCTTTTTTGCAAGCGTCTTTTGCCAAACTCAAGAGCGAAAGGATTTGCGCGCGGTGTTCGTTTGCCGCCGTTCCGCAGCAATCGATGCCGTTCATGCGCAGCATCTCTTCCGCCTCCGCAAGATTCATCGCTGGAATGTTTCCGTCGTCGCTAAGGTGAACGGTGTCCGGCAGCGAAAATTCCTGCTTGGAAATTTTGGGGTCGGGAAGAATGTAAAAAAGCTTTTGCGCCTTTAGGCCGCAAGCGATTTGCTGGGCCAGCTCCGCGCTGGAAATATTGTAGGGCTTTCCCAAATCGTTCCAGCCGATGCATGGAAAAATCGGAATGAAGCCGTCGTCCAAAGTTTGCTTTATCACGTCGATTTTAAGCTTGTCGATTTCGCCGGCCGTTCCGTAATCGGTTCCGTCAAGAACGCCCTTGGCGCGGGCCTTGACCCAGTTGCCGATGACTGCGGTTCGGTTTTCGCCGGCAAAGTGGTTCATGATTGTGTTGGCCACGTCAAAGGCCGCGGTCTTGATTAACGGCATGGCGGATTCGGGCGCGACGCGCGAGCCGTTTTGAATTTTCCATTCGATTTTGGCGCCGTCCAAAATTTCGCTGATTTGCTTTCGCGCACCCGGAGCCACGATGACTTTTAGGCCGGCCTGGTGAATCAGCGCTATGTCGTGAATCAGGCTGGGCAAGAGAGCTGAGTCAATGATTTGGTCGTCAATGTGTATCACCGCCAAGGCGTCTTTGAAAATCTTTATGTAGTTTATTACGTCGCGAATCTGCTTGGCGCTTTCCGATAAATTTTCCATCGCCTTTTATTTTTCACTTTTTGCGGGTCTTGTCAAGGGAAAAAATTTTTACAAAAAGCGCTTGACAAATATTGTTTCGGCGCGCTATAGTTAATTTATCAGAAAACCTAGCGGAAAACTAGGTAATATAAAACAAACAAGGGGGCTTTTTATGGCAGACATTAAACAGAGCGCGTTGGAGCTTATTGGAAAAACTCCGCTATTGCAATTGAACGGATACTCAAAGAAAGCGGGAGTCGCAAACGCCACAATTCTCGCAAAGCTTGAATACTTGAATCCGGCGGGAAGCGTAAAAGACAGAATCGCCCTCGCGATGATAGAAGACGCGGAAGCCAAGGGCCTTTTAAAGCCCGGCGCCACAATCATAGAGCCCACTAGCGGAAACACAGGAATCGGCTTGGCCGCCGTGGCCGCTGCAAAGGGCTACCACGCCATTTTGACCTTGCCCGACACGATGAGCGTCGAGCGCCGCAACTTGCTCAAAGCATACGGCGCCGAAATCGTTCTGACCGAAGGCGCCAAGGGCATGAAGGGAGCCATCGCCAAGGCCCAGGAACTCCACGAGGCAACGCCCGGCTCAATCATTCCCAGCCAGTTTGACAACCCGGCCAACCCCGCGGCCCACAAAAAGACCACCGGCCCCGAAATCTGGGAGCAGACAGACGGAAAAATCGACTTTTTCGTCGCCGGCGTAGGAACGGGCGGAACTTTGACAGGCGTAGGCGAATACCTTAAGGAAAAAAATCCCAACATAAAGGTCATTGCCGTAGAGCCCGCCACAAGCCCTGTTCTTTCAAAAGGAACGGCCGGCGTCCACAAAATCCAGGGAATCGGCGCGGGATTCGTTCCCTCCGTCCTTAACACAAAGGTTTACGACGAAATCATTCCGATTGAAAACGACGACGCCTTTGCCCAAGGAAGAGCCTTTGCCCAAAGCGAAGGAATCTTGGTCGGCATTTCTAGCGGAGCCGCGCTTAAGGCCGCGACGATTTTGGCCAACCGCCCCGAAAACAAGGGAAAGACAATCGTAGTCCTTTTGCCGGATTCTGGCGACAGGTACCTTTCAACTTCCCTTTTTAGCGGAAATTAAGGCGGAACGGAAGGAACGTCCGTAAGAGCGGGCGTTCCTTTTTGCAAGAAGAGGCGGCGTTTTTTTGCAGTAAAAACCTAGTTTTCAGATAGGTTTGATATCTTTTATAAAGGAGGAAGAACATGGCTCTTTCATTTTCTGAACTTGAGGAAAACCATCCCTGCTTTGGCCGGCATAACGCCCAAACAGGCCGCGTTCATCTTCCCGTTTGCCCTGGCTGCAACATCGCCTGCCGCTTTTGCGAGCGAAGCCTTAACCAAACTGAAAACAGGCCCGGAGTGACTTCAACAGTTCTAAAGCCCGAGGAAGCCGTTCCCCTTCTAAAAAGAGCCTTGGAGCTAAGCCCTGAAATCCGCGTCGCAGGAATCGCAGGCCCGGGCGACAGTTTGGCCAGCGACAACGCGCTAAAAACATTCGCCCTCGTCAAAAAGGAATTTCCCGGCCTGATAAAGTGCATGAGCACAAACGGCCTTTTGCTTAGCGAGCGGGCGCAAGAAATAATCGACGCGGGCATCGACAGCCTTACCGTAACGGTCAACGCGGTCGATCCAAAAATCGAAGCCGAACTAAACGACTATATCATCTGGCATGGAAAAAAAATCGAGGGGGAGGAAGGAGCGCGGATTCTTATAAAGAACCAGCTTGAAGGAATTAAAAAAATCGCGGACGCGGGAATCACGGTAAAGGTCAACACGGTCTTGGTTCCAAAAATAAACGGAAGCCACATAGCGGACATCGCCCGCGCCGTGGCCGAAGCCGGGGCGGAATTGTACAACATAATTCCGCTGATTCCATGCGCCAAGCTGGCCGGCCAAGCGGCTCCGACTTGCCTGGAACTGGACGACGCGCGCAGGGCCGCCGCTCCTTACATCGAGCTGTTCTTGCACTGCAACCACTGTCGCGCGGACGCGATTGGCATTCCCGGAAAGACGGAACTATCGCGGCAAGTCTACGCGATTTTCAAGCGCGCAGCCAACGTCAGGGAAAATTTTTCGCACGGCTAAACAGCCGCATGCAATCAATAATAAACGCAAAGGAGATCTTTATGGCAGAAATTAGGCAAATCGCGATTTACGGAAAAGGCGGAATCGGAAAATCGACGACGACGCAAAACTTGACCGCGGGCCTTGTAGAGCACGGAAAAAAAGTCATGGTCGTGGGCTGCGACCCCAAGGCCGACTCCACCCGCTTGCTTTTGGGAGGCCTCGCGCAAAAAACGGTTTTGGACACCATTCGCGACGAAGGCGAAGACGTCAAGCTTGACCGCATCATGCGAACAGGCTTTGGCGGAACCCGCTGCGTTGAGTCGGGCGGACCTGAGCCAGGCGTCGGTTGCGCGGGCCGCGGCATCATCACTTCCATTAACATGCTGGAAAATCTTGGCGCCTACACCGACGATTTGGACTTTGTCTTTTACGACGTTCTTGGAGACGTAGTGTGCGGCGGCTTTGCCATGCCGATTCGCGAAGGAAAGGCCAAGGAAATTTACATCGTCGCTTCGGGCGAGATGATGGCCCTTTACGCCGCCAACAACATCGCCAAGGGAATCAGCCGTTACGCCAAGGCCGGCGGCGTCCGTCTTGGAGGAATCATTTGCAACAGCCGAAACGTCGACCGCGAGCTTGACCTTTTGCGCGCCTTTAGCAAGGAACTGGGAACCCAGCTTTTGTATTTCGTTCCCCGCGACAACATCGTTCAGCGGGCGGAGATAAACCGAAAGACCGTCATCGAATACAAGCCGGACTCAAACCAAGCCAAGGAATACAGGAACCTTGCTGAGGCGGTGATCAACAACCAAATGTTCACGATTCCGACTCCGATGACGCAGGAGCGGCTTGAGCAAATCTTGCTGGAATACGGCCTTATGGACATGGCCGACGACTACAAGATTTAAGGAAGGCCAGATGGCGTACTTGATTGCGGTCGCGACAAGCGACGGAAGCAAAATCGACTTGCATTTTGGCCAGGCGGAGAGTTACTTGGTTTACGAAGCCGACGGAATTGAATGGCGCTTTGCCCAAAAGCGCGATTACGTTCCATCGGATAAAGGAGGCGCGGAAAATGAAGGATGCTGCGCGCAAGCGGGAGCGAAGGTTGAGCTTTTAAAGGATTGCAGGGCTGTCGTGGCGGCGCGGATTGGATTTAAGGTTCAAAAGGAATTTTCCAAATTGGGAATTTCCGTTTTTGACGAGTTGGATTGTTCGGTTGAGGAAGCGTTGAAAAGCATAACCGAATATTTTTACAAGGCGGACAATCATATTGCCCAAAACAAAATATAGGAGTTAAAGATGAAAAAGATTTTAGTGTCAGTTGCCGCGCTTGCGTTGGCGTTTGGATTGCTTTCTTGCTCAAAGAATGGAGCGGGAAAATCAGGAAAGCAAAAGATCAAAATCGCATTCGCGCAGGACGAAGGCATTTGCAGCTATGTCGACGAGAACGACAATCTTGCAGGAGAGGAAGTTGAGGTTTGGAGGGAAATCGCCAAGCGCCTTCCTGAGTACGACATCGAATTCATTCCGACAAGCCAGGACGACCTTCGCGTGGGCCTTCAGACCGGAAACTACGACGGCTCAGTCGGCGACTTTTTCCTTTCGCGCGAGCGCATAGAAAAGTTTGAGATTCCCCGCGAGCCGCTTGACTTCACTTGGACTGGAATGTTGATTCGCAAGGAATTCGCCGACGGCGTTTCTTCTTTGTCGGACCTTGCCAAAAAGCAAAAGGACGGATTGAAGGTGGCGCCGCAAAACTCAGGCTACGGCTCAACCTACATCCTTGAAGTTTACAACGAGCAGAACCCAGACAACAAGCTGGAATTTGAAACCACTTCCGAGCAGACTTGGAGCAGCACGCAAAACTACGTGGGCGTTGGCCGCTACGGCGCGACTGTCGCGCAAAAGACTGACTTCCAAACAAACTTTGTTTCGGAGGACGGCGCCTACCATGAGTACGTTGACCAAGTCACTTGGGTGCCCACGCAGAATGTCGGAGCCTACACGCTCTTTAAAAAAGGAGTGGACAAGAAATTCCTTGACCGCTATGTGGAAGTCCTAAAGCAAATAAAGGCCGAAGGCATCGCCTCTGAGATTTCGCGCAGAGTCTACGGATACGACGCCTATTCCGGAGAATACGTGGACTACGCAAACTAATAAAAAAACAAACATTTAAAAAAGTAATGCCGTTTTTTTTAAGAAAAAAAAGACCGGCGCAAACAGCAAAGGAGAACTTATGGCAATAAACATATCGTCCGCGTCGCCTGAAATCCGCGAGCGGAGGCTAAACTCAATAACGTCGTTCAAAGGCTCCGCCAGCGAACTTCACGAAAAGTCAAAGACAGGAAGCCTAAAGACGCAGCCATCCTGTTACGGCCAGTGCAGCGACTGCCAGGAATTTTGCGCCAACACGCTTTTGACTTTCATTCAGGACGCGGCGGTTGTATGCCATTCTCCTATCGGCTGCTATTCAATCCAAGCGGTCAGGGACAACGGCGGCCACGCTTGCGCGAGGGACCGAAAGCTTCCCGACTTTAAGTGCGAGACTATTTGCACCAATATCCAGGAACGCGACACAATTTACGGCGGCGTGGAAAAATTAAAGAAGGCGTGCCTTGAAGTCCACAAGCGGGCCAAGCCCAGCGCGATTTTCATCACCACTTCTTGCGCTTCCGGAATCGTTGGAGACGACGTTGAAAGCGCCGCGACAGAAGCCGCCGACGAGCTGGGAATACCGGTCATTCCTGTTTCCTGCGAAGGATTCAAGTCAAAGATTTGGTCGACCGGCTTTGACGCGGCTTTTCACGCCATAACCAAGCATATTGTAAAGCCGGCAAAAGAGCGCAAGAAGGATGTTGTCAACGTCTACAACTTTCAGGGAAGCGACGTGTTCACACCGCTTTTGGCAAAGCTTGGCCTAAAAACGCAATACGTCGTTCCGATGAACAGCGTTCCGCAATTGGAAAAAATCAGCGAGGCCGCCTGCTCGGCCACAATGTGCGAAACCCTTTCCACTTATGTCATAACGGCTTTCTCGGAGCATTTTGGCGTTCCCGAAGTAAAGGCCGTTCCGCCATACGGAATCAAATGGACCGACGCCTGGCTTAGGGAAGTGGCCCGCCTTACGGACAAAAGCGGCGTCGTCGAAAAAGTGATAGAAGAAGAGCATAAAAGAATAGAAGGCCCGCTAAACGAATACAGGGAGCGCTTTAAAGGAAAGACAATTTATGTCATCGCTGGAGACGCCTTTACCCACAACCTTGCCAACGCGCTGACGGACCTTGGCCTTACAGTAATCGGAGTCAACGCGCTTCACCACGACCAAAAGTCCGACAGCGAAAGCGTCGACACGCTTGGAACTTTAATCGAATCCGTCGGCGACATAAAAAGCTTCACCGTTTGCGCGAAGCAGCCCTACTTAATCTTAAAAGAAATCAAAAGGCTAAAGCCGGATTTCCTTATCACCCGGCACGAAGGCTTGACTATCTTGGGCTACAAGCTTGGAATCCCTTCAACCTTTGAAGGCGACGCAAACCTCAGCGTAGGCTATGACGGCCTGCTCCGCTTGGGCGAGCGCCTTTGGGAAAACTACATAACACGAAAATTCAACAAAAACATTCAGGAACATTCGTCGTTCCCCTACACGGATTGGTGGATGAACCAAGAAGGAGACGCGCTATGAGCACATTGATTTCACAACCAAGATTTTCTTGCGCCCTTGCCGCGCAGCAAACGGTTTTGGCGATTCCGGGCGGCGTTCCAATAATTCACGCGGGGCCGGGCTGCTCGTCAAAGCAATACATTTTCGCCGCCACCCAGTCGGGTTTTCAGGGCGAAGGCTACGCCGGCGGCATTCACGTTTCTTGCACAAATTCCAGCGAAAAGGAAGTTGTCTTTGGCGGCGAAAAAAAACTGTCCGCGCTCATCGAGGGAACGCTTAAAGTAATCAAAGGCGACCTTTACGTGGCGATGTCAGGCTGCACGGCCGGCATCATCGGCGACAACGCCGGCGAAGTCGCGGGAACTTTCGCAGAGCAAGGAAAGCCTGTAGTCGGCGTTGACTGCGCGGGCTTTAGAGGAAACTCTTACTTTGGCCATGAAGTCGTGGTAAACGGAATCATCGACCAATATGTTGACGGCTTCTACCAAGAGGAGGCGCCGCAAGTTCAAAAGGGCCTGGTGAACGTCTTTGCTTCCGTTCCCTACCAAGACACTTTTTGGCGCGGCGACTTGGAGCAAATAAAGGCGCTGTTGGAAAAGCTTGGCCTTAAAGTCAACATCCTTTTTGGCTATTCAAGCGCCGGCGTCTCCGAGTGGAAAAATATTCCAAACGCGGAGGCCAACATTCTTGTAGGCCCTTGGTGCGGAAAGAAAATCGTTGACCATCTTAAGTCAAAGTACAAAACGCCCTACATACAATTTCCTTACTTGCCTGTTGGCGCCAAGGCGACGTCGGCCTTTCTTAGAGCCGTCGCGCAAGGCCTTGGCTTGGATTCCGCTTTTACGGAAAGCGTCATAAAAAAAGAGGAGGACCGTTTTTACAACTACTTGGTTTCTTTTGCGGATTTTATCGCGGAATACAAGGGAGCGGTCCCTTACGAGCTTTATGTCGCAGGCGACGGCCTTTACTCGCTTGGCGTCGCGGACTTTTTGGCCAACGAGCTTGGCTACATTCCAAAAGGCGTTTACCTTGACGACGATCCGCCAAAAGCGGCGGAAGAAAAAATCAAGGAAGCGTTTAAAGCGGTTCTTCCTGAATACGAAAGCGCGCTAAGCTTCCAGGCCGACGGCGAATTGATTGTAAAGGACATCGACCATAAAATCGGAGATTCCAAAAAAGCCTTGATTCTTGGCTCCTACTGGGAAAACCAGTTGGCCAGAAAGAAGAATGAATTCTTTGCAAGCCTTAGCATGCCGGTAATCACCGAGGTTGTGACAAACGGCTCTTACGCGGGATATTCGGGCGGCCTTTACTTGTTGGAAAAAATTTACGCCAACACCTTCAAGCAGGCTAGGTCGGCGCAAAACAATAGCGGTAACTAAAGATGCATTTTAACATAGAGCGGTTCTTTTTTTACATTCCAAAGCTTCTCCCTTATCTAAAAACAACTTTTGTCTATGTGGCCGTCGCCCTTGGCATAAGCTTGCTTTGGGGAGCGCTTTTGACAGCCTTTAAGCTGGGAAAAAACCGGCCGCTCAAAACTTTTGGCGTGGCATACACGGCGACCTTCAGGTCGGTGCCGCCGGTAGTGCTTTTGTTTTTGGTTTACTACGGCCTTCCGAATCTTGTCCATGTGAATCCGCAAAACAGAATGTTCTATGTTTGCGTAACGCTCACGCTTCTTTGTTCAGCTTCTATTTCGGAAATAATGCGCGGCGCCTATCAATCCGTTCCCCATGGACAATACGAGGCCGGAGAAAGCGTCGGCATGACGAACTTGCAGATCATAAGGCGGATAATGCTTCCGCAAGCCTTTTACTTTGCCCTGCCAAATTTGTCTACGATAATCATCGGCCTTTTAAAAGACGGAAGCCTTGCCTTTACAATCGGCTTGGTCGACGTTTTTGGAAAAGCCAACTTGTTGAACAACACAACGTTCAGCAAATACGTTTTGGAAATTTACGCGGCTCTCACTTTGATTTATTGGGTTTTAGCCGTCGCCATAGAAAAAATTTCCGCCTTGCTTGATTCCATTCTGTCGCAGGAAAGAGCCAAGAAAGCGCGAAGCAAGGGAGGCGCTAAATGAATTTTGACTGGAAGTTCGCTTGGCAAACGATAATCATCGCGCTCAAAGGCCTCCCTGTGACCTTGCAAATTGTTTCAATCATTTTCGCGCTTTCGTTTTTCTTTGGCTTTCTTCTTGCGGCCGCGCGCCAAGAAAAAAATTCCGCGCTGGCGAAAGCCTTGTCGCTTTATGTAAGCTTTGCGCGCGGAACTCCCTTCATGGTCCAAACCTATCTTTTTTACATCGCGATTCCGACAGCGATCCAAAAATACTTGTTTGACAACAACATTGACTTTAACGTCAATGTAATCGGCGGCTTTTGGTACGCCTACGCGCTTTTGTTTTTTTATTTCACCGCATTGATGTCCGAAATGTTCAGGGCGGGAATCAGCGCGGTAAGCAAAGGCCAGCTTGAAGCCGCCTACTCTGTCGGCCTTACAAAAGCGCAAGCCTACCGCAGAATCATTTTTCCGCAAGTGGTAGAGCATTGCCTTCCCGTCCTTTGCAACTACGCGACGGGCATCGTAAAGATGAGCTCGCTGGCCTTTGTCTTTGGAGTGCCTGAAATCACGGCGCTGGCCAAAACCAACGCGTCGCGCAATCTTGGCTATGTCGAGGCCTATTTTGTAATCGCGGTTTTTTACATAGCGCTTAACATCGGCATTGAGCGGCTGTTCAAATTCATCGAACGGAGGAAAAAATGTTAAAAGTAACAAATGTTCACAAGGCTTTTGGAAGCAATAAAATTCTAAAAGGCGTTGACCTTGAAGTTAAAAAAGGAGACGTCGTCGTAATCCTTGGCCCTTCGGGATCTGGCAAAACGACTTTCCTTCGCTGCCTTGACTTTATGGAAAGCGCCGACCAAGGCGAGATGGAATTTGACGCGATAAAAACCTCGCTCCGCCACGCGCACAAAAAAACTATTTTGGACGTTCGAAGAAAGACCGGCTTTGTTTTCCAAAATTTCAACTTGTTCAACAACAAAACCGCGCTTGAAAACGTGATGGAAGGCTTGGTCACCGCCAGGAAAATTCCCAAAGCCAAGGCCAAGGAAATCGCCGAGCGCGCGCTGCAAAAAGTGGGCCTCTTGGACAGAAAGGATTTTTATCCTTCGCAACTTTCAGGCGGCCAGCAGCAGCGCGTGGGAATCGCGCGCGCGATCGCTCCAAATCCTGACGTGGTTTTCTTTGACGAGCCGACAAGCGCGCTTGACCCGGAACTGGTCGGCGAAGTCCTTTCGGCGATAAAGGAGCTTGCGCGCGAAGGAATGACGATGATTGTGGTCACGCACGAAATGTCATTCGCCGAGGAAGTCGCGTCGCAAGTTGTCTTTATGGACGGCGGCGTTGTCGTAGAAAAGGGAACGGCAAAGGAAATCTTCAACAATCCCAAAGAAGAAAGAACACGACAATTCTTGCAAAGAACGCTCAAGCGCGTTGAATATGTAATTTAGCGAGGTGTAAAATGCCGCTTAACTTTGAATCAAAATGCGTTCACTTGGAGAACGCCGCCACAGACGCTTGCAGCCATTACGGCTCCGTCAGCTTTCCAATCTATCAAAGCGCGACATACTCGCGCGCCGCTGTAGGACAAGGAACAGGCTTTGACTACAGCCGCCTTCAAAATCCAACAAGGGAGCAAGTTGAAAAGCTTGTCTGCCAACTGGAAGGCGGAATCGACGCATTCGCGCTTTCTAGCGGAATGGCCGCCGTAAGCCTTGTTATGGAAATCTTTTTGCCGGGCGACCACATCATCGCCGACGCGGATTTATACGGCGGCTCCATAAGGCTTTTCAACCACGTTTCCCAAAAAAACGGAATACAATTCACAAGCGCCAACTGTTCCGCAGACAACATTGAGCCTTTGATAAAGCCAAACACAAAAGCGGTTTACATCGAAACGCCGACCAATCCGATGATGAACGTGACGGACATCGCGGCCGTCGCGAAAATCACAAAAAAGCATAACGCGCTTTTAATCGTCGACAACACTTTCATGTCGCCATATTTTCAAAACCCGCTGGCGCTTGGAGCGGACATCGTGATTCATTCCGGAACAAAATACCTAAGCGGCCACAACGACACACTCGCGGGCTTTGTCGTGACAAACCGCGCAGACATCCAAGAAAAGCTGCGCTTTTACATCAAGACGACGGGAGCGGGGCTCGCTCCCTTTGACAGCTGGCTTACGATTCGCGGAATAAAAACTCTCGCGCTAAGAATGGAAAAGGCGCAAGCCAACGCAAAGAAAATCGCGCTTTGGCTAAAGGAGCAAAAAAACGTTGAGCGCGTGGTTTACCCAGGCCTTCCCGACCATCCTGGCCACGAGACTCAAAAAAAGCAGGCGCGCGGATTTGGCGCGATGCTTACGTTCAACTTGCAAAGCGAAGAGGCGGCCAAAGCGCTTTTAAGCCGCGTCCGCTTGATTAAATTCGCCGAAAGCCTTGGAGGCGTCGAAAGCCTCATCACATACCCGACGACGCAAACCCACGCGGACGTACCGGAAGAAATCCGCCTTAAAAACGGAATCACGCCGCGCACGCTCCGGCTTTCTGTCGGCATAGAAAGCGCGGACGACTTGATCGAAGACTTGCGGCAAGCGATGGAGGCCCTATGAAATATGACTTTGACAAAATCATCGACCGAAAAAACACTTTTTCGATAAAGCTTGACCTTGCCGCCGCGCGCAAGAAGCCCGCCGACGCGCTCGCGCTTTGGGTGGCCGACATGGATTTTTCGACCGCCCCTTGCGTTAAGCAAGCTCTTGCCGAACACGTGGAGCGGGGAATCTTTGGCTACAGCAGGCCGGACGCGCGTTATTACGAGGCTTTAAAAAATTGGTTCAAGGCACGGCACAACTTTGAATTGCAGGACGAATGGGTGGTGAACACGCCCGGCGTCGTTTTCGCAATCGCGGCGGCGATCCGCGCCTTTACAAAAGAGGGCGACGGAGTCTTAATCCAAAAGCCGGTTTACTATCCCTTTTTCAACACGATAAATTCCTTGGGCCGCCGCGTGGTGAACAGTCCGCTCGCTTACAAGAACGGCCGCTATGAAATCGACTTCGAAGGCTTTGAAAAAAAGGTAAAAGAAGAAAAGCCTAAAATGTTTCTTTTGTGCTCGCCCCACAATCCAGGCGGCCGCGTTTGGTCGCGCGAAGAACTTTCGCGCCTAAGCGAAATTTGCCTTGCCAACAATCTGATTGTTGTAAGCGACGAGATTCACTGCGACATAACTTTTGGCGCCAGCAAGCATACGGTTTGGGCAACGCTCTCAAAAGAGGCGGCGGAAAACTGCGTCGTCTGCTCGTCGCCCAGCAAAACATTCAACCTTGCCGGCTTGCAGTTTTCAAACATAATCATTCCAAACAAAAATCTCCGCGCCGCCTTTAGTTCCCAAGTCGAAAAGACAGGCTACGACGAGCCCAACCTTATGGGAATCGCGGCCGCCACCGCCGCCTACAAGGACGGCGCGGATTGGTTTGACCAAGCCAAGGCCTACATTTGGGAGAACATTCAGTTTGCCAAAAAATTTTTGGAAGAGCGCTGCCCAAAAATCCGCGCGGTAGTTCCGGAAGGAACTTACCTTTTGTGGCTGGACTTTACAGCCTTTACGGAATTGAGCGACAAAGAAATTTCGGAGCGCGTTTTGAGCAAGGCCAAAGTTTGGCTTGACGACGGAAGAATGTTCGGAAAGGAAGGCGAAAAATTCCAGCGCCTAAACTGCGCCGCGCCGCGAGCGCTTTTGCAAGAAGCGCTAAAAAGAATTTGCGCGGCCTTTTAGCCTTGCGTCCGCGCCCTTTCTATGTTTTGTCTTGAATATATGCATCCACAATAGTCTTGCCTGTAGAGGCCGTACTCTTTTGACAGCTCTATGCTGCGCTTGTAGCCGTTCTTTTTTTTGAAGTCGCTGTAAAGGAATTTTGGCGCGGATTGCGCGATTGGCGCGGCCGCATTTTGGTCTTGCAATGCATTTTCGTAAAGTGCGCGGCCAATCTCGTTTATCATTCGCGCGTCTTTGTGGGGGCTTATGCTTAGTGTCGTGGTGAACCAATCAAAGCCGTTTTGCCGCGCGTATTCGTAGGCCTTTTCCATTCGCAGTTGGTAGCAGCGGCGGCAGCGCTCGCCGCGTTCGGGCTCGGTTTGCAAATTGTCGCGTTCAGCTTGAACGGCGTCAAAAAATTCTTTTGGTTCGTAATCCGTTTTTTGCAAGTCAATCCGGACGTCTGCCGCCGCGGTCCCGGCCAAAGCGTTTTGATTTGCCAAAAATCGCGGCAAAAAGTTTTCCAACTCGCTAAGACGGCGCTCGTATTCCTCCGCCGGGTGAATGTTTGGATTGTAGTAATAGATAGTTATGTCAAAATACTTTAGCAAGTATTCCAGCGTGTAGCTGGAGCAAGGCGCGCAGCAAGCGTGAAGCAATAGGCGCGGTTTTTTGCCCTTGCAATCGCCGCTTGAGATTCCGTTCAATATGTCGTCGCACAAAGCTTGCCAGTTGTCTTTCATTTTTGCAAAAGCGTAAAGACGCCGTCCTCTGGATTAAAGGCGACTCCTTCGTTGTCTTTTTCTTGCGGATAAGTTCCTTTTAAGAAATAGTCGTCCAAAAGATGAAGGTAATATTTTGCAACATTGTCATCGGCCCTTTTCTTTAAAAGCGCTTCAATGCCTTGCTTTGATTTTTGCCAGTCGCTCGCTTCAAAATCTTTCATCGCGTTTTCCCAAGCAGCAACATAATCCAACAAATCTTGGCCGGCTTTAGACTTTTCTTCCAAAAGCTCGTAGAGCTTTATCGGAGCGTTTATGTTCACAACGCGAACCCTGTCCAAAGAACGAACCACAAAATCGTCGTCCAAAAGATTTCTTGTCGCCTCGCTTATCATGATTCCGCCGGTATGGTATTGCTTGTTGACGCCTTCCAAGCGGCTGGCAAGGTTTACGTTGTTTCCCATCATCGTGTAATTTTTCTTTCGTTCCGAACCAAAGTAACCCGCGATCATCTCGCCGCTGTTGATTCCGATTCGTGTAAAAATGTTCTTTTTGTTTTCAATCAAAGTCTTAAAGGCGGAATGCAACTCCTCTTCCATCCAGGCGGGCTTGGGATTTTGCGCGTAGTTGATTATGTCCTTGTTCATTTGGACTTCGGCTTTTTTCATTTTTATTGCCGCTGCGCAAGCCCGCTTTGCGTGGTCGTCCATTTTTACAGGAGCGCCGACAAGCGCCACAATCGCGTCGCCTTCGTATTTGTCAACCGTTCCTTTTTCATCGATGATGATGTCAGACATTTTTGTCAAATAAAAATTCAAAAGGCAGCCCAACTGGCCCGCGGTCAAAAGCTCGCTAAAGGAAGAAAATTTTTGTATGTCGGTAAAAATCGCGGACATCTGGAATTTCTTTCCGCCCAAAGTGAACGACGCGGAATCGTTTATGATTTGGTTCACCACGTCCTTAGAAAGGCACTGGCTAAAGGCCGAGCGTATAAAGCGCTTTTGCTTTCCTTCCACTGACAAACTAAAAATTATGCTGGCCAAAGCGCACAAAATAAAGGCAAAAAGCGGAGCCACAAGACGCAGCCAAAAGCCCGCGTTGAACAAAGCGACCGGAACAAAAAGACAAAGCGCAAGGCCCGCGACGATTCCAGCCGAAATCGTAATCGAAGAATATTGCGCGAAATAACTTTCGCACAAAGCCACAATCGCCGAAGCGAAAAGGCAAACAAAGAGCGCCCACGCGACATTTACCCAAAACGGAATCATTCTCATAAAGTCGCCGGACAAATAATTGTCCAAAGTCGTTATGTGGATTCCAACTCCGGGATAAACTTTAGAAATCGGCGTGGAGCAAATGTCAAAAAGACCCGGCGCGTAATAGGCGGTAAAAACGTACAGGCCTTCAAAATCTTCCGGCGCCAACGGGCCTTCTTGTCCGGCCTTCCAAGCGTCGTAGCTTTGCAAAATGTCTTTGGCGCTGTAAGGAAAATAATCGTCAATTGAATTTGCAAAGCGCAACAAAACCGATCCGTCTTTTAATTTTGGAACGTCAGAAAAATCGGCGTCGGGATTTTCCAAAAGGACCGGAGCGATTCCCAAAGACGGATAGGCCGTTCCGTCGTATTCGTAAAAAAGCCGCGAGCGCCTAATCGTGTCGTCATCGTCCTTTGCGCTGGTGATGTTTCCCAAAAGCGCAGCGCTTTCTTTTATCGGCGGAACGGGAAAAAGCGCCTTGTCGCAATCTTCTTCCGAAATAAAAAATGTTTGAATTACCTTTTGACTTCTCGCTTCCGCCGCGCCCAATGCAATGTCGTCCCGCTCGCCGTAAATCGACGGCTCGGTGTACAAAATGTCAAAGGTTATCGAACTAGGATCTCCGGCGGAAACAAAGTCAATGATTCTTGCGTATGATTCGCGCGGCCAAGGCCAAGACCATCCGTACTCTTCCGACGCAAAGTCGATGCTTTCTTGGTCCACGCAAATAAAGGCGATTTTGTCGCAAGGCCTTTTATGCTTGGACGCGTTCATCATTCGAATGTCGTAAGTCTTGTTTTCAAAGTATGAAAAGGCGCCAAAAAAATTCAGCGCCATCGCGACAACAAATGACGAAAGGGCGATGATTAAAGATCTTAGCCAAAGCTTGCGCGTTTGTTTCATTTCTTAAAGTCTTTCATGTAGCTCTTGTATCTATTTGAACGGACCGAAGGATCCGCTCCCTTATATTTCATACTAGCGCAAAGCTTCTTTACTTTTGCAAGACGGTCGGCAGGCTTTGGATGTGTTTTTGTCCAGCCGCCTTGTCCCGCGCGGTCTTTGTAGCCGGCGTCCAATTTTTTAAGCATGCTTTCCATCGCGCTTGGATCGTAGCCCGCGCTTTCCATCAACTTCAACGCTTCGGCGTCCGCCTTGAATTCCTGCTCTTTTGGATAACCGGTTTGCGTCAATGTGCTTACGGCGATATTGTTGGCAAGCGCAAAATCGTGGAACAAGGCTCTGTCCTTGCTGGACATGTCGGAATAGTTTCCAACAACGTCGTCGGCAAGGCTAACGGAAGAAACCGCCAAATCCTTTTTGCGGTTTGCCTTAATCACGTTGATTGAATGTTCAAGCTGGATGTGCGCCATTTCGTGAGCGATGACAGCGGCGATTTCATCTTCAGATTCTGCGGAAGCCAAAAGGCCGCGCGAAATTAAAATTATTCCGCTGGAAGTTGACAGGGCGTTGATCTCGTCCGAGTCAAGAATGCCCACGCAGTACTGCTTGTAGATTACAGGAACCGGCGAGTTCATCGCGATCGCGCGGCAAATTTTGTTGGCGTAACCAGTAGCCATCGTTGACTTGTAAAGCGGATAGGTGGCCAACAAAGACGCCGCTACCGTTCTTCCAATAGTGTACGCGTCCTTTGGAGTTATCGGCTCGGTGGCGCGGTCAAAGGAATCGATTACGTCAAAGGTCTTGTTGCTTGTATTCATAATCTTTTCAAACTTGTCTTCATTTGCAGCCATGTCCTTTATAAAATCAAAGGGGCCGGCAAAAAGGCTGGCTGTCGCGGCGCAACAAATCGCCAACGCGGCAAAATAAATTTTAATCATGCGTTTCATTCTTGGCCTCCCAAAAACAGCTCGCCCTCTTTTATGAAATCAATGGTGTCCATATCGTTTGAGGCAAATGTTTCAACCGTGTCCACGGCCTTGTAGTTGTAATCTTTGGGCGAACTCTTCGCGATGTCGCTTTCGTAGCCGTCAGACCATCCTTTTCCGGCAAGGGCAAGCTCGGTGGCGTTGGCGGAGGTTTTCTTTTCTGACTTTACTTTTACGATTAGTTTTTTTGTCGTCAGGGATGAAGCGGGAAGCCAGCCTTCAGCCTTTCCGTCAAGCGACTTGATTTTTGTCCAAGCCTTGTCAACCGACACAACGCTCACTTCGTCGCCGTATTTCAAGGCCGCCACGGTTTTTGCAAATTGAGACGGCTTTGCTTTTACCTGAGCCGCTTGCACCGACACATACTGATTTTTGTTTCCAGCCGCAAATACAAGCTCTAACGTTCCGACAAAAAGCAGCGCGATAATAATACGCTTATAAAAACTTTTCATTCCTTAAGTATAGCGCGGTTTATCCATTCACGCAAATTTATTTTTGTTCATCGGCGGACAGTCCGTATAACAGGGGTACTAGAAAAATTCCGTTTTTTTCTATAGGATTTTGCTTTAGGAGCAAATAATATGAAGAGAACGGACATCAACAAAGTTTTGATTATCGGCTCGGGCCCGATTGTTATCGGTCAGGCTTGCGAGTTTGACTATTCTGGAACGCAGGCTTGCAAGGCCCTTCGCGAACAGGGCTATAAAATTGTATTGGTAAATTCAAACCCGGCTACGATTATGACCGACCCGGTTATGGCCGACGCCACCTACATCGAGCCGCTTAACGTTGAGCGTCTTTCTCAAATTATAGAAAAGGAGCGTCCCGACGCGTTGCTTCCCAACCTTGGCGGCCAGACTGGCTTGAACATGGCGATGGAATTGAACAAGGCCGGCGTTTTGTCCAAGTACGGCGTGCAGGTAATCGGCGTCAACCTTGACGCGATCGAGCGCGGCGAGGACCGCGAAGTCTTTAAGGAGACGATGAAAAACTTGGGCATCGACACGCCGCGCTCCGGCATTTGCCACACGGTTGAAGGCGCCGAAAAAATCGCCGAAGAAATCGGCTACCCGCTTGTCGTTCGTCCCGCTTACACGATGGGCGGCCAGGGCGGCGGCTTTTGCTACAATGTCGAGGAATTGCGAACAATAGTCGCGAACGGCTTGGATTTGTCGATGACCCATCAGTGCTTGATCGAGGAATCGATTCTTGGCTGGGAAGAGCTTGAGGTTGAGGTTGTCCGCGACTCTAAGAACCAAATGATCGCGATTTGCTTTATCGAAAACATTGACGCGGTCGGCGTTCACACAGGCGACTCTTTCTGCTCCGCTCCCTTTATGACAATCGACAAGGATTTGGAGGAACGCCTCAAGCGCGACGCCTTTAAAATTGTCGAGTCTATCGGAGTTATCGGCGGAACGAACGTTCAGTTCGCGCACAATCCCAAGACAGGTCGCGTGGTCATCATCGAAATCAACCCGCGCACAAGCCGCTCCTCGGCTCTGGCCTCAAAGGCGACGGGCTTCCCGATCGCGCTTATTTCAGCCAAGCTTGCAAGCGGCATGACGCTTGACGAGATTCCTTACTGGCGCGACGGCACTTTGGAAAAATACACGCCGGGCGGAGCGCCTGACGGAGATTACGTCGTTCTTAAATTCGCGCGCTGGGCCTTTGAAAAATTCCGCGGCGTTGAAGACTCGCTCGGCACTTCTATGAAGGCCGTCGGCGAAGTTATGTCTATCGGAAAAACATTTAAGGAAACATTCCAAAAGGCGATCCGAGGCTTGGAAAACGGCCGAAGCGGTTTGGGCTTTGCAAAAGACTTTAACCGAAAGAGCGCCGACGAACTTTGCGAAATGCTAAAGACCGCTTCCAGCGAGCGCTACTTCCAATTGTACGAAGCGATTAGAAAGGGCGTTCCGCTGGACAAACTTTACGAAATCACTTACGTCAAAAAATTCTTCCTTGAGCAAATGAAAGAGCTCGTCGACTTGGAAGAGGAAATGCTCAAAAATCCCGGCCGCGTTCCCGCCGACGATTTGCTCATCAAGGCAAAGAAAGACGGCTTTAGCGACAAGTACCTTTCAAAAATTCTTAAAGTCGCCGAAAAGGACATCCGCGCCCGCCGCAAGGAACTTGGCGTTACCGAAGCATGGCTTGCCGTTCCTGTTAGCGGCGTGAAGAACGCCAACTACTACTATTCGACATACAACGCGCCCGACAAGTCCACCGCCAGCGACAACAAAAAGAAGATTATGATTTTGGGCGGCGGCCCCAACAGAATCGGACAAGGAATCGAGTTCGACTACTGCTGCTGCCACGCCGCGATGCAGCTAAAGGAAATGGGCTACGAAACAATCATCGTAAACTGCAACCCCGAAACCGTTTCAACCGACTACGACACCAGCGACAAACTTTACTTTGAGCCGGTCACGACCGAAGACGTTTTGCAGATTTACGAAAAGGAAAAGCCCTTTGGCGTGATCGTTCAGTTTGGCGGCCAGACTCCGCTCAACATCGCGCGCGAATTGCAGGAAAACGGCGTTAACATTTTGGGAACTTCAATCGACTCAATCGACATCGCCGAAGACCGCGACCTCTTCCGCCACATGATGGAAAACCTAAAAATCCCGATGCCCGAAAGCGGAATGGCGATCAACTTTGACGAAGCCAAAGCGTGCGCCGACAAGATCGGCTATCCGATTATGATTCGTCCGTCATTCGTTTTGGGCGGACGCGGAATGGAAGTCATTTACGACGAAGCGACGCTTAAGGAATATGTCGAAAAGGCCGTCGGCGTCACTCCCGACCGCCCGCTTTTGATCGACCGCTTCCTAAAGAACGCTCTTGAATGCGAAGCCGACGCGCTTGCGGACAGCAATCACGTTTACATTCCTGCTGTTATGGAGCACGTTGAGCTTGCGGGAATCCACTCCGGCGACTCGGCTTGCGTCATTCCGCCTGTGTCGATTCCGGCGGACAACCTTGCGACAATTAAAGAATACACAAAGAAAATCGCGGAATCCCTGCACGTTTGCGGCTTGATGAACATGCAGTACGCTATTGAAGACGGAAAGGTTTACGTTATCGAAGCAAACCCGCGCGCAAGCCGCACCGTTCCGCTTGTGTCAAAAGTTTGCGACACGCAGATGGCGCGCCTTGCCACTCGCATGATGCTTGGCGAGTCTTTGGAATCGCTTGGCCTTAAAGACAAAAAAATTCCGTATTTTGGAGCTAAGGAAGCCGTTCTACCTTGGGCGCGCTTCCCAGGCGTTGACCCGATTCTTGGACCGGAAATGAGAAGCACCGGCGAAGTTCTTGGCATGGCCGAAACTTTCCCGCTGGCCTTTTACAAGTCGCAGGAAGCCGCCGGCTCCGAATTGCCGCACGCTCCCGCCGCTTGGGAAAACAAGAAAGTGCTTATCTCCCTTTCCAACAAAGAAGGCCAAAAAGAACAGGTCATTAAAATCGGCAAGACGCTAAAAGACTTGGGCTTTACTCTGGTGGGAACGAAAGGCACCGCCGACTTCTACAACGACAACGGCATAAAGTGCGAGGTCGTGAACAAAATCGGCGCCGGCCGCCCGGACGTTGTTGACTCAATCATGAACAAAGAAGTTTGCCTTGTAATCAACACGCCCAAAGCCCAGCGCAATTACGCCGAAGACCGAAAGACAATCCGAAAGGCGTGCCTAAAGTATAAGGTAAGCTACATCACTACGCTTGCCGGCGCCCTTGCGGCAGTGCAAGGAATCGCGGCAGTAAAGAACGGAAACGGCGGCGAAGGCGGAGTCCGAAGCTTGCAGGAATATCACTCGCTGATAAAGTAAGTCTTCATAACGCCCTTGCCCTTGATTTCCATTTCAACCGGCTCGGAATAAGCGATGGCGTCTTTTATAAGCGCCATTGTTTGTTCCGAAACGTGTATCTTGGACGTTTCGCCGGAGCTTTCCATTCGGCTGGCAACGTTGACCGTGTCTCCCCAAATGTCGTAAACGAATTTTGTCTTTCCGATTACGCCGGCGATAAGGCTTCCGCTATTGATTCCTATTCGCATAAAAAGCTTGACGTCGCTAGAAGCGTTAAAGTCCTCGATGTCCTTTAACATTCCGCGAGCAAAGTTTACGATTGCAAGCGCGTTTTTCTGGGCCTCTTCGTTTCCAAAAAGGCCGGACGCCGCCATGTAAGAGTCGCCGATTGTTTTGATTTTTTCAATGCCCTCGCGCTTGGCGCGTTCGTCGATGCGCGAATAAAGCGCGTTCAAAGCGCCGACGACTGTGTTGGCGTCAAGGCCGCTTGTGATTTTTGTAAAGCCAACGATATCGGCAAAAAGAACGGAGGCGTTTTCTATCTTGTCGGCGATTCTGGCATTCTTGTCTATGGCAAGGCGCTTGGCCACTTCTTCCGGCAAAATATTCAAGAGCAATGCCTCGGATCGGTTCTTTTCTTCCTGAAGTTCCTTTGTGCGCTCCTTGACGGTGTCTTCAAGCTTTTTGTTCTCTTCCTCTACGCGGATAAGCTTTCCTTCCGTAAACGAAACTGTGAGAGAAACGATAAAAAGAACCGCGAGCAAAACAAAGCCAACGTCAAAGCCGATGTACGACAAGGGCTTGAGGACGCCTTCGTACGTCAAAACCATTTTTGAAGTCAAAGGCGAAAAGCCTTTTGGCGCGTACATAATGCAGCCAAAGCCAAGGTTCTTTGACGGATTGACCCTGTAAAAATCAACGCCGTGAATGTTTTCCTTGTCGTTGATTTGCGGTTTTCTAACCCTCAACTCGTTTCCGCCAAGAGAAAAATTTCCGTTCCACGGGCCTGGATCAATCGAGCAGTGGTCTGGAACTTCTATGGTAAATTTCCAGTCGGTGATAACCGTGGCTCGCGTGTTGTTATAAAGCACTCCGTTAAACTGCGCTCCAAATATAGTCGGGTCGTCATCTACAAACCAAACTTTTTCCGGGTCGCGCAAAAAAGTCACGCACACAGGCTTTGACTTTACGTTTTGAACGTAAGGAGTGTGTATGACTTCCGTTCGCTCGGGAATGTTGATTCCTGTAATAGAAAGAATCACAAGCACCAGCAAGAGGCCGCCGGAAAGCGCGCAGATGACTTGCCACAAATGGCTTCTGGCGATTCTCTTTTTCATTTCTGGAATTGCATCCGCTTGTTTGTAGCTTGGACTTAAGCGAGGGCCGTCCTTTTTGTCAGCGTAAAACTCCAACTCCATAAGTTTTATCGACGAATAAAAAAGATGCAGCGCTCCGATTCCGTAGCCAAGGTCTATCCAAGAAATTCCATAAAAAGCCAAGGCAAGAAAAATTCCAAGAATAGGAAAGAAGGGATAAACGACAAGAGAAACAAAAACATTTTGCGGCAAACGCTTTTTGGACTGGAAAATCATCGCCAGCGTGATAAGGCCAGGCAAAAGTCCAAGGACAACGCTCAACGAATACAAGGAGCTTCTGTGGTAAAAGCCTTCTTCGTCAAAATAGTAAAAGAGATTTGTCGGTTGGCTGATAATTGTAAGAACGATTCCAGCAAGACAAATGTATGAGACGACAAAAAGATGGATCGGAACGCCGCTTTTAACGGCCGCGCGGGGGGAACGGAATATTTTAAAGTCCAAAAGGTCCGACTTGATGAACTCGGCGGAATAAAAGCAAAACAAAAAAGTGTTTACATAATTTAGCGCGAAAACCATAAAGTTGCTTGCGCGAACAATATAAAATCCGATTTGACCTTCGACTCCCCTAAAGACATACGCGCAAGCGTCAAACGCAAGCAAAAGGCCTGTGACAAACTGCAGCAAAATCAAAGTCCGGCGGCTGTTGTCCTTTAGCTTGTGGCCGGTCAACAAAAAGACTCCGACCTGCAAACAAAAAAAGGCCAAACCAAAAAGCGTCACAATGCTTACAATTCTAACTGTGTCGTTCATATATAGATTATATTTTATAAAGCAAGATTTGTCCATAAAAAGATTTCCACTAGCAAAATCGCAAAAACAGTGTTATAATAAGATTATGGGCGGGCGACGTTCCGCTCAACAATAAAACAGGAGAATAAAATGAAAGAAAATCAAGGCGCCTTGTGCGTGTGCGGATGGATCATCCAAAACGACGACGATTGGAAAAAAATCACAAGGCAGTTGAACCCGCAAAAATATCCTTACCAAAACGCTTGGCAGGAAGACGTTGGCGGAGATAAATTTTCTGACGTGGTGGAAAAGGCTTTTACCACTTTAAAGAAGCACTTGGAATTTGAAAAAATCACAATCACTTTTGAGCATAAATTCGCCGCCGACAACAGCCTCTTGTTCGGAGTTTTCGCCGAGGAAGGAGCCGTCGCCGACAGCTTTATCGAAGAAGTCCAAAAGAACAAGGACGCCTATAAGCGCGTTTCTTCGTTCTTGGGCCAGGCAACATTTCACATTAAGTAGGAACGTTTAAACACGCCACGCTACTACGATCAGTCATAAAAAAAGCCGCCAGCATTTGGCGGCTTTTTTTCTTTTACGCGTTCAACTTTGCCAATTCGGCCTTTACAATCTCGGCGGCCTTTGCGGCGGCTTGGTCGGCGGGAACCAGCTGCGCGTCGCTTTCGGAGCGCAACTTCATTTCCACGTTTGGAAGGTTCTTGTCGCCAACGACGATGCGGAGCGGAATGCCGATCAAGTCAAAGTCCTTGAACTTAACGCCGGGACGCTCCGCGCGGTCGTCAAGCAAAACGTCAACGCCGGCGGCAAGCAAGCCTTCGTAAATCTTGTCGGCCGCCTCTTTCATCGCGCCTTCGTACTTTATCGGAACAACTACAACTTGGAAGGGAGCCACAGTCATCGGCCAAATGATTCCGTTGTCGTCGTGGCGCTCTTCGATTATGCTGGCGAGCGTTCGGTCTACGCCGATTCCGTAGCAGCCCATAATCGGAGTGGCGGCCTTTCCGTTTTGGTCAAGGTAAGTCACGTTCATGCTCTTTGTGTACTTGTCGCCCAACTTAAAGATGTGGCCCAGCTCGTTGCCTTTTTTGCTGTAAAGCTCGGCGCCGCATTCCGCGCACTTGTCGCCGGGAACGACTGTCCTAAAGTCGCCGCAAGTCCAAACGCTAAAGTCGCGCAAGGGCTCAACATGCTTTGCGTGGAAGCCTTCCTTGCTGGCTCCGATGTAAGCGTCGTGCATAAGCGAAACAAAGGCGCCGCTTGCGTCCATGTCGATGACGCTCTTGTCGGCGATGACAGGGCAATTGCAGTTGAGCGGGCCGACAAAACCGTGCGGCGCGTTGGCGTACTTTACGATTTCGTCGTCGTTGGCCAAGCCCGCTTCGCTTGCCTTTAAGAAGGCGGCGAGCTTTGTGTCGTTCAATTCCAAATCACCGCGAATCAAAACCACAAAGTAGCTGAGCGGATAATACTTTCCAGCGTTGTCCTCAACGCGCTTAAATGATTCCGCTCCCTTGACTCCGCTCAAATCCAAAGCGCAGTTTGTGACGCGGCAGACAATCGCCTTGATGAACTGATTGCTCTTGGCGCCAAAGAATTTTTCCATGTCCTCAATGCTAAAGACATTGGGCGTGGCAACTTCTTCCAGTTTTTCGTTTGTCGGAACGGAGCCGTTGGAGTCGGGCTTGCAGGCCGCCTTTTCAACGTTGGCCGCGTAGCCGCACTTTGGGCACAAAAGCAAAGTGTCGTCGCCAACCGGAGACTCAACCATAAATTCTTCCGAGCCGGAACCGCCCATGCTGCCAGTGTCGGCCTTGACGGAAATTATGGATAGACCCAAACGCTTGTAGATTTTTCTGTAAGCGGCGGCCACGTTGTCGTAGCTTTGGTCAAGCGACTTTTGGTCCGCGTCAAAAGAATAGGCGTCCATCATCGTAAACTCGCGGCCGCGCATGACGCCGTAGCGGGGACGAATTTCGTCGCGGTATTTTGTGTTGATTTGGTAGAGCGTCATCGGAAGCTGCTTGTAGCTTTCCAAGCCGTCGCGGACCAAAGCGGTAAAAGCTTCTTCGGCCGTAGGGCTTACGACCATGTCCTGGCCGCCGCGGTTTTGGGGAGTGAGCATTTCGCCGCTCATCTTGTCCCAGCGTCCGCTTTCTTTCCAGATTTCCGCGGGCTGAATCACAGTCGGCTTCATTTCAAGGCAGCCGGCCTTGTCCAATTCCTCGCGGATTATGTTCATCACTTTTGTAAAAGACTTAAAGCCAATCGGCATGTATGAATAAAGGCCGTTGCCCAATTTGCGGATCATTCCGCTTCGCATCATCAACTGGTGGCTTGCAATCACCGCGTCGTTAGGAGAGTCGCGGAGAGTGGAAATAAGAAATTTTGAAGTTTTCATGGTGCGAATATTATATAGAAAAAGTTTGAAGAATTCAATATAATGCTTTGCATGAGTTTCTTGAAATTTGAAGACGTTCACTTTGCGTATCCGCCTGTGGAAGGCGACGTTGACGACGACGGAAAGCAAATCCAGCCGCCGGTGATTTTTGACCATTTTAGCGCGGAGCTTCCGTCGGGCTTTGTAAGCTTGGTTGGCCCCAACGCAAGCGGAAAGTCAACCTTTATGCTTTTGGCCGCCGGCCGCGTTTTGCCGCAAGAGGGAACGGTTCAATTGCTCGGGCGCGACACCCGTTCCATAAGTGAAGAGGAACGCGACAAACTCGCAAGCTACATCTACCAAAACATGGAACTGGACACCGACCAAGAAGTCCGCGAGCTGCTGGATTACGTTTATACAAACGGCTCTCTTTGCGGAAAGGCATCTGGAGCGCTGGACGCAAGCAAAGATTTTTTGGCGGAAGTCCAAGAAGTTTTTGAACTTACGGATTTGCTGGACAAAAAATTCAACGCGCTTTCAAAAGGCCAGCTGCAGCGCGCGCTCGCGGCCTTTGCCTTGCTCTACGGCTCAAAGTCGGTCTTTATGGACGAACCATTTTTTGCCTTGGAAGAGCGCCAAAAAGAAAGCGCCGTAAAGTACTTAAAAGAATTCTGCGCCGCCAAAAACGCGACGGTTTACATTTCAATGCACGAATTGGATTTGACAAAAAAATACGCGCAAACCGTAATGCTTTTTTATCCCAACCACGACATCGACCTAGGAAGCGCCGACGAAGTTTTGACCGACGAGGCGCTGGAAAAATCCTACGGCGTTCCCGCGTCAATGCTAAAGCAAAGCGAAGAGCTTAGCCGCGAACAAATCGCGCGAAGGTTAAACTTTTAGCGCGCCGTTTTCCAGCGCGGTGAATTCCGTTCCGTCCTTATACTTAATCACAATCGTCGGCTGGCGGACAACGCCGTCAAGGTGAATCAAGCTGGGCGCGTCGTCATCGTAATTGCAGCCGATGGCAAAGTGGCAAGTCTGGAAAGCCTTTTCGTCCTCAAGCATATTGCCGCCAATCGTCGCGGCGGGGTTGAGACCGATTCCAAGTTCGCCGATGTTGCGGGCGTTGCGCTTGTAAACTTCGCCTTGGCCTTGGGGTAGCGCGCCCTTCTTTTCCATTTGAATCGAACGAGCCTCCGCGTCGCTTATCGTTTTTAGCAAGCGTTTGGCTTCGTCGCCGCCGGAGATGTCGGTCGCAAAACCATGCTGGACTTTTACTGCAATCGGCGTGTTTATGATTGAGTCGCCGTCTCCAAAAGTCATCGATCCGTCGTAAACGATTGTTCCGTCACAGCCTTTGTCAACGCCGTTTCCAACAACCGGGCTTATAAAGACTTCTCCGGCGGGAATGTTTCCGCCAGTTCCGGGCTTGGAAAAATCGCCGTCATCGCTTAACGGGGCGCGTCCTTCGATTGGAATCGTTAAGTCCGTTCCGCCGGGAGCGGTGACGCGGACAGAGACCGCGCCCTTGAATTTTGCCATGAGTTTTTTGCAACGCTCGCCCAACTCGGCGTAGTCGATGCAAGCCGTCCGCTCAAACATTTCTGGCGTAAGGCCGGGCGTCCAAATCGCGCGGATTGTTTTCTTTCCTTCAAGCAGGTAGTCAAAAGCGCTATCGTATTTTACGCCGTTCTCTCCGACATACGGATTGGCTTCCGCTTCCGCGTCGTGGCCTAGCTTTACGCTTGAGATTGACATGATTACGTCGGGAGCGGTTTTTATTGCGGCGATTACGCTAGGCTCAGCGTTGTCCAGCGAAGTTTTTTCGCGCTGGTACATCAACACAGTGTCCGCCTCCGCGTCGGAAGCCGCCGTGTAAAGGTCTTGCGCTATTTGCGCTGTTTTTGGATTTGCGATGATCAGGACTTTTTCGCCCTTCTTTATTTTAAGAACTTGCTCCACCGTAACTTGCGCGGCGGATTGTTTTTGGTTGAAAATGTTTTGCATGGAATTATATTAGCGCAAAAAAGGAAGGGTAGCAATGCGCGTAAAAAAAAGCGGCAAGCCGTCCGGAGGTAGGATGGCTCGCCGCAAGTTTTGGTCAGGAACCTATATTACGCAAACGGGTTCTCTGTCGCGTACAATGTTCCCGCCGGTTGGTTGTAGGCGATGTCTTCGATTCCGAGGTACTGGAATACTGTCCACAAGGCTTTTCCTACGTGGCCAAAGGCAACGGCTCCGTGGTGCGGATACTGCTTGCCTACCAATACGTGGCGGTAGAAGCGGCCCATTTCCGGGATGCCGAACACGCCGATTCCGCCGAATGAGTGTGTGGCGGCTTCCAAGACTTCGCCTTCGGCAACGTAGGCCTGGAGCTTTGTGTCCGGGCGAGTCTGCAATCTGAAGAATGTGATGTCGCCGGCGGCAATGTCGCCTTCCAAGGTTCCGCGAGTAAAGTCAGGCTCGCTTCCTTTTGGCTCAAGCAAGCGGTGCTGGATCAACTGGTACTTAACTCCGGGCTTTCTGTCCTTGTTCAAATGGCAGAAGGGAGTGTTTCCGCAGTGGAAGCCCATGAATGTGTCCGTAAGCTTGTAGGGATACTTTGTCTTTCCCTTGATTTCGTCGTCGTACAAATCTTGCGGAACGGTATTGTTGATGTCAAGCAAGGTGACGGGAGTTCCTGTAACGCAAGAGCCGATGTATTCGCTCAAGGCGCCAAAAATGTCAACTTCGCAGGCAACCGGAATTCCGCGGCTGGCCAAGCGGCTGTTTACATAGCAAGGCTCAAATCCAAAGGCCTCAGGGAAGGCAGGCCAACACTTGTCGGCGAATACAACATAGTCGCGAGCGCCCTTGTGCTTTTCCGCCCAGTCGAGCAATGTGATTTCAAACTGCGCCATGCGGGGAAGGAAGTCAGGATAGTTGTTGCCTGTAGATCCAAGCTCGGCGGCCATGTCTTTTACGATGCCGTCGATGCGCTTGTCGCCAGCGTGCGCCTTGTAAGAAACCAACAAGTCAAGCTCTGAGTTCTCTTCGATCTCTACGCCGATGTCGTAAAGGCCTTTGATCGGAGCGTTGCAAGCAAAGAAGTCTTGCGGGCGGGGTCCGAATGTGATGATCTTGAGGTGGGCCAAGCCGATGAGCGCGCGGGCTACAGGAACAAAGTCCTTCATCATTTTGGCAACGTCTTCCGCTGTTCCAACGGGGTACTCAGGAAGAACGGCCTTGAGGTGGCGGAGGCCAAGGTTGTAAGAGCAGTTGAGAACGCCGCAGTAAGCGTCGCCGCGTCCGTCAATCAATCCGCCGTTCTTGTATGAGCTTTCTGCGGCGGCGGCGTACATTACCGGGCCGTCAAAGTTTTTGGCGATCAAGGTTTCGGGCGTTTCCGGTCCAAAGTTTCCAAGGAAGACGCAGAGGGCGTTGCAGCCGGCCTTCTTTACGTCCTCAACGGCCTTGAGCATGTCAAGCTCGTTTTCTACCGTAACCTTGCACTCGTAAAGGTCCGAGCCGTAGGCTTTGGCGATGGCCGCTCTTCTTGATTCAGAAAGCGAGATGATGAAGCAGTCGCGGCTTACCGCGATGATTCCCAATTTTACGTTTGGAATGTTTGTCCACTTGTCCATAAAGTTCTCCTATGTTTTATGAATTGGAAGCGCGTCGCGCGCTCCGCTAATTCGCAAGATTGATGTTGACGCCCTGCAAGCCCACAAAGGCGCCTTGCTTGGCCTCAGAAGTTTCAGGATGCGCGATGAGCCACTTGTTGGCCGCCCACAAAAGCTTGTCTTCCTTGTCGATGTCGCTGATTTTGGGCTTGTCCAAGTTGGTTCCCTTGGGAAGAATTACGATGACGCGGAATCCGTCCTTGTCAACTTCCTTTCCCTTCACCGCGTTGCATGGCGCGTAGTGGAGCGTCGTCTCGTAAATTTGGACGACAGTTCCAGCGGGAACGTAGAAAGCCTCGACGCAGTTTGTGCTGAGCTTTCCGTTCTTTACGGACTGAAGGGGAGCCAAAAGCAAAACGATGTCGGTGGAAGGAATATTGATTTCGCTTCCGCGATGCCATTCAAGGCAGTTGAGCTTTGTGTTAAAGCCGTTGCAGTAGCCGATTTGGATCGGCATTCCGCCGTAAGCGTTCGTGCTGAACTGCTTGGCCACCGGCAACGACTCAAGGCCAGCGTCGCCGGGAGTGTAGATTACTTTGTCCTTTGGCTTTTCAGTTGTGGAATCAAGCTTGGAAAGCAATTCCTTTACGTCGTAGCCTGTCAGAACTTTTCCGTAACGCTCAAAAGAGTGTCCGAACACCGATTTGATTTTCATTGTAAGTCCTCCTATTTTAGTCCGTCTCCACTAAACGTATAGCGGCGAAACTTGGTTCAAGATTTTGTTGTACTCGACAAAGGCCGCGTCGTAAGCCTTGACGTTATCCGCGATTGGATTGGTCGTCTTTGACTCGTCCAGCTCAACGTGGTTGTCGGCGAGCGATTCCATCGAAACGTTTTTGCCGGCGGATTTTTCCAAGCACCAAAGCGCCTGCAATGCCGCGCCAAAAGCGGCGGCTTCGCTTGATGTCGGAACTTTTACCGGCAAGTTAAGGATGTCGGCGACAATCTGGCGCCATATGGGGCTCTTCGCGCCGCCGCCTGTAAGGCGCAGCTCTTTGGGAGTAAAGCCGCGCTTTCTAAAGGCTTCCAAGCCGCCGCGCATTGAGAACACGGCGCTTTCCAAAGCGGCGCGCGCGATGTTGGCGCGGTTGCTGTTGGCAACGGTCAATCCTGTGATTGAGGCGCGGCCGTGCGGAAGGTTTGGCGTGCGCTCGCCGTTAAAGAACGGAAGCACGAAAACGCCGTCCGAGCCGGGCTTGGCCTTTTGCGCCTCCGAGTCAAATTCCTTTACGTCAAGATTAAAGAGCGCGCGGATTTCTTCCGAGGCCACAGTGCAGTTCATCGTGCACAAAAGCGGAAGGTAGCCGTTGGTCGAAGAAGCGAATCCAGAGATTCCGTTCTCCGGGTCGGCGACCGACTTGTCGGAAAAGCCGTAAAGGGTTCCGCTTGTTCCCATCGACATTGTCAACGTTCCGCCTTTAACGCAGCCTGTTCCAATGGCGCTCATCATGTTGTCTCCGCCGCCAGCCGAAACAGGAATGCCAGCCGGAATTCCAAAGCGCTTGGCAGCCTCTTCCGTTACGGCCCCGCAAGCTTCGTCGTCCTTAATGATTTTTGGAAGCTTTTCAAGCAAAGAAGGATCGACGGCGTCGCAAACGGTCTTTGACCACTTTCTGTTCACGCTGTCAAAGAGAGCGGTGCCAGAAGCGTCGCCAGATTCCATAACGTATTTTTTGGTAAAGACAAAATTCAAATAGTCGTGCGGAAGCATGATGTACTTTAGCTTTGCAAAGGCGTCGGGCTTGTGGCGCTTGAGCCAGAAAATTTTGGGAGCGGTAAAGCCGGGAAGCATAAAGTTCTGGACGGCCTCGACAACCTTTTCCTTTCCGCCAAGAGCGTCGGTAAGAACCTTGCACTCTTCCGCAGTGGAAGTGTCGTTCCACAATTTGATGTTGTAAAGGGCTTTTCCGTCCTCTCCAAGAGGAACAAAGCCGTGCTGCTGGCCCGAAACGCCGATGGCCTGAATGGAGGCCTTTCCTTCCGCGCTCAATTTGGAAAAGCAAACGTCAAGGCCTTTCTCGTACATTTCCGTTGTCTGCTCGCGCGTTCCGTCATCCTTGGAAATCAAGTCCATTGGACAAGAACCGCTTTCGATAGTTTTTTTGCTTTCATAGTCGTAGAGAACAACCTTCATGCTCTGTGTTCCCAAGTCAACGCCAGCAACGCATTTCATAACATCCTCCGTATCGTGCTCGTGCACGGTATACACTAATAATACGCTTGAATCGCCACATTGTCAAGGGAATTTTGAGGGAAAAGGAACGAATTTTAGGGGAAATGTCTACAAATCCAATAAGTCAATGTAACTTGCGCCCAAAACCTTTGAAAAGACTCTTAACTCAATGTCCGTAACAAAACGCTGGCCGCTTTCTATGCGTTGAATGGCATTTTTGTCCAAATCAATTCCTGCAAGTTGCATTTTGTCAGCAAGGGCTCGTTGCGACATTCGGGGAACTTGCTTTTTTCGAATTTGAGCTATTTGTATGCCAGAAATGTTATTTCTGTCGCCATTCTTATTCTTGTACATTTGACATTCACTGATTGACAATTTAAGATTTTATGATAAAATTGTGTAAATTTTGACATTAACTGAATGTCATTTAATTTATGGAGGATTTTTTCTATGAAAAAAGTTAGTTTTGGAGCTCTTCTTATTATTTGTAGTTTTTTGTTGATAACAACATTTTTTTCGTGCTCAAATCCAAGTGATTCGGGCGTGAGTAATACAAAAACATCCGTTTTTGATTTTAGAATCAAAGACGAAACAGAAAGAAGTCAAGCCAACATATCCCGCTCTTTAGGTGGAACCAAGATTTATGAAACAAGCGAACCTTTTTTAGTAGACCCAAATAAACCAATACAACTTACATCAGACGAACAAAAATCGATTTTTAAATTAGAGGCATTGAGCGAAACCGATTCCAAAAAAGGTATAAAAGTGACACTTACACCTCCTTCAAGCCCAAATGCTTACATTACGGGAATAAACATTTGGTATATTGATGGAAACGAAAATTATTCAACCAAAACTTATTCTAACAGATTGCCTGGTGACATTTATTATTTTCCATTTGTTCTCCCAAATAAAAGAGTGATAATAGCTATTGAAGCACAATTTCTAAATAAAGGAGAATTTCAAGCAAGATATGCAATAGACACAAAGACTGGCATTGGGACCATTGACGATTTGCCCAAAGACTATGATTCTGAAAAATCTCATATCGTAATAAATAATCTCGCCGCAAGCATAAAGAATGTAATCCCGCCAGACCTTAATGTTCACGGATTAAAAAGATTACAAAAGCATTGCGCTTTTCAATACACAATGGGAGAACCCCGATATTTAAATTGGATCTGGATTGGCGCAAACGAAACTCTCATTAATACAATGGATGAGTGTTATGATTTGGATTTTTCAAATTTGCATGACACCTCTAGAGTTGGATCATATAAGTATTATTTCCTCTATGTAGCTTATAAATTTGAAGTTGAAGGATATGACAATCAACAATTTTTTACTCCAGCCGTAGAATCAAAGTTAGTCGAAATCTCTTCAATACGGCCATAACATAAAAAAAACCGCCCGCAAGGGCGGCTTTTTGGCTTGCGACCGCGACTACCTTCCCCAGGTCATAATAAGGTCGTAGTTGTCTTCGCGGACTTCAAAATACTGGTTACGCTCGCCGCAAGTCTCGCAGTATTCGGGAGCGGAGGGACCGACGACAATGTGGCCGCACTTGAGGCATTCCCAAACCTTTACGGTGGATTCCTTAAGCTTTTTGGATGTGTCTTCGTCGTTCAAGAGGGAACGATACCGCTCCTCGTGGCGCTTTTCGATTTGGGCGACGGCGCGGAACTTGGCGGCCAAGTCGGCAAAGCCTTCCGCTTCGGCGGTTTTGGCAAAGCCCTCGTACATATCCGTCCATTCGTGGTTTTCGCCGTCGGCGGCCGCCTTTAGGTTTGTCGTCGAGTCCTTTATGCCGTCCAATTCGGTCAGCCACATTTTAGCGTGCTGTTCTTCGTTGTTGGCGGTCTTTTCAAAAATCTTTGCGATTTTGTCCTGGCCCTCTTTTTGAGCCACCTGCGAAAAATAAACGTACTTGTTGCGCGCCTGCGATTCTCCGGCAAAAGCCGCCAGCAAGTTTTTCTCTGTCTGCGTTCCCGCGTATTTGCTCATATTCTTCTCCTTGTGTAAGCTGTTCCTTTAATTATAAGGCAGAATTCAGCAGAAAGCAAGTTTAAAACAACTCCCTTTGGGTTTCGCGCGGGGCCTGGGCCTTCCAGCTTTTTTGCTCGGCTTGGTGAACGGCGTCAGTCGGAAGCGGGCCGCCTATTAAAAATGGGGAACGTGGATCGTGGCGGGCGGCGTTTTGCTTGACCGCGCGCCAGTCGCTGTTGGCGTAACAGTAGCGGCAAAAGTGCTGGCAAGAAGAATACGCTCCGATATCGCAAGAAAGGTAGCAGGCGCATTCAGAACGGGAGGGAACGAAGCGCGGAAAATTGAGCGCTTGGCCCAAGGCTTTTTCGTAAATGGCCGGCGTCATGCAGCCGCCGCATTCCGCTCCGTAGGCCGCCAAAAAATCCCCTTCGCCGCAAGTCCTTATCGTCATTTTGTTTGCGGCGGCGATGTCAATTAAGTCCTTGCCGAGCGCGATTTTTTCTTGCTCGGACATTTCGCGCGCCTGGGGAAAGTTGCGCTTTACCTTTGGATACAAATCGATAAAGCTGATCACGCAATAGTCAGTCCAACCGCTTAGGGCGCGCGACATAGTTTCAAAGGCGCGGCGGTGATAGTCCGCCGTATATTTGTTGTCCACAAAAATCGGGTCGTAGCGCCAAACGATTCTTTCTTTGCCGACAAGCGCCGAAAGTTTTTGGAAAGCGGCGACTATCTCGCGCTTGTCCGGAACGCCAGGCTCTATGTCGCGGCCATAAGGCGTAATCGTGACTTGCCAATATTGGGCGTAGCCGCTTTGGTTCAGTTCCGCAATGTAAGGCAGCATCGGGATAGGGTTCTTTGTGCAAAAACCAATCATGTCCACAAGGTCGGGACGTATTTCAAAACGGGTGACGGCGCTTTGGTTGTAAGGATTCCTAACCATCACATAGCCTTCGCGGACTCGGTTCATAAACCATTCAGAGTAAAATGCCGGTATGTCCGTTCGCTGGCCAGTGTTCAAAATCATAAGGCAAATTTACAAAAGCCCGCGCAAAAATTCAAGCGCGCCGATTTTTGGTGACAAAAACAAAATTCACTGTTATAATATTTTATATCTTTTTTTTAGGAGCGAATTGATGGAAAAGACGAAAAATATCTTTTTGGCCGCGCTTGTTATGACCCTTGCGTTGGCAACCACTCCTTGCCATGCCAAAGAATTTGGCTCATCGTCTGCCGCTCAAATTGTTGACTCAATGAAATTTGGATGGAACTTGGGCAACACCCTTGACGCCTTTGCAAACGGCAACGAAAAAAACGGATGGGCAGGCAAAAAGGATCTTGGAATAGAAACCGAAACGGCTTGGTTCCAGCCTATGACAAGCCAAGCGATGATTCATGGAATTAAAGAAAAAGGCTTTTCATCGATACGCATTCCAATTTCTTGGCACGACCACATCGACCAACAATACAAAGTCGATCCCAAATGGATGAGCCGCGTAAAGACAATCGTTGATTGGGCGATTGCCGAAGATTTGTATGTAATCATCAACATTCACCACGACAATGTCGCTCCGTTCGCATGCAAGCCCAACGGACACAAAGGCTATTCTCCAGCCGAGTCTTGCATGGAGGAATCAAAGCGCTACCTTTCAAACCTTTGGCGCCAAATTGCCGCAACATTTAACAACGACTACGACGAACATTTGGTTTTTGAAACAATCAACGAGCCGCGTTTGCCCGGCGACAAGCACGAATGGAATTGGGAAAAGAACTGCGCCACTTGCAAGGAAGCGGCCAAATGCATAAACGAATTGAACCAACTTTGTTTGGACACAATCCGCGAGTCGGGCGGAAACAACGCCAAGCGCCTTGTAATGGTTCCACCCTATGTCGCCTCTCCAGGAGCTGCCATCGGCGGAGCGTTTGCAATGCCCAAAGATCCTTCAAAAGAAGGCAGGCTGGCGCTTTCTGTCCATATGTACACTCCTTACAATTTTGCGATGGAATCTCCTGGAAGCAAAACGTTCACCTCCGCCCACAAAGGCGACCTTGACTATTGGCTGGGCCAACTTAACACGCAGTTTGTAAAAAAAGGAATTCCTGTTGTCATCGGCGAGATGGGCGCCACAAACAAAAAGAACGACAAGCAACGCTTGGCTTGGTTCACTTACTATCTTGGAAAAGTAAAAAAATACAAGATGGCCGCTTTGCTTTGGGACAACGGAGCGTGGCAAGTTCCTTCTAGCGGAAGCTACAACGAACTTTTTGGCTACTACAACCGCAAAGATCTATCTTGGTACTTTACCGATCCTGATTTGGTGGAAGCCGGCATCAACGCAAGAAACTAGAGCCTCCGCAAAACGTTAAAACAATTCCGGCTGCATCGGGTCTTGCGCCGCGGCCGGAAATTCTTCCATCCACTTAAAGACTGAATCCGTTCCAAGCATAATATTGTTTTCTTCGCAGCGTCGGGACAAGCGCTCCATGAGCTCGCGCTCGCGCGGGCTTGAAACAACATAATTGTTTCCGTAAGTTTTTTGGTAGCGCTCCTTTAGGCCGGCAAAGCGTTGATCGCGCAAGGCGGCGCGCTCAAGGGCGGCGTAAAAGTATTCACGGTTTCCTTCGCGCAGGGTAAGGCCGATTCCAAAGCACAATATCGCCTTGACGCCCGCCTCGACGCAATAATCAAAAATCGCGTCAATGTTTTCTTGCGTGTCGTTTATAAACGGAAGGAGCGGCGAAAGCCATACGACGGTTGGAATGCCAAGCTTTTTGCATTCGCGCAAAACTTGGACGCGGCGGCTTGTCGGGCAAACGCCCGGCTCCAATACTTTGCAAAGCCCGTCGTCGGCTGTTGTCAATGTCATTTGCACGACCGCCTTTGTCTTTTTGTTTATCGAAGCAAGCAAATCCAAGTCGCGCAATACCAAATCGGATTTTGTCAAAAGCGCCGCTCCAAAATTGTAGCGGTCGATGATTTCCAAGCAGCGGCGGGTTAGGCGCAATTCCTTTTCGATCGGAACGTAAGGGTCGCCCATGCTGCCGGTTCCAATCATGCAACGCTTGCGTTTTTTGCGCAGGGCTTCTTGCAAAAGTTCCGGCGCGTTTTGCTTAACTTCGATGTCTTCGAAGTCGTGCGTAAATTGGTAGCATTTGCTCCTCGAGTCGCAGTAAACGCAGCCGTGCGCGCAGCCGCGATATATGTTCATTCCATGAGGATTTAGAATCGACTTTGCGCTGACAAAATGCATTGGCCGCCGCTCCGTTTGCCGCTTATTTGGCGCAGTTCTTTTTGTGAGCTTTGATCTTTTTTATCGCCCAGTCGTAGTGGCTTGAAGTGTTGCTCACAAAAAAGCTTCCGAGCGCGGCGCTTCCTGTCCACGGAAAATATTTTTGCGTGAACAATTCTTGGTCGCTGTATTTTTTTATCAGCTTCATTACAGCCGCGTGGCTTTGCGCCAACAATTCTTTTGCCGTTTCAAGGCTAGTCTTTTGATGCCGCTTCCAAAACATCATGTTCATTTGGCCGTAAGTTTTCCAGGAATAGTCCGGCGGCAAAAAGGCTACGGCGGATTTTTTGTCAGTGACCTTGGCGTTGTTTTTGGGATAGGCCAGCATAAGCTGGTGCCATTCGTAAAGGTGAATCAAAACGTCGCGGACGTTTTTGTCGCGGCTCCAGTGCGCCTCTTTTTTGCTTGGCTGGCCGGAAAAGTCAAAGGGCGTCTTTAGCTCAGTTGAGCTAAGGCCGTCAACCATTTGCATTAGCGTCTTGTAGTTTTGGTCGGCGGCTTTCAACAGTTCGTCTTTTGTTTTAGGTCTTGGCATATCTTTCTCCTTGCGCTTTTAGTATAGCGCGCTTTTAGTTTTTTTGTGGGCCGTGATTATTGTCCAGCTGTAGGCGTTCACGGTAATGACGCAGCCTTCAATAGCGGCGTACCAATTCTTTCCCTTGCGCTCGATGGAGGCGGCGGGGGATTCGATTTTGGCGCGACACCATGCGACAACGTCCTTTACGTCGTCGCCGAGCGCAAGATTGCGGCGGATCCGGTCTACGCCCATCGGCGTTGTGTGAAGTTTTTCGATGTTTTGCAAGAGTTCGTTTTTCATTATATTTTCCTTACCGGGTGTCTTATCACGGTCTTTAGCTTTTCCGGCGCGGTCTTGCGCGGGTCGCTCAAGTATATTTCATGGTGGAGCCTTTCGGCGGAAAAATCAAGCGCATAACCGTTTGCGGCGGCAAAGTCGTCCATCAATTTTACGGTCGCAGGCTCCGCGTCGTAAGAGCCTGTGTGCATTACTTGAACGCATAGGCCTTCTTTTATCGAAAGCAATTCCGCGCGCGAGCAGTCGATGCCTTTCTTTTTTGCCGCCGTTTCCTTGGCCCAATCAAAATCTTTTTTTGTCACAAAGTCTGGAAGGCGTATCGCGGAAATCCAGTTGAAGGAAGATTTGTCCGCGTAGTCAAAGCCCGCGACAACCTCTCCGTTCTTTTCCTGCCACCAAAAGCCTTCCAGCGGCGGAACGACAAAGTCAAAGTACCCCTCTATGCGGCGGTCGCCCTTCTTGCTCATTTTGATCGCGTACGAAATCGCGTATTGGACGGCAAGCGCGGCCTTGTATTCGCCGTCTTCTTCGTTGGGGTTTCCGTGTCCGCGAACCGCGACAAATTGCATTTTGGGAACGCTCACAATTTGCGGCTTTGCGGTCGGAAGATAAAATTCCTTGAATTCTTTTTTGTAGTCGAATGGCATTATAGTTCCTCCTTAAATTCTTCCAATAATGAATGCGTGTAAACTTTTGGCCGGGCGGAATCGCGGACGATTTTCCAGAGGGCGGCGGCGGTTTTGAGTTTGTTTGGAAAAGCCGCGGACGCGGGGTCGGAGCAAAAGTCTTTTACGAATTTGTTCCATTGCAACGAAACCTTGTCGTAGCGCGCGTAAGTCTTTTTGCCGTAGTAAACGTCCAAGAGGTCGCCGAGAGTAAAAGACGCGTCGCCGTCTTGCTTTACTTTTTTTGCCGTGGCCACCATGTCCACGTTGAACTTAAAGTTTTGGACGCCGGTTTGGGAACGGAAAAAGTCGCGGAAGCGGGGGCCAAAGGTAAAGCCGCAGGCGATAAGGCCGGTTGACAGCGAAAGGGGTGCCGCCGCCCGATTTTTGGGCTTGCAAGACGCGCCGGGTGTGCCGACCGCGCTTTTTGGTCTTTCCGCCGTTTTTCGTGGCTTGGGCGCTATCTTATTTCCCTTAAAATATTCTTCAATAACGCGGTTCAATTCCGCCTTCATTCCGCTGGAATCAAGACCAAGTCCCTTGCAGATTTTCTGCAGTTCCTCGCGATACCAATAGTATTTTGAAAATTCTTTAAAAGAGGCGATGTCCTTAAATTGCGGCCTAGCGTTCATGCCTTAATTATAGCGCGCAAAATATGACAATAGCGTGTCATATTTCTGTTTTGCTAATTTTTAAATCCGCGCGCGTGTCAACCACCGCGATTTGAAAGTCGTCTTCGTAAATCACTTGGCCGGGAAGATCTTCGGTTTCAGAGCGGTAAAGCTTGGTTCCGTACTTTTTGCACATCGCGCGATAAAAGTACATCTGCTTCCAAATGTCCTGCCCTTGCGGAGTGTCCTTGAACCAAGTTGTCGCGCGCTCTTTGTTTCCGCTCTCATAAAAAGGCGGAACGGGAAGAACTTTTTCAAAGTATTCGCGGTTTTTCCAATACTCCGCGGTTTCTTCCTCTGTCAAAACTTTTTCTTCAACGAGCTTCCAGACCGCTGTAAAAATTCCGCGCGGCTGCTGGGTGATGTAGGCAATGTCCGCCGTGTGAACTCTAAAGTATTTCATTTAATTTCTTTCTTAAAAATATAAGTTTTGTAATTTTCATGCTCGTCGCTAAAGGGTTCGTAAACGTCTTCTTGAACGAGGGTAAAGCCGCGCTTGACGTACCATTGCCAATTGCAGTCGCAGTCGGTGTAAAGGTAAATGTTTTTATAACCTTCACCGCGAAACTTTTCGTACAAGCGGTCAAAAATCAAGGCGCCGCAGCCGGGTTTTCTGCTGACAAAGAGCGAAAGCTTTATGTCGTCGTCGTTCATCAGCGAAAAAGTTTTTTTGTCCAAAAGGGAGATGTAATCATGGCTCATCTTGGACGCGATTTTCAAATTGTCGGGATATTTTTTTGACGCTTCCGCAAACCATTCTTCCGCCTTGCTTTGCTCTCCCTTTTTTGCCATAAATGCGGCGGAAAGCAAAGTTCCGTCGGAAGCGTCAACAAGCTGGTAATTTTGGTCGTTGTCAAAAATGTTCATGCGAACGATATACTCAACGTTGAATCTTTTAAATTCCGCGTCGCCGATTGGCGGGCTCCAAAGCGGAACGACCACGTCAACCACAAACGGAAGGTTTTTCGTTTCAAACGGTTCAAACCTAGTATTCTCTGCTGTAAATTTGTTTTCCATAAAATCATTTATACATCTTTGCGGTTTCTTTTGCAAGGCTCAGGATTTTTTGCTTGAGTGATTCCGGCGACAAAACTTTTAGGTCGGGGCCAAACGACAAAAGAAAGTCGCAAAGCCAAGGCTCGTCCGGCGCAACAAACACGACGCTCGCGCTTTTGTCCTTGCGGACTTTCATTTCTTGGCAAACAAAGGCGTCAAGCAAAAAAGAAATTTTTTGCGCGGCGACCGTCGCTTTTACTTTTATCATTTGCGGCTTTGAGTTTGCGGGATAAGAATTATTTTTTTCTTTTGGAACGGCTGTAACGGCGCGAGCTGTTTGCCTGACGTTCCGCATTCGGCTAAGCTTAAAAAAACGCTCGTCTTTTTTTTGCTCGCACCAAGCGTACAAATACCAAGCCTGGCCTCTAAAGACAAGCTTCCAAGGCTGCGCAGTCCTTCGCTCCACTTTTCCTTGGGTGGAACAGTAGTCAAAAACCACTTGCCGTTTTTTTAGGATAGAATCGCGCAGGGTTGCGAAAAGCGTTCGCACTTCCGAGCCTTCCGGGCTCCACGGGGCAAAGTCAACTTCCAGCCAGTCCGCGTCGTTTTTTGAAAGGCTGGAAATTTTTGACGCGGCTTTTTCTGCGGCTGTTCCCGCAAAGTTTCCGCCAAGGCTTCCCAGCGCCTTTACGCTGGAAACAATCGCAAGCCGCTCCTCTTCGGAAAACACCCGCTTGTCCAGCGTGTAGCTTTCCTCGATCGCGATTCCGCCGCCGCGGCCTTTTAACGCGTAGACCGGCACGCCAGAAACGCTAAGCGCTTCCATCCAGCGGTAGATTGTCCGCGTACTAACGCCAAAGCGCTTGGCCATTTCTTTTGCGGTCGCTTGCTTTTCGTCAATCAGAACGTAAACAAATTCAAAAAGTTGGTCGATTTGCATTTCTAACTGTTCTTTCTTGCCTTAAGCTTTTCGTTTATTTTTTTCGCCTCGTTAAAGTCAAACATATAAACACAAAATGTGACTAAAAGATAAATCAAAACGAACATCGCTTCCATCACAAGAATCGACTTAAGCTCTTTTTTGAACCAGCTAAGGTAAAAGCCCGTCGCGCAAACCGTCGCGTTAATGATCGCAAAATACAAAACTTGCAAGAGCGCGTTTTCTTTTGCGCTCAAATTCTTTTTAATATAAAAAATTCCAAAGGCAAGGCCCGAAACCGCTCCGATAAAAATCACGCCCCAAATGTCGTCGATCCCCATCATAAGATTTCCGCTTGGATTGAAAAATTTCCTAAAGAGCGCTATGAAAATAAAAATCAAAGTGACGACGCGGGCGCAAATGTTTACCATAACAGGAAACATGTCGCTTTTATTCTCTGAACAGTTCATAGGCCCAACCTCTCTTTCAACTCATTCAAATAATTTCTGGAAACAACAACCTTGTAGCCGTTTTCCAATATCGCCTCAAAGCGGCCGCCAAAGACCGGCGCAAGGCTGTCGATTTTGTCAAGGTTCACAATCACCGCTTTGCTGGCTCTAAAGAAGGCGCTGACAGGCAATTCCTCTTCCAACTGATACAGCTTGGCTTTTGTTTCGTAAACGCTGTCCTTTGTGTAGGCAAAAACTTTGTCGTCAACCGACTCAAAGTACAACACTTCCGACGGCTCCACCAAAACAATTTTTGAATCCTTGTAAAAATTCATTTTGCCTTTGCCAGTCTTAAATTGGTTGATAAGCCTTGTCAGTTTTTCGTCAAGCTGGTCGCACTTTACGATTATCTCATCTTCTTCGCCAGGCTGTTTTTCCAGAATCGTTACCTTCATTTTCTCCTCAGGCTCATTCTAGCGCCTTTTTTGCTTCTTGCAAAGCGATGAACGCGTTTGATTCCTTTTTGCATTTTTTGTAGCATTCACAAGCCATCGCGTAACAATAAGCCTTTAAGATTTTATTGTTGGAAAGATTCGCGACCTTTATAAAATCGTTGGCTCCAACCTCGGACTTTTTAAATACCATCTCGGGAACGGAAGCGCTAACCGACGCGCGGTTCATCAAAACTTCGATCTCGCCTTCTTGGCCTTCGCAAAGTTCCGCGGCCTTGTCCAAATAAACGTAAGCTTCTTTTACAAGTTTCATCGCTTTTAGCGCGGAAGACTCGCCGCCTTTTTTTGCAAGCCAAGAGCCGTAGTTGGCAAGGCTTATGTAGTCGTTGGGATTCTGCTCAATCTTTTTTCCGTACTCTTCAAGGGCCGCGTTTATAGCAACCATTGGGTCTACGCCGTCGTCGGAACTGTCGGAAGCGCCATTATTGTTGAAGGCGGCGTCGTACATTTTCTTGACGCGCTCGATAAAGGCTTCGTCTTCCGCATCCTTTCCCTTGTCCTTTTTTTTCGCGACCATACTCGCTTCAACAGGAGCGGTGTCCGAAGCTTGAGAAGCGCCTCCAGCCGCGCCGCCAAAATCAAAGTAGTGCCAAGTTTTTTTGGAGGCCAAAAGCGGTTGAAGCCGCTTGTCCTGCAAGGGAATTCTAGCCTTTACTTGTTCGCCTCCGTTCAACGGATAGATTTCCGCGGCGCAAATATAAGAACCGTCGTTGTCGTAAACTTGTCCCTGCGCGCCGTCAATTTTAAGCGCAAAATTCCAAGCTTGTTCGCCGCGAGCCATGTTGTCGGCGGCGATGTAAACGACCGAATTTTTTTGCGCGGCCGCTCCGTTATAGTTAAAAACAACTTGCCAGTATTCCGAAGACTTTTGCCAGCGGGCGCCTGTCACCGGCTGATGAACAGTGTAGCAAACCAAGCCGCCTTTTTCGCTTGCGTTTCCAATCGGATCGACAATCTCTTCGGCGACAAGGCCGCCTGTGTAAGTCGGGTCAACATGCAAAAAGCTTCCGATAAAGTTTGCAGGAACTTCCGAAAAGACAAAGAACATCGGAACTCCCAAAATGCAAATCAGCGCGGTCTTTGCGACTCTGCATCCATGCAAAATTTTTTTTACGTTTTCTAATTTCATTTTATTCCTCCAATTAAATTAAATACAAGGTTAAGGCTCTTTACCATAAAATCTGACGACATTATCACGGCAAAGCTAAAGGCGGCAAACCTAAAAAGCTGGGCCGGATACAAAAGATCTTGGACAACGCAGCCAAAAGCTGTCTTTGGCGCGGCGGAACTTGCGCAACCGCATTTGTTAAACTTAAAGTCGTAGCTTATCGCTTTTTGCGGACAAACTCCGACGCACTCGCCGCACTTTGCGCAAGTGATTTCCGGCCTGCCCTTTTTGTCTTGAATCGTCTTTATGTCAATCGCGCTAAAAGGACATACGCTCGCGCACTTCATGCAGCCAACGCACTTTTCCGTGTCGATCTTCATCCTAAAGGCGCTAAAGCGGTCGGTAAGCGAAGCGAACGCTCCAAAGGGGCAAAGGGTACTGCATTGCGTTCGTTTTTTTGTTAGAATCGGAAGAACGACTACAAGGCCGACGAACAAGCCGACAAAAATTATTGTCGCGACCAGACTTGGAATTGAATTGACCGGGCTGTATTCCGTCACAAGTTTGAAGGGGCAGAACCATTCGCAATAAATGCATGCCATTTGGCAAAGCGACGCAAGAACGATGAAAAAGAAAAAGCCAAAATGCAATTCCCTAAGCTCCTTGTTTTTTGGAAGGAGCTTTATGCGCGGCTTTTTTGCCAAATGCGAAAATCCTTCTTCCCAGCCGCCGTAAAAGCAAACCCAAGAGCACCAGCCGCGTCCAAGAATCAAGGTGCATACAAGCCAAATCATAATCATGCTGGCGACGGCGGCGTAGTGGCCGGAGATTCTCGCCGGAAAAATTATGTTTTTGGTCACAAGGAGCGGAAGCAGCGCTTGCGGAATCGCGATGTGGCAAAAGGGAAGCTCCGCGTTGCTCATCGCCTGCGAGGTGATCGCCATGCTTCCGCGCTCGGCGTAAAGGTCGGAGATAAAGGCCGCGCAAAAACCAACTGCGAAGACCGTTTGGAATATGCGGCGGAAAATCACTCCGCTCCCCTTTTTCTTTCGCTCGCTAAAAGTCATTCCCGCAAAAAGCGCGATTAAAAAAACTGAATACACAAAGCTTGCCAAAGAAAATCCGTCCATTCCCGCGACAAAAAAAATCACGACAAACGACATCATCAAAGTCAAAATAAAACTTGCGATCATTATTTGCCTCCGAACAAACTAAGCGCCGCCATAGCGCCAAGGAAAAAGATAAAATAAAGGCTTACAAAAAACTGCGTCACGCGGGCCACGCGCTTTATAACGGGAAGCCTTTTTGTCACAAAGGGTATTCCAAAAAGCGGCGCGAAAAACGGAAGCGTTCCGATGTAAAAGAAGACAAAGTAAAAAAAGCCTGAAACGCCGTTCCCGCCAAAAACCGAGCGGACAATCGCCGTCCACAAGGGCGGGCAAACATGCAGGCCAACCGCAAGCCCCGCGACGATCGCAGTGACCCAATCGTTTCCAAGCCGTTTAAGTTTTGGAGCGCGGCACTGGCAGCCCCACGGAAACTTTACGCCCAGCGAGTTTGCCAAAAGCGCAAGGCCGCACAAAATGTAGGCAAAGACAGAAAGCTTTCTGGCCAGCACGGGATCCATCCATTCGTTGGCCAAAAGACCGACAGCCGCAAAGGCCGCTCCAAGAATAAAGTAGGTCAAAAGCCGAGCGCCCAAAAAAGCGCCGATCAAGCCGCCGTTCCTTTTGTAGCCGGAATTTTCACAGCCCGCCAAAAAAGGCGCCAACGCCGGAACGCAATACATCGCGCAGTAAGTTCCCGTCGAAAGCCCCAGCAAAATCGCTTCTAATACCATTCGCTCCTCCTGATGATTCCATAATAAGGCGGAACGTATGAGGCCGCAAGGCGCTTTTTGGCAAGATGCGCAAAGAGCGGGATGAGATGCGTTATTTTTTGGGTGAAAATTTGGGCGGAAGGCCTATTTATTCACGACGGAACAGAGCCAGTCCATAAAAGTTTCGTCGCTGCCGTCCTTGTTTTTGCGGCCGCTTTTGTCTTTTAGCTCAACGTAAAAGTGGTGGCGGGTTTGGTATTGGACGTAGCGGGAGTTTTTGCAAAAGCGAGCGACGCGGCGGCCGGTGGGCATTCCCTGCTCAAAAATCCCCTTGTCGTCCTCGGAATTGGCCCAGTAAAATTGAATCGGAAGAACGCGCAAAATTTCCTTCGGCGTCATTTGATAAAAGCCGCTTCCAGAAACGACAGCGCGGAAAAGTTCCGGCTCCGCGCAAGCCATCTCGGCGACAAATTTCGCTCCCTGCGAAAAGCCGTAGCCCACAATGTTAGTCGGGTCGATGCATTTGTTTTTTATGCAAACATTTTTGACCAGGAGAGCCGTTCCGCGCGGATCCGTAAAATAATTTATGCGCGAAAATATCAAAAGAACCGCGGCGCCTTTTGGAAAAATCTTTTGTTGAAAATCTTCGCCGGTAAAAATTCTTCCGTATTTAAAGGCCTGTCCTTTTTCGTCGGAACCGTGGAAGACGACAATGAGCGGAAGCTTAGCGCTTTGGTCATCGTTGTCCGTACGATACTGGGGCGGAAGGTAAAGATAATATTGGTGTCCGCTAAAAGATTTTTCGTAAGCCCAAATGCCGGACTTGCTGGAGTCTTCCGAAAAATAATAGGCCGCGTCAAAAGTCAAGTCGAGCGGCTTGCGGGTGTACAAATAATTTTTTACGGCAAAAAGCGCCGCAAGCAGAACGACGAGCGAGATGGCCAAAACAGCGGACGCGATTTTTTTCTTCATACCCTCTATTTTGCATCACAAGCGCTTTTTTGTCAAATAAAATTCTAGTAGCCCAGCTTCCTGTCAACCAAATAGCGCAAGGGGCGGCCCGCGACAAAATTCTTTAGGTCTTCCAAAAACATTTCGACGTTTTTGTCTTTGGTGTAGGCGAGCGTTAGGTTTCCGGCAACGTGGGGCGTTATCAAAAGATTTTTTGCCTTCCACAATTTGCTGTCTAGCGGAAGCGGCTCGGTTTGGAAAACGTCCAGCGCGGCGCCGGCTAGATGTCCGCTTTCAAGGCTTTCGTAAAGCGCCTCTTCGTCTATGGCGGAACCGCGGCCTACGTTAATCACATACGCTCCCTGGGGAAGCAAATCAATGCGCTCGCGCGAAAGGATTCCTTTTGTCTCAGGCGTTCCCGGAAGGCTCATCGCAAGCAAGTCGGCTTCCGGCAAAACCTTGTCCAAGTCTTCAACTTTAAATACTTGGTCGTAAACGGAAGCGTCCGCTTTTCCGCTCCGGCACACGCCGACGATTTTCTTTGGCTCAAAAGCTTTTGCCCGCCGCGCGAAATTCGTTCCGATGTCGCCGGTTCCCAAAACGACGACGCGGCTGTCCTTTAACGATTTTTGCGGACGCGGGCTAAGCCACTTGCCGCTCCAAGTTTCGGCAAAGAATTCATTAAGCCGCCGCAACATCACAAGCGCAACGGCAATCATGTGCTCGGCGATCGACACGCCGTAAGCGCCGGCCGAGTTTGTCAAAAGACAATCTTCGTTGGCAAAATATCCGGGCGCCATAAGCGAGTCCACGCCGGCCCAAGGCGCGCAAAGCCACTTTAATTTTTTGCTTGTGTTGACGATTGCCGGAGCGAATCCGTAAATCACGTCCGCGTCATAATCGGCTTCTGGAATATCGTCCGGCTTTTTGTAGAACAAGACTTGCGCGCCGCATTCTTCCGCGGCGGCCTTTATCCGTTCGACATGCCGCTCTTCAAGCAATTCGTTTACGACTAAAATTTTCATAACTGTTTCCGTTCACTCTTTCGCCAAAATCGGGCGGGCTACGTGGACGTTAAAGAACTCGATCAGCGGACCCATAAAAAAGGCCGTGATGATCGTTCCTATTCCGGCAATCGTCGGTATCGCGGAAATTTTTCCTCCGCCCAAAACAAAAAGAGCCGCGCCTAAAATGACGCAAACGATGTCGGTGAAAATCCTTACGTATTGGAACTTTCCTTTTTTCCAAGTGTTCACGATAATCAGCGCGACCGCGTCATAGGTTGAAACTCCCAAATCCGCCGTCATGTAAAAGGCCGAGCCAAAACAGATGACCACAACGCCGACCACAAGGCAAGCGGCGCGGACAAAAATGCTTGGCTCGACAATCACAGTCTGCAAAAACTGATAGGAAAACTGCGTGATGTATCCAAGCAAAAACAAATTGATGAAAGTCGCGATTCCGATGTAATGCCTGTCAAACACAAGCGCAAAAATCAAAAGCAGCGCGTTGACGATTATGTACAGAAGTCCAAAGTCAAGCGGAATCAAATTGTCCAAGCCAGCCATAAACGATTGGAAGGGGTCAACGCCAAGCGCGGCGATTTTAAAAACGCCTACGCTGATCGCGCAAATTATAACGCCAAAGAACGACATCAAAATTCGCTTCACTAAATTCTTGTTCATTTTAATATCCTATCTCCTTGAACACAGCGTCCAAAAACTTCGCGTTCTTAATCGAAAATTCTTGGCTTACAAAAGGAGAGGCGCCGTTCAAAATGCAGTCGCTAAGATTTTCAATTTCCAGCGAATAGTTTTGCGGCGCCTTGACCTTGCGCTTTATCGTCTTACCACCGACTTGGATTGTGTAAGACAACTTTCCCGCTTGGTTGTATTCAACGTCGCTCTTTATGCAGCCTTTGGAGCCGTGGACATACAAGCGGTCAAAGCGGGAATTTGATTCCTGTCCAAAAATCATTCCGACATTAAAGGAGGCGCGCGCTCCGTTTTCAAAGCGGACAAAGCCCGTCGTCATCGCGTCAACGCCCTTGTCTGTAAACTCCGCCGCGGCTTTGACATCAGCCACTTGCGAGTCAATCAGCGAAAGTATCATCGTGGAACAGTAGCAGCCCAAGTCGTAAAAGGCGCCGCCTCCCAATTCCTTGTACAAGCGGATGTCTTCTTTGTAGCCCTGCGTCACAAAGGCCGTGTCGATAAAGTCAACGTCGCCGATGATTCCGCTTTTAACGTCGGCCTTTAGGCTTTGAACGTAAGGGCTGTGAAGGTAGGCGTAAGCTTCCATCAAGTTAACGCCGTTTTCCTTCGCCGCCGCGAACATCTCCTCCGCGTCCGAGGCGTTGAGAGCCAAGGGCTTTTCGCAAAGAACGTGTTTTTTTGCTTTGAGCGCTTTGATTACCCATTCCTTATGCAAGCCGTTTGGAAGCGGAACGTATACGGCCTGAACGTCCTTGTCGGCCAAAAGCTCGTCGTAGCTTCCGTAATATTTTTCAAAGCCGTACTCGTCGGCAAAGCTTTTTGCTTTTTCCAAAGAGCGACCGGCCACCGCGTAAAGGCTTGCGTTCTTGGCAAGCTTTATACCGGGAATCGTAGCCCATCGCGCGATGTTGGCCGTTCCCAAAATTCCCCATTTAACTGTGTTCATAAAAACTCCTAAAAGGCCGCCCGCAATCTTGGGCTTGCCAACAATTCATTACTGACCTAAAAGCGCGGCCGCTTCTTTTAGCAAGCCGATGATCTTTAGGTGCTGCGGGCAAACGCTCTCGCACTGGCCGCACTCGACGCAATCGCTTGCCTTGCCGCTTCGGCCGACCAAGCCGGAATAAAAGTTTTTGGCGCGCCAGTCGTCGGGATAGCGGCGCAAAGTGTTCACCGTGCGGAAGACGTCCGGGATGCTGATTTTTTGCGGGCAGCCGTCGGTACAATACTTGCAGGCGGTGCAGCCGATTTGCGGAACGCTTAAAATTTCTTTTGTCACTTCGTCGATGATTTTCATTTCGTCGGCGCTAATCGGCTCAAAGTTTTTAAAGGTCTTGATGTTGTCGTCCATTTGCTCTTCGGTAGACATTCCCGAAAGTATTGTCGCCACGCCTTCAAGCGTTCCGCAATAGCGCAAGGCCCAAGAGGCCACCGAATCGTTGGGGCGGACCGCCTTGAACTTGGCTTCAATCTCTGGCGCCATGTTGGCCAACATTCCTCCGCGGACAGGCTCCATGATAATCATCGGAATGTTTTTTTTGTGGAGAATGTCGTAAAGCGCCTGCGAGCGGACGACAGGATTCGTGCGGTCAAGGTAGTTCAACTGGATTTGAACAAATTCCATGTCGGGATGCTTGTCGGTAATCACGTCCAAAAGCTCGGGGCTTCCGTGGTAGGAAAAGCCAAAATGCTTTATGCGGCCGGCCTCTTTCATCTTCCAGCCCCAGTTAAAGCAGTCAAGCTTTTCGTAAGTGTCGTAGTTGTTTCCGTCTTCGATGGAATGAAGGAGATAATAGTCAAAGTAGTCCACGCCGGCGCGCTCGCACTGCTCGTTGAAAATTCTGTCGCGGTCGGCTTCGGTTTTCATTTCCCAAGCGGGAAGCTTTGTGGCAAGCGTAAAGGATTCTCGCGGATAGCGTTTTACCAAAGCCTCGCGCGCGGCGACTTCCGACTTTCCGCTGTGGTAAACGTAGGCGGTGTCAAAGTAGTTCATGCCGGCGTTCATGTATTTGTCAACCATCGTCTTTACGCGCTCAATGTCAACCTCGCCGTCTTTTTCCGGCAAGCGCATAAGTCCAAAGCCCAGCTTGGGCATTTTGTTCAAATCCAACATAAGTCCTCCTTAAAGTACAGCTATATGTCCGCTTTGCTTTTTTCCAGCGCGGCGATGACCTTGTCGCACCACGCGTCAAAGTCCGCGTCTTCTTCTTGGCATTCAGGGTGGGACAGAACGTAGTCCAGCGCGATTCTCGCTCCCTGGTTAAAAGGAACTGTCGTCGTCATTTGCGGAACGATTCTCTTTAGCTTGGAATTGTCAAAGACGACCGAAACAGACTTGTCGCCGGTAAGGCTTCCCTCAAAGTCAAAGCCGTACTTGTCGCCGACAGCGCTCAAATATTCTGAGGCCACGTGATAGGCCTTTAGCTCCACGCCAAGAATGTCGGCGATTGTTTGGTAGATTTGGTTCCAAGTCAAAACTTCGTCGCCTGTTATTTGGAAGGCCTCGCCAATCGCGTGGCGGTTTCCCATCAAGCCAATAAAGCCGGTGGCGAAATCCTTGTTAAATGTAAGATGCCAGAGCGAAGTTCCGTCGCCCTGGATGATGACTGGCTTTTTGTCAATCATTCGCTTTATGACTTGCCAAAAGCCTTTTTTTCCGTGCACGCCAAGCGGAACGTGGCGCTCGTCGTAAGTGTGGCTGGGCCGAACGATTGTCACCGGAAAATTTTCCTCGCGATATTTTTTGAACAAAAATTCCTCGCAGGCGATTTTGTTCCGCGAATATTCCCAATGCGGATTTGCCAGCGTCGTTCCTTCTGTAATCACATAGCTTGCGGCGGGCTTGTTGTAGGCGGAAGCCGAGCTGATGAAAATGTACTGCTTGGTCTTTCCCTTAAAGAGCCTGTAGTCGCGCTCGACTTGTTCAGGAACAAAGCCGATGAACTCGCTCACAACGTCAAAAGCCATGCCCTCAAGTTTTTTCTTTGCCTCAGCCTCGTTTGAAATGTCGCAAACGATTTGCTTTACGCCCGTCGGAACTTCTTCCGCGCGGCTTCCGCGATTTAAAAGCCAAACTTCCCATGCGGGGTCTTTAGCCAGCTCGCGGACAATCGCCATGCTTATCGTTCCCGTTCCGCCTATAAACAAAGCCTTTTGTTTTACCATTCCGTTCCCCTAAATCATCATTTTATAAATCTTCGCGCAGTCGTCTTCGTTAAGCGTCACAAAGCCGCTAATCGTTCCAGTGCGGCCGTCGCCGTAGCAAAGGGTTTTGACGAGCGCGGGAATGTCCTCTTCCTTGGCGCCAAGCTCGGCGAAATTTTTTGGCATTCCGATAGAGCAAAGGAAATTTTGGAAGGCGTTGATTCCTTCAAGCGCTGTCACTTCAGGGTGGTCAAAATCCATCTGGCAGCCCCAAACGCGGACAGCCACTTTGGCAAAGCGGTTAACGTCATGCTTCATAACATACTTAAAGACCGCCGGCATCGTGACCGCAAGGCCCGCGCCGTGAGCGCAGTCGTAAAGCGCCGAAAGCTCGTGCTCGATTCCGTGGCTGTTCCAGTCCTGGCTTCGGCCAACGCCGCAGGAATTGTTGTGCGCCATCATTCCGGCCCACATGATGTTGGCCCTGGCCTCGTAATTGTTGGGGTCGGCGATTACGCGCGGCGCCTCGTGCTTCATCGTAAGAAGCAGCGCCTCGATAAGGCGGTCGGTAACCTCAACGTCCTTTGTGTTGGTCAAATAGCGCTCGTAAAGGTGCGCCATAATGTCTGTCACGCCCGCCGCCGTCTGGAAGGCTGGAAGCGTTTGGGTGAGCGCCGGGTTCAAGATGCTGAACTTGGGGCGGATAGCGTCACCGTCGGCGCCGCGCTTGAACATTCCTTCCTCTTTTGTGATGACGGAATTGGGGCTTCCTTCGCTTCCGGCGGCGGCGATTGTCAAAACCGTTCCGACCGGCAAAGCCTTTTCAACAAGCTTTCCGCTGTAAAAATCCCAAAAGTCTCCGTCGTACAAAACGCCAGCCGCGATCGCTTTGGCGGAATCGATCGTACTGCCGCCGCCGACGGCGAGGATAAAGTCAACTCCTTCTTTTTTGCAAAGGTCGATTCCCTTGTAGACAAGGCCGCTTCTTGGGTTGGGCTGAACGCCTCCCAGCTCGACAAACGAAAGCCCTGCGGCCTTTAACGATTCCTCAACTCTGTCCAAAAGGCCCGAAGCCTTGGCGCTCTTTCCTCCAAAATGAACCAAAACCTTGCTGGCTCCAAAACGCTTGGCCAAAGCGCCGGCCTCGCGCTCAGTGTCCTTTCCAAAAACAAAATAAGTGGGTGAATAAAATGTAAAATTTTCCATGAATAAATTCTCCTTCGCTTAACATTGTAAGGCATAAATTTAAAAAAAGATAGAGAATTTTTATTGCAAATTGCCCATTTTTTGCTATAATGAATTTGGCCTATGGAACAAGAAATCATCGCATATCCGACAGTCCGAGGCGTGGCTTACGCGGAACGGACGATTCCCGAAACTTTTCCGCCCCATTGGCACAACGACGCGGAATTTACCGTAATCCTCAAGGAAGGCTCGCGCTATAAAATCGGCGACACGGTCTACAAACCGGCCGCAGGCGACATACTGCTTGTTTGGCCGCGCGAGCTGCACGAATTGCTTCATATGCCAAAAGGCGGAGCGGCCTTCATTCAATTTTCCTCAAGCCTTATCGAAAGCAACACGGACTTGTTCGCGGCCTCAAGATTTTTAAACGCCTGCCATTTGATTCAAGCCAAAAAGAATCCGGCGCTCGCCAAAAAAATCGCCGCGCTTGTTTCAAAAATCCGCGCCGCCCGCGAGCAAAAATACTTTGTGGAAAGCCGCTCGAAAATTTTGGCTTCGGAAATTCTAGTTCTTGTGGGCGACCATGTGATGAAAGAATACAGCCAGCAAATCGCGGGCAAAATCTTTTCCGACCGCTCGTGGGCATACATCCGCGCCGCCTGCGCTTACATCGCCGAACATTCGTCTGAAGACATAAGCCAGTCAGAGGTGGCGCAAAAAATCGGACTAAGCCCCTATTATTTTTCAAAACTTTTCAACGAATACACAAAGACGGCCTTCCCCGCCTATTTGGCCAACATCCGCGTTCAAAGGGCGATAACGCTTTTGGCCGACCCCGGCCGTTCCATCACCGACTGCGCCTACGAAGCGGGCTTCCAGTCAACGACAACCTTCAACAAACTCTTCCATGAACTCACAGGAACAAGCCCCCGCGAATACCGCAAGCTGCAAAGCAGAAACAAGTAGGAAGTTTTTTTACTCCACGAACTGCCGCGCAAAGTCGGCGACGGCCTGGGCCAACTTTTTTGTGTTTCCAGTCTTTGTGTAAAACCTAACGGCGAATTTCATTTTGCGCCTCCTTAGCATTCGCTTTCTTCAAGAAATTTATAAAGCAGCTTGTAAAGTTTTTGCGCCTCGTCTTTGGTAAGGGCCGGGTTGGAGCAGGCGATTTTTGCCGGAATGTCCTTGCACTTTTTTTTAAGCGCGTTTCCCGCCTGAGTGATGTTTATGACAGTCACGCGCTCGTCTTCTTTTGAGCGCGCCCTGGTGATATAGCCGTCTTTTTCCAAACGCTTTAAAAGCGGAGTAAGCGTTCCCGCGTCCAGTCGCAAGGTGGAACCAAGCTGCCCAACGTTGACGCTTTCCTTTTCCCACAAAACCATGAGCACAACATACTGCGTGTAAGTAAGCCCCAGCGGCTTTAGGTAAGGCGTGTAAGCGCTTACGATTTTTCGCCCGCACGCGTACAAGGGAAAGCATAATTGATTTTTTAGCAATAACTGTTCGTATTCCTGCGCCATTATATTCGACCTCCATTGCGCGACCGCAAAATTATTATATTTAGTCAAATATAATTTGTCAAGATATTATTGTCTTTTCGTCTTATTCCTGCATTTCCAAAAGAGTCGCGCGGCAGGGAGAGCCGTCCGCTCCGCCCAGGTTGAGCGGAATCGCGTTTAAAAAATATTTTCCGACCGGAACTTTTTCAAGCCTAATTCCTTCAAGCAAAACAATCTCCGCGCCAAGCATTATAAGGTGAACTTCTTTTGGCGCGTTGATTGGCCCAACGGTCTGCGACTCGTTTCCAAAAAGCTTTATTCTTCTTTCCGCAAAAACCTGGGCCGCCTCTTTTGTGACGACAGCCTTTCCCTTTACAAGAATGCGCTCGCAGCCATTGGCCGCCTTTAAAATGTTTTTGGCGTCGTCGGCGCTTATGTCTCCTTCATGCTCGGCGACGTAGGCCCATCCGATAAAGCGGTCCAAGTCAACTTGGTCGATTGTCTTTCCGTCGGCGTAAAAATGGAAGGGCGCGTCAACGTGGGTTCCGTTGTGGGCGCACATTTTAAATGCCGTCAAATTGCAAACGTCGCCGTTTTTAATGCTGAGCGTCACAAACCTTTCGGGCTGAGGGTCGCCAGGATAAACGGCGCAGCCAAAAAGTTCCTGCGAAATGTCGTAAATTTTCATGCCGCCATCTCCTTTTATTTTACGCTTTTAAATAAGCTCACATGCTTTTCCAAATTTGAAAATCCGTTCTTTGTGTAAAAGCGGAACGAAGGTTTGTCGATGTCGGTTTGCAAAAAAATTCCCGCGACGCCGCGTTCCTTAATGTCCGCTTCTATCATCGCCATGAACTTGGAGCCAATACCCCGGCCGCGCAAATCTTTTGACACGCAAAACTCGTCAATGTTGTAATTGGCGCCTTCCCACCAGTGGCGGATTCCGCCAAGCGAAATCGCGACCAACTTTCCGTCAATCAAAAGGCCGTAATTTAGCGCGTTGTAGTGGCCCGAAACTTCCTTGATGTATTCCATCAATTGCTTTTGGTCGCTCCAGTCGTCGTTCCAAGGTTCGCCGGCAAAGGCCTCCTTGTACAACTGCGCGGCCTCGCTCAAATACGATTCGTCAAGCTGAATGAATTGTTCCATTGTATTTCTCCAATATTTCTTCCGGGTAGTAGGAAAGCTTTGCCTTGCGCAGGCCTTCGATTCCCAAATCTTCCTCGCGGTTTATGAATTCTGTTTTTACGCTTTTTGAAAACTCGTTGTTGATGACAGCGTAGCCTCCGTCGCGGGCAAATTCAAAAAGGCATTTTTCAAAATGAACGTCGGTGACGGTCTTGCTCAAAAGGCTTGCGACGCAAAAGGCGGCGGGCTTGTTGTCCACGTATAAAAGGCCGCCTGTCATTCCGCAAGCTTGGCCAAAGCGCTCGAAATTTTCAAGCGCGGAAAAAATTATTTCCTTTTCTATTTTTAGGTCGTCGCCTGCCGCGCTGTTTGCGCCCGCCGAGGCGGCCGCCAAAACTTCTTCAAGCCATTTTTCTTCAACCTCGCGCGCGTCTTGCAAATTTGCGCTTGTCAAAGGCTCAAAGCGCCAGCCGGGCATCTTTGTCTTAAACTGCTTTATGTGGTTCCGCTTTTTGCCGTATTTTTTTCCAGGCAGGGCGGCCAAATCTGTTGTCCGATAAATGTAGTCGCTGGACTCGCGCGCGGCGGCGAATTGAGCGCCAGGAAAAACACGCGCGGCGATTTCCTTTTCGGCGGCGGTAATGTTCTTTAAGACAAACGGCTCTTTTTCAAAGCGGCTGTCGGCTTCCAAAAAGCCGCGCGCCTCCCGCTCCAAAAGTTTTAGCGCCTCTTCCGCGTCGTCAAGGCCGCCGTCAATTTTATGCGGAAAGAAAAAGCGCGGCTCATTGTTTTCGCACAACTTTAAGTAAAGCCAGCCGCCCTCTTCCGCGAATTGGGCGCTGAATTTTTTTGCGTAAAGAACGCAATTGACCGCGCCGTAAACGTTGGCAAAAAAGTCATTGTTCACGGCGCATTTTTGCAGAGTCTCCAAATCTGTTAGGGTCGACGTTTTCCAATTCATTTTTTGATGGAAAGATTCATTCCATCAACATTGTCACCAAAACCAAGGCTTTTGTAAAGAGGGCGGCCCATTTGAGTCGCGTCCAAACTGATTTCCGTAACGCCGCGGCTCTTGGCCTCGTCAATCAAAAACTGGACCATCAACTTTCCGACGCCGCGCCTGCGAAAGGCTTCTCTGGTGTAGACGTTCATAAGGTGGGCGCGCTTTCCAGTCGGGTGGTCAAAGGTCGGCATTACAGTGATGTAGCTGAGCGTCGCGCAGCCAGCAATCTGGTCTCCATCCATCGCAAAGACAGTCGTCTGGTCTCCGTTCAAAAAATATTCGCGGCTGCATTCAAGCAGCTGGTCGCTAAAGCTATCGCCGTCTTTTAGGTTGTTCACAACACGCAGCATTTCGAGGCGGATTTGCATCAGCGTTTCAATGTCGTTCGCGCCTGTCTTTTTGATTGTCATTTGTTTTCCTCATACTCTTCTTTCAATATAGAGAACACCATTCTTCCTTCATAGTGGTCTTTGCGCCAGAAAAAATCACGGAAGGTTCCCTCATAAGTCAGGCCGCATTTTTCGATGACTTTTTGCGACGCAATGTTTTCTGTGCGGCAGTCGATTTCAACTCTGTGCAGGTTGATTTTATCAAAGCCAAAAGCGATGACCGCTTTTGTCATTTCGGTGGCGTATCCTTTTCCTTGGAAAGCCGGGCCGACAACATATTCAATCTCGCCGTGCTGATTGTTAGTGTCCATCGAAAAATAAGCGATTTGTCCGATGCATTCGCCCGACTCTTTTTCTATAACCGCCCACCGGTAATAATCGTCCTTTGAATAAGAAACGATATACTTTGTGTCAAATAAATTCCGCACCGCTTCTGGATTTGGGTAGAACAGCTCTCCGTAATCATATTGCGTCTTTTCATCGGAAATCCAATTCCGGAGCATTGAATCAATGTCCGTGTATTCAAAGCGGCGGAGAATCAATCGCTCTGTCTCAATTGTTTGCGTTCCAAGATGTGTAAGCATAGAATTCTCCTATTCTTTATACTCTTTTTGTATGTGAAAAACATCTTCTTTGCAAAGGAATTTTTCTCCGTCAAATTCCATCTTTAGAATCCAGGGCATAAAATCTATGATTTTCATAAAGCTTTCGCCGTTAAAACTTTTGTCATAGTAGTTTATTATGGAAGAAAGCGCCGTTCCGTGAGTTCCGATGACAATGTTTTTGTCCTGGTATTTTTTTAGAATCTCCTTCAAGGCTTCTATGTTTCTTTTCTGCACGGCTCCAATGGATTCTCCGTCATCTTCCGCAAAGGATAAGTCGGTCCAACGCTTCTTGAACATTTCATGGTTGTTGCTGTCTTTTCCTGCCTTGCGTTCACGAAGGCGTTCGTCTGTCTGGATTGCCATGCCGTAAGAGTCTGCGGATTTTTTTATTGAATCATGGCTTCTCTTGTAAGGGCTTGAAATAAAAACGTCAATCTTCTTGTCCTTTAGAATTTCAGCCACCTTATTTGAATCCTCAAGACCTTCTTCTGTCAGGGGTCTGTTCCTGTCATCCTGTATTTTTCCGTCGGGCTTGCAATGTCTTACAAAATAAATTGTTGTCATAAATTTATTTTACTGACTTTCCTATTCAATAACAAGTTTGCCAAGTCTCCAATGGTCTGAATTACCCCATCCGGTGCCTTTGCTTTGCCAAATCCATAAGCTGCCCAGACAAATGGGATGCCCGCATATCTTGCCGCACTTTCATCCCCGGCAGTGTCGCCTACATAAACAGCATTGTCAATACCGTTCCGCTTCATTAGCAGTTTTATATTACTGCCTTTGTCCATACCTGTCCTGCCAGACATTTCTATGTCTTTAAAATGATGCCCCATCTTATGCGCATGCAAAAAGGCGGGAACGTATCCATCCTGACAATTGCTTACAATGTATAAATTATAGTCCTTTTCAAGTGCCGAAAGAGTCTCCTCAACGCCATCGAAAACATTCGCTCCATGTTCTGACAGATATTTAACTTCTTCGTCTCCAAAATCATTGACTATGCTCATACGCTCTTCTTCCGTCATGTTCGGGAACAAGGCCGCGCCAATCTCCGGCATGGTTTTTCCCATAAGACTGGAAGAAATTTCCTGTGTCATTCGCATACTCGTTTTTTTATGCTTGTCAAAAACGCGGTTCCAAATATCCACGGAACATCCTGTTGCATCCCAAAGAGTCCCGTCAAGGTCAAATATAATGGCTTTTTTCATGTTCTTTCCTTTAATTTAGCCAGGCAGTTACCAAGTCTTCAAAAATTTTAGGCTGTTCAATCTGAATGTTGTGCCCCGCATTGTTGACCGCGCAGTAAGTTGAATTGGTGTAAATTTTCATAAGGTCAAACTGATCTTTGTAACCCACTACAGAATCCTGTTTGCCCGCAATTATTAGGCAGGGAAGTTCACATGGGGAATTCATTTTGTCTGGATCAAATGAAAATTTTCCTTCAAGCCTATGATTCAAAAAGTCCCAGTCGGCGCTTGCAAGAGCTGGCATAAGGAATTTTTTGTATCGCTCCCACACTTCTCGGGTAAGCATTACGTTCATCATGGTAAAGCTATCGTATTCACTTTTTGTTAGCGATGACAAAAGCTCTTCGTCTTTTTCTACTATTACCAAAGGTTCAACTCTGCCTTTCTTTACTCCGGGAATAACGCAGGGAACCAAAAGAATTATTTTTAAAAGCAAGTCCTGATGCTTGTTTACAAATCCACGCACAAGGAGTCCGCCGTAAGACTGACCAACGATTATGAATTTTTCTTTGATGACATTGACTGCAAAGTCATAAAGCAAGGCAAGTATGTCGTCGGAATTTTTTACGTCTCCGCGCTCTGATTGTCCCATTCCTGGTAGATCGATGTAATACCTTTTGTAGCCGCAAAGCTTTTCAAATATGGGTTCAAAGGCAGCTTTCATTGTGACTTTGCTTATTCCCCATCCGTGGATTATAAGAACAGGAATTCCTTGGCCGATTGTTTCGTAATCAATGATTCCGTGCTTCATTTGCTTTCTCCTATCCACTGGCACATTCCGCAACCGAAGGTTTCGTTTGGACGCGAAATGAATCCGAACTTTTTGTAAAAGTCTTCTTTTCCTTTTGCGGCCATAAGGTTGACCATGATTTTGTATCCGGGCTTTAGCTGGCTTCTGATAAATTCCATTGCGTTGTTCATCAGTTCCCGTCCAAGACCCTTGCCCTGGAATTCCGGGCGGACTATTACATCCGCAATATAAGCAACATACAGGTGATCCCATAGCACACGGCAGAATGCGATAGTCTTTCCGTCTTTTCTAAAGCAGCATAAATGGCTTGTGTGCTTTAGTCCGTCTTCTGCCTGTTCGTTGGATAATGCCTGCCAGCCAACGATTTTTCTCATTTCGTTGTATTCTTCTGCGCTAATCTGATTTGCAATTTCGTAGTCCATTTTTTACTCTCCTGCGCTAAAAGCTTTTGCCGCGTTTTCTGCGGTTTGCTTTCTCTTGTCCAGTGTCTTTTGGAACATTGCATCTGCTGTTGAGGGGAACTGCTCGGAGATAATTTTTGACCCTTCTTCCGTTATGCCACCTTTTGTTGCAACCCTTGCCACAACTTCTTCAAAGGAAAGGCCTTTTTGAATCATCAAATCTCCTGTTGCGCTTACCGTGTTCAAAACCATTTTTATAATCTGTTCATCCGGCAAAGACGTGTGCTTCTTTGCTGACTTGCAAACAACGTCGAACATTGATGCTATAAAACCAGGCATGCAGCTGACAAGTTCCGAACCCATTCCAATTTCATTCTCTGGGAGAACAATTACGTTTCCCATGCAGGAAAGAATTTCTTCCAGGCTTATTTTGTCTTCGGTACGAACAAAGTTGTTGTAGGAAACCAAGGTTTGCGAGCGGTTTATCTCCGCCGTGACGCTGGGAATAACTTTCGCTATTTTGCGCGTCGCGATTTTTTCAAGCATTTCAAAGGTGACGCTTCCGTTCAGAGAAACAAGAAGCGCGTCTTTTTTAAGCGAGCCGTTGATTTCCACCACAACTTTCTTTAGGTCGCAGGGGCGGACGCATACAAAAAGAATGTCGGCGTTTTTGGCTGCTTCGGAATTTGTGTCGCAAACAGTCGCAAGGCTTGCGATTTCGTTCAAGCGCTCTTTTGTTCTGTTGGAAACGAACAAAGAATTTTTATCCGTCCGGCTTGATTCCAAAAATTTTTGCGCGAGCATCTTTCCCATGCTGCCGTAGCCGATAATTCCGACGTTCATTTTGTATTCTCTCCTAAAACTTCAACCGCATGTCGCGGTAGCGGTTTTCCTTTTCTTTAAAACCTAATTTTTCGTAAATGCCAAAGCCTGCGTCAGTCGCGCTAAGGTCAATTCGGCTAAGGCCTTTTTCTTTGGCAAACGCGATTAAATTTTTCATCAAGGTTGAAGCCAAGCCTTTGCCCCGGTATTCGCTTTGAGTAAAAACATTCAGAACCTCGCCGTAAAATCCGCTCAAGACATTTGGATTTGCGGGCATTTCGATTGTCAAAAGCAAGGCGACCGAAACAATTTTATCGCCGTCGCGAGCGACAAAGGCAAAAAGTTCTTTTCCAAGCTTTCGCTCAAAATAATCAGGAAGCTGCTTTTCCATGCAAGATTTATCGCGCTCCGAAACTGAGCCAAAGTCGTCTTGCATATAGGCATGGCGCAAGCGAATAAGTTGCGGTATGTCGTCTTTTGTCGCCAGTCCAAACGTTATGTTCATTTTTTCTCCTTGTAAGCGTAGGCAAAGTTGATCGGTGGAGCGGTTACGGAAACGTAAATGAATTCTCCGCCGCCGTCGTTTAAAAGTCCGTGAACGTCTTTGTCGGCGAACCGCGCTACGTCTCCTGCCTTGAATTCCTTTTCTTTGTCGTCGGCAAGAAGAAGCTTTCCGCTGCCCTTGACGGCATACCAGATTTGCTCCGACGCGTCGTGAGTGTGGCGGGGTTGTACCGCTCCGGGAACAAGGTGAACTTCCGTAATCGTCACGCGCTTGCTTGTTGAATTTTCCGGGTTCAAAAGCTGTCGCGACACAACGCCGGGATTGGACAATTCTTTAATGTCGTTTGCGTTTATAAATTCCATATATATTATTCTAGCGAACATTTTTTTGTAAGAAAACCATAAAATTTTTATATTTTAATAACAATATTGCATACTAAAAGTAAAATTGTTATAATATTTGCATGGACAAGCAATATAAGAACGTAAAACGCGGCGTCATCATAAAGCGCAAGGACGGCTCGGAAGTCGTCCGATACAACGACCCGTCGTTTCCGTCATACATCTTTGACGGCTACATCGTAAAAGGCTGCGATTGGGAACGCGTTCCCCACTACCACGAAGACGTGGAAATCGTTTCCGTAAAGGGCGGCGAGATGGCCTACATGGTTGAAGGAACGCTTGTCAAGCTAAAAAAAGGCGACACGCTTTTTGTAAATTCCGGCTGCATCCATTATTCGCTTTCCACAACGAACGAAGTCACGCGCTACATAATCGCGATTCTTCATCCAAAAATCATTTGCTCAAGTTTTGCGGTGGAACAAAAGGCGGTGCGCCCGATTGTCTCGGACAAAACCGTTCCCTTCGTCCATTTTAAGAGGGAAGATTTTGACGCGCCTTCAATCTTTCAGCTTATGATAGAGATGGAAGACAACTGCAAAGGAAATGAATTTTTAATCACAAAATATTTTTTTGAACTTTGGGACATCATCATGCGCCGCTTCACAGAAGCGTACCGCGTTCACGTCCACAACATGGAAGAAAGTTCCGGCCACAACTCAAGGCTAAAGGAGATGATGCTTTTTATCGACGAGCGTTACCGCGACCGAATTTCTTTGAACGACATCGCGCGCGCCGGCGGGGTAAGCCAAAGCCTTTGCAACCAAATCTTCAACAAGCTTACCGAAAAATCTCCGATAGAATATTTGGCGCAATACCGCTGCCGCAAAGTGGCCGACCTGCTTGCCTCAAGCGAAATGTCAATGACAGAAATCGCCGACGCCACCGGCTTTTCCGGCGCCAGCTACATGGCCGAAACTTTTAAGAAATATTTCAACCAATCGCCAAGAGACTACAAAAAAAACCAACGGAGGTAATGAATATGATTCAGATTTTTGGAACCAACAAGTCATTTGACTGCAAGGCGGCCCAGCGCTTTTTTAAGGAACGCCGCCTGCCCTTTCAATTCGTCGATTTAAAGGAAAAAGAAATGAGCCAGGGTGAATTTGAAAGCGTGGTCGCGGCCCTTTCAAAATCCTTGGGAAGCCGTTCCGCCGCCATCGAAGCGCTAATCGACACAAAAAGCAAAGACTACTCCAGCGTGGCCTACCTTGACGACAGCGACAAAGAATCAAAGCTCTTTGAAAACCAAGCCAGGCTCCTAGTCCAGCCCGTCTGCCGCAACGGCAAAAGCGAAGCCACCGTCGGCATGGCGCAAAAGGTTTGGGAAGGGTGGAGGTAAGTGGGGAGTCTGCAAAGCCATCTCCGTTTTTTTTTATTTTACAGCGTCCAACAATTTCAAAAACACTCTATTTAATTCATCCCAGTCGAAAAGTTTTTTTTCAACAGGCTTTTCCAAATATTTTTCAACTTTAGAAACAACTGAATCTATGTATAAATCTATTTCCGTAAGTCTTGGACCTACTTCTTTTTCTTTCATGCTCTTTTTTAGTTCAAGTAGATTATTTACGGTTGCTTGAAGTTCTTCCGGGAGATACAGTTCTTTTAAAGTATTAAATACAATTGGCGGCGGGCTTTCTCTGTCCAGAATCCATTCACAAGACAAACATTGCCTTAAATTATAAAGATAGGGCTTATACTTCACTTCGATTTTGCCATCGAAATATCTTCTGAGGTTATTCTTTGTGATTGAATTGTAATGATGCAAAGCTTTTGCTTTAGAAAAATGATTATTTAAAATCTGCGTAATCGTTTTCCATTCATTAGTAGTTTTATAAACAATCGGCGAACCTGCCCATTCAAAAATTACGGGATTGGATTTATAAAGCTGCTTTAAGAACTTCTTCAAATCCCAACCGTTTATGTCGTAAACCTCATTAAGCTCTGCATCTATAAAGTCTGGAAGCTCGTTTACCTTTAGATAATCCTGAATTGGCCGAACAAAGATAAACCGTACATCATAATCAGAATCAGGGCTTGCAAATCCCCAGGCACGGCTTCCACTTTCACAGGCATATATAATGCGTATGTTTT
>JAEEGH010001426.1_pt1 | contig 69278 bp, 58 predicted proteins | sample 9134181 | NCBI WGS metagenome assembly JAEEGH01 (sample SAMN16246544, study PRJNA631951) | gut metagenome | biome: gut microbiome; feature: rumen; material: DP-attached | host: Bos | place: Iran: Karaj | collected 2018-10
CTGTCGTATCTCTGGTGTCTCCGGAACCATCGTGACAGGTGTCAGTCGGAAATATTGGTCGAGTATGATGATCAACATGATAGGAGTGACAGGACTGTCCTCGCAGACTGGTCGGAAGTCACGCTCGAAGGTCTCTTGGATGTCCACCCCTTCGTAGAAAAGATTATTTCCGAATCCTCGCATCTGACGCCATAACCTCACCGCCCGTTTCAGTCGACTGGGATTCTTGCTGTATTCTTGCCAGATACGCTCGATACGGGGTGTCTCCATGTTGGCAATCTCACACATCTTCTTAAACAAGATCTGAGGCGCGATATGTATCTCCAAAGCAAGATCCACCATCGCCTTGCTATACATCGGTTTTATACCCACAGGCTTTTTCAGATACAATTGCATCAGGAGCAGCCAGTCGTCATCTTGCCATTGCTGATTCTTTGCCATGTCTTCCGTCCATCTATATAATTATCCGCAAAGATAGCGATTAAATGATAAAAAACAAAGAAAATAGGATAATAATTACAACTTTCTGAACAAAAATGATTATCTTTGCAAACTCAAAATGATGACGAAACTTTTGAAACTACTGATATTAACCATCACCTTCTTAGGTGTTGTCGCAGAACTAAATGCCCAAGTCTACCGTACTGCCGAAGAGGAAATACAACGAGACATCCATTGTTCTGCGTCAAACCATTATGCCTATCCAGGACCGCAGCAGGTGCGTTTGACAGAGGCACCGGAAGGTATGAAACCGTTCTATATCAGTCATTATGGTCGTCATGGGTCAAGGTTCTGCACCTCTAAGGAGCAATACTATACTCCCTATGCTGTCTTGGCGAAAGCTGACTCACTGGGGAAGCTCACCGACTTAGGAAAAGATGTGCTGCAACGAGTGGCGATGCTGAAAGAGGAGGCTGACCTCCGTTGGGGAGAATTGACCCCATTAGGTGCCAGACAGCATCAGCAAATCGCCAAAAGGATGTTCGAGCGCTTCCCAGAGGTCTTCGAGGGCTCCCCCTGTATCGATGCCAAGAGCACCCCTGTGATCCGTTGTATCCTTTCTATGGAGAATGCCTTGTCACAACTGGTGACGATGAATCCTCGCCTCCGTATCCGTCATGATGCCTCTGCTGCCGATGTCTATTATATGAAATATGACGATAAGGCGCTGAAAGCACACAGGATGGACTCTGTCGTCAAGGCTGCCTATCAGGTTTATGTCGACAAGTATAACCATCATGAGGAGCTGATGACAAAACTGTTTAACGACAAGCAGTATGTCCGTGACAGCATCGATGTCAGCAATCTTTCCATACTGCTCTTCAACCTTGCCTCTAACATCCAGAATACGGAATCACGCAAGAAAATCACACTCTATGACCTCTTCTCCGATGAAGCCATCTATGAGACATGGAAGGTGAATAATATGCTGTGGTATATCAAGTATGGTGCCTATACGCTTAATGGCGGGAAACAACCTTATGGTCAGCGTTTCCTGTTGCGGAAAATGATCCAGGAGGCAGACAGCTGTATCATGTTGGAAAAACCTGGTGCATCGCTGCGCTTTGGACATGATACGAATATCTTGCCACTGGCGTGTCTGATGGAGCTGGACAACTATGGGGTGGAGACTGACAACCTGGGTGCGCTGGAGCGTAAGGACTGGGTTAATTTCAAGGTGATACCGATGGCGGGTAATATCCAGATCATCTTTTATAGGAAGAACGTCCAGGACAAGGATGTCTTCGTTAAAGTGTTGCTGAACGAGAACGAGGTGAGCCTCCCTGTCAAGAGTGATGAGAAACCTTATTACAAATGGAGTGATGTACGTGATTACTATCTCAAGAAACTCGATGCCTACCAAGACTAAGCTGACGCTTAGCCGCTTATGGTTGGTGGTCATCATGCTATGGGGCATGGTGACAAGCAGCTATGCCCAGTCGCACTCTGCCTTCGATATCATCAGTATGGACCGTCGCCTCTCTGCCAGTAACTATTGTATCTATCCCGACAGCCCGTCTATAAAGAACACTCCTCCACCAGCAGGGAAACGCCCTTTCTATATCAGTCACTACGGTCGTCACGGCTCTCGCTATCTGAGTGATCGCAAGGCTTATGACATCCCCTATAAGATGATGGCGAAAGCTGACTCGTTGGGAAAACTGACACCCACAGGAAAGGAGGTCCTGCAACAGTTGATAGCGATCATCCAGGATGCGGAGGGACATTGGGGCGATCTTACACTCTTGGGCAGACAACAGCACCGCCGTATTGCCCAACGGATGATGAAACGCTTTCCGGAGGTCTTCGAGGGCAAGGCTCATGTCGATGCCAAGAGTACCATTGTCACCCGTTGTATCCTCTCCATGGGTTCCGCCATTCACGCCATGCTGGCACGGAATCCCAAACTACAAGTGAAGATGGACGCGTCGCGACACGACATGTGGTATCTGAACCACCAGGACAAGCTGTTGCGTGACAGTATGATGACCTTTGAGACTAAGAAGGCTTTTGACGCCTATTGCAGTAGCCGTGAGCATAATCCCCGTCTGTTGTCTTTGTTGTTCAACGACTCTGTTTATGTGAGAGAGCACATCAGTGAGAAGTGGCTGAACTACTACCTGTTGAAGACGGCGCTGATCCAGCAGAACACACGGATGTCGAGCAAGACTAGTTTTCTGGACTTGTTTACTTACGAGGATATCCACCAGTTCTGGCAGAACGAGAATGCCTGGTGGTATTTTATGTATGGTCCCTCCTTGCTGAACGGTGGTAACCAGCCCTATACCCAGCGTTGTCTCCTCCGTAAGATCATCGAGGAGGCAGACAGTTGTATACAGCTGAGGAAACCCGGTGCACAACTGCGATATGGTCATGAGACCATCATACTACCCCTGACATGCCTGTTGGAACTCAATCATTTCGGCTATCAGACGAACGACTTGGAAGAGCTGGAGTCCCATGGCTGGTGGGCTTGTATGGTATTCCCGATGGCATCCAACATCCAGTTTGTGTTCTATCGTCAGGATCCATTCGACAAGGATGTCATGGTGAAGGTACTGCTCAATGAGCAGGAGGCGACACTGCCTATAGAGAGTACGACGGCACCTTATTATCTTTGGAAGGATGTGCGGGCGTACTACCTGAGGAAAATCGACGCTTACGAGAACAAGGATTAAGCACCTTCCTTTGCCTTGAAGGCAAGGGCATACATCCGTATCTGTTTCACCATGGCAAGCAGACCGTTGCTGCGTGTGGGTGACAGGTGTTCCTTCAAACCGATCTGTTCAATGAAATAGAGGTCCGCGTCCAGGATCTCCTGAGGGGTATGTCCGCTGAGGACACGGATCAGCAGTGCCACGATACCCTTCACGATCAGTGCGTCACTCTCTGCCGTGAAGTCGATGACACCGTCGTGATAGTCAGCCTGCAGCCATACCCTGCTCTGACACCCGTCTATCAGGTTGCTCTCGATCTTGTACTGCTCGTCCAGCGGCTCCTGCTCGTTACCTAAGTCGATGAGCAGCTGGTACTTGTCCATCCAGTCGTCAAAACCAGAGAACTCCTCTATAATCTCGTCTTGTATCTCGTTAATTGTCATTTTTCCGTTATTATTTTAAAAAGTTTATCACTCGGGCGCACCTTCTCAGGTACCTTGATACTGACGCGCGTGCCTTTCTGTGCGGTCTGCACAGCGTGGGTGTCATCATGGATCTCCTCGACGGTGACGTACAGTGCACCGGTGGTAGGTCCTGTGATGAGCATCTTGTCACCCACAGAGAACTCACAGGCCTCACAGGTGAACTCAGCGACACCGAGCTTGGAGAAATACTTTACACCCTTGCCCACATACTGCTTGCGCTCTGTGGCACACGAGCCGTAGTGCTTGTTCCACTCACCCAGTTTCTGTCCTTGGTAGTAGCCGTCCCAGAACCCGCGGTTGAAGACGGTGGCAAGGCGCTCGTCCCATGCGTCCTTCTTCTCTTCCGTAAAGGTATCGTCGAGGACACTCTGTATCGCCTCCTTATAACACTGTACCACGGTCATCACATATTCCGGACCACGGGCTCGTCCCTCAATCTTGAAGACCCTCACGCCACTCCTCATCATACGGTCGATGAAACGGATGGTTTTCAGGTCCTTCGGACTCATGATGTATTTGTTGTCTATCTCCAGTTCTGTTCCTGTCTCACGATCCGTGACGACATAGGAGCGTCGACAGATCTGCATGCACTCCCCACGGTTGGCGGAGCGTCCTGTGTTGTCAAGACTCATATAGCACTTGCCGCTGACAGCCATACACAAGGCGCCATGACAGAACATCTCGATGCGGATCTGCTCTCCTGACGGTCCGCAGATATGCTGTTCCTCTATCTGACGATAGATCTCTGCCACTTGGTCGAGGTTCAGCTCGCGGGCAAGGACGACGACATCGGCAAACTGTGCGTAGAATTTCAGTGCCTCGATATTCGAGATGTTCAACTGGGTGGAGAGGTGTACCTCCATGCCTTTCTGCCGGCAGTAGGTCATCACAGCGATGTCACAGGCGATGACAGCAGAGATCTTTGCCTCGACAGCCGCATCGATGATCTGGTGCATCAGTTCGATATCCTCGCCATAGATAATCGTGTTGACGGTGAGGTAGCTCTTCACCCCATACTCATTACAGGTGGCGGCAATATCACGCAGGTCGTCAATGGTGAAATGGTTAGCGGAGTGAGAGCGCATGTTCAACTGCTCCACACCGAAATACACGCTTCCTGCCCCTGCCTTCAAGGCAGCGGCAAGGGAGTCGCGGCTCCCCACGGGCGCCATGATCTCGAAGCTGTTGATATTTTCTTTCATCTCAGGGTATTAGTGGACACGGGTAAACACCATGGTGTCTCCGTCATCATCCAGCTCCAATGTGGTATTGGTCAGTTTCTTGATGGTCAGTTCTCCGTCGAAGGGCACCTCATCCTTGAACTGCTTCTTGATCTCCTTGTCCATCTCTTCCTGCATCATACTCTCCACAGCCTTTTTCGTCTCCGGGTTCTTCTCTATCGCTTGTGCGTACTCCCCGACAAGTCTCATCTTGTCCAGTCTGACAGTGGATTGATTGACTTGGTAGTTCAGTGTCACCTTATTACCTTTCTGCTGATAGGTCCCGGGAAGAATCATGGTGCATGTAAAAGAGCCGACCTCAGGCTCGTTATGCTCCATCTGCATCTCCATCTGTGCCTTATTCCCCTGGTTGAATATGAGGACTAACTTAGAGGTGTCGCCATCAGCGTCTTTCTCTACGTTTGCCGTCCATTTCCCTTGGAGGCTCTGTGCCTGCAGGCTCATGACCGCCATCAGCAGCAGAGCCGTCATCATTGAAATTCTTTTCATTGTATAGTCTGTATTAAATTTGTTTTAATGGGATACTCACGATGAACCGGCAGCCGTTGGTATATCCGGGGTCGAGCGTGAGGGTGCCGCCCATCAGCATGATGACACGACGGCAGAGGAACAGTCCGAGACCGAGTCCCTCGGTGAACATATCAATCTTGGTGAACTTCTCGAAGACGAAGTCAGCCTTGTCGGAAGGAATACCGGGTCCTGTGTCCTCGATGGTGAAGTTCACCATCGTGTCGGTGGCTTCGATACGCATGGTCATGACACCCTCGTTGGTGAAATGCAGGGCATTGACGAGCAGTTCCGTGAGGGCGATGAGCAGATGATGTCGGTTGGTCTGGACGGTCACCTCGTCACCCACATGGCTGTCGAGGTGCATCTCTACGGTATGAGTTGTCAGACTGCTGGCATTCTCGAAAGCCTCACGTGCCACGTCGTTGCAGCTCACGGTATCGTCTGTGCTGATGGTCTGCCGGCTCTCGATCAGTGAGACGGTCAGCAGCTTGCTCACCATATAGTCGAGGGCGTTAGTCTGCACGTACATCGTCTCTGCCATCTCCCGTTTCTCGTCGTCTCCCATCATCTCACCACCGTCCCGTAACACCTGTGAGAAGCCTTGGACGATGTTAAGAGGTGTACGTATCTGGTGCGACATGTCTTGCATGAACTGTGTCTTCTGCTCACTTGCCTGACGTGCCAGCTGTGTCGCCTGCTCCAGTTCTGAGGTGCGCTGTTCCGTCTCCTGCTTGGTATTCTCCGCGTCGTGGATATGCTGGCTGATGCTCCGTCGCATCTGACAGAAATTATTCTGCAACTGACCTATCAGGTCGGTACGCTGACTGGTCGGCAGGATTTTCTCATAGTCACCATGGGCGATCTGTCGCAACTCGGCGGCGAGCAGTCCCAGCGGCTGTATGAAGTGTTTCACGATACGTTGGCATCCCATTGCCAGTAACAGCAGACCGATGACGAGCAGGGGCAGCAGGATATAGTTCAGACTGTTGTAGCCGCGCAGCAGCTCGTTGGACGGGCAGACGAGGGCGACACTCCACTGGGTGCCTTCAAGGGGTCTGTAGAGCACGATATGCGACTTACCGTCGATGTTGACATCCATATGTCCTGTCCGTCCGTTGATCATCTCGTATCCCAGTGCCACGATATCGGTATGCTCCCTGGGGTCGGTATTGGTGAAGATGGTCTGTTTGAGGAGCTTCGTGGTGTCCGGGTGTACGAAGTAGTGTCCGTCGGCTCCCAGCATCATGAAGTAGGAGTTCTCATAGGGATGCTCCGCCGTGATGGTCTCTGTGAGTCTCTTCAGCGACAGGTCGGTGGAGATGACACCAACGAATTTCTCATTGTCGTCATGGAGTGGGACACAATAGGACGCTATCATCTCCGGACTTGACAGTGTCCCGGCATTGTAGTCGTCAAAGGGATCCACCCAGCAGGCTACCCTTTTCTGTCGGGGTGTCTTATACCACACCTTGCTATAGTAGTCGTAGTCCTCTTCCCGGACGGTGACCACAGAGTCTTTCCCAGTAGCCGATTGTTCGTCAAGACGGACGGAATAGGCTGAAAAGCCGTAGCTGTCACCAGGGAAGAAGTCTGGCTCCATCGTGATGGAGCAGCCGTTCGTGTTAGGGTGGTTGGCGACGATTCGATGACTGTATTTCAGCAGGGAGTCCTTGTCATGCTGGTGAAGGTTGACGAGCCAGATGATGTTACGTGTGGCAGTCTCCACCTCCACCATGAATCCCTTGACGCGCAGCGCCGTGTTGTCGAGCACGTGTGATGCCTCGTCTATCGCCTCTTCCCGGATGATGTTACGTGACTGCCAGTAGAGGAATCCTAGCGACAGCGAGAACACCAGTACCACGACGAACAGGATATAGAGGCTGAGCTTGATGGACAGCGACTGGCGGATATGTTTCCTCATCTCTATCATACGCTCTCCTCCTCTTTTTTGTCAGCGATGCTGAGCAGGTTACTCAATAACTCGGTGGTCGTATGGGTATGCTGCTGTATCTTGTCAGCCATGTGCCGACATTCCTCAGCATCCATGTCGACGGCATGCTGGCGGAACTCAGCGACGGTGGCGTGGATAGCTTTCACCGACTGTTCCATGCGGTCACTCATATTCAGGATGACGGCATCCTTCATGCGGTCACTCTCACGAGCCTGCTCGTAAGCCAGTTTCAAGTCCTCGTTACGCTGGCGGAGCACATCGGTCAGCTGCGTGATATGTGCGATATGCTGAGTGATGCTCTCCTGCATCTGCCGGAACGTGTTCTGCACATACCCCACCTCGTCGGTGCGGTGACTTACCTTCACGGGCTCGTCCATCTGTCCGGTAGCCATCTGGTGGGCAGCGTCTACCAGTTGCTGCAACGGCTTCAACTGGTGATGACTGATGAAGAGACAGAACAGGGCGAGTAACAACAGACCGCTGAGACTGATGATGATCGTATAGCGCAGGAGTGAGTTATAGGAACTGAAGATGTCACTCTCCGGACATACGATGGCGACACTCCATCCCGCATTCTCAAAGGGATGATAGAAGATGAAGTTCTGTGTGCCGTCAATACGCATCTGGCTATGTCCGATATGTCCCGTCTTCATGGAGATGGCTGCAAGATGTCCGTCGCTGGTAGGATCGTTGAAGGCATCTGCAAAGAACGCCTCATGCTCCTCGAGTGTACTGTCAGGGTGTATGATCAGGTGTCCGTCGGTACCCATCACCAAGGCGTGTGAGTTAGGGAATGGCTTCAGCGAGAGCACCAGGTCGGCAAACCACTTCATCGAGATATGCGCTGACAGCACACCCACCAGTTCCCCGTCTTTGTCGTGCAACGGCATACCATAGGCTGTGACGATGGTTGTCTCTCCGCTCTCCGTGTCGACATAAGGGTCTATCCAGATGGGTTTCTCATGATGCAAGGGGACGAAATACCATTTCTCCCGGGTATATGGCTGCTTGCCGGCGTTCACCGTCACCTGTATCTGTGTCGAGTCTGCTTGGCTGCGGTAGCCGAACACCTCATAGTAAGTGCCGTATTTCGGATAGACACCCGGCTCGAAGGCGATGGCACACCCCTGGATGTGGGGATTCTCTCTCAACAGCTGCCGACAGAGACTGTCCATGATCTCCGGTCTGTTCAGACGCTTCTCTATCGTCCAGTGCATACTGCGTGTCGCCGTCTCCACCTCGTTCAGCGTATTGTCGATGCGCAACTCTGTGGTGCGCAGCGTCTGACGTGCCTTCTCCATCGCCTCCTGATAGATCGACTTACGGGCATGATGGAACATGATAAAGAGGGCGGTGACGAAGAGCACAGACACGAAGCCGACCACCCACAAAACAATTTGTGTGGTCAGCGAATGACGCGACTGGTTTTCTGTTATTCTCTTCATCTGCTGCAAAATTAGATAAAATTTTCGATATCAGACACTTCTTGTGGAAAAAAAGTTGCAGATACCCCTAAAAGATCGCATGGATTCAAATGATTGTGTCAAGCCCACAGGGGGGACTGTCATATTGCAGCTTCACTACCATAACCGATGGTCGTCACACCAGAAGCGATAACAAGATGTTGAATCTCTGTGTTGCCATAATAATCATCATTATCAGGAGCCGAGTTCACGGTCAGGGTCTTTGTGTCAGGGTCCCATACGTCACCAGGTTGCAGCGGAAAATCCGCAAACGCACCCGTCACTGCCGTCAGCAGGAGGGCAAAAGTTAAGAGTAGTTTTTTTTTCATTTATTTAGTTCTTTAATTTAATTCTTTACTGGGTGCAAAGGTACGATTAAGCGAGAAGAAAACCAAATTTTATTTGGATTTTCTCGAGCGTGAGTACCTTCGACGAAGGTCAAAAATCCCCCATTTCAACGGAAACTCTCCCTCGGAGGGACTGTAAGAGAAGGGTATACTGCATGAGCTACCACAAAGCAGATGAAGAGTAAACAATATCCGTACGAAGTCTACGTTCTTAGGAAAAGACAACAAGAAATCACAAATCACAAATCACAGTTTCTAAAAATCGATTTTCATGTGACTGAACTATTACTATATATATAATATATATATTATATATATAGTAAATAATATACATGTTTTATGCAAGATTTTTAGTTTTTCATTTCGAAAACTGTGATTTGTGATTTGTGATTGTCGCACACACCAACTTGTTCAATATTCACCATCCCCCCATAAGAATAGCCTGTAAGGGAGTATAGTAGTATCTCCCATGCCCTTCGGTAGATACTGGGATTAACGATGATAGATACAGGAATAAGGGATAGTAGATACTACTATCAAATCTTAAGAATACGTTAACACAAATTAACAAGAAATTCACGTTTAATTAACAGATTTTCACAGAAAATATCCGCCAAACTATTGACATGGCGTGTTAAATATATTAATTTTGCACGAGTGTTAGTACAATCAAATTACAAGGTGAATATGGAAATGAAGAGACGACTGATGACGGCGATGATGATCGCAATGAGTATGGGGATGATGAATGCCCAGACAGTTCAGAAACAGGTGGTGGAAGAAGGAGGTACCGGACCTTTCAAGTCTGAGGTGGTGGGAGACGCCTCCTGTCCGGGCTTCACGGTGTACCGTCCACAGAACCTGAAGGAAGTGGTGGCAAAGCACGGTGCCCTGCCTGTGATCGTCTATGCCAACGGTGCTTGTTTTAATCATAACGTGGAGATGCGTCTGTTGCTGAGCGAGGTGGCATCCCATGGCTATGTCGCCGCGGCTATCGGACCATATGACGAGGCTGACGTGATGGCACAGTGGAGAGGGGTGCTGAAGGCGGCTTATCCTGAGACCAAGGGTGAGGTGGTGATGGCTAACGGCGAGAAGATCATGCCCTTAACCCCAGAGGAGCTCAAGGCCCGTCAGGAGGAACAGGCGAAGCAGCGAGCGACAGAAGCCAAGAAGGGTAAGAAACAGCCTGCCGCCCCGCAGTTCAGTACCTATCCTAAGATGCTGCTGGAGGTGCTCGATTGGTTGACAGAGCAGAACGCTGCCGCAGGCTCGGAATACTATCACTGTCTCGACCTCGACCATGTGGCAGCCATGGGACAGTCGTGCGGCGGTGCCCAGGTGTTGGCAGTGGCTTACGACCCTCGTCTGAAGACCTGTGTGATGCTGAACACAGGCATCGGTGACATGGAGATGATGGGGGCGACGAAAGAGTCGCTGAAGAATCTGCATCAGCCGATGTTCTATATGATCGGCGGTCCAGCAGACATCGCTTATGCCAATGCGCAGAAAGACTATGAGCGTATCGCTGACCATATCCCTGTAGTGATGCTGAACTCAAAGGACGGGCATAGCGGCACCTACTATGAGAAGCATGGCGGCAACTATGCCAAGGCAGTGGTGAAATGGCTCGACTGGCAGTTGAAGGGACGAGTGGGACAGTCTGCCCTCTTCCTCGATGATGAGTACCTGAAGATGAAGTTCCCTGAGTGGCAGGGGGTGAGAAAGAATTTCTAACAGCCGCAGCGCTTATCCGTCACTTGGCGGAATATGTCTGGAAGACCAGAAAGGTGTCGTCGGCGTGGATGGTGAAGGTGGCTCCTGATGCCTCGTTCAACGTTCCCTGCCACCATTCCGTGGTGGGATAACATTGCCATTTCAAACCCTCCGACGACAGTGCCACGCATCCGAAGTTAAAGACGCTGACCTGTTGATGGGGGAACGACTCGAAAGTCCTGATGCCTCTTGCCGGTATGAAGAACCCATGGTCGGTGAACATCGTCCCCTCCACTTGGTATTCCCGGAAATAGCGCATCAGCAGCGAGATATTCCCTAGGGTATGGTCCTCCCGCTTGCCCGTGCATCCCAGATACGCTATCCTCCGCCACCCCTGTGCGACACAATAGCGCGTCGCCTTTGTCAAGTCGTTGTCCTCCTGTTCGTCAATTTGTATCAGACGGTCGTGATACTGTGCCGGTACGGAGTCACCGTCCCCTATGACGACATCCGCGTCAGGGAATGACCGGATGGCACCGTCACAACAGACGACATGACCTGCCGTATGCAATACCTGTAATGGAACAGGGTGCGTCGGGAACGACCCGTTGGCTAAGATGACGGCATCAAACATTGTTAAGTTCATATTTGGTAATCTTTGTCATCTTCTTCCACTTATAATAGCCTGCAATGGCGATGACGACATACAGCCCGTAGAGACCAGCCTTGAAGGGAATTCCCTTGGTGATATAGAGGTAGGTGCATACGGCATCGACGACAATCCAGAACAGCCACTGTTCCAGGAATTTGCGTGCCAGAGCCCAGAGTCCTACAAAGGAGAGGGCGTTGGTAAAGGCGTCGAGGACAGGGATGGTGGAGTTCGTCCAAGTGATGAGAATATAGTATGTCACACCCCATGCCACCAAGAAGGCGACGGTCGCTGGCAGGTAATACCGATGGGGCATGTGGATGATCGGTAATGGCTTATGCTCCTTCCTGGTCTTCTTGAATCGCCAGAAGACAAAACCGTAGAAGGCGGCAAGGGTATAGTAGACAGCCATCCCGGCATCGCCATAGAGTCCGTGCCGCCAGTAGAGCACGACATCGAGTGCGGGCATGACGATGCCCACCAGCCACAGCCAGATACTGGCACGATACTCAAGCCAGATATATACCAGCCCGAGTACCGTTGTGAATATGTCTAACCAGTCTATCATCAGAAATTAACCGACAGATGAGCCATGAGGTTAAAAGGTGCCGAGGGGGCGAAGCCTGCCTCATACTGATCGCTCTCTCCCCAGCCTGTGGCAATCACTTTGTCGCCTTGTTTGACAAAGGCAGGGGCTGCCCAACCGTTGTTGTCGTACTTTGCCGAGAAGAGGTTATAGAGTGTCAAGCCCACCGTGACATCCTTCATACCCAGCTTGGGCATCCGGAAGTTATAGCTCAGGTCTACATTCGTCGTGAAATGTCCTTCCAGCATCATGCCCACATTGATGAGCTGACCATTGTCATCCTGTGTCTGGTAACTCTTGAAACCGGTGTTCGTCATGTACTGCTCACTGACATATTGGCTCTGGACACTGGCTTTCAGTCCGTGATAGCTGAAAGTGAGGATATTGTTCAGGATGAAGTCAGGTGAGAAAGCCAGTGGCTGGTTACCCAGGTCGGCAACACCGCCGTCCATCAATTGCACGGTAATCCCTTTGACACGATTCTTCGACCAAGTGGCATTGACATCCCAGCGGAACCAGTCCACGGGTTTCAGGGCAGCCTCCAGTTCCACACCCAGGCGATAGCTGTCGGGCAGGTTACGTGTAATAGCCTCACCGATCTTGTCTATCTCACCTGTCAGCACGAACTGGTCCTTATAGTTCATCCAATAGAGGTTGGCACCTGCCGTAAACAGCTGACTCTGATACTTATAGCCCACCTCCAGGTCGTTCAGTCTTTCAGCCTTGGGCTGGTCCAGCTCGGCGTTCAGACTGTTCTGGAAATTGTTGCGGGTCGGTTCTTTATGGGCAATGGCGTAGGAGGCGTAAACCTTATGGTTGGAGGTGATGTCATAGTTCAGTCCGAATTTAGGATTAAAGAAATCATACGACACCTTCATATCATAGACAATACGCTTATTGGTATCCCAGTTGATCTCGTCTGTGGGACCCACCATCTTGATACCCACATGACGGTATTGCATGTCGACATACGCGTTCAGTCCGGGCAGGAAGTCATAGGTCACCTTGCCATAGACGTTGAAGTCGGTCTTCTTGGTATTGTCGTCATAGTATTTATGGTTAGGCTGCAAGGGAGCCACAGGGCTCTTCACCCAGGTCACATAGCCAAAGTGGTCACCATTGTACCTGTTCCAGCCACCGCCAAAGGTAGCCTGCAGGTTCTTACGATTGTTATAGTTCAGTGATGCCACCACCCCATAAAAGTAGTTTTCCATCTTCTTCTGGCGCACCAAGTCACTCTTCTCCCAGGTCTCCTGCGGGTCCAGATCATACTCAAGGAGGGTGCGTTTACGCTTATACTCCTCATAGTAGCCGTCACCCTTGGTATAGTGCAGGGCGGCATTCAGGTTCAGCACGTCAGAGAGGCGCTGGTTCCAGATGAGCTGATAGTTCTGCTGGTGGTAGTTGTCCGTCTGGTTGTCATAATAGCGGGTGTTACCGTCCTCGTCATAGTATTCACCACATGAGTTATAGGTACGCCCATATAACGCCTGCTCATATTTCGACGTGTAGTTCCAGGCATGATAGGTCTCCTCGACACCATTGAAGGTGATGAACTTCACCATGGTATTGTCGCCGAAGTAGCCTGCCTGCAGGAAATAGGAGTTCAGCTTGGTCGAGGCACGGTCGAGGTAACCCTTCGACCCGATATTGGAGAGACGCCCCTGGATGCCCCAGTGTCCACCCAGCAGTCCTGTGCCGAAACGCAGGGTCTCCTTATGGCTATAGTAAGAACCAGCACTGAGGTCTATACCCACAAACGGTTCCGTACCGATGTTCTCCGTCTGCATATTGATGGTGGCACCAAAGGCACCGGCACCGTTCGTGGAGGTACCCACACCACGCTGGATCTGCATCGACTGCACACTGGAGGCGAAGTCACCCATGTTCACCCAGTACAGTTGGGCACTCTCGGCGTCGTTCATCGGAACACCGTTGGCGGTGATATTGATACGACTGGGGTCTGTGCCACGGACACGCAGGGACGTATAGCCGATACCGTTACCCGCGTCGGAAGTCATCGTCACTGAGGGTGTCAGCGACAAGAGATACGGTACGTCCTGTCCGTAGTTGACAGCCTTCAACTGTTCTTTGTTCATGTTGGTGAACGCCATCGGTGTCTTCTTGGTGGCACGTGTCGCCACCACCTGTACGTCCTGTAACTCCACATTTTTCAGTGAGTCCATCTCCTCTGCCTGTACTGTCATCACAGTTCCCAGCAGACCTAAAAAGCACCATTTCTTCATCCCTTTTCTCATTTTAATCTTTCATTTTTAATTTTTAATCTTTCATCTACAAAAAGGGGGTGTTATCTTGAATCTCGAACTCTATCATCCCTACGTCGGTATGACCCGCATCAGGTTAAGAGGGTATCATCTCAGCCGCCAACAGACGGCACCCCTTGATAATTCGAGTGCAAAGGTACATAATTTCGATTAAACGACAACAAAAGAAATCGATTTCTTTTGTCGAGTGTGAGAAATTTATCTAAATAAAAAATGAAAATTGGTCATTGAAAACAGAAAATTTCCAATGACCATAGTATCCTCCCCCTCAACAGGGGGAGGTTAGGAGAGGGTCTCTATCCGAATTTCTCCACCGCCTCGTAATAGGTGTCGAGACTGCCGATGTCGAAACGTCCCGCCGTCATCTGCCACGCATGCATCGTGGTATGGTCGACCATATAATGGGCGAGGTTACCCGGGGCGTCCTTGCCACAGCCGTTCTCTACAGAATGGCGCACCAGGTCGAGGTCTTTCCTCATATATATATAAAAAGGTGGTACTGCCCAGTGGCTCTTCGGCTCTTGTGGCTTCTCCTCCATGTTCAGCACCTTCATCTGCTCATCGACCACGATGACCCCTGTGCGTTGCAGTTTCTCGATACTGGGTTGCTCGTGGCACATGATACAGGAGGTCTGTTTCCCCTTGGCGAAGTCGACAAACTCTTGGAAGGAGAAGAACAACAGGTTGTCGGCGGCAACGACAAGCATATCATCATCGATATGGAGCTTGTCCATCGCAAACAGCAAGTCGCAGACAGCACCTAAGCGTGTGTCGTTGGTGGAGGTACCGTCATCCATAATGGTAATGGGCTTGGTATAACGCTGCGTCGTTTTCCATTCCTCGAAGATGGGTGCGAACTTATGATTCGTCACAATGATATGCTCGTCAATCTCTGGAATCTGATCGATGTCATCAAGCATACGTCCTAAGATGGTGTTCTCTCCTATCTTCAACAGGGGTTTCGGGAAATTCTTCGTCAACTCCCCCAGTCTGGTGGCATATCCTGCCGCAATCACGATATTCTTCATCACTCTTAACTTTTAATTCTCAACTAAACAAAGCGAGCACCGTTGTCGGGACGGACCCAGAAGACTTTAAAGGTCTTCTCATACTCAGGAAACTCCTCCAGATAACGACGGGTAAGCTCTTTCTCTATATTCTCCTTATGAGCCGGGTCTACCAAGGCGATACAAGCACCCTTGAAACCGGCACCGCTGAACCTGCCGCCATAGACACCAGGCAGTGAGCGCATGATCTCATAGATAGCGATCAGCTCAGGACTGCCACACTCGTAATTATGGATACTGCTCTCACAGGAGTCGAAGGACAGCTTGCCGAAGAGTTTCAGGTTACCTGTCTCCCATGCTGTCACACCCTGACGCACCCTTCTGTATTCTGAGTAGAAATGCTCGGCACGACGGGCAAAACGCGCAGGCATGGCGATACGTGTCTTGTCGAATGTCGACTTGGGGATGTCACGTAGGAAGGTCTTGTCGAACGTCTTCAAGGGCTGCTCGGTATAGGCAAGCATATTCCATGCCGCCGTCTTACACTCATAGACTCGCAGGTTATAGTCGGAGTTCACCAGAGAACGGGTCAGTCCAGAGAAGAAGATACCGATCTCAAAGTCGGGCATCTCCGCATTCCGCTTGATGATACGATAGTCGTTGGTGTCACAGTCGAGGAACAGCAGTCCGTCTTTCTTACCCAGTGCGATACAAGCCTGGTCCAGCAGACCGTTGTTCAGTCCGATATACTCCCGTTCAGCCTCTGAGGCGATCTTCACCACCTCGAAAGGTTGCAATACGATATCGTTTGCCTTGGCGAAAGCCATCACATAGGCTATCAGCACTGCTGCGGAGGATGACAACCCACCCACAGGAAGGGAGCCTTGTATCACACCCTCGATACCTCGTTTCAACTCAAATCGTTTCCTCAGCGCATATTTAGCACCACGGGCATAGTCGCCCCAATGGTGCTCCTTCACCTGCGAGGGGGTATTCACATGAAACTGTACGTCGCCCTCAAAAGTCTTTGACGACAACTGCACGAGGCTGTCCTCGCGCGTATTAAACCAAAGGTCAACACCCTTGTCAATGGCAAAACCGGTCACCAGTCCATGCTGATGGTCTACATGGGCACCTAAGGGACATACCCTGTAAGGTGAGAAAATGTGATACTGAAATGATTGTTCCATAAGTGATTTTTAGTCAAAGGAGGTCCCAACCGTGGGGGCTGAGACCTCTTTTTTAATATTAGGTTTTCTGTTTAGAAGTCCATCTTGTCAAGGGCATCCGTGAAGTCCTTAGGCTCATTGCTGGGCTCATGGTACTCCTCGTTACGCTCAGGGCGCTCACGACGCTCCGGACGGGGGTGGCGCTCACCACGCTCAGGACGCTCACGACGCTCGCCACGCTCAGGACGTGGACCACGCTCCGGGCGCTCACGACGACGCTGCTGAGGCTCTACATAGTCGGCAGGCTTCTCAACGAGTACACGATGAGAGAGCTTGAACTTACCTGTCTTCGGGTCAATCTCCAACAGTTTAACGGTGATCTTGTCACCTTCCTTCAGACCGGCTTCCTCGACAGTCTCAAGGCGCTTCCAGTCAATCTCTGAAATATGGAGCAGACCGTCCTTGCCAGGCATGAACTCTACGAAGCAGCCGTAAGGCATGATGCTGCGGATCGTACCCTCGTAGACCTCACCAATCTCCGGGATGGCGACGATAGCCTTGATCTTGGCGATAGCGGCGTCGATGACCTCCTTGTTAGGACCGCTGACCTGAATCTTACCAACTCCGTCTTCCTCATCGATGGTGATGACGGCACCAGTATCCTCCTGCATCTGCTGGATGATCTTTCCACCAGGACCAATCACCGCACCAATGAACTCCTTCGGAATCTCGAAGGCCTCGATACGTGGTACCTGTGGCTTCAGCTCCGGACGTGGCTCGGCGATGGTGTCTGTGATGCACTTCAGGATGTGCTCACGACCAGCCTTTGCCTGCATCAGCGCTTTCTCCAGGATATCGAAAGACAGACCGTCACACTTGATATCCATCTGGGTAGCGGTCAGACCGTCCTTGGTACCAGTGGTCTTGAAGTCCATATCACCCAAGTGATCCTCATCACCGAGGATATCACTCAGTACGGCATACTTGTCCTCACCTGGGTTCTTGATCAGACCCATGGCGATACCAGAGACGGGTTTCTTCATAGGAACACCAGCGTCCATCAGGGCGAGGGTACCGGCACATACGGTAGCCATAGAAGAGGAACCGTTAGACTCCAGGATCTGTGATACGACACGTACGGTATAAGGGAAGTCTGCGGGAATCATATCCTTCAGGCCACGCCATGCGAGATGACCGTGACCGATCTCACGACGACCGACGCCACGCTGTGCCTTAGCCTCTCCCGTACAGAACGGTGGGAAGTTATAATGCAACAGGAAACGCTGGTAGCTCTTGTCGAGCACGTCATCCACGAGTTTCTCATCGAGCTTGGTACCCAGGGTGACCGTTGTCAACGACTGTGTCTCACCACGGGTGAAGATAGAGCTTCCATGAGGCATGGGCAGTGGAGACACCTCACACCAGATAGGACGGATCTCGTCAGTCTTACGACCATCGAGACGGATACCCTCATCGAGGATGCAACGACGCATGGCGTCACGCTCCACATCATGATAGTAACGCTCCATCATGGCATATTTCTCCTCCAGCTCATCTTCTGTCAGGTCAGCATGCTCGGCAGCATATTTCTCCTTGAAGTCATTGAGGATCTTCTCGAAAGCCTCGGCACGGGCATGCTTCTCAAGAGCCTGCTTCGTCACGTCATAGGCGGGCTGGTACAGCTCCTTGTTCATACGCTCACGCAGCTCCTCGTCGTTGACCTCGTGGTCGTACTCACGCTTCACATCCACACCCAGCTCCTTGCTCAGCTCGGTCTGTAACTCACACATAGGCTTGATGGCTGCCATAGCAGCTTTCAGGGCACCGATCATATCCTGCTCGCTGACCTCCTTCATCTCACCCTCTACCATCATGATATTCTCAGCAGAGGCACCAACCATGATATCCATGTCGGCTTCCTTCATCTGCTCGAAGGTAGGATCAATTACATACTCCCCGTTGATACGAGCCACGCGAACCTCAGAGATGGGGCACTCGAAGGGGATATCTGAACATGCCAACGCTGCGGATGCGGCAAAGCCGGCAAGAGCATCAGGCTGGTCAACACCATCGGCACTGAGCAGCATCACGTTGACAAATACTTCTGCGTGATAATTGGAGGGGAACAGGGGACGGAGCACACGGTCGACCAGACGACTGGTGAGAATCTCATTGTCCGAAGCCTTACCCTCGCGCTTGGTGAAACCACCGGGGAAACGTCCTGCGGCGGCATACTGCTCTCTGTAGTCTACCTGCAGAGGCATGAAATCTGTTCCGGGAACTGCATCTTTTGCGGCACAAACAGTAGCCAGCAGCACGGTGTTGTTCATACGGAGAATAACACTTCCATCGGCCTGCTTTGCCACTTTCCCGGTTTCAATGGTGATGGTTCTTCCATCAGGCAATTGAATACTTTTCGTAATTACGTTCATCTTGTAAAAAAACATCTAAAATAAATAAAGGGTGCAAAGGCAGTGCAAAACGAATGCAGAATATCTTGTTTTCAACTGTGGTATAGCCTGCTTTCGCAGTCGCAATGCCAAATGCGGCTGCAAAGGTACACATTATTAATTGATAAAACGAAAAATCCCGCATTATTTTTCTTTTTTTATGAAATTAGTCGTATCTTTGCACCGTGTACAAGAACCATATTCCGAACTAATGATGCGACGAGTATTTTTCCTTATCACAGGGACAGTGATGATGATGGTGGGATGCACAGATTCGACCAAAAACCAAAAGACGAGTCGTGTTCCACAGCCCACCGACACGCTCTACACCCAACAGGCTGCCATGAGCATCTATGCCTATCAACCTGAGAAAGCATTGCGGATTGTTGACTCAGCAGTTATCGTGGGCAACATGAGTGAGTGGCGCGCTGACCTGAACAGGGCGAGGATTTACAGTTCGACGCAAATGTTTGACCAAATGGACTCGTTGCTCGGCGGGTCGAAAAATGTCCGTTTCGACTCGGCACGCGCCATCGGTGAACGCTTGCTCAGACACGATTCCGTCAAGGCAGATATGAAAAGACAACTGGATGTCCTGGAGGCTCTGTCCTATTCCGCACGTATGCAGAACGATACGACAGGATGGCTGCAGCGGTCACGTGAGTTCGTTGACATTTGTCATCTGCTGGGAGACAGCCAGAAGACGAATGCCCTGCGTACAGAGGCAGAAATCGGTGCGGCACTTTGTGCGATGGGGAAGCAGGAACAAGGAATGGCGAAGCTCGACAGTGTTATCTATCAGCTTGACGTCTCCTTCCATCGGGAAAACGACCGTGGTACGTTTGACGAGCTCGACGCACTCATCATCGCCTTAAAGCGGAAGATTGTACAGCTCGCCTCGCATGACAAGTATGCTGAGACGGTACCTCTGGCACGTCTTATCATTGAGCGGTTGGATGACTATGAGCAGCACCCTGGTGATTACCACGACGGTACCTACCGCGAGCCCAAGAACGACCAGAAACGTGCTGACTATATCCGTTTCTATCGTACTCAGGCACAGAACTACATCATTGCGGCATATGCCTCGCTGGGTGAACGTGGCAGCATGCTCGATGCCTTCGAGGAGATAGAACGTAGTGTCCGAGAGACCACAGCCCGGGAGCATATTGCACGCTACAACGCCTTGCAGCAGCAGATGGAGGCTGTTCGTCAGCAGGAGAAGGCACACAGATCCAACTTGATAGCCATTATCGTTGGCATCTTTGCCTTATTGCTTCTCGTCTTCTCTGTCATTATCCTTTTCAAGAACAGAGCCATCAACCGCAAGAATCGTCTTCTTGCCAAACAGATAGCCTCAACAGTAGATTACAAGGAGAAATACTGGGAGGAGAAACAAAACCAGCAGACCTTCCCCAATGACATATCCGACATCAGCGCACTCACCGATGAGGAGTTGTTCAAGTATATCAATGATGTCATCGTGAGCGAACGCCTTTTCCTGGATCCTAAATTCGACCGCCAAACGATTATGGATCGTTTCCAATTGTCAAAAGAGAAGGTAGGAGCCGTGTTCTCAAAAGGCAGTAAACACGCTAAAATGACTAATTATGTCCAACAGCTTCGTCTGGAATATGCAGCTAAGTTGCTGGTAGAAGAGCCCGACAAAAGTATTGTACAGATAGCCGCCGAGAGCGGTTTCAGCAGTAATGCCTACTTCAGTAACTGCTTCCGCCAGTATTTCAGTATGAGTCCCTCTGTTTTTCGAAAGGATGTATCAGACCGAACCGAGATTTAAATTCTATATTCAGAGAATGCCCTAAAAAAATCCCTGCCGTGGCAGGGGTTTTTTGTTATTTCATCAACAAGGCGGAAAGTTCCTTCATGCCCTCACTGGCTCCCTTTTGGATTTGTTGGACATTAGCACCAGCGGAGACAGGTTTGGGATCGATGAGGTAGATGGGGACACCTGGTTGCACATACTGTACCAGTCCAGCGGCAGGATAGACGTTGAGGGAGGTGCCGATGATGATGAAGATGTCTGCCTTCATGGCCTCGGCGGCTGCAGCACTGATCATGGGAACACCCTCACCGAAGAAGACAATGAATGGGCGGAGCAGGGAACCGTCACCTGCCTTCGTGCCAGGCTCTACCTCACAATTCTCAGGTGTCAGCGTGATCTGGTAACGGGGGTCATCCACGTCACGGCTGGAGCATACCTTCATCAGTTCACCATGCAGGTGAATGACCTTCGATGAACCAGCCATCTCATGGAGATTATCGACATTTTGGGTGACAACGGTCACATCGTATTTCTCTTCCAGTTTTGCCACCAGACGGTGTCCCTCATTGGGTTGTGTGCCGATGCATTTTTTACGCAGCATATTATAGAAATTGGTCACCAAGGTAGGATCCGCCTCCCATCCCTCATGAGTCGCTACTTTTGCCACAGGATAGTTCTCCCATAGTCCGTCAGCATCTCGAAAAGTCTTCAGTCCACTCTCTACCGACATACCGGCACCAGTCAAAACAACAATTTTCTTCATAAGCCTTTATATTTAGATTTTTTGCAAAAATAATAAATAATTGAGAGTTGGCAATTGAGAATTGAGAAATATTTTTTAAATTTGCAAAATTAAACAGAAAAGCTCATGAAAGTATTACGTGACAGAATTATGCAAGACGGACGCTGCCTGGATGGTGGCATCTTGAAAGTTGACCGTTTCATCAATCATCAGATGGATCCTTACCTGATGAAGCAGATCGCTATTGAGTTTATCCGACGCTTTGCCGACGAGGACATCAATAAGATCATTACTGTGGAAGCGTCGGGTATCGCTCCAGCTGTCATGCTAGGTTATCTGATGGAGTTGCCTGTTGTCTTCGCCAAGAAGAAAAAGCCCTCAACGATGGGTGAGTTCTATGAGTCTACGGTCCGCTCGTTTACGAAGCAACGTGAATATCCCCTGATGGTAAGTTGTGAATACCTGTCCAGTGAGGATAATGTGTTGTTTGTTGACGACTTCCTGGCTTATGGTAATGCCGGACTGGGTATCATTGACTTGTGCCAGCAAGCAGGAGCCACCATCGTCGGCATGGGGTTCATCATCGAGAAGGAGTTCCAGCATGGCAGAAAGGTTTTGCAGGATCACGGTATTCATCGTATCGAGTCGCTTGCTATCATTGAATCATTGGAGAATAATGAGATCAAGCTAAAATAATTAGGTCATGGAAGACGGCAAGAGCAAACTTTATTCTGTCTTCTCTAAAAAGGATGAGTGAACTAACCTTACGCAAGCGCATTGCTTTGGAGGCGGCGGCTCTGATGAGTTGGAATATCCTCAAGGAACATCCCTTGAGACAGTTGTTCTGGGAATGTACGTTGCGATGTAATGTGAGTTGTCGCCATTGCGGTAGTGACTGCAGGAAACTGTCGGAAGTCAAGGACATGCCACGTGAGGATTTTTTCCATGTGCTTGATAGTATTGCCGGCAGGACCGATCCACATCGGGTTTTTGTGACGATCACAGGAGGAGAGCCGTTGTTGCGTGATGATCTGGAAGTTTGTGGAAAAGAGATTTTCGAACGGGGCTTCCCCTGGGGTATGGTGACTAACGGACTCATCCTGACCCCAGAGCGTTTTGAGTCGTTGCGGAAGGCAGGGATGCATAGTGTCACTGTCAGTATGGACGGTCTGGAGGAGAACCACAACTGGATGCGTCGTCATCCCCAGAGTTTCCAGATGGTCGACCAAGTCTTAGACCTCTTCGTGCAGCATCCGCAGATTGCTTCTGATGTCGTCACCTGTGTCAACCAACGTAATTACGAGCAGTTACCGGCTATCCGTGACTATCTTATCAGTAAGGGCATCGGTTATTGGCGAATCTATTCTATCTTTCCTGTTGGACGTGCCGCCAACGACCCTGTGATGCAGATTAGTAATGAGCAATATCGTGGGATGCTTGATTTCATCCGTAAGACCCGTCAGGAGGGAAGGATTCATGTTTCCTATGGCTGTGAGGGCTTCCTCGGACGTTATGAGGGTGAGGTCCGTGAGTTGTTCTTCAACTGTCAGGCGGGGGTGACGGTAGGTTCTGTGATGGCAGACGGCTCCATCGCTGCCTGTGCCAGTATCCGTGCCGACTATCATCAGGGCAATATCTATGAGGACGACTTTATGGAAGTGTGGGAGAACCGCTATATGCCCTATCGTAACCGTGAATGGATGAGGAAAGGTGAATGTAAGGATTGTCGCTATTGGCGATACTGTCAGGGGAATGGTATGCACCTGCGGGATGGGAACGGTAACCTCATCCTCTGTCATCTAAAACGCATCCAAGAGCCGGGTCTGACCGTTAAATAATCTTTTTTTCATTAATTTTCTTTGTTTTGTCCTCGCTTAATAGTACCTTTGCACCCGAAATCATCAAGCGCTTGAGTTATGAAGAAGATTCGTTGTTTTGTCAATCTGGCTCTCTCTGCCGTCATTGTGGCTCTGGGTTTCGGTTCTTGTGTGTCTCAGCAAAAGTACCGGGAAGCTCAGGAAGAGATTCAGCAACTGAAAGCAGAGAATGATGCGTTAAAAGAAGATAACGCAGGTTTAAAGCGTGAGATGCAGAAAATCATGGACTATAAGAAGCGTATAGAGGAGCGTAAGGTGGTTTATGGACCACGACCCACCTCTTTCCAGGAGAAAATCAACAGATAATTTAACATTATATTATTATAGAGAAAGAAAATGGATAAAATTAGTTATGCGCTGGGTCTGGGCATAGGTCGTCAATTAGCCCAGATGGGTGCTGCTGAGTTAAATATCGATGATTTTGCTACAGCTATCAAGGATGTGATAGCAGGCAATGACTTGAAGGTATCTCATCGGGAGGCACAGCAGATCGTACAGGACTATTTCGCTGCTCAAGAGGAAAAGATCAACAAGCAGCGTTCCGAGCAAGGCAAGATTCATAAGGAAGCTGGTGAGAAATACCTCGCCGAGAACGCCAAGAAAGACGGTGTGATTACCCTGCCGAGTGGACTGCAATATCAAGTACTGAAGGAAGGTAATGGTAAGAAACCTACTGCAAAAGACAGTGTGAAGTGTCATTATGAGGGATTCCTTATTGATGGTACCGTCTTTGACAGTAGTGTTGAGCGTGGTGAACCTGCCGTTTTCGGACTGCAGCAGGTGATTGCCGGATGGACAGAAGGTCTGCAGTTGATGCAGGAAGGTGCCAAGTACCGTTTCTTCATTCCTTACCGTCTTGCCTACGGAGAGGGTGGCGCAGGAGCTTCTATCCCTCCATTCGCAGCTCTTATCTTCGACGTAGAGTTGATTCAAGTGATGTAATATCGAAATATTGAAATAATTAAAAAAATGAGAAAGTTTACTTTTGCTGCTATTGCAGCAGTAGCCGCAGCCACGATGTTCTCTTGCGGCAATGGCACTCCTAAGGCTAACCTGAAGAGTGATGTTGATACTGTCAGCTATGCTATTGGTATGGCTCAGACAAATGGTCTGAAAGATTATCTCGTGAATCGTCTGGACATTGATACCGCCTATATGGACGAGTTTATCAAGGGTCTCAACGAGGGTGCTAATGCTGGTGATGACAAGAAGAAGGCAGCTTATTATGCTGGTATTCAGATTGGTCAGCAGATCAGCAACCAGATGGTAAAGGGTATCAACCATGATCTTTTCGGCAATGACTCTACCCAGACCATTTCTCTGAAGAACTTCATGGCAGGTTTCATTAGTGGTACTACTGGAAAGGGTGGTCTTATGACTGTTGACTCCGCCCAGATGGTTGCCCAGAGACTGATGCAGTCTATCAAGGCTAAGAACATGGAGAAGGAGTTTGGTCCCAACAAGGTTGCTGGTGAGAAATTCCTCGCAGAGAACGCCAAGAAAGAGGGTGTGAAGACCCTTGCTGGTGGTGTACAGTACAAGGTTATCAAAGAGGGTAATGGCGCTATTCCAGCTGACACTTCCCGTGTGAAGGTCAATTACGAGGGTCGTCTGCTTGACGGTACCGTATTCGACAGTTCTTACAAGCGTGGTGAGCCGGCAGAGTTCCGTTGCAACCAGGTTATCAAAGGATGGACAGAAGCTCTCGTCCACATGCCCGCTGGTTCTGTATGGGAGGTATATGTTCCCCAGGAACTTGCCTATGGTCCACGTCAGCAGGGTAATGACATTAAGCCTTTCTCTATGCTTATTTTCAAGATAGAGTTGTTGGAGGTTAATCCTAAAAGAAAGTAAATGATGAGAAGAATCATCTTAGTAGCACTCACCCTTATGGTGGGTGCTACTTTCAATAGTGTAAAGGCACAGCAGTTAAATACCCGTATCGACTCGCTGAGTTATTTCGTCGGTATGGCACAGACACAGGGACTGCTAGACTACCTGAAGAACCGCCAGCATATGGATATCGACTGTATGGACGACTTCATACAGGGACTTCGTGAGGCGTTTGCCAGTAGTAGTGACCATCACAAGGCAGCGTATTTTATGGGTACGCAGATTGGTCAGCAGATAGCCAACCAGATGCTGCCGGGTATCAATAAGGAGATCTATGGCAACGACTCCACCAAGAGTATCTCCACAGACCTCTTTTTGTCAGGCTTTATCAGTGGTACCAATGGAAGAGGTGGACTGGTGACGGTAAAGGAGGCTAATGAGAAAGCCCAGACCCTCATGAAAGAAGTGAAGACGGAGCAGGCACTGCTCAAATACGGTGACAACAAGAAGGCCGGTGAGGATTTCCTCAAGACGAATGCCAAGAAGAAGGACGTGAAGACTCTGCCGTGTGGTGTCCAGTATAAGGTTCTGAAAGAAGGCAAGGGAGCACTTCCTACATCCTCGCAGAAAGTGAAGGTCAACTATGAGGGTCGTACTGTCGACGGACATGTCTTCGACAGCTCCTATCAGCGTGGTCAACCTACAGAGTTCCGTTGCAACCAAGTCATTAAAGGATGGACGGAGGCACTTACCCACATGCCTCTCGGTTCAGAGTGGGAGGTGTATATCCCCTATGAACTTGCCTATGGTGAAAATGGTGCTGGCAATGATATCAAGCCGTTCTCGATGCTCATCTTCAAAATCGAACTTTTGGAGATTATAGATAAATAAAAAACAAGGAGAGCAGACAAAAATCTGCTCTTTTTGTTTAAAATACTGCAAATTTATTGTCAAAATGTTGCTCATATCGATAAAAATACCTACTTTTGCTTACAGTTTGTAAACAAAGACCTTATTTTTAATATGGCAACAACAGAAAAAATTGATCAGCTCGACAAGAAAATCCTGAATATTCTGTCGAAAAACGCACGCATCCCTTTCAAGGATGTAGCAGCAGAATGTGGTGTGTCACGTGCCGCCATACATCAGCGAGTACAGCATTTGATAGAAGCTAATGTGATTATGGGTAGTGGGTTCGATGTCAATCCTAAGAGTCTGGGATACAGCACCTGTACCTATGTGGGTATAACGTTGGAGCGTGGTTCTATGTACAAGGATGTGGTAGACTGTCTCCAGCATATCCCTGAGATTGTGGAATGTCATTTCACCACAGGACCATACACTATGATGGTGAAACTGTATGCCCGTGACAATGAACAACTGATGCATCTGCTCAATGGTCGTCTGCAAGATATTCCTGGTGTTGTCGCTACAGAGACCTTGATTTCTTTGGAACAGAGTATCAAACGTGAGATACCTGTTAGTATAAGTGAATAGACTATGAATCCATTTGATTGGCAGTCGCAATTGGCTCAACGAGTGTATGCGACATTTCCAGAGGCAACAAAACGTCCTGTTATTGGAATCACAGGTAATTATGGTGACCTGACCAGTAAACTGGCAGAAGGTTATTATAAGTCTGTCGTTAAAGCAGGAGGTGTACCTGTTATTATTCCACCTGTTGCTGATACAGATGTGATTATCAACACGCTGGAGAAGATTGATGCCCTGATACTCAGTGGCGGTGGTGACTATGACCCCCGTTATGCGAATGAAGAGCCTGATCCCAAACTGGGAGAGATCAACGAGGAGCGTGACCTTCCAGAGTTGTTTATCACCCGCCTTGCCTATAACCGTCAAATCCCGATGCTGGGCATCTGTCGTGGTATCCAGACCCTTGCTATGGCATTGGACGGAAAGGTCAAACAGGACATCACGGATATCGCCACTATTAACCATTCCCAGACGGAGGAACGTAGTGTGGCGACCCATCCGGTACTCTTAGAGAAAGACTCTATCCTCTCCCAGCTCTATCCAGAGGTCACAGACCAGAGTCCTCTCCGCGTCAACTCCTTCCACCATCAGGCTGTATGTGACTGTGGAAAACGTTTCCGTGTCACAGCGAAGTCAGAGGATGGTATCATCGAGGCAATGGAGAGTACGGAGTTCAAAGCCATCATGGGTGTGCAGTGGCATCCTGAGTGTCTTGCTGACGGACTGCCTGTTTTTGAGTGGCTCATTCGTGAGGCAGCGTTGTTCCGTGAGGCTTGCAGCCTTCATGACGAAATGGTGACGCTTGACTCCCATTGTGATACTCCGATGTTCTTCCCTCAGAATATTGATTTCAGCAGTCGTGACGAACGGATACTTGTTGATTTGCATAAGATGACGGAGGGGCGTCTGGATGCTACCATCATGGTAGCCTACCTTCCTCAGCCTACAGAGAATCCTACTGCCTATGCTGATCAGATTTTCGACAAGATAGAGGAGATCGTCGGGCAGCATAAGGATGATCTGACTATTTCAAGAAATCCTTTGGAGATTTTATATAATAAGTCTGCTCATAAAAAGACCATCATGTTGGGCATAGAGAACGGTATAGCCCTTGATGGCAACCTGGACAACCTGAAGCATTTTGCGGACCGTGGTATTGTGTATATGACGCTTTGTCACAATGGTGACAACGACATCTGTGACTCCGCAAAAGGTAACCAGACGCATAATGGTGTCAGCAAGTTTGGTGAGAAAGTCATCAAGAAGATGAACAAGCTGGGTATTGTGGTGGATCTTAGCCATGCTTCCGAGAAAAGTTTCTATGACGCCCTGAAGATGAGCAAATATCCTATTGTGTGCAGCCATAGCAACTGTCGTGCCCTCTGCGACCATCCCCGTAACCTCACAGACGACCAGATGCGTGCTCTTGCTGAGAAGGGTGGTGTCATGCAAATAACGCTCTATCATGGTTTCCTGCGTTCTGATGGAGAGGCAACTGTTGAGGATGCCATTGCCCATCTGGAACATGCTATTGAGATCATGGGTATTGACCATGTCGGAATAGGTAGTGACTTCGATGGCGATGGTGGTATTCGCGGCTTTGCCAACGCTTCTGAGGTCATCAACTTCACACGTCTGTTGCTGAAACGAGGCTATTCAGATGCGGAAATCAAGAAAATATGGGGAATGAATTTCCGCCGTGTGATAGTAGAAGCCCAATCTGCTAATAAGAAACTATGGTAACATATAACATAGAGAATGTCCGTTTCCCGAATATCAAACGTCGGGAGACGACCGCCTGGATTCGTCGGGTAGCAGCCACCTATGGGAAGAAAGTGGGAGAGGTGGGCTACCTCTTCTGTGATGATGAGCATATCCTGGAGGTCAACAGGCAGTACCTGGGCCACGACTATTATACGGATATCATCACTTTCGACTATGACGAGGGTGATGTGCTCAATGGTGACCTCGTTATCTCACTGGATACTGTACGCTCCAATGCCGAGCTCTTTCATAAGGAGTATGATGAGGAATTGCATCGTGTCATCATTCATGGTATCCTTCACCTTTGTGGAATCAACGACAAGGGTCCTGGGGAGCGTGAAATGATGGAGGCAGCAGAGAACAAAGCTCTCGCTATGCGTTAGAAAGTGACTGGATATATTGCCAAAGCTGGCGATAGAACGGATGACGGGTCAAGGTGGCAACATCCCCGAGGATGATGACTTTCATGCGGGCTCTGGTAATGGCGACGTTCATACGACGAAGGTCACGCAAGAAACCTATCTGTCCGTCGTCATTCGAGCGTACCATGGAGAGGACGATGATATCTCGCTCTTGTCCTTGGAAACCGTCCACGGTATTGATACTGATCTGGCGACGGAAGGGCTTGAAGAACTCACGTTTCATCAACAACCGACGGAGGTATTGTACTTGGGCACGATAGGGTGAGATGATCCCCACATCGATACGCTCATCCAATAGGCGTTGTTTACTGATACGTTCGAAATACTGTTGGAGGGTATTGAGGGTTAGTTCTGCCTCGTCTTTGTTGATACGTCCGAACGACTCCCCGATGAAGGTTTCTTTGAATGATTTATCTGAGTACTCTGAGTTCTCCGAGTACTCCGAAGGACAAACCCATTCCATTGCCACATCGAGATCGAGGATGCCGCGATACTTTACATTCGGGGCACTCTCTACCTGTCCGTCATAGAAATAGTTCGAAGAGAAACGCATAATATCATCGTTCATACGATACTGCATCTTCAACAAGGTAACGACCTCTGGTTTCATCTCCACGATACGCTCCATGAGGGTCTTGCCGAGTCCTGCCTTCAGAGCAGCGATGCTCTTGACGGTGGGAGGCAACTGACAATGGTCACCTGCAAGGATGACACGACTGACACGGCGAATAGGAATCCAACAGGCAGCCTCTAAAGCCTGTGCTGCCTCGTCGATAAACAAGGTGCCGTATTTCTGTCCGTCCAACAGGCGGTTGGCGGCTCCTACCAAGGTACAGGCGATGACTCGTGCCTCTCCGAATAATTCGTTGTTGATGCGAATCTCCAGCTCTGTGGCTCTGCCTTTCAGACTCTCCAGTTTCTGATGGAATTTCTCATCCCCTCGTTTACGATGGGCACGCAGTTCCCGGATAGCCTTGCGGATCGCCCACAGATGGGGGTAGTCAGGATGCGCCTCGAAGCGTCGCTCATAGGTAAATGACAGCATCTTGTCGTTGACACGGGTAGGGTTGCCAATACGTAACACATTGATACCTCTGTCAACCAGTTTCTCAGAGATCCAGTCGACAGCCATATTACTCTGTGCACATACCAGCACCTGACTCTCACGCATCAGTGTCTCACGGATGGCTTCTACAAGGGTTGTCGTCTTACCAGTACCAGGAGGACCATGGACGATGGCGACATCCTTAGCCCTCAATACCATATTGACAGCATCTTCCTGTGTCTGGTTCAGATAAGGAAAATGCATGGGAGGAAAGACAAAAGTCTCTGCCTTCTGATGGGAGTAGAAGAGGTCACGTAGATAGCCCAGACGACCTTTTCCCTTGATGGCACGGTCGAGGGCTTCCATCATGAGTCGATAAGAAGTCTCGTCGAAGGAGAGCTGCACCCCTACGTTCTGCGTGTTCTGCAGAGTGACCAGGTATCCATTGTTGGGGATGATACACACCATACGGTCTCCATCCACATAGCTGACAGTAGCCGTAAAGGGGAGGTATTTGATCTTGTTTCCCTCGCAAGAGAAGAACATGACGGTCTTGCCGAACTCGAAAGTATGTTCTATCTCCTGATCGGAAGTGCGGATCACCTCAACGGCGAGTTGGTTCAACGAGTTATAATAACTCTTGTCGACCTTCAGGGGATACCATGCATCACCCCTTTTTACCTTCCGTTGCACACCCATCTCCTCGGTCTGCTTGCGGAAAGTCTCTTTCTCCGTCTGGTACTCCAATTGGAGCAGCAGGCGTTGTTGCTCTAATGCCTGTATCGGTGACCCCTGACTCATAACAGGCACAAAGGTAGTCGTTTCTCATGGGAGGAAGTAGTATATTAAGATTGTTTAACGAAAGATTATTCATTTGTAACTACTCATGCACTATAGGGTGCTGAGTAGTTACACTTGCATGCCATGGGGTTAAAAAATGTTATTGTCTGATGTCTGCATTGGTGTGCCATCCCCCATTATCTCATGATTCTTTTTTTGCCGTTCTGAATATAAATGCCCTTTGCCGGTTTGCTGACACGGTGACCTTGAAGGTCATAGAATGGGGAGTCATAAGCTGCATCGGTATTGCCGTTGACAGCATGTATTGCCGTACTGCCACCATTGAATGCGAAATGGAAGTCACGCTCCAGACTGATGCCGTCCTCTGCGGCTTTTACCTTGACGGTAAACAGGGTGCTGGCGGTGGCGGAGGGGGTGACTGTGAGCACGCCGTCTTTCTCATTGACAGCAACACCTGTCGGGGCACTGATGGTGTAGGTGGGATGGGTATAGCCTGCGAAATAGCTGGCAAGCGTAAGCGTCTCGGTATCGTCGATGCGGAAGTTGGGTACGGCAATCCAGTTGAGGTACTCCTCCAGGTCTGTATAATAGTCTCCGTCACGGTCTTCGTTGTTATTGGCTACGTCGGGACTGGTACCTGTCAGTGCCTCAAACCAGTTGGGAATACCGTCTTGGTCGGTATCCCACCCTGCCTCACGCTGTGTGGTGATGATACCCAGTTTCTCGAGGTCGAAGCCCTCACAGCCCTCGTCTTCCTCTGAGTCGATAAGTCCGGCTCTTCCTGAACGGCTTCCCTTCGTCGTGATGGTACCGGTCAGTGTCTCACGAACCATGCGCTGGTCATGCAGGTCGAAGAAGGGCTGGTTGCAGCCGACATCACTCAGCACATTCTTAAATGCGGCTTTTGCCGTCTCCATATTGCCCTCTGGGTTCATGAAACCGAAGGGTGTCGTGGGGAGTGGGTCCCAGTCTACCACCTGTCCTCCTGAGGTGCTGTATTTATAGGTGGTTCCTTTCTTGTCTTCCGTCAGACTGCCGTTGTTCTTCGCCTGCCGGAGGTTACCGTTGACATAGACGCTCTGTGTCCCGGAGCCCGTACCTTCTAATTGCAGGTTCATCAGGGTTGAGGTGCTGTTGGCACCCATCTTATAGTAGTTGTTACAGAAGTTCATCTCGTGAGTACCACCGTCTGTGGCTCGTCCTCCCCAGTTGTATACCACATTATTATAGATGTCATGATGTCCGTCATAGGCTCCTTTTCCGTCCAAGCCTCCAGAGATACTCCAGTTACGACCCTCACAATGTGCCAGCAGGTTATGATGGTAAGAGCCAGGCTGTCCGCCCATCTCACCACCACCGATGGTGGCAGCATAGCCATGTCGGTCACCTGCCCCGTAGTTGGGATGTCCTGCCTGGTTCAAAGCCTCGCTGATAAGGGTGTGCTGCAGGGTCAGTCCTTTGGCATTACGACTGCTGAACGCCTCGTCAATCGTCCATGATATGGAGCAGTGGTCCATGATGGCTTGGTCGTTGCCTGCCATACCCATACCGTCCAGTCCGCTGAGGGTGGTCTCTTCGTATTTGTCTCTGTCTGCCCCATAGGCGGCATCGATATCTGCCGACTCCTTGGGTATGACTTTCCCGCTGTTGAGCCGCTTGTGTCCCAAGCGCATCCTCATGAAACGGGTAATGCCGTCACTCTGCATGCCGAAAGGACAGGTGCGGAGCATGATACCGTTGCCGGGGGCGGTCTGACCGGCTATCGTCACATATTTGTCTGCACAGGTCAGCCGACTCTTCAGGGAGATGACTCCTGCCACGTCAAAGACGATGGTACGTGGACCGCTGACCTTCTTGATGCCATAACGGAAAGAGCCCTCTATGGGGTTGTCGTCGTCACCGTTGTCGTCGAGGGTGGTGACATGGTAGACACTGCCGCCACGTCCGCCGATGGCATAACGGCCGTAGCCCTCTGCACCGGGGAAGGCAAGGCGACGGGGCTGGAACTGGTATAGCTTTCCTTTATACACCTTGCCGTCGTTGTCTACCTCATCGACACGCCACCAGTAGTTCTTCAGGGGTGAGAAACCACTGGCTGTATATTGGCATTCGGTGCCTTCGTATTGGTAGGTGGTGGCTGTCTCCACCTCTTCCTTGTCAGTGCCGTAGATCAGCCGGTGTGTCTTGGCGATGTCTGCGGGCAGCCATGAGAAGGTGACACGTCCGTCATCAGCATCCACATGATAGTCCAGGTGGGCTGGGTAGGGGTCCATGACACCATAGGGGTTAACGTCAAATTCCAGTCCGTTGATCATGATACTGGTGCGGTCGTAACTCTCACCAGCCTTGGGGACAGCGGAATATTTGATGACGACGGGCTGTCCCTCGGTGACGTTAAACGCCACATACGAGGTGCCACACTCTGAGAATTTGGTCTTGCCGGAGCTGTGACTTCCCTTACCGCTCAGCACACCGTCAACACTTACCTCCACGTCGGGATGGCGTTGGTTGGCATCGGTGTCGTTATGGTAGGCAAGCAGGGAGTGCTGTCCTGCGGAAAGACCGGTAATCGTGAGGGTGATGGCTGTCTTTCCCTCTTTGATCCATACATAGTTGCCATCCTCCAGATGACAGGCAAAGACACCGTCGCCCAGTAATTTACTTTGTGTGATGAGATTCTTGTTCCAGTTGGATGCTAAGCCTGTGGCTCCCTCTGCGGCGGCGACAGTGATGGTGACACCGTTGTCCAGTGTCTTCTGCTCACTGGTGACACGACCGACAGCCCATGCGGTATATTCGGGGTCTGTGACTTCTGCCGATTGCCTTCCCGGGAAATCGAAATCAATACTCTGTGCCGTCATCGTGAGGGCACATCCAGTCAACATGATAGTGAGTAGTAGCTTTTTCATTTGCTTTAGTTTTAGTTTTCTGCTGCAAAGGTACGAAAAAGTTTATAGTTTATAGTTTAAAGTTTATAGTTTTTTGTATTTTTGCACAACAATGAAGTTACACCCGTTACATACTGACATTCAGAAACCGGAACGGTTTACCTATCCTTTCTGCTATGAGCCACATCCATTGTGCCAGTTGGCGGCAAAGGAGGTGCAGGCGTATATCGCCAGTCATGCGGAGATCAAGGAGGATGCGGATAACGGAAAGATGTTCGGGGTACTTGTAGTGGATACGTCAGAGGGGGTCTCCTTCCTTGCCGCCTATAGCGGATTGCTGGCAGGACGTAACGACTGGGACTATTTCGTGCCTCCTGTCTATGATGCCCAGCAGCCTGACGGTTATTTCAAGACCAGGGAGCGTGAGATCTCTCAAACATCAGCCATCAGCCATCAAACATCAAAACAGATGTCCCAAGACTTACAGTTGTGGCTGTTCCATCAATATCAGCTGCTGAATGCACGAGGAGAGACGAAAGATTTGGTGGATATCTGGCAAGACTATTACGACCGTCCTAAATTAAGGAAGAAATTCCCGCTGCCTCCAGGTGGCACAGGTGACTGTTGTGCCCCCAAACTTTTGCAGTATGCGTATCAGCAACACCTGAGGCCCGTCTGTATGGCAGAGTTCTGGTGGGGACAGTCTACCAAAGAGGAGTTGCGGCAGCATCTGAACTACTATCCTGCCTGTAGAGGGAAATGCAAGCCCATCCTCACGTGGATGTTACAAGGACTTGATGTAGATGTGAACCCAGAGACGCTGGGCTTTCCACATTTAGAAGTCAAGACAATCTATGAGGACGATGCCCTCTTGGTGGTAGACAAACCCTCAGGGATGCTGAGTATACCAGGAAGGGTAGAGGAGTATAGCGTGGAGACCATCATGCGACAGCGTTATCCGGATTCATACATCGCCCATCGGTTGGATATGTGGACGTCAGGGCTGCTCATCGTGGCGAAGTCGTTGGAGGTCTATCGCTCTTTACAGGAGCAGTTTGTGAAGCACCAGGTGAAGAAACGGTATATCGCTGTACTAGAGAATCTAGAGATACTAGACCGTCTAGATGTTCTAGAGAAGAAAGGCACCATCTCTCTTCCTCTCCGTCCAGACCCGATGAACCGTCCGCGCCAGATTGTGGACCATGAACATGGTAAGCGGGCAGTGACGGATTATGAGTTTCAAAACGAGAATATCGTTGCGCTCTATCCACAGACGGGGCGCACTCATCAACTGCGCATCCACTGCGCTCATCCTGAAGGACTCGGCAGACCTATCAAGGGCGATGAACTCTATGGCACGAAGGCTGATCGGTTGTATCTGCATGCCGAACAGATATGGTTCCGTCATCCTATCACTGGCGAGGACATGCACTTCATCTCACCCTCTCCCTTTCTTTAAACTTTACACTTTAAACTTTAAACTTTATAAAGTATGGTTAAGCACATTATTCTCTGGACATTGAATCCAGAACTCTCAGAAGAAGAGAAAAAAGCCGTTAAGGCAGGTATTAAAGCTGGTTTGGAAGGTCTGGTAGGCAAAGTACCAGGACTTTTGGATGTGAAGGTACATATCGACGGCCGCCTGGCTTCGTCGAATGCTGACGTCATGCTCGATAGTACGCTGGAGAGTGAAGAAGCCCTGAAAAGCTATGCCGTTCATCCTGAACATGTGGCAGTGGCTAATGGGAAGGTAAGACCTTACACCGTGCAACGTAGCTGCTTGGATTTTGAGATCTGAGACCAAAGACCCTCCTAACCTCCCCTTAGGGGAGGTACATTGATAGGGAATAAAAGAAGAAAGAGGATATGCAAAACATATCCTCTTTCTTTATTAAGTCTCCCCTGATGGGGAGGTTGGAGGGGTCTCGTTATTTCTTATTCAATGCGAGGTCGATAGCTACGGCGATAGCAACGGTAGCACCTACCATCGGGTTGTTACCAATACCGAGGAAGCCCATCATCTCTACGTGAGCAGGAACAGAAGAAGAACCTGCGAACTGAGCGTCAGAGTGCATACGGCCCATCGTGTCAGTCATACCATAAGAGGCAGGACCTGCAGCCATGTTATCTGGGTGCAGGGTACGACCCGTACCACCACCGGAAGCTACTGAGAAGTAAGGCTTGCCAGCGAGGGTGCGCTCCTTCTTATAGGTACCTGCAACGGGGTGCTGGAAACGGGTGGGGTTGGTAGAGTTACCCGTGATGGATACGTCTACGTTCTCTTTCCACAGGATAGCAACACCTTCACGGACATCGTCAGCACCATAGCACTTTACCTTCAGACGGCTGGGGTTGTTGCCATAAGGAACCTCCTTGACAACCTTCAGCTCAGAGGTGAAGTAGTCGAACTGAGTCTGTACGTATGTGAAACCGTTGATACGGCTGATAATCTGGGCAGCATCCTTTCCAAGACCGTTCAGGATGACGCGGAGAGGCTTCTGGCGAACCTTGTTAGCCATCTCGGCAATCTTGATAGCACCCTCAGCAGCAGCGAAAGACTCGTGACCTGCCAGGAAGGCGAAGCACTCTGTCTCCTCGCGGAGCAGACGGGCAGCGAGGTTACCGTGTCCGATACCTACCTTACGATCGTCAGCAACACTTCCAGGGATACAGAAGCTCTGCAGACCGATACCGATAGCCTCGGCAGCGTCAGCGGCATTCTTCACACCCTTCTTGATAGCGATAGCGGCACCACAAACGTATGCCCACTTAGCGTTCTCGAAACAGATACGCTGTGTCTCCTCACACATCAGATAGGGGTCAACACCTGCCTTGTCGCAGATCTCGTTAGCCTCTTCAATACTATTAATACCATTCTCTTTCAGAGCAGCAAGAACCTGATTGATACGGCGCTCTTGACTCTCAAACTGTACTTTTCTAATCATCGTCGTATCCTCCTTTATTCTTTACGTGGATCAATAGCCTTTACTGCACCCTGCTCCTCTGTCGTACGACCGTAAGAGCCGGTGAACTTCTTAATAGCCTCGTTGGCATCCATGCCGTTCTTGATGGCTTCCATCATCTTGCCGAGGTGTACATACTCGTAACCGCAAACCTCATTGTTGGCATCGAGGAATTGCTTGGTGATGTAACCCTCAGTGAGCTCCAGATAACGGGTACCCTTTGCCATCGTGCCATAGAGCGTACCAGTCTGTGAGCGAAGTCCCTTACCGAGATCCTCCAGACCAGCACCGATAGCCAGACCGCCCTCAGAGAAGGCACTCTGTGTACGTCCATAGACGATCTGCAGGAACAGCTCACGCATAGCGGTGTTGATAGCGTCACATACCAGGTCGGTATTCAGTGCCTCCAACAAGGTCTTGCCGGGCAGAATCTCACTTGCCATAGCGGCAGAGTGGGTCATACCAGTGCAACCGATGGTCTCCACCAGTGCCTCCTGGATGATACCGTCCTTCACGTTGAGGCTCAGCTTACAAGCACCCTGCTGAGGTGCACACCAGCCAATACCATGTGTGTAACCTGAGATGTCTTTAATCTCCTTTGCCTGAATCCATTTGCCCTCCTCAGGGATAGGAGCAGGTCCATGGTAAGCGCCTTTGCAGACACTACACATGTTTTTCACTTCCGTTGAATAAATCATTGTTATTTCTAATTAGAATTAAATAAATGTATCTATATTTTGCAAAATTACGCTGATAATTTCAACTATCCAAACCGAAAACCACCTATTTAAGAACAATTAACAGAGAAAAATACCTATTATTTGTGATGTTATCAGAATCTTCGTAACTTTGTCATGTGAAAATGTCAAAAGTAGATATGAATGATTTAGAGCACCGGGTAGCTCGTGCCGTAGAGAATTTCATGGCAGGGTACGGGTGTTGTCAGAGTGTGGTGGCTGCCTTTGCCGACCTGTACGGGTTGGATGAGGAGATGGCAAAACGGATCGCGGCTGGCTTCGGCGGTGGTGTCGGCAGGATGCGGATGATGTGTGGTGCCGTGTCGGGCATCGTGATCCTCGTCGGACTGGATTGTGGACAGACGGAGGGCAGTGACCGGGAGGGCAAGTCGGCATGCTATAAGGTCGTCCAGGAATTACTCGCTAAGTCCAAGGAGGCGAACGGCAGTCTGATCTGTGCGGAGATCCTGGGGCTGAAAGGGGTGGAGAAGGCGGTGTCGAGTTATGTGGCTTCTCCCCGTACCGCTGAATACTACAAGACACGTCCCTGTGCCGCCAAGGTGGAGAGTGCGGCACGTATTTTTGCCGACTATCTGAGGCAGAAATACCTCCCCTGACTTGATGTTTGTCAAGAAGATGGCAGATAGTGGGAAAAAAAGCATAAAATGTTTGCTGTGTTCGCACACAATCACTACCTTTGCACTGTCAAAAGACAAAAGGTTGTTTTTCAGGACACAAAGAGAGAGATTGTTTCAGGTATTAATTTAAAAAGGTTAGGATTATGATTATTTTGAATTATGTAGTACTTTCGCTCGCAAAGAAAACTATTTCAATGATCAAGAAATAAGCTGCGAGCTTTGATTTAGACAATTAGGAAATTTGAGAGAATAGACAAATCCCTGTGAGTCGGATGACCCGCAGGGATTTTTTAATTACTAATTCTTTTAGTCGCTTCGCTTTGTAAAAGCGTCTTACGACGATTACCTAATTACTAATTGTTTCCTGCATTCCTCCAGAATGCCGAGGAGCTCCTCCATTTTCTCCGCCCGTAGCATGGCGATACGCGTCTGTCGGAAGTCGGGAATACCCTTAAAGACAGGTGAGGCAGCCAGATGGCGGCGCGTATGTAAGATACCCCGATACATTCCCGAGTCTTTCGACTCGCCTACCCGTAGCCTTTCACCTATCCGCTCCACGTTGATACGCAGCTGCTCCTCCAACACGTCAATCTTCTCATCCAGTGTCAGCTCCTTCCGACTGAATATCCACGGACAGCCGAATGTCGCACGTCCGATCATCACCGCATCCACCCCATACGTGTCGAAGGCACGGTCAGCATCCTCCAGCGACTTGATATCCCCATTGCCGATGATGGGGATGTGGATGCGAGGGTTGCGTTTCACCTCCCCGATCAGTGTCCAGTCCGCATTCCCCGTGTACATCTGGGCACGAGTCCTGCCATGGATCGTCAGCGCCTGTATGCCACAGTCCTGCAACTGCTCCGCCAGGTCAGTGATGACCAACTGCTCCGCATTCCATCCCAGGCGCGTCTTCGCCGTCACAGGCAGTTTCACGGCATCCACCACCTTGCGTGTGATCTCCAGCATCTTCGGGATATTCTGCAGCATACCGGCACCGGCGCCCTTGCCAGCCACCTTCTTCACCGGGCATCCGAAATTCAGGTCGATGACATCAGGACCCGCCTGTTCCACGATCTTCGCAGCCTCCACCATCGCCTCCACGTCCCTGCCGTAGATCTGTATACCCACAGGACGCTCCTCGTCGGCGATCGTCAGTTTCTGGACGGTCGACTTCACATCCCGCACCAGTGCCTCCGCCGATACGAACTCCGTATAGACCATGGCAGCCCCGAACCGCTTGCATAACATGCGGAACCCGATATCCGTCACGTCCTCCATCGGTGCCAGGAACACCGGACGCTCCCCCAATTCTATATTTCCTATTTTCATACTTCTTACATCTTACATCATACATCATACATCAAATGATACGTTCCCCCCGCCATAGCCCTCACGATCCCCTTCATCTCCAACTGGAAGAGGACAGCCGTCAAGGTACCCACGGCGATATTCGTCTGCACACTGATGAAGTTCATTTGCAAGTCATTCGTCTTCCGCAGCACAGCCACCACCCGTTCCTCCTCCTCCGTGAGTTCCGGGAACAGTTCCCCCTCCGACATCTTACCTCTTCCATCATCCATCTCACATCTCACATTCCATCCCATCGCCTCCACGAAGTCCTTTGCCGACGTGATGAGAGCCGCCGTGTTATTCCGGATCATACGGTTACACCCCTCCGAGAACGGCATCCCCACCGCCCCGGGGAAGGCAAACACGTCACGTCCGTACTCCTGGGCGATACGACAGGTGATCAGCCCACCCCCCTTATAAGCACTCTCTATGAGGATGGTGGCATCCGACATCCCTGCCACGATACGGTTCCGTTGTCGGAAGTTGTTAGGCAGTGCCTGTGTCCCGCTCATATACTCCGTCAGCAGTCCCCCATGCCGTACCATCTCCGCCGCAGTGTCCCTATGGTGATGCGGATAGATCTGGTCCAGTCCGTGGGCAAGCACCCCTACCGTCTCATAGCCGTTCTCCAGTGCCTGCCGGTGCGCATGGATATCCACACCATAGGCAAGACCGCTGACAATCAGCACGTCAGGACACAGCTGTCGCAGGTCACCGACGAAGCGGCGTATCAAGTCCTGACCGTACGACGTACACTGTCGCGTCCCCACGATATTGATGACCCGTTGCCGGTTCAGATCCGTCGTCCCCTTATAATATAATATAATAGGTGCGTCAGGACACTCCCTCAGCCGGGCAGGGTAGTCCCCGTCATTCATCGTCAGCACCCGTATGCCGTTCCTCTCGACGAAAGTCCGCTCCGCCTCCGCCCTTTGCAGCGCCTCGTCCCAGGGGGACCGCTGCCTCGTCTGTTCATAGACAGCCTTACCGCCCCCCATTTCCCGGTACATCTGCACCGCCGCCGGCAGGCTCACCCCCGCCAGCCGTGACAGCGCCATCGAGTAGAGAATCTCCTCGTTGTCAGTTATCTGCATCTGATATTCCTGAATTTCCAGCTACTTGAAGGTTCCACGAGTTCAAACTCCTCAGCAGTGACGGGCAGAGCTGGGAAAATCAGGGCGAAGCGCAGTTTCTGGTACGGCCATGGTATCTCCGTCACCACCGGAGCCACCGATACATTCTCCACCCCGCGCAGGCGCAGTTTGTCGCTGCCCTTGCTTCTGATGTAGGTGTCCGACTTGATATAGAGCTGGTCGTTAGGCATATCCGCCTCACATTCCATTTCAATACGTGTCTCCGTGTCCGAGCAGCTCACGCGTACGATCCTCGTTTGAGTATTATCCTTCTTACCCTTGCTGATAGGGTTCTGCAAGGAGAAGCGATAGCGAGAGTAGTCAGGAAGAATCGTCGACTTGTTGTTGAGCACGCTGGGCCCCTCCTCCGTACGTCCAGCCTTCTCATAGAGACTATTGATTTTCAGCGTGAGGCTCTTCTGGTCCGTATAGCCGTAGTCACAGTTCAGTTTGGCAGCCTCCTCGAACTTGTCGAGCGCGTCCGCCCATTTCTCCTCCGCCTCCAGTTTCTTGGCATCATCATAAGCACTTGCGAAGGTAGGCTGATACTGAGCCTTCTCCCGTTCAAAGATCTCCATCGCCTTCTTACGCTCCGACGAGGCGATAATAGAGCCCAAGATACCAATACCGCCGCTAACGGCTTGAGTCGTGTTCCAGTTCGTCCACTGTGCGTTCGTTTGCATGGCAATTCCCGCCATGAGAATCATCATTAAGATTTTCTTCATCATGATAGTTATTAAAATTGTTATGTTATTATAGATTACTCTAACCTTTAACCCTTAACCCTTAACCATTAACCATTAATGTACGGTTCAAACGCCCTGTTATAGTCCTCGCTCTCCCCCAGTCGTCCGTTGATCAGACAGACCAGCATGATTTTCCCTTTGAAGCATATCGCCTCATCCGAGGCACGGTAGATATCCTGGTGGAAGATATACTTAAACCCATCCTTCTCCAGCCACAGACGAGAGATAAACTCATCGTCACAGCGAAGCGGAGCCTTATATTGCAGTTCCATGCGAGCCACGACGGCATCCACCCCTTTCTCATGCATCTCAGCGAAGCTCAGTCCGCAATGTTTGAGGAACAAGTGTCTGGTATGTTCCGTATAATGCAGGTAATTCGCGTTATTCACTATCCCCTCGATGTCGCACTCATAGTCGCGCACCTCCATCCTCGCTTCAAAAATGTATTTGCTCATAATGTATAATGTATTTATTTCTTTGTTTTTTTGAGATATTCATATCCGATGCGACAACGCAGGCACTCCTTTTTGTCGCAGTATTCTTTTTTTAGTTGTATAAGAGCCTGTGAATCACCAGCATTCTTTACAGTTAGCCCACATTCTTTCCAAAGTCGGATAATGTAATTGTTTTCAGCCTTAAGTTTTTCTAGAAAATCAAAAGCACGGTTGCATAGGGCTTCTTTGGCAGAATGTCGTCCATATGCAAAGAGCATAGGGATACAGGTGTTGATCATCAACAAATTCATAGAGAATGGTGACAAATTCTTTTCGTTGAGGTCACTGATTGACCCAAATGTATAGTGGGTCTCCCAATATGGTGTCACTTTTGTACTCAATAGGCTTTGCAAAGAAAATAAATCCTTGCATTCTACGAGTTGCGACAGCCCCGTTTTACGCTCATAATAAAGGTTGGCGAGTTGTGACAATCGGATATGTGGGAAATTTTGGGGACGTAGTCGTAGAAATTTCCATCGTTTATAATCCATAGGACACAATGAGAATTTGTGGGCAAGATAAAGATATTCATTGCGCAGTTTTGCATAATATCCTTCGTTCAAAGCTTCTTGCTGATAACGCTCGGGAATCGCATTGATATCCAACAACCCAGCCTGACCCATGAAGACAGCTTCTATTTGGAACAGTTTATCCCGATGGTGTGCAATAGCGGAGAAGGGGATGTGAGTTGCCCATTCCTCAAAAGTGTCACCGTTAATGCCAAAACCATAATTACGGGCAAGAGTTAAGAAATAGGCATTTTCCCACGAGCCATTCATCCGTTTGACACGTCGTATGATTGCTTCTGTTTTCTGTTCCAACCGTTCTGTTTGCAGTGCCGCCATCCATGCGTGGATGTTTAATGTTGTCAAGTCAGGGATAATCTGGTAACAAGGTGGATATTGGTCAGTACGTAGCAGTTCTTCGTAATTCTCCCTGATAGTAGAAGGCACTTCTAATACCATCTGCGGGATATATTGCCCTGCGGTGTTCATCACTTCTACATCAGGTTTTCCAGTTACATGCAGCACAACATTGTCATATGCTTGATCCTTGTCATGACCATGCAAAAACCAGTCGCTTGATTTGTCGTGAATCTCCACATTACCTACCCAGAGAGTCTGGCTAATTTTCACTTTAGCATTGAAGAAATCAGGACCACTGTTGTGGTTGTGTAGTCCTGGGTCAATTACTTCGACAGGTTTGCCGTCCGTTGTTTTAAGTTCGACTAATGGAAACAATTTATGTTTCCATACGTAATGTAATAGTTGTTCCATACCTATTTATATTTCATTTCCTGTATAGAGTTGATAATATTTTCCCTTTTGTTGTAGGAGTTGCTCGTGGGTGCCTTGCTCGATGATGCGCCCGTGGTCGAGGACGATGATCTGGTCGGCATTACGGACGGTGGAGAGGCGGTGGGCGATGACAAAGGTGGTGCGCCCCTGCATGATGGTGTCCATGCCTCGTTGTACCACCTGCTCGGTACGGGTGTCGATACTGGAGGTTGCCTCGTCGAGAATGAGGACGGGGGGATTGGCTACGGCAGCACGGGTGATGGCAAGGAGCTGGCGCTCTCCTTGGCTGAGGTTGCCTCCGTCGCCGCTGAGGGGTGTGTGATAGCCGTTGGGGAGTCGGCGGATGAAGTCGTCGGCACCGACCATCTGGGCTGCCTTGACACATTCCTCATCGGTGGCATCGAGCTTGCCGTAACGGATATTGTCGAGGACGGTGCCTGTGAAGAGGTGGGTCTCCTGGAGGACGATGCTCATGCCCTTGCGCAGTGACTCCTTACGGATATCGGTGATGGGGATGCCGTCATAGAGGATATGACCGCCTTGTATCTCGTAGAAACGGTTGATGAGGTTGATGATGGTGGTCTTACCGGCTCCTGTGCCTCCCACGAAGGCGATCTTCTGTCCGGGGTTGGTGTTGATGTCGATATCGAAGAGTACTTGTTTCTCGGGGATATAACTGAAGTCCACGTCTTTGAAGTCTACATCGCCCTGGGGGGCTGTCAGGTCAACGGTACCGTTATCTATCTCGGGTTCGGCATCGCCTAAGGCAAAGACGCGCTCTGCTCCTACGGAGGCGTTGAGTACGCTGTTGATCTGCTGGCTGACTTGTGAGATGGGACGGGTGAAGTTCTTGTTGAGTTGGAGGAAAGCGACGACCGTGCCGAGGGAGATGTATGATGTGAGATGTATGATGTGAGATGTATGATGTGAGAGTTGAGGGGTGTGGAGGGCGAGGAGGGCTCCGACGACGGCGAGGAGGACGAAGCCGAAGTTGCTGATGCCGCCATTGACGGGCATGACGATATTCGCGATGCGGTTGGCGTGGCAGGCGGAGGAGCGTAGCTGTTCGTTGATGGCTTCGAAGTCACGGATGGCTTGCTCCTCATGACAGAAGATCTTCACGACTTTCTGTCCTGTCATCATCTCCTCGATGAAGCCGTTGACATGGGCGAGGCGTTGTTGCTGGGTGCGGAAGAATGTACGGGAGCGCTTGCCAAGCTGGGAGGTGGCGACCATCATCACTACCGCCATCAGGATGCTCACCAGTGTCAGGGGGATGCTCATGACGACCATGGAGGTGAAGGTGGCGACGATGGTGATGAGGGAAGAGAAGACCTGTGCCATCGCCGTGGATATCATCTGTCGCAGGGAGTCGACATCATTGGTATAGACGGACATGATGTCTCCATGGGAACGCTGGTCGAAATAGCTGACGGGCAGTCGCTGCATCTTCTCGAAGATGATCTTACGGAGGCGGAGCATCGTGCCCTGGCTCACATGAATCATCAGACGGTTATAGGCATAGGAGCAGACGGTACCGAAGAACAGGATGAGTCCTAACATAAACAGGGTCTGTGCCAGCGAGGCATATTCGGGGTTAGCCACCTGTGTCAACGGTACGATATAGTCGTCGATGAGTGTCTTGGTAAACAGGGAGGAGACGAGGGATGTCAGGGAGGAGACGAACACACATGCCAAGACCAGGACTACAGACCATTTATAGTGTCTGAAGACGAAGGAGAACATACGCAACAGCACGTCACGCTTCACCTCTCCCTTAGGCATCGAAATCGCCGATGTTCTCTGTCTGAATTGCATTGATTTCTTGATATAACGTATTCGTCTTTAACAGGTTGTCATGGGTATCGAAGCCCGTCACGACACCATTATCCAGGACAAGGATGCGGTCACAGTCTCTCACGCTGAGGATGCGCTGGGCGATGATGATCTTCGTCATCTCAGGCAGTTGGTGGTGGATCGCCTCCCGTATCTTCGCATCTGTCGCCGTGTCGCAGGCAGAGGTGGAGTCGTCGAGCACCAGTATCTTCGGGTGTTTCAACAGGGCACGGGCAATGCAGAGACGTTGCTTCTGTCCGCCACTGACATTCGTGCCGCCTTGTTCTATCCGGGTATTATAACCTTCAGGCATCTGACTGACAAACTCGTCAGCCTGTGCCATCTGACAAGCATAGCGACACTCCTCCAAGGTGGCATCAGGGTTACCCCAACGCAGGTTGTCAAGGACGGTACCGCTGAACAGGATATTTTGTTGTAACACCACCGATACGGCATGACGCAAGGCAGTGAGGTCGTAGTCTTTCACGTTATGTCCTCCCACGCAGACCTCTCCCTCCCTGGGGTCGTAGAGGCGGTTGATGAGGTTGACGAGGGTTGACTTACCGGAACCTGTTCCGCCAATCACACCGATGGTCTCGCCGCTCTTGACGCTGAAGGTGATGTTATAGAGGGCGCTGCGCTTGTGTGGGAGTAAGGGAGAGACCTTTGACCTTTGGCCTTCGTCCTTTGACTGATAATCGAACCTCACCCCACGGAACTCGATGCTGCCGTCTGGTACCGTCGTGATACCGTTGGCGGGGTTGACGATGTCAGGCTCTTCCTCGATGATCTCCGCTACCCGCTTGGCAGAGGCGGCACTCTGGGTGAGCATCACAAAGACCATGGAGAGCATCATCAGCGACATCAGGATAGACATGACATAGGTGAACAGGGATGTCAGCTCTCCCGTCGTCAGCGTTCCCTCCACGATATAATGCGCTCCCATCCATGAGAGGGCGATGATACAACCATATACCACCATGTTCATGATGGGGTGGTTCCATGCCATCAGACTCTCTGCCTTCACATAGAGCTTATAGAGATTCTCGGCAGCCTTGGCAAATTTCGCATTCTCATAGTCTTCACGGACAAAAGCCTTCACCAGTCGGATGCCCGTGATATTCTCCTGTACGCTCTGGTTCAGGTCGTCGTATTTCACGAACACCTGTTGGAATAGTCTTGACACACGTGATATAATATGGTATAAAGAGAAACTCAGGATCACCAATGCTATCAGGAAGATGAGCGACAGACGGGCGTCGATGACAAGACACATCAGGATAGACAACAATAGCTTAAAGGGAGCGCGCACGCTGATACCCATGATCTGTTGGAAGGCACTCTGCAAGGCGTTCACATCCGTCGTCATACGGGTGACGAGACCCGAGGTGGCGTATTTGTCGATATCCGAGAACGCCATACGCTGGATATTCCGATACATCGCAGATCGCAGATTAGCGGCAAAGCCTGTGGCGGCGTAGGCAGAACAACGCCCCCCGAGGATACCGAAGACAAGGCTCAACAGTGCCATACCCATCATGACAGCACCATAGAAATAGACACTCTCCATATCTCCTGCATTGATACCCTTGTCGATGAGCGAGGCAGTGACATAAGGTATCAGCACGTCCATCAATACCTCCAAAGCCGTGAAGGCTGGGGTGAGTAGTGATGCTGTACGGTATTGCCGAATTTGTTGATAGAGAGTCTTAATCACTTCCTTTTAGGTTATGGATGGCAAAGTTACGAAAAAACGAGAGAAATGCCAAAAGAAATTATTCTTTTTTTACAGATATTCCATCAGCACATCCCAGACGGCGATGATGTGGCAGAGGCTGCCGGCAAGGACAAAGAAATGGAAGACGGAGTGCATGTAACGCTTCCGGTGGAGGGTATAGAAGGCGGCACCGGTGATATAGGCGACACCCTCGGCGATGAGCCATATCACGGCGGCAGTGGAGACCGTGTTGAGGAGCGGTTTGAAGGCGACGAGGATGCTCAGTCCCATGCCGATGAAACAGAACGTCTCGATGTTAGAGTGCTCCTTGAGTTTGACGAAGCTGATGATGGTGCCGGCAAGGGCACAGGTCCATACGAAGATGAAAAGGCTCCATCCCCAGTTGATGGTTAGTTGAGAGTTGACAACTGACAGTTGACAGTTTTGTTGGAGCAGGGCGATCAGCGTCAGGGGAGAGTAGGAGCCTGCGATATGCCAGTAGATAGCGGCATGATCCCATTTACGCAACCGCTCCTTCCATTTCGAGCGTCGGGGCAGGGTGTGGTAGATGGTTGACGCCGCATAGGAGCCTAACATCCCGAAGAGGTAGAGACAGACACCCAGGCGCGCCCAGGGGTTGTCGCCCTTGAACGCCATGACGAGGAATATGATGCCGAAGGTGACCCCCATGAGGATGCCGCCAGCATGGCTCCATGCGTTCCATAGTTCTTCCTTATGTGTGTATCTGATTGCCATGGGCTGCGAAATTACGAAAAAATTACGAAAAAAACCGCAAAGTTGACTATTTTTATGATTGGGAGAATTAAAAAACCTAAAATATGGGGTTTTTTACTTTCTTCTTTGTATCTTTGCAGCAATTAGTAGCTAAACAATACTTATTAATAACATTGAACAACATGAAGAATGTACCTGAAATGAAGGTTGGAATTGTCGCCGTCAGCCGCGACTGTTTCCCCGAGTCACTGGCAGTAAACCGCCGCAAGGCATTGGTAGCCAAGTATGTAGAGAAATTCGGCGCTGCCGATATCTATGAGTGTCCTATTACTATCGTAGAGAGTGAGATTCACGCACAGCAAGCACTGGCAGACGTACAGAAAGCTGGATGTAACGCATTGTGTGTCTTCCTGGGCAACTTCGGTCCAGAGATCTCCGAGACCATGATTGCCGACTGGTTCCAGGGTCCTACGATGTTCTGCGCTGCCGCTGAGGAGACACAGAACGACCTGATTGACGGACGTGGTGACGCCTACTGCGGTATGCTGAATGCCAGCCAGGCGCTGTCCCTCCGCAAGACCCGCGCCTATATCCCCGAGGAGCCTGTAGGCGACGCAGGAGCATGTGCAGAGATGATCCATGAGTTTATTCCTATCGCCCGCGCCATCGTCGGTCTGCAGAACCTGAAGATCATCAGCTTCGGTCCTCGTCCTAACAACTTCCTGGCTTGTAACGCTCCTATCCGTGCCCTCTATGATCTCGACGTGGAGATCGAGGAGAACTCAGAGCTCGACTTGCTGGAGGCTTTCCAGAAGCATGCCGGCGACCCACGCATCGACGATGTCGTGAAGGATATGGCTGCAGAGCTGGGTACTGGTAACAAGATTCCCCAGGTACTTCCTAAACTCGCACAATACGAGCTGACACTGACAGACTGGATCGAGGCTCATAAGGGCTCTCGTAAGTATGTGGCTATGGCGAACAAGTGCTGGCCTGCTTTCCAGACCATGTTCGGTTTCGTTCCCTGCTATGTCAACAGCCGTCTGACAGGTCGTGGCATCCCCGTAGCTTGTGAGGTGGATATCTATGGTGCCCTCTCCGAGTTCATCGGAACCTGCATCACACAGGATGCTGTTACCCTGCTTGACATCAATAACTCCGTACCTAAGGATATGTACGAGGAGAGCATCAAGGGTAAGAAATTCGAGTGCGACAGCTACACAGACAAGGAGATCTTCATGGGCTTCCACTGTGGTAACACAGCATCCTCTAAGGTCTGCAACTGTCAGATGTGCTTCCAGCGCATCATGGCACGTGCCCTGCCTGTAGAGGTGACCAACGGTACGCTGGAGGGTGACCTGAAGCCAGGAAAGGCAACCGTCTATCGTCTGCAGTCAACAGCTGACACGAAGTTGCGCGCTTACATCGCCCAGGGCGAGATCCTGCCAGTAGCCACACGCTCATTCGGTAGTATCGGTACCTTTGGTATCAAGAATATGAGCCGCTTCTACCGTCACGTGCTCATCGAGAAGCACTACCCACACCACGCTGCCGTCATGTTCGAGCATGCTGGTAAGTATCTGTGGGAGGTTCTCAAGTACATGGGTATCCCCGTTGAGGAGATTGACTACAACTTCCCGAAGGGTGACTATTATCCCACAGAGAATCCTTTTGCATAAACGAAGGATCAACATAGTGACTCAGGGCTTCCCTGAGTCACTTTTTTATCGATGACGTATGATGAACGACGCCACCCGGCAGTTTATCCATGACCACCGTCTGGAGGATGTCCGACAACTCGCCCTCAAGGGAAAGGGGGCGGCAGAGGTTGACATGCCCTTTGCCCTGCGTCAGATAGCAGGGTGGCAGACAGCCAGGACGAAATTGCCGTCATGGGCTGCCGTCGATGGTATCATCTATCCTCCGCATCTGAACATGGAGCAATGCTCTGGTGAGACGACGGCGAGATATAAGGCAAGCCTTGTCTCCCGAGATTTCGAAATTTCGAAATCTCCTCAGGTCTTTCTCGACCTCACAGGCGGCTTTGGTGTTGACTTCTCCTTGATGTCACGTCCCTGTTCCCAACGGATCTATGTCGAGCGCGACCCAGTGCTTTGTGAGATTGCCCGGCACAACTTCCAGATGCTGGGACTGGAGGCGGAGGTGGTGTGCGATGATGCTGCGTCCTATCTCACGACGATGTCCCATGCCGATGTGGTATTCCTCGATCCGGCACGCAGAGACGAGCATGGGGGGCGTACTTATGATATCAAAGACTGCACTCCCAATGTCATTGAACTGCTGCCCCTTCTGAAAGAGAAGGCAGGCACCATCATCCTGAAACTATCGCCTATGCTCGACTGGCATAAGGCGGTGGAGGACCTCGGAGGAGTGTCAGAGGTCCATATCGTCAGTGTTGACAACGAGTGTAAAGAGCTCCTGCTGGTCGTATCCTCAGTCCCGCCCCTTGAGGGAGAGGAGAGTATGGCAGTTCATTGTGTCAATCTTCAGACCAAGGAAAAGGATCAGTATTTCAGTTTCTCCTATGGCAGAGCCTGCCCCCCTCCCTCAAAGGTAGAGGTTACGGATGGAACTTCTTTCCTCTTCGAGCCCAATGCCAGTATCATGAAGGCAGGATGTTTCCAAGTCCTTGCCCATCAGTATGAGGTGCAGCAGGCAGCCGACCATTCCCATCTCTTCCTCTCCGACCATGATGTCAGTGATTTCCCAGGCAGGAGGTTCCGTGTGGAGGTGATGACGACGATGAACAAGCAGGAGTTGAGGAAAACCCTGACAGGTATCGAGAGGGCGAATATCGCCGTACGTAACTTCCCCATGACGGCAGAGACGCTGCGTAAGAAACTGAAACTCAAGGACGGTGGAGACATGTTCATTTTCGGAACAACCCTGTCGGATGCCACCCATCTGTTGTTTATTTGCCGTAAAATAGGTTAAATCTTTGCGTATTTCTCTGTTTTTTCGTATCTTTGCCAAAAGAAATTCTGGCGACTCTCATAATTAGGATATACCATGTCTACAGTAGAAATCAGGAAAGTCACTGACAGGAAAAGTCTGGAAGCCTTTATCCAGTTTCACTACGACCTCTACCGCAATAACCCTTACGATGCCCCCAATCTCCATAGTGACGAGGTGCATACGCTGAGTAAGGACAAGAATGCTGCCTTTGAGTTTTGTGAGGCAGAATATTTCCTTGCCTATCGGGACGGTAAGGTAGCAGGACGTATTGCCGGCATCATCAACCATCGTGCCAATGAGCGGTGGGACCGTAAGAGCGTGCGTTTCGGATGGCTTGATTTCATTGACGACATGGAGGTGTCAAGCGCCTTGTTCGATGCCGTATCAGCATGGGGTAGGGAAAAAGGCATGACAGAGATGGTGGGTCCCCTGGGTTTCACGGATATGGACCCAGAGGGAATGCTCATCGAGGGCTTCGACCAGTTAGGTACGATGTCGACCATTTATAACTACGATTACTACCCCCGCCACATGGAGCAGTTGGGCGGTTGGGAGAAAGACAATGACTATGTGGAGTATAAGCTCATCGTGCCCAAGGGTGACATGCCCGAGAAATACAAGAAGATCTCGGAGATGGTGATGAAGCGTTATAACCTGCATCCCGTACACCCTAAGCGCAGCCAGATCTTCGGCAAGGAACAGATCGGTCGTAAGGTGCTGGAGGTTGTCAATAAGTCATATCAGGACATCTATGGCTTCTCGCAGATGACGGAGGCTCAGATTGACGAATATCTGAAGATGTACTTCCCCCTGCTCGATATGGACATGCTCTGTCTGATAGAAGACTGGAACACCCCTGACCACGATATCATCGGGGTGGGTGTCAGTATCACCAATATGACCCGCGCCTTGCAAAAATGCAAGAACGGACGACTGTTGCCCTTCGGTTGGTGGCACTGTCTGAGAGCCTTGAAATTCCACAAGGCAGAATGTCTGGACCTGTTGCTGATCGGTTTCCTGCCAGAATACCAGAAGAAAGGAGCCAATGCCCTGTTGTTCTACGACCTCATCCCCCATTATCAGAAACACGGTTTCAAGTGGGGAGAGACCAATGTGGAGATGGAGACCAACGAGAAGGTGCAGTCGCAGTGGCAGTATCTGGAGCATGAGTTACACAAGCGCAGGAGGTGCTATAAGAAGAAACTATGAAAGAAGAAATAACCAATAACCAACCCCAAACCCCTAATACCCCGGAATATGATGAGGGGAATATCCAGACCCTGACAGGTCTGCAGCATATCCGCCTCCGTCCTGGTATGTATATCGGACGCTTAGGTGACGGATCCTCCCCGGAGGATGGCATCTATGTGTTGTTGAAGGAAGTCTTCGACAACTCCATCGACGAGTTTAAGATGAAGGCTGGTGAGCGCATCGAGGTCAATGTGGAGGATAACCTCCGTATCTCCGTCCGAGACTATGGACGTGGTATCCCACAAGGCAAGCTCATCGAGTCGGTGAGTATCCTCAACACCAGTGGCAAGTTCGACTCCAAGGCATTCAAGAAGTCTATCGGACTGAACGGCGTGGGTGTGAAGGCAGTTAACGCGCTGAGCAGTCGTTTCGAGGTACACAGCTATCGTGACGGCAAGGTGCGCAAGGCGGTTTTCGAGTGTGGTGAGCTTATCAGTGACGTGACGGAACCTTCTCAGGATGAGAACGGCACCTATATCTATTTCGAGCCGGACAACACGAAGTTCGTCAACTACCAGTTCCATGACGAGATCGTAGAGAACATGCTCCGCAACTATACTTACCTGAATATCGGACTGACCATCATGTATAATGGTCGGCGCATCCTCTCACGTCATGGCTTGGAGGACTTGTTGAAGGACCGTATGACGAATGACGCCCTCTATCCTATCATCCACCTGCAGGGCGAGGACATCGAGATCGCCTTCACCCACGCCAATCAGTATGGTGAGGAGTATTATTCTTTCGTCAACGGACAGCATACCACACAAGGTGGAACACATCAGAGTGCTTTCAAGGAACATATCGCACGAACCATCAAGGAGTATTTCAACAAGTATGAGTATGGTGATATCCGTACGGGAATCGTGGCAGCTATCTCCATCAATGTGGAGGAGCCTATCTTCGAGAGTCAGACGAAGATCAAGCTGGGTTCTACCACGATGTCACCAGATGGTGTGAGTATCAATAAGTATGTTGGTGACTTCATCAAACAGGAGGTTGACAACTACCTGCATATCCATCAAGATGTGGTGGAGGTGCTGGAACAGAAAATCAAGGAGACAGAGCGGGAGCGTAAGGCAATGGCTGGTGTGACGAAGCTGGCTCGTGACCGTGCCAAGAAGGCAAACCTGCACAATCGTAAATTACGCGACTGCCGTATCCATTTCAGTGATGTCAAGAACGACCGTAAAGAGGAGTCATGTATATTCATCACGGAGGGTGACTCGGCAAGTGGAAGTATCACCAAGAGTCGTGATGTGAACACACAGGCGGTATTCTCTTTGCGAGGAAAACCCCTGAACTCTTTCGGACTCACCAAGAAGGTGGTCTATGAGAACGAGGAGTTTAACTTGCTACAGGCAGCATTGGATATCGAGGAAGGTCTTGACACTCTAAGATATAACAAGGTGATCGTGGCAACAGATGCCGATGTCGACGGCATGCATATCCGTCTGTTGATCATCACGTTCTTCCTGCAGTTCTTCCCGGAACTGATCAAGAAGGGACATGTCTATGTGCTTCAGACCCCTTTGTTCCGAGTCCGTAACCGTCGTACAAAGATCCGAAATAAGGAGATGCGTGAGGATGGCAAGAAGGGTGATTTCGTGACCCGTTACTGTTATAGTGATGAAGAGCGTATAAAGGCGATACAGGAGTTAGGTCCTGACCCGGAGATCACCCGCTTTAAAGGTCTTGGTGAGATCAGCCCGGAGGAGTTCGCAGGTTTTATAGGTCCTGACATCCGTTTGGAGCAAGTCACCCTCCATAAGAATGACCAAGTGCAGAAACTCTTGGAGTATTATATGGGAAAGAACACGATGGAGCGTCAGAACTTCATCATTGACAACCTCGTCATTGAGGAAGACCGTCCTGAGGAGGAAGAATATGATTAAGAAGCACATCCTGTTTGCGGCGATGTTGTCGTTGCATACCCTGGCAGCCTCTGCCCAGTTCCGTATCAACATGGGAGAGGACAGTCCGATGCGTAAGCTGCAGATTGCCGAGATGGCGATCTCTAACCTCTATGTGGACAGTGTCGATGAGCAGAAACTGGTGGAGGATGGTATTCGTGGAATGATTGAGAAGCTCGATCCTCACAGCAGTTATATGACGGCAAAGGAGGTGAAGGCTGCTAATGAGCCGTTGCAAGGTAATTTCGAGGGTATCGGGGTGCAGTTTAATATGGTGGAGGATACCTTATTGGTCGTCCAGCCCGTTGTTGGTGGTCCTTCCGAGAAAAAAGGAATCCTAGCCGGTGACCGTATCGTCTATGTGAATGACACTACGATAGCGGGGGTCTCCATGCCCAAAGAGGAGATTATGCGACGGTTACGAGGTCCGAAGGGAACAAAAGTCCGTCTGGGTATTGTCCGCAGGGGTATTGCTGACACTCTGAGTTTTGTCATCACCCGTGACAAGATACCTGTGAAGTCAATAGATGCCACCTATATGATTCGTCCGGGTATCGGTTATATCCGTATCGGTAACTTTGGTGCCCAGACACATGAGGAGTTCTGTCAGAGTCTGATGAAGCTGACAGGAGAAGGGATGCAGTCGCTGATTCTCGACTTGCAGGAGAACGGAGGCGGTTATCTCCAGTCTGCCGTGGCTATTGCCAATGAGTTCTTGGGAAATAATGACTTGATAGTCTATACCCAAGGACGTCGTGCCCCTCGTAATGAGTATCGCTCACATGGTGGTGGACTCTTTGAGAAAGGAAAAGTCGTCGTGTTGATAGACAGCTATTCCGCATCAGCGGCAGAGATCGTGACAGGTGCCATACAAGACCATGACCGTGGTATGGTAGTGGGGCGTCGTTCCTTTGGTAAGGGACTGGTACAACGTCCTATCGACTTGCCTGATGGTTCTATGATTCGTTTGACCATCGCTCATTACTATACACCTTCTGGTCGTTGCATCCAGAAACCGTATGTGAAGGGTAAGGCAGAAGACTATGCGATGGATGTGATGAACCGTCTGAAGAGTGGGGAGCTGATGCATGCTGACAGTATTCATTTCGCAGACTCACTGAAATATTATACGTTGAAAGAAAATCGCGTTGTCTATGGCGGCGGTGGTATCATGCCTGATTATTATGTGCCGTTAGACACCATGAAATATACCCGTTTCCATCGTGAGCTGTCGGCGCGTTCTTATATCATCAATGCCAGTCTGCGTTATGTGGACCAGCATCGCAAACAGTTACAGAAGAAATATCCTACTTTTGACCAGTTTAGAAAAGAGTTTGAGATACCACAGTCAGTGACGGACGGTATTGTCGCCGAGGCTGAGAAACAGAAGATCAAACCTAAGGATGAAGAAGAACTGCAGAAGACAATACCTTACCTGCGCTTGCAACTTAAAGCCTTGGTGGCACGTGACCTCTGGGAGACCAGTCAGTACTTCGCCATTATGAATGAGGCGAACGATATTGTTTGTTGCGCTTTGGAATTAATGAATCCATAATACCTTATTATATTTATGAAGAATGTTCTGCTAACTTTATTATTGTCTGTCGTGATGTTTACCGCCAAGGCGCAGCAGACAAGTCAGAAACTTTGGTATGACCGACCAGCCTCCCATTGGCTGGAGGCATTACCCATCGGCAACTCACATCTGGGAGCGATGGTGTATGGAGAGACTGACGGTGAGACGATACAACTGAACGAAGAAACTTTCTGGAGCGGGTCTCCTCATCATAACAATAGTCTTGAGGCAAAGGCTCATCTGCAAGAGGTGCGTGACTCTATCTTTGCAGGCAAGGAGGAGGCGGCACATGCCATCCTTGACAAATTCTTCTTCAAAGGTCCTCATGGTATGCGCTTCCTGCCTTTGGGTAATTTAAAGTTGTTTGGAGGTATCGATTTTGAGCATGCTTCCAGCTTCCGTCGAGAGTTGGATCTGGAGACTGCCGTCTGTACGACAATCTACAAAAATAAGCTGAATGGTGTCACTTATACCCGTGAGGTGTTTGCCTCACAAGCCGATCATGTCATCGTGATGCGCTTGAAGGCAGACAAGAAAGCCCAGCTTGAGTTCTCTCTAAGTCATTGGTGCCCTTCCGCACTCAAGAATAGCAGCCAGGTGCAAGATGGAGAACTCGTCGCCACGGTGCAAAATGTAGAGCAAGAGGGTATCCCTGGTGGGCTGACGGCAGAGATCCGTGTGTTGGTAAAGAGCGACGGCACATGGGACAATACCCCGGATATGATCGTTATCAAAGACGCTACTGAGGCGACCGTTTATATCACTGCCGCTACTAATTTCGTGAATTACCACGATATCAGCGGTCGTCCATCCGAGCTCACCCAGCAGACGATAGCCTCTGTCCGTGATAAAAGCTATGATGAGTTATTGAAACGACACCTCCATAAATATCAGGAACAATATCAGCGTGTCAGTCTGTATCTGGGAGGTGAAAGGTTACGGGTAGGCGACGGCACGTCGGGAATGGATGCCGCTAACCTCCCTACTGATAAGCGTCTCGCACATTTTGCAGATAGTAAGGATATGGCTATGGTGGCACTGATGTTCCAATATGGTCGTTATCTACTCATCTCCTCTTCTCAACCAGGTGGACAACCAGCTAATCTGCAGGGGGTGTGGAATGACAAGATGAATGCGCCATGGGACTCTAAATATACGATTAACATCAATGCAGAGATGAACTACTGGCCTGCCTTGGTCGGGAATCTCACCGAGACACAGCAGCCGTTGTTCTCCATGATTCGTGATTTAAGTCATACTGGGGCAGAGACAGCACGGACAATGTATGGCTGTGGTGGATGGGTGGCTCATCATAACACTGACCTCTGGCGTATTGCAGGACCTGTCGATGGCACTACCTGGGGGATGTTCCCAACAGGTGGGGCATGGTTAACTACCCATCTGTGGCAACACTACCTGTTTACGGGTGATAAGGATTTCTTGCGTGAGAATTATCATGTGATGAAGGGGGCAGCAGACTTTCTCCTGGATTATATGCAGCGTCATCCACAGTATGGCTGGTTGATGACGGTACCTACTGTGTCTCCAGAACATGGTCCGATGGGTAAGAATACTACTGTAACTGCTGGCTCGACAATGGATAACCAGATTGTCTTTGATGTGCTGTCGAATACCCTGAACGCGATGCGTATCATAGGAGAGAAAGATGAGGCTTATGCCCAGCGACTTCAGTATGCCATCAGTCAGTTACCTCCTATGCAGATAGGACGTTATGGGCAGTTACAGGAGTGGTTGCAAGACGGTGATGATCCTAAAGATGAGCATCGTCATATCTCACACCTCTATGGACTCTATCCCTCTAACCAGATATCTCCTTATAGTCATCCAGATCTTTTTGCCGCAGCAAGGAACACATTGAATCAGCGTGGCGATATGGCGACAGGATGGAGCTTAGGGTGGAAGATTAATTTCTGGGCACGTATGCTGGATGGCAATCATGCCTTCCGTATCCTTTCCAATATGTTACATCTTCTTCCTGATGATGCCAAGATGAAAGATTATCCTGACGGACGTACCTATCCGAACCTCTTTGACGCACATCCCCCTTTCCAGATTGATGGTAACTTCGGTAGTACGGCAGGTATCGCAGAGATGTTGCTGCAGAGTCATGACGGGGCAGTCCATCTGTTGCCCGCCCTCCCAGATATGTGGTCGGAAGGTCAGGTAAAGGGCTTACGAGCCCGTGGTGGCTTTGAGGTCAGTATGCAGTGGAAAGAGGGAGTACTGCAAAAAGCAGAGATATTGTCTACTATCGGAGGTGTCCTCCGTATCCGTTCCTATGTCCCATTGACAGGAAAAGGTTTAAAGGAGGCAAAGGGAGCATGTCCTAATGACTTATATGCACCAGCCATCATAAAAGTCCCTGAGCACTCGAAAGAACTCAAGGACTTTCAGGTACCTGTTATTCGACAGGTTTATGAGTATGACATTCTGACCCGTGCAGGTCAGTATTATTTCTTGGAGGCACGTACGAAATAGGCTATCAACAGCACATAGGCAACAAGGGAGAGAAGTTCACTCAGTGGGTTTGCCCACCATCCGCTGTAGTCAAACTGGATACCGCCAAAGCGTAGCAAAGCACTGATGACACCCATCAGGGCACCACCGGCGATAAAGCCGGAAGCGATGAGATTCCCTTTCTCTCCACGTTCCTTGTTGACTTCATTGTCTTTTGAGCGTGTTGTCACATACCAGTTGATGGCACCACCAATGACCAACGGGACATTCAGTTCCATAGGGATGAACATTCCTAAGGCAAAGGCGAGGGCAGGAACTTTACAAAGCGTCAGGATGATAGCGATGACAGCACCGATGATATAAAGCACCCAAGGAGCACCGACGCCATTCATCAAGGGATCGATGACAGCAGCCATCGCATTCGCTTGAGGGGCAGCTAATGTCCCAGAGGCAAAACCATAGGTCTCATTAAGGAGCATCATCACCCCACCGACAGTTGCCGCACTGACCAGTGTACCGAGGAATTTCCAGGTCTCCTGCTTCTTAGGAAGGGTATCTGTCCAGTAACCGATCTTCAGATCGGTAATAAAGGAGCCAGCCATAGAGAGTGCCGTACATACCACACCACCCATAATCAGGGCGGCTACCATACCACCCGTACCTTTCAGTCCTACGGCAACCATCACCACGGAGGCGAGGATCAGTGTCATCAGGGTCATGCCGCTGACAGGATTACTTCCTACGATAGCAATAGCGTTAGCAGCTACAGTCGTAAACAGGAAAGCTATCACGGCAGTCAGTATAATAGCAACAGCCGCAAATAACAAGTTGCCATCCATGACACCGAACCAGAAGAAAAGGAATGTCAGTACAAGGGTGATAACAGCAGCGACGGCGATGAATTTAAAAGGAAGGTCTTGAGCAATCTGAGCACTCTGAGTACTCTGAGAGCTCTGAGCGCCCACCAACCCTACCGCACTCTTAATAACGCTCCATGACTTGATGATGCCAATGATACCAGCCATAGCTATAGCTCCGATACCGATGGACTTACCATAAGATGTAAAAATCTGCTCTGGTGACATGTCACCCACAGCGGTGGTAATAGCTGGGTTCCACTGATCCAAAACGGTATCAGGAAAGAGTAGTGCCATACCTGGTACGACAAGCCACCAGACAAATAACGAGCCGAAGGTGATTATCAGGGCATAGCGGAAACCAATGATATAACCAAGTCCAAGAACTGCAGCTCCTGTATTATTCTTGAAAACGAGTTTAGCCTTCTCAGCGATGTCCTCCCCGAAGGGAATCATACGACTGGTCACATTCTCATTCCACCATCCGAAAGTAGCGACAATAAAATCGTATAATCCGCCTACTAGTCCGGCAATCAACAGAGGCTTTGCCTGTGAGCCGCCTTTGTCACCACTCTTCAGTACCTGTGTGGTAGCAGTAGCCTCTGGGAAAGGAAACTGTTCCTGAGGTGCCTCTACGAAATACTTACGGAAAGGGATAAGGAACAAGATACCAAGAACACCACCCAGTAAGGAGGCGATGAAAATCTTCAGGAAGTCAGCGGACATCTCTGGATATTTCGCTTGAAGAATATAGATAGCGGGTAGGGTAAAGATAGCACCAGCCACCACGGCACCAGAGCAGGCGCCAATCGATTGGATAATCACATTCTCACGCAGGGCATTAGAGCGTTTCGCGGCAGTGGAGACGCCAACGGCAATGATAGCTATCGGAATAGCTGCCTCAAAGACTTGTCCTACTTTCAGTCCTAAATAAGCTGCTGCTGCTGAGAAGAGCACAGCCATCAATACACCCCATGTCACTGACCAGGTGTTTACTTCACTTCTTTGTTTCATGATTGATAGTTTCTTTAATTCGTTCCAATCCCTCCATCATACGACTTCGTGGACAAGCAATATTAATACGGATATAACCCTTTCCACTTTCTGCTCCATACATCGTCCCGGGGTTAACCCAGACTTTCCCTCTTGTCAAGAGATCATCGCAAAGTTTCTCCACGTCATTGCTATAACGAGTAACGTCTAACCATACGAGATAGGTACCCTCTAGTTGAGTGACTTTGCAGAGCGGAAGCTCTTTCTCAAAGAATTGGCAGAGTGCTTGATAATTATCCCATAGATATTGGTTAAGCTCATCAATCCATTCTTCGCTTTCATTATAGGCAGCCTTCAGCGCAACAGGTCCGAAAGGATTCAGGTCGCATACTTCATGGATATTGATGGCACGATCGATCCTGCGCCTCCATTCTGGTTGTGAGCAAATGATATTCGCTGTCTGGAGTCCTGCGATATTGAAAGACTTGGAAGGTGAGTTGAGGATGACACTATTTTGACGACAGGCGTCGTTGACTGTCGCAAAGGGTTGAAAAAGGTAACCAGGCATGATGAGCTCTCCATGAATTTCGTCACTGATGACCTTTACCCCATATTTCATACAGATCGTATTCATACGTTCCAGCTCTTCCTTGCTCCACACCCGTCCTGTCGGATTGTGAGGATTACAGAGTAGGAAAACAGTTGTCTTCTCGTCCGCACATCGCTGTTCGAAATCCTCCCAGTCCACTACAAAGGAAACTCCATCCTTGACGAGTATGGTCTCAGACACCTCACAACCATTATTCCGGATAGAGGAGAAGAAACAATTATAGTCAGGAGAAAGGATCAGCACTTTCTCTCCTGGCATGGTCAGAGCCTTGATGGCACAGGACATAGCAGGGATGACCCCAGTGGTATAAAGAATCTCTTCTCGTTGGATGGTCCACTGATGGCGGCGAAGAAACCATGAGATGACAGCTTCGTAGTAGTCTTCTTCTACGATGGTGTAGCCAAAGATGCTATGTTCCGCACGTTTCTTAACTGCCTCGTGAATAGCAGGAGCTACCGGAAAGTCCATATCAGCGACCCACATAGGAATCACGTCTGCTGAAGGACTCTCATCCCACTTCACACAACTGGTTCCACGTCTGTCAATCAGTTCGTCAAAATGAAACTTCATCCTCTTGTCTTGATTACACAGTTATTCGGTTGACGGACGTTCTCGTCGATGGTAACGGAGCCGATGGAGTCGGCAGTGATATGTCCGCTGGTAGGGTTCTTGATGTGCTCAATATGTCCTCGAATGTCTGCCTCAACAGTCGAATATTCAAAGATACGGTCACATGCTTTGTCAAAGGTACAGTTCTCCAATACGAGGTTGTCCGCATAACAGAGCAACTGCTCCCCAGCCAGGTGACAATTGACGAGACGCACGTTCTTGGAGTGCCAGGCAAGGTATTCGCCATCCAGTTCAGAGTCATAGATGGTGACATTCTCACACTCCCAGAAAGAGTCTTTCGTTAATATCTTGGCATGGTGTATCTCTACATTCTGGCAATATTGAAACACATACTTCGAATCGCTCTCCAACCCCTCCACATAGATGTTCTTGGAGAACATAAACGGATAGGTGCCACCATGCAGACAGACATTCTTCAGTTTCAGTCCGTCTACCTTCCAGAAGGTCTCGTCAGCGTCGAAGATCTGTACGTCCTCTAACTCTACGTTTCTCATCTCACGGAAGAACTTGGGAGCATCAATACGACAACGGCGCATCACGAGGTCGTTAGTGTACCAAATGGCAGAACGGGAATCCAAGGCGAAATAGCAGTCTTCAATCAAGGCACCATCAACATGCCACCAAGGATATTTCCCGTAAAAACGACAATGACTTGCCTCAATGTTCTGGCATTGCTTGATGCCACTCTCACCATCAGTGATGGTGATATTCTCCAAACGTGTATCATGAATGGTGAACAACGGACGTTCTCCACCAAACTCTTTGTCTTTAATCAGTTCCAAGGTTAGTTTATCTTTATGATGGTTTTAGAAAAAGAAGAAGAAATAAGCGGCAGCCCATTCCTTGGGTACTCCAGAGACTTTTCCGATACTGCTTCCATTACCGTTACGAACAGTACCGTCACTCTCTATCTTTCCGATGCTGGAGCCATTACCGTTACGGACAGTACCATTGCTATCTACTTTTCCGATACTGCTTCCACTGCTGTTACGGATAGTGCCGTCGCGATCAATCTTCCCGATGCTGGAACCATTACCGTTACGGACGGTACCATCACTATCGATCTTGCCGATACTGCTTCCGCTGCTATTACGTACCGTACCGTTACTCTCAATCTTTCCGCAACTGCTTCCGTTGCTGTTATAGACCGTCTGTGCCGTAGCTCCAGATGTTATCATCACCAATAAAGCGGCAAATAAAACACGTAGTAATTTCATCATTTCTTGAAGTTTAGTATTAATAACGATGCAAAAATACAAAAAAAAGCGTAACTTTGCAAACAAAAAGAGAAAATACATGAAGAAACTCTATATAGAGACCTACGGCTGTCAGATGAACGTAGCTGATTCTGAGGTTGTTGCCAGTGTTATGCAGATGGCTGGTTATGAGACGACAGACAGTATTGATGAGGCTGATGCCGTCTTCCTGAATACGTGTTCTGTGCGGGATAATGCCGAGCAGAAAATCTATCACCGTCTGGATGCCTTAGATGCCATCAAGCGAAAGCGTGGTTTGATTATTGGTGTCTTAGGCTGCATGGCGGAGCGGGTGAAAGATGATCTGTTGGAGCATCACCATTGCGACTTAGTGGCTGGTCCTGATGCCTATCTCTCTCTGCCCGATCTGATGGCGCAGGCAGAGACAGGACATAAGGCGATGAATATAGAGTTGTCGACCTCAGAGACTTATAAGGACGTTGTTCCCCAGCGATTGCATGGGGCGAGGATAGGAGGCTTCGTCAGTATCATGCGTGGTTGCAATAACTTCTGCCATTATTGTATCGTACCTTATACCCGTGGACGTGAGCGGTCTAGGGATGTGGAGAGTATTCTGCGTGAGGTACGTGACCTCAGAGACCGTGGTTTCAAGGAGGTGACATTGTTAGGACAGAATGTGAACAGCTACCAGGCACCAGATACTGATTTCCCTGCTTTATTAAGAAAAGTCGCCGAGGAGGCTCCCCAGATGCGTGTCCGCTTCACCACTTCCCATCCTAAGGATATGAGTGACGAGACCTTACGGGTCATTGCTGAGATGCCTAATGTCTGCAAGCATATCCACCTTCCAGTACAAAGCGGGTCTGACAGGATCCTGAAACTGATGAACCGGAAATATACTCGTGAATGGTATCTTGACCGTGTAGCCGCTATCCGTCGCATCATCCCTGACTGTGGCCTTTCGACAGATATCTTCGTGGGTTATCATTCAGAGACAGAGGAAGATCACCAGCTCAGTTTAGACCTGATGCGTGAGGTGGGCTATGACTCAGCCTTTATGTTCAAGTACTCGGAGCGTCCGGGTACCTATGCCTCCAAACATCTGCCCGATGATGTCCCAGAGGAGGAGAAGATTCGTCGCTTGAATGAGTTGATAGCCTTACAGACAGAGATCTCTGCCCAACAGAACAAGAAGGATGAGGGTAAGGAGTTTGACGTATTGGTGGAAGGCTTCTCTAAGCGTAGTCGTCAGCAACTCTGTGGACGCACGGAGCAAAACAAGATGGTCGTGTTCGACAAGGGCAGCCACCATATCGGGGAGACAGTCCGTGTGAGAATAACGAATAGTACAAGTGCAACTTTATTTGGTGAAGAGGTATGAAGGATTTTATGCAGGTTCTGAGGCGTTTTGTGATGCCTTATAAAAAATATGTAGCGCTTTCTATCGTCTTTAATATCTTGTCGGCGCTGCTTAATATCTTCTCTTTTGCTGCCTTGATACCTATCTTGCAGATCCTGTTCAAGACAGGTGACCAGGTTGTTGTCACCTCACTGATGGAGTGGGGGGAAGGGAGTTTTAAGGATGTGCTCATCAACAACATCTATTATTACATCAATTACTTCATCGCAGATGTCGGCTCTACTACAACGTTGTTGTTCATTGGTATTTTCCTGATCGTAGCCACCTTGTTGAAGACTTTCGCTTATTTCCTTGCCTCTTCCAGTGTAGTACCTATCCGGACGGGTGTGGTGCGGGATATGCGTAACCAACTGTATAACAAGATTGTCAGTCTTCCATTGGGTTTCTTTACAGAGGAGCGCAAGGGTGATATCATTGCCCGTATGACAGGTGATGTGCAAGAGGTGGAGACCAGTATCATGTCGTCCCTTGACCTGATGTTCAAGAACCCTATTCTTATTATCTCTTATTTTACCACATTGATCGTCATCTCATGGCAACTCACCCTTTTCTCCGTGGTCATCATTCCTGCCATCGGCTGGTTCATGGGCTGGATTGGTCGTAAGCTGAAGGCACAGAGTATCAAGGCACAGTCGTTATGGAGTGATACCATGAGTGTGGTGGATGAGACGTTAGGTGGGTTGCGTATCATCAAGGCGTTCTGTGCGGAGGATAAGATGCGTGACAAGTTTAATCATATCAACTCCACCTATCGCAATGATATCATGAAGGTGAATATCCGTCAGAATATCGGACATCCTTTGTCTGAGTTCCTGGGCACTTGTATGATCGTCATCGTCTTGTGGTTTGGTGGTGTGCTGGTCCTGAACAACCATAGTCTATCAGGTCCCACCTTTATTTACTACATGGTGATACTCTATTCAATTATCAACCCGTTGAAGGAGGTTTCCAAGGTGGGTTATAATATCCCCAAGGGACTTGCCTCCATGGAGCGTATCGATAAGATATTGTTGGCGGAGAACACGATTAAGGAACCGGCTCATCCCAAGCATCTTGCCTCTTTCGAGCATGAGATAGAGTTCCGTGATGTGTCCTTCCGTTATGGGGAGACATGGATACTCCGACATATCAATCTGACGATTCCCAAGGGCAAGACCATCGCTATTGTCGGACAGAGCGGTAGTGGTAAGTCGACGATGGTAGACCTCATCCCTCGTTATTATGACGTACAGGAGGGAGAGGTATTGATTGATGGCATCAATGTCAAGGATTTAGGTGTTCAGGACTTGCGACAGCTGATAGGTAATGTCAACCAGGAGGCAATCCTGTTTAATGACTCCTTTAAGAACAATATCTCTTTTGGAGTGGATGCTGCGACGGATGAGCAGATCGCTGAGGCTGCCAAGATTGCCAATGCCTATGATTTCATCATGCAGAGTGAGCATCAGTTTGAGACGAATATAGGCGATCGTGGCGGACGTCTCTCGGGAGGTCAGCGCCAGCGTGTCAGCATCGCTCGCGCCATCTTGAAGAATCCTCCTATCCTGATACTTGATGAGGCAACATCTGCCTTGGACACGGAGAGTGAGCGACTCGTACAGGATGCGTTGGAGCGACTGATGAAGACGCGTACTACTGTTGCCATTGCCCACCGTCTCTCGACCATTAAGAACGCGGATGAGATATGTGTCCTCCACGAAGGACAGATCGTAGAGCGTGGTACGCATGATGAGCTCCTCAATATTGATGGCTATTACAAGAAACTGAACGATATGCAGAGTCTATGAGACAAAGGGCGTTATATCTGTTGAGATTCTATCTGGCAACCCTTTTGTTCTTTGTGGTTGGCAAGGTGGGGTTTATGCTCTATCATCATGGAGGGCATGACTTCTCTTTGGCGGATATGATGCAGGTCATCGGACATGGGTTGTCATTAGACCTGAGTACCTCTTTTTATATCTTTATCCTGCCGTTCCTTCTGACCATCATCTCTTTATGGGTCCGGGTGCCAAGATGGGTCTATAGAGTCTACTATGTCATAGCGGCAGTCCTTCTTGCCTTGGCTTTCGTGGCAGACACCAGTCTCTACGAGTTCTGGTTGTTTAAGTTAGACGCCTCTTGTCTGCAATATCTGGAGACCCCTACAGAGGCGATGGCGAGTGTCAGTGTGTGGTATGTCCTGCTTCGCATTCTAAGTTTCCTCCTGATAGCCTTCCTTATCTATTGGGTTTATGACTTTCTCACCACTCCGTTCTCACCGCTCACCACTAAGAACTCATTGATCGGTACTGTTGTCGCCTTACTCTTTATTCCTTTGATGATCATCGGTATCAGAGGTGGACTGGATGAGTCCACGACGAATATCGGACAGGTGTATTTCTCACAGAACCAGTTCCTGAACCATTCCGCAGTGAATCCCTTCTTCTCTTTCTTTGCCTCTTTCGAGAAGACGGCAAGCAACAACGTGACTTACCACTTCATGGAGGATGAGGAGTGTGAGAAGATCGTCTCTGAACTATACAACACGCAGAGTATGGATATTGATACCCTGTTGTCGACGCAGCAGCCGAACATCATCGTGATATTGCTGGAGAGTTGTGGGGGACAGTTTACGGAGATCAGCGGTCGTACGGATATCACCCCGAATCTGAACCGTCTTGCCAAAGAGGGTATCTATTTTACGAATTGTTATGGTAACAGTTGGCGTACGGACCGGGGGACGCTATGTACATGGAGCGGCTATCCCTCCTTCCCTACGATGTCGGTGATGAAGATACCTTCTAAGTCCCGTACCATGCCCAATATCGCCAGGACATTACAAGAGGAGCGTGGCTATCATACGCATTATCTCTATGGTGGTGATATTAATTTCACCAATATGCGCAGCTATCTTGTCTCTGGTGGTTTCAGTGACCTGACTTGGAAGGAAGACTATACGTCTGACGAGCAGAAGAGTGCTAAATGGGGTGTTCGTGACGATATTACCTTCGAGACTCTCTATCAGTTGACCACCTCGATGCCGCAGCCTTATCTGATAGGTTATTCCACCTTGAGCAGTCATTCTCCCTGGGATGTGCCCATTCACCATTTTGACGACGAGGTACTCAACGCGTTCTATTATCTCGACCAATGTGTGGGTAACTTCATAGAGAGACTGCGGAAGAGTCCTGCCTGGGACAACACCCTGGTCGTCATGTTACCGGATCATGGTATCTTTTATCAGGATATTGACGAGTCAAATCCTCTGCTGAACCATATCCCCATGATATGGGTGGGCGGGGCTGTCAAGGAACCACGACGTGTCGAGCAGATCTGCAACCAGACGGATCTGCCTGCTACATTATTAGGACAGTTAGGTCTTAACCATGATGCCTATACCTTCAGTCGTGACGTGCTAAGCAAGACCTATACCCGACCTGTTGCCATTCATACTTATGATGACGGCTTTACGATGATAGACTCTACCAGTTTCGTCAATTACGACTTTATCAGCGACAGGGTTGTGAGAAGTGAGGGAAACGGCTGTGAGCGACTCATCCGACAGGCTCAGGCGATATTACAGGCAGCGACTAAAGACTTGAACGAGCGATGAGACGGTGGATGACGAAGACATATTCTCCTGTGCTGGCAGTCCTGTGGAACCTGCTGCTGGCATATTTGGTATACCAGACGGCAAGGTTGGCGTATTATCTGGAGAATAGCGACTACCTCTCTTACTCTTGGGATATCTTCCGTGGGGGCTTGCTTTTCGACACCTCTGCCATCCTCTATACCAATATACTATATGTCATGATGATGCTGATCCCTTGGTATAAAAAGGAGAATAACACCTATCATCTGATTTGTAAGTGGTTGTATATGGTCGTCAATGGTCTCGCCCTTGCCATCAACTTAGCGGATGCGGTCTATTTCCAATATACCATGCGTCGGACGACGACGACGGTATTCCAGGAGTTCTCTAACGAGGGGAATCTGGGTGGTATCATAGGCACGGAGTTCTTGAACCATTGGTACTTGGTACTGCTCTTTGTCGTGGTGATGCTCCTCCTTTGGTATTGCTATGCGAGACCACACCTTGACGGTCGTACGCTCCATGCTCCAAATACGTGGCGATATGCCTTAACCTGTCAGTTGTCATTCGTCGCTTTCTTTCCTTTCTGTATAGCTGGCATGCGTGGTGGCTTTACCACAGCGGTGCGTCCTATCACGGTCTCTAACGCCAACCAATATGCGGCACGTCCCGTTGATGCAGCCTTGGCATTAAACACACCTTTTGCCCTGATCCGCTCCATCGGCAAGAATGTCTTCGTAGTCCCTCCATATTTTGATAATGAGGAAGAGATGTCACGCATCTATTCTCCTATCCACACTATAGATACTATAGGAACGATAGATACTATCCCCCCTATAAAAAAGAATGTCGTCATCCTCATTGTCGAGAGCTTCGGAAGAGAATACATCGGAGCCCTCAACAAAGACCTGGAGGACGGAAAATACAAAGGCTATACTCCTTACGTCGATGCCCTTATCAGCAAGAGCACTACTTTCCGTTATTCATTCTGTAATGGTCGTAAGTCCATTGACGGGATGCCGAGCATCCTCTCCAGCATCCCTATGTTCGTCGAACCGTTTATCCTGACACCCGCCTCGATGAACGACTATACGGGTATCGCTGGTATCTTGGGAAAGGAGGGCTACGAGACGGCTTTCTTCCATGGGGCACAGAACGGCTCGATGGGTTTCCAGGCTTTTGCCCAGAAAACGGGTTTCCAGCGTTATTATGGGCGTACGGAGTATGAGGCGGCAAAGGGAACGAAAGACTTTGACGGCACATGGGCTATCTGGGACGAGCCGTTCCTGCAGTATTATGCGGAGCAGATGAGTCAGATGAAGGAGCCTTTCATGACGGCTGTCTTCACAGCCTCCAGCCACCATCCTTTTGTAGTACCGGAGTCCTATCAACAACAGTTCCCGGAGGAACACCTGGCAATCCAGAAATGTATCCGTTATACAGATATGGCTATCGGCAAGTTCTTTGAGACGGCAAGCAAGCAACCTTGGTTCGAGCATACCATTTTTGTCTTGACCAGTGACCATACGAATATGAGTGACCATGATTACTATCAAACCGATTTAGGTGGTTTCTGCTCGCCGATTATTATATATGAGCCCAGCCGTCCAGAAGGACAGATGATAGACAAGATTGCCCAGCAGATAGATATCCTGCCTACTGTTCTGGGGATGCTGGGATACCAGAAACCTTATTTCGGCTTTGGCATCGATGTGCTGAATACTCCTAAGGAGGACACCTGGGCTGTCAACTATCTGAATGGTGTCTACCAGTACGTGAAACATGGTTGTGTGCTGCAGTTTGACGGTCAAAAGACCAAAGGGTTCTACTCTTTGCAGGACTCGCTGATGCAACACAACCTCCTGCATCAGTCATCAACCGTCAGCCGTCAACAGCAGATGGAGCAGGAGCTGAAGGCGATCATCCAACAATATATGGAGCGGATGACACAAGACCGGTTGTCGGTATTAAAGTAACCCTAATTAAAAAACATGTGTAGCATGAAGTTAGGTTTTCATGGTTTATTTGATAGGAAAAAGGTTTTTAGCGGTCGCTATAAATGTTTTTGCCGCCCGCTATGTTTATTTTTGGCGGTCGCTAAAAATGATTTCGGGGGTCGCTAAAAATTCGAAAAGAACAACCTTTCTCCCTGTATCCCTGGCGCTTTCTCCCTGTATCCCTGGCACTTTACCCCTGTTCTAATAGCACTTTACCCCTCTTAGGCAGGCACTTCAGTGAGTTTACTCACCACCTTCCCGTTGACAACCTCGAAACGACGGTCGAACTCCTCACGGGTGCGGCTCCAACGGTTGTGGCTCCACAACCAATAAGCGGGTGTTCTTCGGATACTCTCCTCCAACAACTGATAGTAGATATCCGTCAACTTAAACTCCTCTAATTGCTGAGGCTCTTGGGAGATCAGTTTGAACGTAGCCTCATAATATCCCCGGCGGACACGTTGTACGTCGAG
>JAEEGH010001429.1_pt1 | contig 69243 bp, 64 predicted proteins | sample 9134181 | NCBI WGS metagenome assembly JAEEGH01 (sample SAMN16246544, study PRJNA631951) | gut metagenome | biome: gut microbiome; feature: rumen; material: DP-attached | host: Bos | place: Iran: Karaj | collected 2018-10
CTCTCTGCAACAATATTTTGACGAATTGACAGGTATTGCGGAAAACAAGCCTTTTGAATGTGTAGGCACCGTTGATGAGGTGAATCAAGCATTAGGGATGGTGGCCGAAAAATATCGCGGGAAATATTTAATAGACAGATGGTTGAAGATTAAAAAACAGTAAAATAAAGGATATTCATCAAAAGCGGACGATTTTTATTGGGAATTCCGATTAAAATTGTATTTTTGCCGCTTGACTAAAAGTATAGAGATATGTCTAACGAAAGATTTGCGATTATTGGGGCAGGGCATTTCGGTTCATCCATTGCTATTGCGCTGTCACAGAGCGGCGCCGAGGTGCTGGTCATTGATTCCGACATCAATGTTATACAAGATATATCAGACGATGTGGCGTATGCGGTCTGCATTGACGCGACGAACAAAAAGGCACTGATTGCGGAGAATATACAAGATTTTGACGTGGTGGTCGTGGCCATCGGCAACGACTTTGTGAAGCGGCTGTTGTGTACGGCCAACCTGATGGACCTGAACGTGAAGCGCATCATCTGCCGCACAATGGGCAAGAACCAGCGCATCATCTTGGAAAAGATGGGCGTGACCGAATTTCTGTCGCCTGAAGACGAAATCGGTACGTTGTTTGCCGAGCGTTTGCTGAACCCCAGTGTGGTATCCTACCTGCAACTCCCTGATGGATACCGCATTGCTGAAATTATCGCTCCACAGAGACTCATCGGCATGACCATCGCCGACCTCAACCTCCGCGACGCCTATCGTTTGAGTTTGATTACCATCCGTCGCAACTTTGCCGACTCGCCGACTCCCACACAGAGCAATGCCACCGGCCACACGCTCGGCGTGCCCGACACCTCCACCGTGATAGAGGAGAAGGACTGCTTCGTGATTTTCGGCCTCACCCGCGACATCGAGAACTTCATCAAGAAAAACCAGTGACGGCATGAAGTGGCCTGAGATGAGAAGATGGAGGAAAGCGCAGTGGCTGCTGGCAAACAACCGGCAGCGCATCGACCTCGTTTTGCGCTCCCTCTCCTTCCCCATCACGCTGGCCGCCGTCGTATGCATCATCATCCAGCATGGATGCTTCCTCACCGACGCCCAGACAGTATGGACCTCGGCTATGGTCATCATCGCCTACGCCTTCTTCTTCTTCAAATTCCTCCTCCGCGCCTGCTATTACGAGACCAAATTTATCAACTATCTGAAAAATAATAAGATGGAACTTGTCATCATTGCAGTGTTCCTTCTTATCTCTATTTTCAGCCGACAACTCCAGCGACTTTTTTCCGTCCCCGATGCTACCTTCCCCCACTACCGGCAGCTGTTTTTCCACCTTTATTACCTGATCATTTTCTTTGTAGAGCTGGCCAAAGTAAGTGCCTTCCTGAAAAAAATCAACATGAGTCCGCCGCTGCTGATGATGGTGTCGTTCTTCCTGCTAATTGCCTTCGGCACGCTGCTGCTGCTCATGCCCAAGGCCACCACCAACGGCATCACCTTCGCTGACGCGCTCTTCACGGCCACCAGCGCCAGTTGCGTCACAGGGCTCACCTCGGTCAACACCGCACTCAGCTTCACTACCACAGGACACATCATCCTATTGGTACTGATGCAGTTGGGCGGTATGAGTATCCTCTCCTTTGCAACCTTCTTCATCTCCTTCCTCTCACATTCCTACACAGGGCTGCGCTACCAATATATGGTGAAAGATATGCTCTCCACCAACCGCGTGTCGGACTCTTTCTCTTTCTTGCGCGAAATTATCATGATGACCTTCGTCATCGAGGGCGTGGGTGCTGTGATGCTCTATATGTATTGGCGCACTACTGGACTTTTTGCAGAAGACAGCGAAACCATCTTTTATGCCATTTTCCATGCCATTTCAGCGTTCAATAACGCCGGATTCTCGTTATGGCAGACGGGACTGATGGACCAGGCTATTGTAAGCAGCTATTTCCCGCAGATGATCATCATGATTTTGGTCTTCTCCGGCGGCATCGGCTACGTGGTGCTGCGTGACTTCTTCGATCCTCGCGTCATTGCGGAACGCAAGAAAAAAAGATGGATGAAGCTCGCCGACGGCACCCATATCGCGCTGCTCACCTCCTTTGCCATCATCATCGTGGGCACCATATTATTCTATGCATTAGAATACAATAATACCTTGGCGAAAAGCAGCGGGTTTGAGAAATTTTTCTCCGCTTTGTTCCAGATTACGGCCGGTCGAACAGCAGGTTTCAACATTGTAGATATTGATGCCATCACCGTTCCTTCCCTGCTCATCTTCATCATCATTATCTTCATCGGAGCCTCCCCGGGTTCTACGGGCGGCGGTATCAAAACCACCACCTTCTTCGTCATCATCAAGTCACTTTTCGCCACCATCCAAGGAAAGAGCAAAATTGAATTTCGTAAGAAAACCATCCCCTTCCAAATCGTCGATAAAGCCTACTCCATCGTGGTGATGACGCTTGTGTTCATCGTCAGTTCCACCATCCTGCTCTGCATCATCGACCCGCAAATTCCGCTCAAAAACACCATGTTTGAAGCCGCCTCCGCTTTCACCACCTGCGGCCTCTCTACCGGCTGCATCGACCAGTTCTCAGACGCGGGTAAATTGGTGCTCACTATCAACATGTATATTGGAAGAATCGGCACCCTAACCTTCGCTTACGCCCTCAGCAAACGTGTGAAAGAGACCAAACACGAGTATCCGGAGACCTATTTTATGGTGGGTTAATTTATTCATAATCAATTATTTATAATTTAAAAATTAAAAATTTGAAGATTTAGGTGCAGATTTACAAAAAAGTTGTATTTTTGCAGCATCAAACTGGCGCATTCGTCTAGTGGTCCAGGACGTCAGATTCTCAGTCTGAATATCAAGGGTTCGACTCCCTTATGCGCTACCACGGCAGAAGTAAAATTCTGCCTTTTTTTTTCGTAAAAAGAAGAAGATATGCTGGTAATTTTTGATCTGGACGGCACCATTCTCAACACCCTGGAAGATTTGGCCTCATCGGGCAACCACGTCCTTTCCTGCCACGGTTACCCCACCCATCCCACCGAAGCCTATAAGATGTTTGTGGGAAATGGAATTCAAAAATTAATGGAACGAATACTTCCTGAAGAATATCGCACAGAATCCATTGTATCAACGCTTTACCACGAATTTTTGGAGTATTACGATTTGCATAAAATGGACAAGACTGTGCCATATTCTGGCATTATCGAACTACTGGAAGGGTTGCAAAATCAGGGTATCAAATTGGCGGTAGCATCGAACAAAGCGCATGAAGCCATGGGTCCGCTGATGCGCCACTACTTTCCCACCATCCGTTTCTCGGCGGTGTTAGGGTATCGTCCCGGCGCATTGCCCAAGCCCAATCCCGACATGGTGTTCGAGATCATCGAGGCGGCACGTGAAACGCAGAAGTCAACGCTTTTTGTGGGCGACAGCTGTGTGGATATGGAGACGGCCACGCGGGCGGGACTGAAAAAGATGGGCGTGCTGTGGGGATACCGCACCAAAGAAGAACTCGTGAATGCCGGCGCGGATTACATCCTTGAAAAACCGGATCTCACGAGTTTCAATAAAATCCTTCAATTCTTGTAATAGAAAAAACGGCGTTAGCGTCTTTTTCGTGCGCTAAGGGCATTCATCAGGCCTTTGGCCTTGCCGCTGTTCACCATCTTCATCATCTTACGGGTATCGTAGAACTGTTTGACGAGGCGGTTCACCTCCTGAATGTCGGTACCGCTACCGTTGGCGATACGTTTTTTGCGGCTGCCGTTGATGATGTCGGGATTCTGGCGCTCTTCGGGAGTCATAGAGAGGATGATGGCCTCCACGCTCTTGAAGGCGTTGTCATCGATGTCGAGGTCGCGCACGGCCTTGCCCATACCAGGAATCATGCCCATCAACTCCTTCACGTTGCCCATCTTCTTGATTTGCTGAATCTGGTTGAGGAAGTCGTTGAAATCGAACTGGTTCTTCGCGAGTTTCTTCTGCAACTTGGCGGCCTCTTCCTCGTCGAATTGTGCCTGGGCGGTTTCTACAAACGAACGGATGTCGCCCATACCGAGAATACGCTCAGCCATACGGTCGGGATGGAACACGTCGAGGGCTTCCATCTTCTCGCCGGTACCGATGAACTTGATGGGCTTGTTGACCACCGCCTTGATGGTGAGGGCAGCACCTCCACGGGTGTCACCATCCATCTTGGTGAGAATCACACCGTCGAAGTTGAGTTTGTCGTTGAACGCCTTGGCGGTGTTCACGGCATCCTGACCAGTCATGGCATCCACCACGAAGAGGATTTCGTGGGGATTGACGGCCTCTTTGATGTTGCCGATCTCTTCCATCATCTCCTCATCCACGGCGAGACGACCCGCGGTATCCACGATGACCACATCGAGGCCATTGGCCTTGGCGTAGGCAACCGCATTCTTGGCAATCTCGACCGGCTTTTTGGAGTCGGGTTCGGTATAGACCGGCACATCGAGCTGTTCGCCCAAAACCTTCAACTGGTCGATAGCGGCGGGACGATACACGTCGCCTGCGACGAGCAACGGTTTGCGGTGGCGTTTGTTTTTCAGCATGTTGGCCAGCTTGGCAGCGTGGGTGGTCTTACCAGAACCTTGCAAACCAGCCATCAAGATGACCGCTGGATTGGCGTTGATGTTGATGTCCTCGGCGGCAGTACCCATCAGCTGGATAAGTTCGTCGTAGGTAATTTTCACCATCATCTGGCTGGGCGAAACGGCCTTCAGCACATCCATACCCAGTGCCTTAGCCTTTACCTTGTCGGTAAATTCCTTCGCAATCTTGTAGCTGACGTCCGCATCGAGAAGCGCTTTACGCACCTCCTTCATGGTTTCCGCCACGTTGATATCCGTAATTTTTCCTTGTCCTTTCAGGACTTTGAACGCCCTTTCTAACCGGTCGCTTAAGCTGTCAAACATGATGATTTTTCGTTAAAAAATGAGTTTGCAAAAATACAAAATTGTCGGGAATTAGATTTCAACCGATTCTCTGAATTTCGGAATATAGGATTTCTTGAATCCGGCATCGGCGAGATGTTGTGCGTAGGCCACGCGGGCGGGGTCTTCACCATGCACGATGAAGATGTTGCGCACTTTCTTTTTATCTTGGCAAGAGAGGTAATGGATGAGTTCGTAATAGTCGCCATGACCCGAGAAGGCCTCAATGGAGGCAAGTTTAGCACGAACTTTGTACTTGGTACCGAAGATGGAGACTTCGCTGTCGCCGCGCATGATTTTGGCTCCAAGGGTGGTAGGGGCGCAGTAACCCACTGACAGAATGGTGGTTTTGGGATTTTCGATATTGTTGGCGAGATGGTGCTTCACACGGCCGGCCTCCATCATGCCCGAGGCAGAGATGATGATGCAGGGACGGTTGTAAGAGTTAAGTTTCTTGGAGTCGGCGATGCTGCGAATATAGTGCACCTTCTGGAATCCGAACGGGTCGGGGTCGGTTTTGATATACTCCTGCAGCTCTTCGTTGAAGGCTTCGCTGTGGATGCGGAAGATGTCGGTGGCGGCCACAGCGAGCGGACTGTCGATAAAGATCTCCACATCAGGCAGATTTTTTTCATTCTCAAGACTTTGCAGGGCATACACAATTTCTTGGGTACGACCGATGGCGAAGGAGGGGATGATAAGCTTTCCCTTGCGCTTCGCCACCGCATCTTTGATGACCAGCATGAGGTCGTGTTTGGCCTCGCTGATGGTGGTATGGAGACGGTCGCCGTAGGTGGATTCGGTGATGATGTAGTCGGCCTGCGGGAAGGTTTCGGGGTCAGGAAGGATGGTTTTGTTGTAACGACCAATATCTCCTGTATAGCAGAGCGTGCGGACTTTTCTGCCCTCCTTGATGGTGATATAGATGGCGCTACTGCCGAGCATGTGGCCGGTATTAATGAGTTCAAACTTGAAGTCGGGGGTGAGTTCGTAGGGAAGATGGTAAGGGATGCTGATGAAGTGGCGCATACAACTTACCGCATCCTGCATGGTATAGATGGGTTCAACGGGAGGAAGTCCTTGGAAGGCGCGTTTCTTGTTGAACTGGGCGGTATCGGTCTCTTGTATGCGGCCGGAATCGGGGAGCATGATGGCGCAGAGGTCGCGGGTGGCGGGCGTGCAGAACACCGTGCCCCTGAAGCCTCTTTTCACCACGTAGGGAATCAGGCCGGAGTGGTCGATATGCGCGTGGGAAAGAATGATGTAGTCGATGTCGCGCGGGTCGAAGCCGAGATCGCGGTTCATACTGTCGGTCTCGAGACCTTTACCCTGGTACATTCCGCAATCGAGCAAAATTTTCACGCCTTTGCGCGTGGTGAGAAGAAATTTACTACCGGTAACTTCAGTCGTTGCACCTAAAAAATCAATTTTCATAATGGTTGGTTTTTGCGGCGCAAAGATACGATTTTTTGCAATAAAAAAAGAGACAGTCTGAAACTGTCTCTTCGTACTGGATGGGGGATTCGAACCCCCGATTTTCAGGATGAAAACCTGACGTCCTGGGCCAACTAGACGAATCCAGCATTTCCTCAAAAAATGAGGCTGCAAAAATACATGATTTTTTAATACAAAATCAATTTTTGCAAAAATATTTTTTTCGACCTACTTATCATCGGGTTCAAACCTGAATCCCAGACGTTTACCTGTCTTCAAAATCATATTCTGATCTTCAATCTGAAGGATATCATTCACCGAAATCTCCACCAAATTGGAGTATTCGGGTACAAGAAGGTCGAAATTGATGGTGTATTGGATGGCCGACATCAGAATCTCTTCTACCGACTGTTTGTCAAGCTCACGATTATTGAAATTGTTGAGCACTTTCGCCAGTTCGCGTTTTCCTTCCACATAGAAATGCTTGTCTTTGTTGATGAAAATACGCCCGATCATATAGCCAGAGTCGTTGATGCGGTTGTAACGGAACGAGTCGGAGAGGAAGTTGAAGATATGGATAACGCCGCAGTAGGAGCGGGTCTGGTCTTCGCGGATGTAGGGAGTTTTCATCACCTCATGGTCGCGGGGAAATTCGAAGATGTTGGTGTGCATCAGGAAGATCAGCACGTCGCCGGCGAAACGGAGCTTGAACTCGTGGAGGTTCTTGCCGTTGTAGTCCACGGTGACACGCGGGTGCTGCTCAGCGCAATTCTCTTCATAATAATCTTCAAACTCTTTGGCGCACTGCTTGAACAGTTCCATCGACTCAAGGGTGCTGGAATAGATTTGCTGTTTCAGTTCGCCTTTTTGAATCAATAATTGACAAATGTTAGAATAATCGGTATCCATATACTGAATTAAAGGGTTATTTCAAAGTTAAGTAATCCAATGGGTTAAGGGGAAATCCGTTGTGCCACAGCTCGAAGTGGAGGTGAGCACCTTTGTCGGTGATGCCGCTGTGTCCCATTCGGGCAATCGGCTCGCCGGCGGCCACTTTCGTGCCTTTGCTCTTGAGGAGTTCCTTATTGTGTTTATAGACGGTGAGCACATTGTCGTGGTGCTGCACAATGATGACATTCCCGTCGGTAATGTCGTAACCGGCAAATACCACCATACCTTCGGCGGCGCTGGTGACGAGCGTTCCCTCGCGGTTAGCCACATCGATGCCGTACTGGTTTTGCGGCACGCTATAGGCGGTGACGATAGTGCCCGTGGTGGGGGGCTGTAGGAACAGGTTTTGGATGTCGGCACGAGTGCTGATGGAGACTCCATCGTTCTGCTGGCGCGAATTGACGGCTGCCAGAAGGTCACCAGCTTCCTCCCGCAGAGCCATCTCACTGGCAGAAGGCTCTGTAGCTTCTTCCAGCGACTTGCCGTCGGCCGTTACCACACCAGCCTGTGGTGCAGGTTCCATCGTGTCTAGACTGTTTTCGTCCAGCACCTGCAACAGATGCTGGATATAGGTTTCGTTGCGGTCGTACTGCGCCTGCAAGTTGGTCATCTTTTCAGCAGTCTCCTTATATTTGCGGTGCTCATCGGGAGTGGTATAACCAGGAATGTAGTACCGCAGTGGCGTGAAAGCGATGATGACCGCCGTAAGCGACACCAACACCACTGCCGACACCATCACCGTAACAAAGATGTTGCGGGGACTCAGCAGGAAGGTGAAACTGTCGTGGTGGGTGGTCTCATTGCGGATGATCAGCTGGTGCTTAACGCTCCAGTTTTTTCGCAACCGGTTCCAGAAATTTCGCCACTGGGTGAACTTTGCCATTCTGAATTATTTCATTTTCTCAACCGCTTCGCGAATTCTGCGCACTGCCTCACGGAGTTTCTCCTCGGAGGTGGCGTAGGAAAGGCGCACGCAATTGTCATCGCCGAAAGCGACACCCTGCACCAATGCCACATTGGCATCGTAAAGGATGTACATGCAGAAGTCGGTGGAGTTGTCGATGGTGGTCTTGTTATACGTTTTGGCGAAGACGGAGTCGGCGGGCACGTGCTTGCCGTACAGTTCGCTGATTTCCGGGAAGAAGTAGAAAGCGCCCTTCGGCAAACGCACCTTGAAACCGGGGATTTCGCGGAGCAGGTCATACACCATGTCGCGGCGCTGCAAGAAGATATTGCGCATGTTGATGATATCCTCGCTGGTGGCGGGGTCCATCTGCATGGCCTTGATGGTGGCGCGCTGGGCGATAGAGCAGGTGGCGGAAGTAACCTGACCTTGCAGTTTGTTGCAAGCCTTGGCGATGGCGACGGGGGCACCGATGAAACCGATACGCCAGCCGGTCATGGCGAAACCTTTGGCCACGCCGTTCACGGTCACAGTACGCTCTTTCATCCAGTCGAACTGGGCCATGCTCTCGTGTTTTCCTTCGAAATTGATATGCTCGTAGATTTCGTCAGACAGAACGATGACGTTGGGATAGTCGCGGAGCACTTCGGCGAGGGCCTTCAGCTCGTCGCGGGAGTAGAGCATACCGGTCGGATTGGAGGGACTGCTGAAAATCATCATTTTGGTCTTGGGGGTGAGAACGGCACGGAGTTGGTCGGGGGTTACTTTAAAATCGTTTTCGATTTTGGTCTGAATATAAACCGACTTACCTTCTGCCAGCTGTACGACAGCCTTATAGGACACCCAGTAGGGGGCGGGAATCACCACCTCGTCGCCTGGGTCAACAAGGGCCATCACCACCTGATAGATAGACTGTTTGGCTCCTGTGGAAACGATGATTTGGTCGGGAGTGTAGTCGAGGTTGTTGTCTCTTTTGAACTTGGCGCAGATGGCCTTTTTGAGATCCGGGTAGCCGGGTACTGGCGGATAGTGGGTCCAGTTTTCATCAATAGCGGTCTTGGCGGCCTCTTTCACCATTTCAGGGGTGTTGAAGTCGGGTTCACCGATGCTGAGTTTGATAACATCCTTGCCTGCTTCAGCCAATTCGTTGGCAATCTGGGTCATTGCAAGGGTTTCTGACGGCGGCATGCTGCTAATTCTTTGAGAGATAAGTGCCATAATTGTATGTTTTTAATTGAAATAACTAAATAATTTTCGAGGGTGCAAAGATACGAAAATTTAAGGAATGAAATGAAAGGAGGTGTTTATTCAGCGAAGAGCTTCTTATGCAAGGGAAATTCGTCGACCAATTCGCCGGAATAGTAGAAGTCGTTGCCCAACACACCGAAGGTATAGATGCGCCCTCCCACCGACACATGCGAGCCGCCGCAGCGGGGATCGTCTTTCGGTTTGGAGGCGGCAAAGCCGAGGTTGAAGAGGGTGCAGAGCACATCGGGACGGTCGGAGATATCGTAGCCGGCGCGTTTCCACTGGAGCATGGTCTGATGCAAGATGCAACCCGCATAGATGAAGGAGTAGAGGTGGTTGCGGTAGTCCACCAGCCGGTTGAAGCGGGCGGTGGTGATATCGTGCATCTGGGAGGTGTCGTAATCGAGGATATGCTCATACTTTTTCCCCATGTAAAACACTGAGGTAGAGTCTTTCAGATTGCGTTCCACGGCGGCGGCAGTGAAGTCTTTGATGCCATTGACGCCGAGGGAGAACTGCGACTGCACGCTCATTACGGCGGGACCGAGATAGCGTTTCACATCCTCACGGTGAGAGTTGAAAAGGCGGATCTGCTCACCCACAGTGCAAGCAGCAATCAAGCGCGGATCAACGCCAGTGAGCTCTCCTGCCTTGCGGATTTTCTCTGCATCATTCACCATGGCACGCTTCAAGGCCGGCCAGCCCGGGTCGTTCATCCACGGGATGGCATTGTCGGTAGAGGTGGAAGCCGGGTAACGCCCCATCAACGCATTCACCTCCTGCAGCAATTGCGTGAATTTCTTGCCGTTGTCGGTCTCCTGCATGTACATGTTGCTGGCATATACCATGCGTTTCACCATCTCGGGGTCGTTGAGTTCGCGGTCGGCTTCATAAATGAGATGTGCATTGGTGGGAAAGAACTGGTTAAGCACCGCCAGCTGGATATAGTTTTGCAGTTGGGCGGAATAAATCTTAGAAGAATCGGTCAGATCCGACATCTCCTTATAGTTAGCCAAATAACGGTTGTTAGGGTCGATACCCCCATTGTTGTTGGTGAGCCCTAACTTGTAAATTACCCACGCAGCGATGATGCCGATGGCAAATAGCGTCAGCAGATGGAGCGCGATTTGGTAAATTTTCGACCTGACTTTCAGCCTTTTCCACGCTCTGAAAAATGAGATTTTCTCAGTATTTGTTGAATTTTCCTGTGACATTTTAGGTTTGAAAAAAACGGCGCAAAAGTACAACTATTTTCATCTTCAAAACCCATTTATTTTTATTTTTTTTAATACTAACATTATTATAAAAAGAATGAAAAAAATTGCTTATTTTTGCGGTTTGTAAAATATTGGCAAAAAGTATAGAGATGAATTTTATACAAAGACATTTCGCAAAAAAATATATTGCTGAAAATAAGAAAGTTAGAATACCCGAAGTGGTCTCCTTAAGAGATGCCAAAAATGTAGGGATTCTTTGTAATATCACCACCGAAGACACCTATAAGGACATTTATGCGGTCTTTTCCAAGTTGCAAAGTGCCACCCGCAGCGTGTGGTTGGTGGGCTACATCGACGGCAAAGCCATCCCCTTCTACTGCCTTCAGCAACTGTCGGCCGACTATTTCTGCAACAAAGATTTGAACTGGTACGGCAAACCGATGAAAGGACAGGTGCAGTCATTCTGCGAGACTGAATTTGATGTGCTGTTAGACTTTTCGCACGATGTGTTTGAACCTCTCCGCTTCATCATGTCGGTCACACCCGCCAAATTCATCATTGGTTCCGAAAAACGCAATGCCGATTTTTACGACCTGCTCATTCAGTCGGATGAAGAACTGTCGAACATGGAACTTCTCAAAAATATCAATCATTATACTAACCAACTCTCAGGAAAACAGTCATGAACAATCGTTTGAAAGGAACCGGAGCCGCGCTTGTCACGCCATTTCACCCAGACGGGAGTATCGATTTCAACCGTTTGGCAAAATTGGTGGATGATTTGATTGGAAATGGTGTGGACTATTTGGTGACCACCTGTACCACCAGTGAAACCCCCACACTGACGGAAGAAGAGAAAGATGAAATTGTGGCTTGCGTGGTGAAAGCGAATGCTGGGCGCGTGGCCATCGTACGCGGTCTCGGCGGCCCCAACACGAAAGAGATAGCCGAACAACTGCGCACCAAAGATTTTAACGGCGTGGATGCCATCCTGTCGGTAACGCCCTTCTACAACCGTCCCAACCAAGAAGGTATCTATCAGCATTATAAGACTTTAGCATCCTGCTCTCCCCTCCCCCTCATCCTCTACAACGTGCCCGGCCGCACAGGATGCAATATCGAGGCCGACACCACTCTCCGCATAGCCAACGACTTCCCCAACATCGTGGCAGTGAAGGAGGCATCGGGCAATATGAACCAGATCATGAAGGTCATCGCCCACAAGCCCACTGAGTTTTCTGTTCTATCGGGCGACGATGCCATCACCCTGCCGCTCCTCGCCGCCGGCGTTGACGGCGTCATCTCGGTGGTAGCCAACGCTTTCCCAAAAGAGGTGAGCGACATGGTGCGCCTCGCCCGTCGCAACCAGTTCGACGAGGCCCGCAAAATCCACCTCCGCCTCCTCGACTTCACCCAGGCCTGCTTCAAAGAGGGCAGCCCTGCCGGCATCAAAGCTCTGCTCGCCCTTCAAGGCAAAATCGATAATTTCCTGCGACTGCCATTGGTGCCCGTCTCCCAAGAATTATCTGCTCATTTTGCAAAACTTTTGTCTGATTTTCAATAAATTACAATATTATGAAAAGAATTTTTATCACCCTAACCTTTCTTTTCGGAATCACCCTCTCTCTTTTCGCCCAAAGCACAAGAGAAGAGTTGGTCAACAACGACCGCGACTTTCTCTATGTGGTGGCAAAAGTGGACACTAAAGCCGAGGTGAACGCCCTGTCGCGCAACTTCTCGGTCGATAACTGTCCGTTTGATGAGCGCACCGGACAGTATGCCGTGCGCATCTACCTCGCACGCCACGAGTACGATGCCTTCGCCGCCCTTAACCTGCCTTTTGAAATCATTGCCGCCGAACGTCCGTCTGCCATGGTCACCGACGACATCAACGACTTCACCACCAACTGGAACAAATATCCCTCCTACGAGGTGTATGTGGAACTGATGCAGAGGTTCCAGCAGAACTTCCCGCAGCTCTGTAAAATCGATACCATCTTGGCTGCCACGCCCTGCACCCAGCGTCCCCACATGCTGATGGCCGCCCATATCAGCAACACCCTCGGCCAGCATGTTGACAAACCAGCCTTCCTCTATTCCTCCACCATGCACGGCGACGAGGTGGTGGGCTACTACATGATGCTCCGTCTCATCGACTACATCCTCAACAACGCCACCACCGACCCGATGGTGCAGAACGTACTCCAGAACGTGGATTTGTATATCTGTCCGTTGGAGAACCCTGACGGCACCTATCATTCCGCCAACGACCGAATCAGCTCCAGCTATTCCACCCGTTACAACTGGAACAATGTGGATATGAACCGCAACTACCCATACTTGCCCGGTGTTTCTGGCAGTGCCAACGTGCAGCCCGAAACGCAGGCCTATATCAACTGGGTGCAAGACAAGCATTTCGTGATGTCGGTGAACTTCCACGGCGGCGCCGAGCTCACCAACTTCCCGTGGGACACCTGGGCTTCCAATACCCGAATGCACGCCGACGATGCATGGTTTCGCTACATCTGCCAGAACTATGTGGATGACTGTCAAGCCATTGACCCAACCTACATGGTAGGTGAAACCGCCTATAACCCGGGCTGCGGCGCCGTGACCGAAGGCGGCGACTGGTACGAAATCACCGGTTCGCGCCAAGACTACATGAACTACTACCAGCACTGCCGCGAAGTGACCATGGAGGTGCATTTCGACAAGGTGGTGACCTCCTCGTCGGAGCTTCCCTCCTACTGGACCAACAGCAAGAACGCCCTGCTCAACTACGTGATGGAGTGTACCTACGGCTTCCGCGGCATCGTGACTGACGCTGTGACGGGCGAGCCCATTGAAGCCAAGATTTTTGTAGAAAACCACGACACCTTCAACTCCGAGGTTTATTCGCACCTGCCGGTGGGCGCTTACTACCGTCCCATCAAGGCCGGCACCTACACCGTAACCGTTTCCGCCGACTGCTATGAAAGCCAGACCTTTACGATTACCACCACCGATGGTGCCAGCGTACGCCGCGACGTGCAACTCCAGCCGCTGGTTTCCGCCCCGCAGGTCGCCGACCAGCATATCCTTGCTGGCCAAACCGCCACACTGACCGCCAATTCCTCCCATACCATCAAATGGTACAACTCAGCAACGGCTACCAACCCCATCGCTACCGGCAACACCTACACCACTCCCGCACTGACCCAAACCACCGTTTATTATGTGGAAGAACAAGCCACTGACAACAACACTACTTGCGTGAGCGAGCGCACCAGCGCCACCGTGTACGTGACTGAGGGAACTCACGACACCGTTCACGGCTACCTTACCATTGACACCTGCGACTCCTACACCATCAACGGACAAACGTACACCGTTTCGGGTTGCTATCTTATCACCTTCCCCTTCGGCGGGCAGAATTATGCCGACAGCATCCTGCACCTCAGCCTCAATATACACAGCAGTTACGAAATTACGGTGCAAGAAACCCACACAGTAGGCGAGACATACTATGTAGGAGGCATCGCCCACACCGCTGATGAAGCCGGCACCTTCACCTACGACCTCACGTTGCATACCCAGTTCGGATGCGACAGTATTGTACATTATATCATACAAGTCAATACCATTCCCGCCTCCTACTCCGACCTCTCCCTTACCGACTGTGGTTTTATCACTTACGAAAACGAAACTTACACAGAATCAGGAAACTACAATGTGGTTTATCCGGGCGCGGCTGCCAACCATGGCGACAGCATCCTCATTCTTCACCTCACCATCTACCCCACTTACGACATCAATGTCAGCGAAATTGTATCGGTAGGAGACACATATTATGTTGAAGGACAGCCCTATACGGCTATCATGGCGGGCACCTTTACCTACGACCGCTTCCACGCTACCGAGCATGGCTGCGACAGCATCATCCATTATATCTTTTATGTAAGCGATGCCAACTTCACCTTTGGTGAACTGACACTGGACGAATGTATTCCGTTCTCTTACGAAGGACAAATCTTGACGATGGATGGCGACTACACCTTCTTCTATCCTGGAGCTGGCGTGAATGGTGCCGACAGCACCTTGGTCATTCACCTCACCCTGCACCCCTCCTACGAAATGACCGTGGAGGTGCATCTGGCTTTAGGCGAGCATTACGACCTTGATGGTTACGATTTTTATTCCGAGCAAGAAGGCATCTATCCCTTTGATAGAGAATATGAAAGTGCTTTCGGCTGCGACAGTATTGTACACTACAACCTCATCGTGGGCAATGTGGGTATTGACGAGATGAAGGATGGAAAACCGTTCATCACCCCCAATCCCACCACCGACCAGTGCCACATCAATGGCCTGCAGGAAGGCAGCACCGTTGAGGTGCGCATCTTCAACACCTACGGACAGTTGGTGAAGAGCGTGGTGGTAGACGCCCAGCAAGCCACGCTCAACTTAGAGGGCTTGAAGAGCGGTACCTACTTTATTCAAATCTTTGAAAATAGAGGAATTACCACCCAAAAAATCATCAAACTATAGTCACCCACTTGATTGGACATGAAAACTTTTGAAATCAAGACCACCTTTACCGTTTACGAATCGGAGAAAGAACTGTCGGAGGAGGATCAGAAGTTGTTAAAGATGGCGCGTAATGCGGCCAGCCGGGCCTATGCGGTTTATTCGCAGTTTCATGTAGGGGCGGCGTTGCTGCTCGACAATGGTGAGATTTTGACGGGCAACAACCAAGAAAACTGTGCCTATCCGTCGGGGCTGTGTGCGGAGCGCACGACTGCTTTCTATGCTTCATCGCGGTTTCCGGGTGTGCCGTTCAAGAAGCTGGTCATCACGGCTGTCAATCCGCAGAGCACGCTCACCACGCCGGTGCCGCCGTGCGGGGCATGTCGGCAGGTGCTGTCGGAGTACGAGCAGCGGGGCGGGCATCCCATCACGGTGCTGATGGCCGGACAGGAGGGCGAGATCTGGCAGGTGAACTCCGTACAGGACCTGCTGCCGCTCACCTTTTCCGACTCGTACCTGCCGGATATGACAATATAGGGGGACGGAGGAAATGTACAATTGACAATGTACAATTGACAATGAACAATGAGTGGGGATGCGGTTATGCGAGGATGCGGGGCAAGCAAAAAATTGCCTTTGATGTATTTAGCTGCCCAATAACTACGGCTGCTGAGGATGGTTTTCTTCTTCTACCATTTGTAGAGCCTCTTCCCGCGACACCTTCCTGTATTTCCCTTTAGCTTCATCATAAACATAAACACGTTTAGGATTTTTTCGGAACAATAATGCAAGGGATTTTTTCACATAATCCTATTCTTCTTGCAATTCCTCATACAAAGCCACCGGTCCAGCATGCCATAACTTAGTTTCCTCAATCTCCAATCGGCGGTACATATTTGACTTGTAGATACGGCGGATGGAGTTAACAACACCCATGCCGGTGTCTTCGTCCAACATTTTCGCCAACAAACTCACCTTTGACGGAAGAAGAAAATACAAATTGTCTTGCGTAATCTGTGTCATGGTTGTACCTGTCTTGCTTTTATGAATGAAATGGCTTGCAATGATTGGGGGGTATGAAAGAGGTATTGATCCACCAATTTGTAGGTTTTTAGTTCTGCTATGAGATTCTGCTTGGTCAGTAATCCCCCTTCATATAGGGCAAATGCAGCATAAACTCGGTCGTTGGCCACCGGGCCGTAAACAATATCGTAGTTGTGGGTGAAATGCTTATCCGTACGGTTTTTCATCACGAAATCAAGCCATTCTTCTGTGGGGGCATCAAAAAAGAGACAACGAAACTTATTTAGGGCATCCTCATTTAAATTATATTCGTTTACAAAACCAATGGTTTGCATGGATTCTTTCATTCTTCTGCGCACCCAATCTTCAGCCTGTTGATATGATGTAGTAGTATAAAAACCGACTCCATAATCCAAGGTGCGATTGGGCAACCGTATCTCGGGCTTCTCTATTTGTTCACAACTTCCATGAAATATTATCATAATGCCTGCTGTTGTCTGATGTGAATGAATTCGTCTATATCTTCCAGTATCCAGTGATGGTTTTGTGTGTGTAGGATTTCGAAATTTTCTGCAAGATAATCAAGAACCCCATATTGGTCAAGCTGCTCCATAGCCTGCTCACCGGTCAAATGTTTCGCATTCTTGTATTGCTCCACACAAAAGGACACAAAATAGGATATATCGGTCTGCATTATTAAATCGTAAAAACAGGTGCAAAAGTACACATATTTTATGAATATTTATCCTTTTATAGCCTAAAAAGTGATGACACGGCGCAAAAGGCAGATTATGAAATTTCAAGGTCGCAATTTGCGACTTTGAAAGAACAGCGCGGAGAGAATGTACAATGTACAATTAACAATGAACAATGTACAATGAGTGGGGATGTGGTTATGCGAGGATGTGGGGAAAGCAAAAAATGCCTTTGATGTATTTAGCTGCCCAATAACTACGGCTGCTGAGGATGGTTTTCTTCTTCTACCATTTGTAGAGCCTCTTCCCGCGACACCTTCCTGTATTTTCCTTTAGCTTCATCATAAACATAAACACGTTTAGGATTTTTTCGGATTTTCAAGGCATTATGGTGGGCTTTTACGGGAAAATTGATGGCTGTGTCTGATTTTGGGAAAATGTGAATACTCAATGATTCACCCACGTGTTTGGCAGGGGGAATGGGATACCCAATGCCCCAAATACTTTTGGGAGCAGGAAAAAACCAGAACGTCACGTAATGAGGTGAAGGAAGCTTTTCCAAATGAACACTTATTGAATCTAACCGCCATACAACATCATTGGCAATCTTGAATTTTGCCTTGACATCATGGTATAATATGACATATTGGGTATAGGATTTCCGCTCTTGTATAGACAATGATAACATTGTATCACTTTCGGGAATTTTCTCCCACCGGGTCCTAAAGTCATCGGAAGAAGAGGATTTATAATACCCAAAGACTTGCTGCCCCTGCACAGGAATGAAAAGCGAGTAAAGGATTAACAATGCAAAGAACTTTTTCATCAAAACAATGAAACAGAAACTATTTTTTTTCATGACAGACATAATTTACAATGGGCGGGGATGTGGTTATACGGGGATGCGGGAAAAGTTGTGGGCATGGGCAGTATTGAATCGTTGAATTATTTATTTGTTGAATCGTTTGGTTAGAGGGGCGAAGGAGTTAAGGAGTGAAGAAGTGAAGAGTGAAGAGTGAAGAGTGAAGAGTGGGGGCGTTTTTTTCGCCTGCAAAATTAATACAATTTCAAAGAATAATCCAACCTTTCAGTTTTCAATTTTCACCTCATCTTACCACTGTCACGCTTCCGGTGAGGATCTTGCTGCCCTCGCCGGCTGCTTTGTACTCCATGCGCCACACGTACACCCCGGCAGGGCACTCACTGCAGTTCCAGCCCTGATGGGGGTTGTCGGTGCTGAACAGCAGCCGTCCCCAACGGTCGTAGATGTGCAGGCTGTAGTTCTCCAACCGTTCAGGGTGGTTGAACACCGGTAGGAACAGATCGTTCTGCCCGTCGCCGTTCGGGGTGAAGGCGTTGGGAACATACACATCAATAAGTGGTGACAATAACGGATCTATTTGAGGTGGAAGTGTATTATTGTCATAATCATCATAAGTTATTAAAATACAAAATGTTATAACACTGTCACACCCCTGTGAATCATAAAAAAACTCGCTAATAGTGTCTGCATTTTCAAAAAAAAAATCACCCCAAACAAAAGGCAGTTCTGATTCGGCAACTTCAAAAACAACGGTGTCAGAATACTGTCTGTTCGGAACATAAAAAGTCTCAATTATGGTATCATTGCTATTGTCCACAACCATCACTGTATAAAGGCCTTCACACAGATGAAGGAGTGTGTCTCCATGCAAGCAACCTGCGGCACAATGATAAGAATAGGGGGGGATACCTCCGGAAGGATTTAAAATTGCAACTCCATTACACATCTCGTTAAAAGACGAATAAGGGGGCATTATTGCAACATTGTTGCTGAATCCGTATGTGGGCAAAAAAAATGTATCAATTCCCCATGGTCCACCATCATAAAGTCGTGCCAGGGTTTTCCCTCTTTGTTGAATGTTAATATATGGAAAAAGTGACGTGATGGCCTCACATTTTAAGTCAGGGCTGATCTCGTCGAATGAAACAAGAGAATCCCCTAAAATAAATGAGAATTGAGAGCCATTTGGAATACAAGGATGGATACCTTCTTCAAGCATATCTGTTTTCCATCCGACTGCGTCTTGCACTATACCGATAGAATCGTACAAAACAACAGCAGAACAAATATTTGCCATAAAAAAACGCCTGTCATAACACAAGTTACACTCATCTACAACTACTTCAACACACGAACCACCATTTTGAAATAGCAAGAGAGAGTCAACACCAGGGGCATTTTGCCCCCGAAGAATACAGTAACCTACGGGTGGAATTGTTGTTCCTGTTGGGAAAAAATACGTCCCACCGCCAGTCCCATAACCATTTGGCTGCAAGATTGAGAAAATATAGTTGGAAATGTCAACACCTGTAGAGTTTGAATTATACAATTCTATCCACTCACTACCATAAATGAAATCTCCATCTCCATCAAGAGAATAAAAACAAACCTCATTGATTGATATTCTTGCATTATTTAGGTTCAGGCTATCAATACAATTACAGCAATTATTCTCAAAAACATTTATTGTTAAATTCAACTCATTTGTTTGGGCATAAGCATTTATTGCAAATGACGAAAGATAATACGTCCATGCTATGAAATGAAACACAAAAAATCGATTGTATATCATCGAATAAACTTTTCTGAATGCATACTCCCATTCTCTTCACACACTCTGAGACCATTGTAATTTACACATCCTGGACAACCCGCTGCAGGATGTCCAACCTGTATAGAAACATTGTACAAAGTGCCGCTTTTCTGCCCGCTGCTGATTAGTTCGGCACGATTCATTTCATCGCCCACATTGGAGATAACGTTTTGCGATTTTTCGCATGAAATGAGTCCAATAACTGCCATCATCATGGCCATTCCTAAATAAAGTTTTCTCATAAAGCTATATTTTAGACGACTTTTCTCCGCAAAGTTAAGGGTTTTTTACCCGCAAAATCCAGAAATTTCAAAATTGACCCGTTTTTGCATGAAATTGGCGGCAGGTATAACATAAATTATTGAGCCTAAAATTATTGTCAAAAAAAATCTCACTGCATTTCACTGAAGTTTTTTGCACGGATTTGTCGTAAACGTCCCCAAATGGGCCCAAATTCCAAGAGCTGTCGCCCTCATTTATTTTTATTTCCGACAAAATTCCGTAAATTTGCCCAACGAAAAACCCACTTTTATGAAAAAACACAAGCTGATTTTTTTCATTGTACACCTTGTTTTTTGGAGTATCGCTTCTTTTTTATTTTTGAGAAACGCTTTCATCAGACCCTACTCTTCCATTCTACTGGAAAGTGTGGTTCTATTCATCCTCATGTGCTCTTTTTACTTGTCGTACTTTGTATTGGTGCCAAAACTTTTGATGCGCAGAAAGTTACTTATTTTCTTTATAATCAGCATATTAATTGTTATATTGAGCAGTGCAATAGAAATGTGGGTAGTGGAGAGCAGCATCGCGCGTTGTTACATGAACAATATGGACATACAAACATACAAATTTGTATTGCGTTGGGTATATCTCTTCGTTTCAATTCGGGATGCCTGCTTCATCCTGTTCGCTGATGTGTTCAAGCTGTGTGAGATGCAGGCGATACAGCTGCAGCTGAACCAGAAAACCACCCTGCAAACCACCCAGCACCTTCTCATCAATCTTCCCGACCAAACTACCCTTGCACAGGATATCAACCATATTGTATGCCTGAAATACGAAAATAGGAAAACCACCATCTTCCGCACACACGGCGAACCCATCACCACCTACAACTCTCTGGCCAGTATAGCGGCGGATTTGCCTACAGATCTATTCATCCGCATCAATCGGAATACCGTTGTGGCCTACTCTCATATTGTGAGCTATGATTCGTGTAGCGTCACCCTTCGAATCAACAAAATTCTGGAGAGAATTCTCATCATGCCCGCAAAATCAGAGGAAATACTTGCAGAATTGAAACAATGGAATGCGCAAAAATACCAAACCACGAACACCCCTTCTTCCGCTTCAACTCCCTATATGGGAGCAAAGCGTACCATCATCTGCAACTATATCGCCCAACACCCCGGCTGCAATTCGCAAGAGATTGGCCAACAAATACACCTGTCGGAACGTAACGCGCAACGGATTCTGCAACAGCTAAAGAATGAGGGCATTGTGGATTGCAAAGAGGAGAAAGACGGACAGAAAGTGTACACTTTGCGATAAGACGGCACCCTTGTAAAAAAGCCAACGCCATGGGGCTGCGAAAATCCAATAAAAAACCCCCTTTTAGGGGGAGATTGTGCCCTCGGCGGGATTCAAACCCACGATCTTCAGAACCGGAATCTGACATTCTATTCAGCTGAACTACGAGGGCCGCAAATGCGCTGCAAAATTACATGAAATTTCGGAAAAACTCGTATCTTTGCCAACGATTTTTTCGACAATTTTACCCCCATAAAATAATATAGTAATGCGGTTGGAGGAACGCTTCATCGAACATCTGAAAAGTCTGGTACCCGATGCCGTCCACGCCCACTATCTGCTGGCCGTAAGTGGCGGAAAAGACTCCACAGCATTAGCGCATCTCTTTCATTATCACCAACTTAATTTCGAAATCACCCATTGCAACTTCCATCTTCGGGACGAAGAGTCCGACAAAGACGAACAATTTGTAAGAGAGCTGGCTGCCACAATGGACAAAAAGCTGTATGTCAAACAGTTTAATACTCTTGAGGCACAACAGGGTTCTGGGAAATCGGTGGAAATGGTGGCCCGCGAAGAGCGTTATGAATGGTTCGAAACGCTCTGTCCCGAAGCTGATTACATCGTAACCGCACATCACGCCGACGACAATGCCGAAACCCTGCTACTGAATCTGGCACGCGGCACAGGTCTGAAAGGTCTGACGGGCATTCCTGCCCACAATGGACGAATTCTGAGACCTCTTCTTCCCTTTACCTCGGAAGAAATCTTACAGTATCTCTCCGAAAATCACATCCCTTTCCGCACTGACCAAACCAATTTCTCCACCCAATACCATCGCAACAAAATCCGACATGTGGTGATGCCCGTCCTTCGCGACATCAACCCAGAAATCACCTCTACACTATGCCATAATATGGCAGTTTTTAATCAGCAATGCCATTTCTATCTTTCTGAAATTCAAAGAAATCTGTCTGAAATTGTTATTAAGAAAGATGATGAGCTTTATATTTCTTGCAAAAAATTATTGGCAACAAACCATGCTGAACTGTTGCTTTATGAAGCCCTGAAAGAGTATAACTTCACCGCATCGCAAGTCAAAGATATGATGAAGTGTTTGAGAGGAATATCAGGTAAAGTATTTTTGTCATCTACGCATATCGTTCTCAAAGACAGAGAGTTTCTGATTGTAAAAAAACGTAAAGAAAAAGATTTTCCTCCTATACTCTGCCAAAATTTGGAAGAGTTAGAGGCATTAGGATTTGAAATTGAGTTGCTTTCCCTGCAGCAACCTCCACAGTTTCCTGCCCCCAAGCATACTATATATATAGATGCTGACAAGATGGAGTTTCCTGTGCAGGTGCGGGCATGGGAGGAGGGCGACGTCTTTGTTCCTTTCGGGATGAATGGAAAGCAGAAAGTGAGCGATCTTTTCAACAATTTGAAAATCAATAGATTAAAAAAGAAACAGATTCCCATCTTACAGATTGGCGACCAAATTGCCTGGGTGGTGGGCATCCGCGCCGACCATCGTTTCAGAATTACCACTCAAACCCAACGTTACTATAAAATCACCTATCATGGAACCATTTGACCCCTCCGTTCAGCAAAAATCGCGAAACACTTTTCTTATCGTTCTCTGCATCCTCACCTTTATCGATGCTGGAAGCTCTTTTCTGCAAATGCTGCTGATGCCCCTTTATGCCATCGAAGAGAATGCTGAAATGGCATTGAATTTTTATAGCAAACTGGGATCCAGCGAAATGAGCGAACAGATGAGCGAAATTATTGCAGCCACACAGGCCTTACCCTCATGGTACTTTATTATCGCCTCCCTCCCCTTTCTCATCACCATCACAGCTGGTGTTTTTTTGCTCAAAAAGAAACCTCTCGGATTTCATTTATATGTGATCTCACAAATATTGGCCTTCGTTTGCCAGAACTTCTTGCTAAAAGAACCCTTTCAGATGTCATGGATTTCCATCATTTGCGCCATCATCATCTCGATCTGCTACTATGTGCTGCTGAAAAATCTAAGAAAAGACCAAGAAAGTGACCAGCAACAAATTGATTTTTAATCATTTGTATTATTAAAAAAATATTTTAAAATTATTTTAACAAACACTTGAAAATCGGGTGGCGTTTATAGTATCTTTGCGGCATCAAAGATTACTACCATGTCTCACCGAATATGGACCATACTGTTGTCGCTACTACTTTCTGCGCTTTTTCTTCAAGGGCAAAATGATAGCCTTTTATCAGAAAGGAAATCCTCAAAATATTCTATTACAGATATTTATCTATTAACCTTGTCGCAGGACAATGGAGCGGCAGCATGCTATCTTTCGCATTCTGCCCTCATGGCCTATTTCGACAATCGTTTTTTGGTTAAGGAGATGATGACCAAGGGATTGGGGGCAGTGTTCCGAAAGGGGCAGAATGGATTCCTGATGGACTGTCAGCATTTTGGGTACAGCCGGTATGGAGAATTGTCGGCGCAGGTAGGATACTGCCGCCGCTTCGGACAACATATTGCCTTCGGTCTGCGTTTTCAATATCTGATGATGCATTCCTCTGAAAATCAGTGTGTACACTCAATATCATTCGACCTGTCGGCGTACGCCACCATCGGGAAAAACATCGGGTTGGGATTTGTTGTAGTGAACCCGGCAAGACTGAAGGTGGGGATCACGGGGAAGAACGTGCTGCCTATCCGCCTTCAATTCGATATCAACTATAAGATTGGTAAGCAGATTCTGCTCTTTGCCCGGGTGGAGAAAGAACTCAAATCGGCCTTTTGCATTGAGGCGGGGGCGGCCTACCATCTCAAAGTGCTGTATCTCATAGTCGCAGCGGGATTTCCTCAGCCGAAGTTCTCAGTCAATATGCAAATCGCTTGTGGGCGGTGGCTGCTGGGTGTGAGCTGCCAATACCTCCTAAGGGCAGGATTTGTGCCGATGGCATCTGTGGCGTGTATACTCTAACATCTACTCTGACACAACCAAATACAACTCAATGAAAATCAAACATATACTCATTGCATTAGCGCTACTGTTCTCCGCACAACTCTCGGCACAACAGGACAGTCTCCACCCCAACGACGAACTGCAAGAAACGCTCTTTGACATCTTGGAAAACCAAACCGAAAATCTGGATGTGGAGGAAACCGCCGACTATGGCGATGAACTTGAAGAACTCTGGCAGACCGACCAAATCAACATCAACGATCTGTCACCAGAAGTGGCTTTTAATATTCTACATCTTACTGATTATCAGTATTATCAGTTATTATCATACATTGAGCTTTATGGGGAGTTGGTTTCGGAATATGAGCTTGCTGCTATTGCGGGATTTGACCAAAATTTGGCAGAAAGACTATCAAAAATAGTGAACATAGAACCGAAAAAGAGGGGGAGAAATCGGGCGGCGACTTTCTTTAGGCAGTCGGAGCACACCTTGCTGCTACGATACCGGCAAGTATCTGAGCATCAGTCGGGTTACCATAGAGAGGACGGCAGTGGGTATTTGGGGAATCCCATGCGGTTTAGCTGGAAATACACCATGACGAGTGGCGACCACTTTGCGATGGCCCTTGCAGGGGAGAAAGATGCGGGGGAGCAATGGTTTCGAGGCACACAAAAGCAGGGCTTCGATCATTATGCATGGTATATCAACCTGAAGAACATAGGAATCATAAAGAATTTAGTAATAGGAAATTACACTTTGAGTTTCGGGCAGGGAATGGTGATGGGAGGACGCTCAATGGGGGTAAAAGGCGGCGGGGCGGGACAAATCAGGAGGTTTCCCGGGTTGATTCGCGCCACTGCGCCCATGAACGAAAGTGCCTGTATGCACGGGGTAGCGGCTACCATCGGCAACTCACAATATACAGGAACCCTCTTCTACAGTCGCAACTTTCTGGACGGGAAGATCGGGAGCGACAGTTTAGGAGCGGCAGTATTTGAGGGTTCGCTCACCTCCACAGGCTACCACCGAACCGAGAAGGAGGTGGCGCAGCGCAACACCAACCGCAACCGGCTGTTTGGCGGCCACTTTCAGATGAAGCGACGCATCTTTGAACTGGGCGTCACGGGCTGCCACACGCAGTTTGTGATTCCTGTGGCGCGAGGGGCAGAACTCTACCAAAAGTACCGTTTTTGCGGGAAAGGGGTGAGCAACGCCGGGGCGAACTACAAAATCATACTGCACAAAACTATTCTGTTCGGCGAGGCGGCGGTAAGCATTCACCAGCGACGAACGGGAGTGGGCGTGCTGCAGGGTGGTGTCTTCGACCTCGACCCTCGCAGTAAACTCGCCGTGCTGCTGCGATACTATAGCCGCGATTTCACCAGTCTGTACGGCAGCTCGTTCCGTACCAACAGCAGCTGCAACAGCGAGGTGGGCGCCTATGTGGCCGCCGATTTCGTGCTGGGACGCAAAGCCGAACTGTCGCTCAATGCCGATATCTACCATTTTCTCTGGTTGAAGTACCAAGTGGCGCAACCCACTGTGGGATACGACTGTTCGGCACGAATTACCGTCAATCTAAACCGCTATCTTACCCTCAATTTTCGCTATCACTATGCCAAAAAGGAGCAGAATCTATCCCCAAATGAGCACCATCCTTTCGCTGATGGAAACGATATGCACAAGTTCCGACTAAGCCTCAAGGCTACCCCTTCCGGCCTCCTGACGCTCCAAACGGAAGTGGATTACCTCCTATCGGTTTCTGCGGAAAAGTCTATATCACAAGGCTTTCTGCTCTTTCAAGACCTCGGCTTGAAAATCGAACGATGGAATTTGAGCCTCAACGGACGGATAGCCCTTTTCGCCACCGACAGCTATGCGGAACGCCTATATGCTTACGAACACGACCTCTACCAAACCTTCACCATCAACAGTTATTATGGCAAAGGAGTACGATATTACCTGATGGTCGGCTACCAATATTCATTTATAAAAATCCAAGCCCGCTTTTCGCAAACCTTTTTCGATGACCGACACTCCATCAGCTCAGGTCTGGCAGAGATAAAAGGCAATACCAAAAGCGAAATTGCCCTACAAATGATTTTCCATATCCGATGAGGCGATAAAATAACTCAAGAAAAAACTCGTTTATGAAAAGACTTTATCCGCGACACATGGCCGAAATTCCAATTTCCACGCTTTTGCACGAGTTCATGAAAAAGAATCATCGTGAACGCGAGTACCAGGAGGTGACTGCTACAGAGATTTTTCCGCAGTTGCTTCCAGAAAAATTTCGCACTATGATACAGCGTGTTAGCGTGAAAAACGGGGTGATGTATGTACATTCCGACTGCGCCAGTTTGCGATTTGAACTGATGAACCAGCGTTCTGATTACATCCAGCAAATCAACGAAAAGTTGGGCGAAGCTATCATCAAAGACATTGTTTTTGCCTGATTGGGAAACTTTCGTTTTTCACTCCTTGCCAATCTTGCCAAATTTTACTATTTTTGCACGTTGATTTGATAAGATTTTTGGGCATGAAATTCAAGCAATATACCATTGAGAATTTAGAGATATTGGATGCGGGGGCTGAGGGGAAAGCCGTGGCCAAACATGAGGGGCTCACCATCTTCGTTTCTGGCGTGGTGCCAGGGGATGTGATTGACGCCTTGGTCGTGAAAAAGAAAAAAAGTTATGCGGAGGCGCGCTGTGTGAGAATGGTCACCCCATCGCCGCACCGCATCGAACCACGCTGCGAGCATTTCGGTACTTGCGGTGGTTGTAAGTGGCAAATGTTGGACTACTCCCAGCAGTTGTTTTACAAGCAGAAGCAAGTCACCGACAATTTCCAGCACCTCGGCCATTTCAACTATCCCGAACCGCAACCCATTCTCGCCTCCGACGACCAATACTGCTATCGCAACAAATTGGAGTTCACGTTCACCCACCAGCGGTGGCTCTCCAACGAGGATATGGTCGCCCAACAAGAAGGCAAACCAATAGAAATCAGAGGGTTGGGATTTCACGTACCCGGTAAATTCGACAAAGTATTAGACATTGACTTCTGCCATTTACAGGCAGAGCCGAGCAATAAAATCAGACTGGCCGTTCGTAATTTCGCCATCCAAAACGACATCCCCTTTTACAACCTGCGCAACCACGAAGGCCTGCTGCGCAACATGGTCATCCGCATGTCATCTACGGGCGAACTGATGGTAATATTGGTTGTGACAGATTATAACCAACAATCCATCAGTGTATTAGACTTCTTGGCAGAAACCTTCCCGGAAATCACCTCTCTGCAATACGTCATCAACCAGAAGATGAACGACAGCACCTCCGATCTTGAGTTCCACACCTATCGGGGCAAAGATTGTATGATGGAGAAGATGGGTGATCTGATGTTCAAGGTCGGGCCGGCCTCATTCTACCAGACCAACAGCCGCCAAGCGTTCAAGCTCTATTCTGTGGCCAAGGAGTTTGCGGCCGTCACGCCCGAAGATACCGTTTATGACCTCTATACCGGCACGGGTACTATCGCCAATTTTGTGGCTCGTGACGCCAAGAAAGTAATTGGTATAGAGTATGTTGACGCAGCCATCGAGGATGCGAAAGTCAATTCCGCCCTCAACGACATTCACAACACGGAGTTTTTTGCCGGCGACATGGTGAAGGTGCTGACCCCCGAGTTTGTGGCGGCGCACGGCAAGGCCGACATCATCATCACCGACCCGCCGCGTAGCGGAATGCACGCCGACGTGGTGAAGCAACTGCTGGTGATGCAGCCCAAACGCATCGTGTACGTGAGCTGCAACCCCGCCACACAAGCCCGCGACCTCACCCTGCTGGCAGAAAAGTACCAGGTATGCCGCATCCAGCCGGTGGATATGTTTCCCCACACCCAACATGTGGAGAATGTTGTTTTATTAGAATTAACAGAAAATCAATAAGATATGATAAAAGTTGCAATTCTCGGTTATGGGAAAATGGGAAAAGAGATTGAGAAAGTCGTGCTCCGCGAAGGCATGAACATCGTGGCCCGCATCGACAACGAAGAGGATTGGGAAACCCAGCGCGAGGCCTTCCTCTCCAGCGATGTCGCCATCGAGTTCTCCACCCCCGGCACCGTGGTCAAGAACCTCACCCGCTGCTTCGAGGCCAACATCCCCGTGGTGTGCGGCACTACCGGCTGGACCAACGTGGAAAAGGACATCATCAAGCAGTGCCAAGCCACCTCCAACGCACTCATCTATGGTTCGAACTTCTCCATCGGTGCCAACATGTTCTTCAAAATCAACGACTTGATGGCGCAACTGATGAACCAGCAGCCGCAGTACGATGTCACCATCGAGGAGACGCACCATATCCATAAAAAGGATGCGCCCAGCGGCACGGCCATCGCCATCGCCAACATCATCATCAACCAACTCGACCGTAAGAAAGAGTGGGCATTGGAGGACGACAGCGATGCCGCCGACATCAACATCATCGCCCACCGATTCGGCGAAGAGGCAGGCACCCATGCCGTGAAATACAAGTCGGATGACGACTGTATCATCCTGTGCCACAAGGCGTTCAATCGCGCCATCTTTGCGCAGGGAGCAGTGCGGGCAGCCCGCTGGCTCGTCAAAAACAGAGGCATCTATCCCTTCTACGATATTTTCCTCAACATTTAATCAGATTTCTTCTACCACAATATGAAAATGTTGAAGTTCAAATATTTAATCATCCTCTTTTGCATCGGCTTGTGCTCTATGCCCTCATTGCAGGCACAACGGTTGGAGCTGCGGTTCAACAAAGAGTTTTCGAACGACAAGATGATCAACAAGACGCTTGGCGCAGGAGGCTCATTCATTATCGACGGGTGGGCGGACCACTTGGATTTCCAGATCAACTTCGACTATGCAGGACACAAGGAAGATGCTGACTATACGGGCGTTAGTACAAAAATCGCCAAATATAAAGGCGGCGTGTCGGCCCTCTACACCCGTCCCATCGGCCGGCTTCTGCACCTGCGAATAGGTGGAGATCTCTCATACAACTATATCAATAAAGTCAATACTCTGTGGGATAATGGCAAACACTACAATACGGCCCATCGCGCCCATGCGTTGGGTATCGGAGCTATTGCGCAGCTACAGATTCAGTTAGGACAGATGTTCCGCATCGGCGCCGGCCTCATCCCCACCTACCTCATCCCGTTGGTTACCGATGTCAGCCAGCCCAATGTGGAATGTGATTTCAAGAAAGGAATGTTTGTGTTGCAATTGCAGATCGGCTTGGAAATCAGACTGGTCAAAGAGTAAGAAAATAAACAATAAATTACTGATAATATGTCACTTATCAAATCCATTTCTGGTATTCGCGGAACGATCGGCGGCAAGGTGGGCGACAACCTCACCCCGATTGACGTAGTTCAATTCGTGTCGGCCTTCGCTACATTTTTAGGAAAAGACGAGCGCCCGCTCACCCTCGTGACGGGTCGCGACGCGCGTGTCTCTGGAGAAATTATCAATAAACTCATTTGCAGCACGTTACAATCGCTTGGTGTGCATGTGATTGATTTGGGCCTCTCCACTACTCCGACAGTGGAAATGGCGGTGGTACAGCATCATGCCGACGGTGGTATCATCCTGACGGCCAGTCACAACCCGATGCAGTGGAATGCCCTGAAACTGTTGAATGCCCGGGGCGAGTTTATCTCTGCCGCTGACGGTGCAAAAGTTTTGGAAATTATTGAAAAACAAGACTATACATTCTCCGATGTGCATCATTTGGGAAAATACACCTCCTATGATCAGGCCATCAACGATCACATTGACCATATTATGAAGCTGGAATTAGTAGATGCGGAAGCCATCCGAAAAGCGAATTTTTCGGTGGCATTAGACTGCGTAAACTCCACTGGTGGAATTGCTTTACCCTTGTTGCTCAAAAAGTTAGGCGTTGAAAAGGTGCAGGTTTTGAACGGGGATGTTTCCGGCATTTTTGCCCACAACCCCGAACCGCTACCGCAACATTTGGTAGATATTGCTCAGATGATGCAGAAGGGAGGATTCGATGTCGGTTTTGTGGTGGATCCTGATGTGGACAGGCTGGCCATTTTGAACGAAGACGGCTCAATGTTCGGGGAAGAATACACCCTGGTGGCGGTGTCCGACTATATTCTTCAGCACAAAAAAGGAAATACTGTCTCCAACCTCTCCTCCACTCGTGCATTGAGAGATGTAAGTAACGGATATGGTGTGAGTTATAATGCTTCCGCAGTGGGTGAAGTGAATGTGGTGGAAAAGATGAAAGCGACGAATGCCATCATTGGTGGCGAAGGAAACGGAGGGGTTATCTATCCCGAATTGCATTATGGCAGAGACGCTTTGGTGGGCATCGCCCTCTTTCTTACCTTCATGGCTAAATCTGGGAAAAAGTGCAGCGAAATTCGCAGTCAGTATCCGGCCTACACCATCTCCAAAAACAAAATTGAGTTGCAGCCCAACATGAACGTGCCGGAGATTATGCAAAAGATGGCGGCCAAATATTCTGATTATGAAGTCAATACAATAGATGGTGTAAAAATCGACTTCCCTGATGGCTGGGTACACCTTCGTCCATCGAATACGGAGCCCATCATCCGCATCTATGCAGAAGCGCAATCGGAAGAACACGCAGCATCATTGGCGAATCAGATTATAACGGATATCAAGGCTATTATCGGTTAAAGCGGGTAGTGTTTTAACCTAAATATATTCCTAATTTTACATTTTAACTCTGCTAATTTTTAGCATTGTTAATAATTATACACTGATAATGGTGTCATTGATTGGTGTTTATGTTAATAAAATTTAATTATTAACATTTGAGATTTTATTTCATTTTCTCCCTATTTTTGCATCACAACATCAGAAAATGAAAATGACCTCATTATACGCTATACGTGTCGGTGCCACCTATTGGAAAACAACCTGCGCTCCACTCTCTACCCGTTGGCGACGCCACCCGAACCGCCTTGGTCTATCACCCTCGGCACCGGCACTATTTCAGAAAGAACGACCATAAATCCGTAAAAGATTTTTCTTTGAAAATCAAGATTTTTACGTAAATTTGCCGCTTGATAAAATCAACTATCTATGAAAAAATTTTTCTTATTCGCACTGCTGATTTTAGTGGCAAATTGCATTTTCGCACAATCAGAAACCATTGATTTACAAGGTATTTTCAAAGGAAAATATCGGTACGACAGGGTTCGCTCCCTCACATGGCGGCCACAAACTACCGAGTACACTTTTTACAATGATGAGAAAGATGCCATCATGTCGGTGGATGTCAAAAAAGAATCTTCACCCAAAAACGAAAAGGTTCTGTTTGAGTTTTCCAAACTCTATGGCTATGCTTTGGGAAAAAGCAGCGCCACCAAAGAGGACTTCACCGCTGCTGGCGGTAAGGTTTCCACCGCGTGGGAATGGATCGACAAGAACAACTTCCGCATCTACGCCATGCTACCCGGCAAAGATCCCTGCTATGTGACATACCAGATTTCGTCGCAGTCGTTCTCCACTGCTGCCGACCCGACCGACGGTATCAACATTGTGGACCAGGATGCCAACAATTCCCTTTACATCTATCATGACGAAGACGCTGACGGATTCTTTGTCAACGACCTGAAGAACCCGGTGAAAGCGAAAATCATTCTCTGTCCCGACACCGCCAAGGATGTAGTTTTCGGCGAGCCCGTTCACCGCAGCGAATGGGGCATCGAAGAGGGATGGTATTTCTCGCCCAAGAGCAACTTCATCGCCTTCTACCGCATGGACCAGTCGATGGTGGAAGACTACCCGCTGCTGCAGACCAGCGAGGATGACGGCGCCGCCCACATCGCCTACTTCAAGAACATCAAATACCCCATGGCCGGCCGTACCAGTCATCAGGTGAAAGTCGGCATTTTCGACGCCCGCCAGTCATTCCAGAAAAAGACCTGTGTCTATCACTACATTCAGACCGACCCCGCCGATGGGGAGTTTCTCACCAACGTCACCTTCTCGCCTGATGAAAAATATCTGTATATCACCCACTTGAATAGAGAGCAGAACCATTCCAAGCTCATCCGTTACGAGGTGGCCACCGGCAAGAAACTGGCCGTGCTGATTGAAGAGAGCGACAGCCGCTACGTGGAACCCCTCCACCACATCATCTGCCTCAACAACGGCAACTTCATCTACCAGAGCGACCGTGACGGCTGGAACCACTTCTACCTCTACACCTTCGACGGAAAACTGGTGAAACAGATCACCAAGGGCAACTGGCCCGTGATAGAGACCCTCGGCTTGGACGAAGCCCAGCAGAACATCTACTTCATGACCAACAAGGACAACCCTGTTGACCAATACCTTTACTCTGTGAACATTGCCAGCGGCAAACTCACCAACCTCACTCCGCTGTCGGGCACCCACACCATCGTTCTGTCGGAAGACAAAAAGAACTTCTTCGACTATTTCTCCAACCTGCACACCCCGCTGGCCGTTTACGCCGGCAGCACGGATGGCAAATACCTCCGTCTGGTGAAAGAGTCGCGCAATCCCTACCGCGACTGCGAGCTGGGCTACGATACCATCTTCTCACTGAAAAATGCTCACGGTGATAACCTCTACTGCAACATGATTTTCCCGCCCAAATTCAACAAAAACGAACAATATCCCTGCTTGGTATATGTGTATGGAGGACCTCATTCTCAGCTGGTTACCAACAACTTCATGACCGCCGGTCCCTTCCTGCACTATATGGCCCAGAAAGGCTACATCATCTTTGTGCTCGACAACCGCGGCACCAGCAACCGGGGGGCCGAGTTTGAAAAGTGCATTCACCGCCAGCTCGGCGTGCTGGAAAGCGAAGACCAGATGGTGGGCATCAACTACCTGCGCTCGCTGCCCTACGTCAACAAAAACCGCATGGGCATCGATGGCTGGAGCTTCGGCGGCTTCATGACACTGACCATGGTGACCGAGCATCCCGACATCTTCGCCTCCGCTACCTGCGGCGGCCCGGTGGTCAACTGGGAATGGTACGAAATTATGTACGGCGAACGCTACATGGACACCCCGCAGGAGAACCCAGAAGGGTACGAACACGCCAACATCATCAACAAAATCCACAAACTGAAATGCCCCCTGCTGATCATGCACGGACAGCAAGACAATACTGTGGTTCAGCAACATAGCCTCGAACTGCTGCACCAGTCGGTACTCGATGATGTGCAAATCAACTACTTCCCCTACACCACCCACGAGCACAACGTGAGAGGCCTCGACCGCGTACAGATGTGGCACAAAATCGAACAATTCCACAACAATATTCTGATGAAATAACCCCCTAATCCGTTTCCCATGAACCAAACCTCCTTCAACCGCACCATCTGGCTGCTGAATACCATTTACCAGGCCGGTCCCGACGGACTGAGCTTCGAAGATATTGGTCAGCAATGGCTGAAAAGCGACCTGTCGAAAGGCCAGAGCTACCCGCTGCGGTCGTTTCACAACCATAGGAAAGAAATCAGCGACACCTTCCACATCTCCATCCGCTGCCGGAAAAACAACAACCATTACTATATCAAACCCAACGGCAATGCCGACCAACTGATGGTCAAGATTTTAGGAGAGTTGAGCCTGCATCATGCGGTGCAGACCAACCACCCGTCGCTCTTCTCCTTCTCCTCCACTACAGGCGGCGAGGGACACCTGTCTGCCGTCACCTCCGCCATCCGAAACCAAAAGAAACTGAAGGTCGTTCTGGAAAACGGAAACGAAAAGAAGGTTTACGAAGAATTTAAACCGTTGGGAATCAAGGAGTATAGAAGTTGCTGGTACCTGCTGGGACAGACGGAAGGCGCCGACTACGAATACCTCAACCTTGCCTTCACACAAGAGATTACCCCCATAGAGGAAAGCCAGTTCGATGCGAAAGATGAGCCCATTCAGGAACTCTTGGTGGAAAATTACGGCGGCACGCTGGAGAACATCCCAACAGAGGAAATCACCTTCAAGACCTCGGCCGACACCGCACGCCAACTCAGCCGTTTTCCCCTCCACCCCTCACAGCGCGTGCTGGAAGAGAAGCCCACGCACACCATCTTCTACCTCAACCTCAAGCCCACCACCGACTTCATCCGCGACCTGATGGCCTTCGGCAATACCATCGAAATCATCACACCCGAGGTGATCAAAGAAAAGCTGATCAACGAAGCCCGAAAAATCATCAAGAAAAACCAATAACCGATAAAAATAATAGTACTATGAAATACGAATTAGTTTGCCAAAAATGCGGAGAGAAGATTTCTTCCTTCAAAGAATGGTTTGACCATGACCAAGTTTGTCCGAAATGCGGAAGTAATTATGTAGAAGTTCATTACAACACAAATTACCATCAACTTTCGGAACTTTTTAAAGGACATCCTGCCAGTTTTTGGCATTATTTCGACTTTTTACCCTTGGAAGACAAGGCCAACATCATCACCTGCAATGAAGGCGCCATCCCGATTGAGGAGTGGGACTTTTTGGAGAGATTTGCCCAAGAGAAATATGGTATCAACTGCAAGGTGATGGTATATCGGAACGACTTGAACGGGGGTACCAACACCTTCAAGGATGTGGCCGCTGCGATGGGGGCTGCCATCATGAAAGAAAATGGCATCAAGGAGTACTGTATCGCCTCGACGGGCAACACGGCGACCGCCTTCAGCAAATACCTGTCGTTGGCGGGCATCCGGCTGAACGTTTTTGTGCCGAACTGCGTGTGCCACGACACGGTGGAGGAGATTCGCTCATACGGCCAGAACTTAGTGGTTTCGGAAGGCGACTACGGGGCGGCCAAAAAAGAGGCGGCGGACTACAAGAAGGCGCACGGGCTGCTTATCTCGGGCGGCAACATCGACCCCATCCGGGTGGAGGCCAAGAAGACCATGGTGTTTGAATTCTTGCGGCAGATGGGCAAGATGCCCGATGTGTATGTGCAGGCCGTGAGCGGCGGCACGGGCCCCATTGCCGTGGACAAGGGCGTGCGCGAGATCAAGGATGTCTTCCCCGATGCTCGTCTGCCGAGAATGATTTTGGTGCAGCAGGACACCTGCGACCCGATGGTGCAGGGCTGGGAGAATGCCGAAAAAGCCGGATTCCCAGAAGGTTACGAGAAGAACTTCCCCTCCATCGCCAACCCGCAGACCAAGGTGTCCATCCTTTCTACCGGCACACCGGGCATGTTCCCCATTGTGGCGCCCATCGTGCGGAAGAGTGGCGGTGGCTTCGTGAGGGTGAAAGAGTCTGAGCTGGTGGATTATGCGAAGATTGCGAAACGCGAGCGCAACGTGATGCTCGGTCCGGCGGCGGCGGTCTGCTTTGCCGGCTTCTACCAGGCCTTGGCAGAGGGGAAAATCAAAGATGGCGAGACCGTGCTGATCAACACCGGCGAGGGTGCCGCCCGCGCGAAGGCCTTCGCGGCAGCGGTGGAGAAGGCGTAAGAACAACAACATTCTAACGGCGGTGGTTATGTTCGATTCTTTTTCTGAAACCGACAACCATGACTTCCCTACAGAAAGCATACGAATTTATTAAAAGCTCTCCCAAGCTTTTACTCCTATGTGATTTGTATGTCCAAATCAGCCTGTTTCTGATGGTAGGGTTGTTAGGACTCGGTGTTTTGGGTCTTGTTTTTGACGGGAGTATTGTGGGCTTGCTGGTAGCTGTATGCATAACCTACCCCTTTGTACTCCAATTCTATTCTTTGTACAAAAAAGAGAAGACTCTATTTGCCGTGTGTAGTCTTATCATTCTTGGGATTTGTTTTTTTGGTATTTTGTTTTTTGTTTGGGCTATAAGAGGTGGTGGCTTGCTTGACTTCCTCTTCCCTATCGTTTGTTGTCTCATCGTAGCCGCATGCAACAGTTTTTTCTGGCATTACCGACGAAAGGACAGTGTGTCCAATGACAGATTCAGGACATTTGTTATGTTGGAACTTGGATTCCTTCATTTCTTGCTGATGTCATACTTCTTTTATTTTTTTGCGAATGGGACCGTGGCATTTCTTGTTGTTTTTGAACTCTGTACGCTGTTGTACATTGTCGCTCACAAGATGTTTCCTCCTTTGAAAAAACTTACGGATCTGTACCGCATGGCTCGTACCTCACAGCAAGGCCAAAAAGTCAGCGAAACACACGATACACACTTATCTCCCGAAAAGGGTGCGGGTATGCACCATTATTTCGTTGGTTTCTTCATTCTTTACTCTCTTACAGCGCTTGCTTTTTGGGTAGATGCGGGTCAAAAAATTAAAATACACCTTTATATGTCCGATCCACCGATGCCCTTCATGAACGGATTTCTTCCTGTTTCTATCGCCATGCTTCTCTTTTGTATAGCATGGGGTGTGTTTCTTCTTGCCAACCCCAAAGGATTGGGCGCCAAGATTTGCACAGTCGCAGCCGCAATAGCCAGCATTCCCTGCATCGTCTTCTTCTTTTTCAAATTTTTTCTGCCTTGGTAAAATCAGCAAAAAGCTGTATCTTTGCGACGAAAATCATCCCCAACAATTAGCAATATCATTAAAATTCTTCTATAAACTTATGTTGCATTCAACGAAAATAATCTCCGCTTCGCTTACTGTTGCATATCTCGCCCTTATGGTCTCTTGTGGGGAAAAACCTCAAAATGAAGACCACTATTTCCAATACATTGCAAAAGAATCTGACAGCATCGTTCCCTTTTCCTTTCAAGGAGACATCCAATGTCTGAAAGCGAATCTATTTATTGCAGACGAGAACCTGTACATCGGTCTTCCATACTATATTGACACTTTACAAGGCGAGAACCAGATTGTTCAGAAAAAAGTCGGCACGATACTTTTCAATCCTGTAGATTACGGCATCAACATTGACACTGCCTCCTATCAATTTATAGTAAAGGATATGATTGCTAAGGATGAGAACCACGTATATGCCTATCCTAAAGGATTGTTTAAATTGCCTTTTATCCAAGTACTAGACCTCAACCCTGCTCACACTATTGTCCTTGACCATGAAGCGACCTATCTGCGAGATGACAGCCTCGTATATTGCTTTCCCACCAACACCTATCTGGACGTTAAGGCAAAAGATTTTGAAGTAATATATATCCAACACGTACCATTTGGAAAATATCACAGTATACTATACTATTGGGACGAACCACAAGAATTACCCACGACATCAGAATGAAACCGCTAACATTCCCATTGTTATTCCTCACCCTCCTGCTGTGCGCCGCCTGCGGACAACAGGCAACTAAAGAATTGGCAGATGATCCGAGTGAGAATGGGGGAAAAATGACCGATACCATTTTCTGCACCATTGAGATTGATTCTACCACACAAATCGTTTTTGTTAAGCGGGAAGTGCAGCCAGGATACGAAGAGGGTTCTTGGGATACTCTATATGGTGACCCAAAACTGTTACGAGAGGGCAAATCCTTTGATCTGTATAAGTTCCCCGACAATTCCTGCGGATTCACAGAAGAGTATATGATTTCTCCCGACCACACGCAAGTGGTTTTGACATTTTACGATGCAGGATGGGCAAGCACTGGCGACACCACATGGTGGCACGACCGCATGAGCTATTATTGGGTGGATTTGAAAAAGGAGAATCCCATCGCCGAACCAATATGGGAGTACGATAAATTCGATGAATTTGAATTGAGCTGTGCCAAAAAGAACAAATAAGCCATACTTATTCACCCCCATCATGAAACAACCGCAAATCCTATTCCTCACCGCATTCTGCTTGATTTCCTGCACGGATTCAAATACCTCGTCACAACCGACGGAAGCACCGCAAACGCCCACGCAAGAGTATATCTTCGAGGGAACAGAACCCTTCTGGCAAATGGAAATCCATAATGACTCCATCCTTCTTTTTTGCGACAACAAGGAGGTGCAAATGCGTGCTACGTTTGTTGAAAAAAGCGTAAATGGCAATACCATCGGCTTTTCCAATGACGAAATCTATGGCATCATCAACGAGAACTGGGAACACAACTGCTGCTATTCCATCTCTGAAAAGGATTCCTTACCCTACGAGATTTTCTTTGTGTTTGAGGGGAAAACCTACAGAGGGTGCGGAGAGAAACGACATTCCTCTCTCCTCTTTTCCGACGGAGAATCGGCCAATTTCATTAATAAATATAAGGATTACAGTAGCATTGACTCTATCAACGTCTTCCAAAAATCGTTTGACGCCATCTACCACCACTGCGGCAAAGGGCATTTTGATTTTCATAAACAGGATTTGAAATTCATCAAGGACAAAACGTTGCGGGAAGAAATCGCCTACTACTATGCCATTCGGGATGATGAGGAGAATCTGTGCGAAGAGCCCACCGCTGTCCTGCTATCGCAGGGAGGAGAGGAATTCTATCTCAACACATTGAAAGGGGTGGAAAATGCCTGTGGTTTTCCTGAAAACACGCCCGTCACCTGCCAGGCCTACTGGCTGAAAATTCACACTCCCAACGGCGTTTTCGATGAGGTGGTGATTTACGATATGAAAAACTCCGTGAAATAACGGACGCACGCGGTGCGTCCCGAATGAAACAACCGATTGGCTGCCATAATATGACAGCCCTACGTTGCCCTCTCTTCATCTTTTAATCCTTTAATCTTTTCATCTATAATCTTTCATTTTTCAACTTTCAGTTTAACGAACTTGTTGTATCTTTGCGGGCTGAATACCAACCAATTTTTGCGTATGAAACCGATAACATTCTTATTGTTGTTCCTTACCTTGCTGTTGCCAACCACCGCTGACGCACAGCAACGCGACCGATTGGCGGAACTTAACGTGGCGTGCCTCAACGAGTTTGTGACCTACACCTCTGTGGCTCCCGACGGCTCACTGTGGATGGCAACTTATTGTGGAGAAATCTTCCGCGCCGACGACATCCACTCGCCATGGATTACCCTGAAAAAGGAATCCCATGGAAGAGACGAAATAGACGAGACTTTTGAGAATATCGTGGCCTTTGACCGCAATACTGCCATCATCGTGGGCAATATGTGGGGCGACTATTTCAAACGCACCACCAATCGAGGCAAAACGTGGAGCAAAGTCAAATATGACAGTAAACGTTGGGAGTGGTTCCACCCCGTATGGCGTGGCCAGAATGGCGAAATGTGGACCGGCTCCCAAAAAGGCTATCTGACCTTCAGCAATGACTACGGACGCACCTTCCACACGCTGCAAAACGATGCCTTTGACGACCAGACAGACATCCGAGAAATCTACATGCTCTCGTCTGACAGCGGCTGGATCGCCGCTGGTGCCGATAAACTCTACAGCACCTCCAACAACTGGCACTCCGTTCAACGTTGGTCCACCCCCAACCATAAAGGCGTGCGCCGCGTGCGACCGTGGAAGAACTACCTGCTGGTGACCCAATCGCAAAAGAGTTATTACATCCTGCTGGATGGAAATGGCCAATGGCATCGCACCCCGCTGGCACTATCCGACTTTGAGGTGGATACCCTCACAGGGAAGCTGTGGGCCATCGATGACGATGGGGAAATCCTCCTGATGGAAGACATCGACCAGTGGAAACCGATGGGGAAAACGGCGCTGTTCATCATCGGCATACACGACGGATTTCTCTATTGCAGAGTTGACGGAGGAGTGATGCGCGTGAATGCCGACGGAGTGGTGGACCACTGTCCGCTTCTCACGGCCGAGAGCCATCTCAAAAAGCCGGAAAAAAACCTCTCCCACGGAAATTATCGATGGGGTTACGACGAGAACAGTGTCTATCTCCACGATACCAAAGGGTGGTACCGCGTGGCACGTCCGCTCAACATCGCCAGCATGACCCCCGACCCCGACCGTAAAGATCGTGTCATCATCCTGAACCAATGGGGCGAGAATATGAGTATCGACATTGACGGCCGGATGGAGCCCTACATCTATTCTCAGCCGCTGGCCGCTTTCGTTAAGCCGGGTCTGAAAAGTTTGGAAATCACAACCTACAGCACATTAGGGTGGAACATCCATCAAGAGACCATCAGCTTTCTCCGCAGTGGTGATTCTCTGATAGAAAATGCCCGCACAGAAACCAGGGCAAGTTACGACCCTCGTATTGGCACAAGCACCTCCCCAATGGCTGCCAATGACGCCCCCCGCCATCTGCTGACAGCATCCTTAGAGAAAGCTCTGCTGGCTCTCGGCGAACGCTATTCCGTTTTTCCATCGCCCCAGGATTTCGGCCTGGACGACACTTTACTGGACATGCACGAGGTTTATGCCGAAAGGGAAGAATACAGCACCAACAAATACGGCTACGCAATTACCTTCATCAACCAAGCCAATGAAACACTGACCGTTGAAGGGCAGACCTCTGCCCACGTTGACCTTGGCGGGAGCACACACTATCCATGGCTTCTGCCGATGGTGGCACGGTGGCGCGAAGCGGAGTTTATGACCTACCAGCCCGTTCTGTGGCAAGCCCTGCGAGAGGCACTGCCCGACAGTATGCAACTGCGCGAATACCTCGACAACAGCACCTTACATCCGAGATATACGCTTCAATGCGGTGACCTCATATTTTGTAAAGGACGGTCTGAGATGGATAAGGCCATTACTGCCAGTACAGGAGAATACACACACGTAGCGTTAGTGGAACGCGATAGCGCGGATAACGTGTGGATAATAGAGGCCTTACCAGAGGAAGGTGTGCTGCGGAGATCTTTTGGAGAGTTTAAAAGAAGGTTCTCCATGTTAAGTACCTTTGACGTATATCGCCTTACCCAACCCTTTGACACCTCCGCCGTTATCGCCCGTGCCAAGAGTCTTGTCGGAAAGCCGTACGACGAGGCTTTCCTGCCCGACAACGACGCTTACTACTGCTCGGAACTCATCGAAGTGGTCTTTGACGGCCTCTTCCTGTCGAAACCGATGAACTGGCGCGATGCTAAAGGCAACCTGCCCGCGTATTGGAAAAAGCATTTTGAAAAGCTCGGCGTGCCCGTACCCGAAGGGGTTCCCGGCACCAATCCCACCGACCTGAGCCGCACCACGATACTGAAAAAGTTGTAGCAGAAGAGGGTAAGATTTTTACGACATCTTATATACTATTTCTTCCGTTCTCAGCGTTTTATTTCTCGGATTTTGTGCAACGGACTCCACAAAGTCTATGTCAGGTGCGTGTCATGCCATGATGAAAAACAGATGTCCATTGAAAAAAAATTATGTCTAAAAAGTCCAATCTTTTCCTGTTTTTGAAGGCCCTCATCATTTTGGGGCTGATTCTTATTCTTTTAATTCCGGCCATGCTGATCAGTAATTTGATTGATGAAAGAGAGTCATTGAGAAGCGAAGCCGTAGTAGAAGTTTCTGGGAAATGGGGCCACGACCAAAACCTGGTCGGTCCCTACCTCTCCATCCCCTATTACAATGAAAACGGGAAAGCCTCTGAGAAGTGTTTCTTGCAGGTGATGCCTGAAAACTTGAAGATTGCAGGCGATGTGACCACAGAAACTTTACATAGAGGTATTTACGATGTGGTGGTGTACCACTCGAACCTGAAAATCACGGGCAATTTCAGCAAAAAAGATTTCAAAGATATTCCCTTGGAGGAGCTCTGCCTCGAACGCGCCATTTTATCAATGGGTATCACCGACTTACGAGGAATAGAGAACCAGTTAGACATTCAACTTGGCGACCAAAACTATCGCTTTGAGGCCGGACTTTATAATCAGGACGTGGCCTCTGGTGACGGGGTACATGCCATCGTAAATCTTGAAGATGCAAGTTCAACAGACGATTCTCTTTTGAACGATATCCCCTTCTCCATGTCGCTTTCGCTGAAAGGTTCCGAGCAACTGATGATTTCGCCCATCGGCGGTAATACTGATGTGAAGCTCCACTCCAACTGGAACAATCCCAGTTTCACGGGCGATTTTCTCACTTCTGACAAGGAAATCCGCAAAGACGGCTTTGATGCACATTGGAAAATGATGCACCTCAACCGCGATTTCCCACAATCATGGACTACTCGTGATCATGAAAAGAATTTTTCTCCCCAACACACCACCTTTGGAGTCACTTTCCTATTGCCGGTGGATGGCTACCAGAAGGCCACCCGCTGCGTGAAATACTCGATCCTCTTCACTACCATTACCTTCCTGGTCTTCTTCTTTGTGGAGATTTTGCGCAAAAAACGTGTCCATCCGCTACAATACTTGTTGGTGGGGGTTGCGCTGATCGTGTTCTACACGTTACTGGTTTCCCTCTCCGAGTATTTGGCCTTCAATTTAGCCTATATTCTTGCCGCTCTGGCCACCATCATCCTCATCACCCTATACTCTAAGGCCGTGCTGAAATCTTGGGCACAAGGCGGTTTTGTGGGCGGTGTGCTGCTGGTGCTTTACGGTTATCTCTTTACCATCATCCAGCTGCAGGATTACGCGCTGTTGGCAGGCAGTATCTTTATCTTCATCATCCTCGGTGTGGTGATGTTCTTCTCACGAAAGGTGGATTGGTACAATTTGAACGGAGGCGGCAAAGATGAGGGTAACACCCCGCCGCCACCGGAAATTCAATAACTATTGTAAACAAAAAAAGCCGCAGGAATCTGCGGCTTTTTTTGTTCGTAATCTGCTTTTTACGCCAGTCCGCCGTCGCCACCCATCATGGGAATCACGCCCTGCTGGCGTTCGTCGATACGGCCGTTCTTCTCCTCAAATTTGCGGATATTATCGCCCAGCGCTGCAAGAAGACGCTTGGTGTTCTGAGGCGTCATGATGATGCGCGACGTCACATTCCCCTTGGGCATACCGGGCATCATAGCCACAAAATCAAGGATGAACTCGTTATCGGAATGGGTGATAATGGTCAGGTTGGAATAGGTTCCTTTGGCTACCTCTTCGCTGAGGTTGATGTCGATTTTTTGCTCTTGCATACTATTGGTTTTTCTTTTAAAACAAAAAAAGGGGTCAGTTGTTCACTGACCCCTTTGGATTTTTACTCTTCTTTAGAGGCCATCAGGCTTTCGTACTCTTCCATCGAGCTCACCTCGAGGTTCTGATACCGTTTCAAGCCGGTACCGGCCGGAATGAGGTGACCCACGATGACGTTCTCCTTCAGACCCAACAGGTGGTCAGACTGCGCGTTGATAGCGGCATTGGTGAGCACCTTGGTGGTCTCCTGGAAGGAGGCAGCTGAGATGAAGCTACGGATTTGCAGAGAAGCACGGGTAATACCCTGCAGAATGGGTTTACCAGTGGCCGGGTTGGCATCGCGCACCTCCACCAGCTTCTGGTCGCGGCGTTTCAACAATGAATTTTCGTCGCGGAGCTGCTTCGGAGTCACAATCTGACCCTTGATGAACTCGGTGCTGTCGCCAGCATCGGTCACCACCTTCATCTCCCAAATCTTATCGTTCTCTTCCTGGAAATCAACCTTGTTGATCAATTCACCCTGCAAGAACTTGGTATCGCCCGGATCCTCGATCTCCATCTTACGCATCATCTGACGTACGATGACTTCGAAGTGTTTGTCGTTGATCTTCACACCCTGCAGACGGTAAACTTCCTGAATCTCATTCACGATATACTCCTGCACCTTCATAGCACCCTTGATGTTCAAGATGTCGGACGGAGTGAGCGCACCTTCGGAAAGCGGCGTACCAGCTTTCACAAAGTCGTTCTCCTGTGCCAGAATCTGCTTGGAGGCGGGGATGAGATACTGTTTCTGTTCACCTGTCTTGGAGGTGATGTTCACGCAACGGTTACCACGTTTGAGTTTCTTCTCGAAGGAAACCACACCGTCGATTTCGGACACGATAGCCGGATCGGAGGGGTTACGGGCCTCGAAGAGCTCGGTGACGCGCGGCAGACCGCCGGTGATATCGCCTGACTTACCGAAGGAACGCGGGATCTTCACCAAGATAGCACCTGACTCGATCTTCTCACCGGGTTCCACAGAAAGACGTGCACCGACAGGAATGTCAAAGGTCTTGATGGTGTTGCCTTCGTCGTCGTTCACCAAAATCATAGGAGTCTTGGTCTTCAGACGGCTTTCCACAATCACGCGGTCGTGGGTACCGGCCTGTTCGTCGGTTTCCACACGGTAGGTCACACCTTCAATAATATCTTTGAAGTCAACTTTACCAGCCACCTCAGAAATAATCACAGCATTGAACGGATCCCAATCAGCGATGATGTCGCCTTTCTTCACCTGGCTGCCATGGTTGAAATAGAGTTTCGCACCGTAGGGGATGTTGGCAGAGAAGAGGGCTACAGACGTATTCTCATCAATAATCTTCATCTCAGCCGAACGGCCAATAACAATGCAGTAAGGCTTGCCGTTTTCATCCACCTTTTCGAGAGCACGCAACTCGTCGATGCTCAACAAACCGTCGCTCTTGGCTTGGATACGGCTGTTGGCCACCACGTTGCCAGCCACACCACCCACGTGGAAGGTACGAAGAGTAAGCTGCGTACCAGGCTCACCAATGGACTGTGCGGCGATAACACCGACAGCCTCACCGATCTGCACCAGTTTGCCAGTGGCCAAGTTACGGCCATAGCACTTCTGGCACACACCCTGACGAGATTCGCAAGTAGGCACCGAACGAATCTCAACTTCTTCAATACCAGCCTCTTCAATCTTAGCGCAATACTCTTCGGTAAGTTCTTCACCAGCCTTGATGATGAGCTCGTTGTTCTTCGGATTATACACATCGTGCAAGGTCACACGACCTAACAGACGGTTGCCCAAAGTCTCGATGATTTCCTCATTTTTCTTCAATGCTGTGATGGTCAAACCACGCAACGTACCGCAGTCCTCTTCGGTGATGATGACATCGTGCGCAACGTCCACCAAACGACGGGTCAAGTAACCAGCGTCAGCAGTCTTCAAAGCGGTATCGGCCAAACCCTTACGAGCACCGTGCGTAGAGATGAAGTACTCCAACACCGACAAACCCTCTTTGAAGTTGGAGAGAATCGGGTTCTCGATAATTTCACCACCTGAAGCACCTGCCTTGGTCGGTTTTGCCATCAAACCACGCATACCTGCCAGCTGACGAATCTGAGTTTCAGAACCACGAGCTCCAGAATCCAGCATCATATATACCGGGTTGAAGCCTTGGCGGTCGGCGGCAATCTTCTTGATCAACACCTTACTCAAGTTAGCATTCGTATGGGTCCACACATCAATAATCTGGTTGGAACGCTCGGTGTTGGTGATGATACCCATTTCATACTGCTCTTGAATTTCATCCACTTTCTCGTTGGATTCAGCAATCATTTCAGCCTTCTCTTCCGGAATGAGCACATCGCCCAAGTTGAAGGAAAGACCGCCCACGAAAGCCATACGGAAGCCCATGCTCATCACATCATCCAAGAACTTGGTCGTAGCGGCGTTGCCACATTTGTACAACACGCTACCGATGATGTCACGCAAAGCCTTCTTGGTGAGAAGCTTGTTGATATAACCATAGTTTTCAGGAACCACCTGATTGAACAATACACGACCCACGGTCGTTTCGGTCAGCACCATCTTGCCATCACCTTCGAGGTTGACGCGGCATTTGATGGTAGCGTTGAGGTGGACCTTCTTTTCATTATAAGCAATAATCACCTCTTCGGGAGAGTAGAAGCACATGCCCTCGCCCGGAACCTTCATATCCTCGGTGGATTTGAGCGGTTTGGTGATGTAGTACAGACCAAGAACCATGTCCTGTGAAGGCACGGTAATCGGGGAGCCGTTGGCGGGGTTCAAGATGTTGTGCGATGAAAGCATCAGTATCTGAGCCTCCAGCACGGCGGCATTGCCCAGCGGTACGTGAACAGCCATCTGGTCACCATCGAAGTCGGCGTTGAATGCCGTACAGACGAGGGGGTGCAGACGGAGAGCCTTACCTTCCACGAGGCGGGGCTGGAAGGCCTGGATACCCAAACGGTGCAAGGTAGGAGCACGGTTCAAAAGTACCGGGTGACCCTTCAAGATATTTTCCAAAATATCCCAAATCAATGAATCCTTGCGGTCCACAATCTTCTTGGCAGACTTCACGGTTTTCACGATGCCTCTTTCCAAAATCTTGCGGATGATGAACGGTTTGAACAGCTCGGCGGCCATATCTTTCGGCAGACCGCATTCGTTCATGTGCAGCTCGGGACCTACCACGATAACCGAACGACCGGAGTAGTCCACACGTTTACCCAGCAAGTTCTGACGGAAACGACCCTGCTTGCCCTTCAAGCTGTCGGAGAGGGACTTGAGCGGACGGTTGTTTTCGGTCTTGACAGAGTTGGTCTTTTTGGAATTATCAAAAAGTGAATCAACGGCCTCCTGCAACATACGTTTTTCGTTACGCATGATGACATCGGGAGCCTTGATTTCGATGAGTCTCTTCAGACGGTTGTTACGGATGATGACACGACGGTAGAGGTCGTTGAGGTCGGAGGTAGCGAAGCGGCCGCCATCGAGCGGAACGAGAGGACGAAGTTCGGGAGGAGTGACGGGGATAATCTTCACAATCATCCATTCCGGCTTGTTCTCAGCGCGCTTGCGAGAGTCGCGGAAAGCCTCGAAAACCTGAAGTCTTTTCAGGATTTCCTGTTTTCTCTGCTGGGAAGTCTCGGTGTTGGCGCGGTCGCGCAGCTCGTAGGACTCTTTGTCGAGGTCCACCTTCTGGAGGAGTTCGTACAGAGCCTCAGCACCCATCTTGGCGATGAACTTGCTGGGATCGGAATCTTCCAGCATTCTGTTCTCGGCCGGGATGTTATCCACGATCTCGAAATACTCCTCTTCGGTGAGCAGCGTCAGGGCGCGGACACCGTCTTTGTCTTTCTCGTTGAACTTGTGGCCTTCGGCTACACCGGGCTGGATGACGACGAATTTCTCATAATAGATGATAGCGTCCACATCCTTGGCGGGCAGACCGAGCAGGGCGGCAATTTTCTTAAAGAACCAGATGTGAGCCACCGGCACCACCAGCTGGATGTGACCCATGCGTTCACGACGCACTTTGCGTTCGGTGACTTCCACACCGCAACGGTCGCACACCACGCCCTTGTAACGGATGCGTTTGTACTTTCCGCAGTGGCATTCCCAGTCCTTCGTGGGACCGAAAATTCTCTCGCAGAAAAGACCGTCGCGTTCGGGCTTGTACGTTCTGTAGTTGATGGTTTCCGGCTTAATCACCTCGCCATGCGACTGCTCCAGAATCATCTCCGGGGAGGCCAGGCTGACGGTGATGGTTGAAAACTCCTTTCTGGTATTCGTATCTTTTCTAAAAGCCATTTTCTATATAGATTATGTTTTTTATTAATCAAATTGAACATTCAGATTCAAACCGCGCAACTCGTTGACGAGCACGTTGAATGACTCGGGCAAACCGGGCACCGGCATTACATCGCCCTTGACGATGGCTTCGTATGCCTTGGCTCTGCCCATCACATCGTCGGACTTGACGGTCAGAATCTCCTGCAGCACGTTGGCAGCACCGAAGGCCTCGATGGCCCAGACCTCCATTTCTCCGAAACGCTGACCACCAAACTGGGCTTTACCACCAAGCGGCTGCTGCGTAATCATTGAGTAAGGTCCGATAGAACGAGCGTGCATCTTGTCGTCAACCATGTGGTGCAACTTAATCATATAGATGTAACCCACAGTGACTTTCTGATGGAACTTCTCGCCCGTGCCGCCATCATACAGGTCAATGCTACCATTGGCGGGCAGACCGGCTTTTGCCAAAAGTTCATTAATTTGATCAATACTTGCACCGTCGAAAATCGGGGTGGCGAACTTCATACCGAGCTTCTTGCCAGCCCAACCCAAAACGGTCTCATAAATCTGTCCCAAGTTCATACGGGAAGGCACACCCAGCGGGTTCAGCACGATGTCAACCGGAGTACCATCGGCCAGGAACGGCATATCCTCTTCCTTCACAATCTTGGCCACAATACCCTTGTTACCGTGACGACCTGCCATCTTGTCACCCACACGCAGTTTGCGCTTGTTGGCCACATAGACCTTGGCCATCTGCACAATGCCCGACGGGAGCTCGCTACCGATGGTGGCATCAAACTTCTCGCGCATCATCTTGGCGGTAAGCGCACGCTCCTCAATAAGGTAGTTGCGGATGATCTCGGTGACGAGAGCGTTCAGCTTCGCATCGTTGGTCCACTTCGACACCACAACGGTAGAGTAGTTGATGGTGGAGAGCAGCTTCTGCGAGAACTTGGCACCCTTCTGGATGATGATATTCTTGGCATTGTCGTAGATGTTGTGGGCGATCTTGCCATTCAGCAAATCGTACAACTTGATGACAATTCTTTCTTTCAAGGCAGACAAGTCTTTCTCGTAAACGGCATCGATTTCTTTCAGCACGTCTTTGTCTTTTGATTTGGCCTTGCGGTCTTTCATCAGACGGGAGAGCGACTTGGCGGCAATCACAACACCCTTCATGGATGGCGGTGCCTTGAGGGAGGCGTCCTTCACATCGCCGGCCTTGTCGCCGAAGATGGCGCGGAGCAGCTTCTCCTCAGGAGTCGGGTAGGATTCGCCCTTCGGGGTAATCTTACCGATCAGGATGTCACCCTCGTTCACCTCAGCACCCACGCGGATAAGACCGTCCTCGCCAAGGTCTTTGGTAGCCTCGGTGGAAACGTTCGGGATGTCGTTGGTGAACTCTTCCACACCACGCTTGGTATCGCGCACCTCGAGGGTGAGCTCCTCAATGTGGATGGAGGTGAAGATATCCTCTTTCACCACTCTTTCAGAAATCACGATAGCATCCTCGTAGTTGTAACCCTTCCAAGGCATGAAGGCTACCATCATGTTGCGACCGAGAGCCAGCTCGCCGCCCTTCGTCGCATAACCTTCCGTCAGCACCTGACCTTTCACCACGCGCTCGCCCTTGCGGACAATCGGCTTGTCGTTGATGCAGGAGTTCTGGTTGGTTCTTCTGAATTTCTGAAGATTATAGGTCTTGACATTCGAATCGAAACGGACGAGATTTTCCGCTTCGGTACGGTCGTAGTTGATGACAATTTTCTGAGCATCGGCATATTCCACCACGCCATTGCCCTCGGCACGCAGCAGCGCACGTGAGTCGAGAGCCACCTGACGCTCCAGACCGGTACCTACGATAGGAGCTTCCGGATCCAAAAGCGGAACTGCCTGACGCATCATGTTCGAACCCATCAGGGCACGGTTGGCGTCGTCGTTCTCCAAGAACGGAATCAAGGAGGCGGCGATAGAGGCAATCTGGTTGGGAGCCACATCAATCAGGTCGATTTCCTCCTTCGGCAGGATCGGGAAGTCGGCGAGGTTACGGGCTTTCACCTTGTCGCACAGCTTGCCGTCGGCATCCATCGGGGTGCGGGCCTGTGCGATAGATTTGTTCTCTTCCTCTTCAGCGCTCAGATAGATGGGATCCTCGTTGAACTGCACCACACCATCCACCACGCGGCGGTAAGGAGTTTCGATGAAGCCGAGGTTGTTGATCTTGGCGAAAACGCAGAGGGAAGAAATCAAACCGATGTTCGGACCTTCAGGAGTCTCGATGGTACACAGACGACCATAGTGGGTATAGTGGACGTCACGCACCTCGAAACCTGCACGCTCACGGGAAAGACCTCCAGGACCGAGGGCGGAGATTCTACGCTTGTGCGTCAACTCCGACAGCGGGTTGGTCTGGTCCATGAACTGCGACAGCTGGTTGGTGCCGAAGAACGAGTTGATGACCGATGAGAGGGTCTTGGCGTTGATGAGGTCCATCGGTGAGAAGACCTCATTGTCGCGCACGTTCATCTTTTCACGGATGGTTCTGGACATACGGGCGAGACCCACGCCGAACTGGTTGTACAACTGTTCGCCGACGGTACGGATACGACGGTTGCTCAAGTGGTCGATATCGTCCACCTCGGTCTTAGAGTTGATCAGCTCGATTAAATATTTGATAATCGCGATGATGTCTTCCTTGGTCAGGACACCGACTTCCATCGGAGTATTCAAATTCAGTTTTTTGTTGATTCTGTAGCGGCCCACCTCACCGAGGTCGTATCTCTTCTCGGAGAAGAAGAGTTTTTCGAGGGTGGAACGGGCGGCCTCTTCATCCGGCGGCGCGGCGTTGCGCAACTGCTGGTAGATATATTCGATAGCCTGTTTCTCGGTGAGAGTCGGGTCCTTCATCATCGTGTTGGTGATGATGGAGTAGTCGGTCTGGTGTTCGCCTTCCTTGTGGAAGATGACCGTCTTGACGCCAGAGTCAGCAATCATGTTGATGTGCTTCTCTTCGAGGATGGTACCTCTTTCGATGACCACCTCGGTACGCTCAATGCTGACCACCTCGCCAGTTTCGCTATCTACGAAATCCTCGTTACGGTCGTGCAGCACGCTGGCGGCGAGCTTACGTCCGATGCACTTCTTCATGTTCACCTTGGTGGCTTTCACCTCCTCGGCCATGTCGAAGATTTCAAGGATGTCTTTATCTGTTTCATAACCGATGGCACGGAGTAGCGTGGTGACCGGTAATTTCTTCTTACGGTCGATGTACGCATACATCACGTTGTTGATATCGGTGGTGAATTCCATCCAGGAGCCCTTGAAGGGGATGATTCTGGCGGAATAGAGCTGTGTTCCGTTAGTATGGAACGACGAGCCAAAGAAGACGCCGGGGGAACGGTGCAGCTGGGAGACCACAACACGTTCAGCACCGTTGATGATGAAGGTGCCGCGAGGCGTCATATAGGGAATGGTGCCCAGATATACGTCTTGGATTTTGGTTTCGAAATCCTCATGGTCGGCATCGTTGCACGACAGTTTCATTTTTGCTTTCAACGGCACGCTATAGGTGAGGCCACGTTCGATGCACTCGTCCATGGAGTAGCGCGGACCATCGATATAGTAGTCAAGAAATTCGAGGACGAAACTGTTTCTTGCATCCGTGATGGGAAAGTTCTCTGAGAAAACTTTGAAAAGTCCCTCGTCGTGTCTTTTCTCCGCATCGGTGTCAATCTGGAAAAATTCCTGAAATGACTTCAGCTGAATGTCGAGCAGGTCGGGATATTCAGCCGGACGGGTGGATGCAAAACTAAATCTGGTATTTGATTGATTTGTTGCCAATGTTGATTTACTTTTTAGGTTGGTGAAAAAAAGTGAATTGGGTCGGTATTATCGGCAAGTTACCGGAGCGCAGGGTTGTGTACCGTCAGGCACACAAAAAATACAATAAGTACAAGCCCCCACTTCGGCGGGAGGCTTGTACTTGATTGTTGGAGGTAAAACGAATTATTTCAATTCGATCACTGCGCCGACTTCTTCCAAAGCCTTCTTGAGGCCTTCGGCTTCGTCTTTGGAGATACCTTCCTTGACAGCCTTCGGAGCGCCGTCCACCAATTCCTTGGCTTCTTTCAGTCCGAGACCAGTGAGTTCCTTCACAGCTTTCACAACGGCGAGCTTCTGTGCACCAGCTTCTTTGAGGATAACGTCGAATTCGGTCTTTTCCTCTTCAGCGGCGGCGGCACCAGCAGCGGGACCAGCGGCAACTGCAACTGCGGCTGCGGCGGGCTCGATACCGTACTCGTCTTTCAAAATCTGAGCTAACTCGTTAACTTCTTTAACGGTCAAATTAACTAATTGTTCTGCAAATGCTTTCAAATCTGCCATGATTTCTATTTTTTTAAATGGTTTCTAATTTTGTTGATTTTTTAATTATGCTCTTTCTGACAAAGTTTTTACGATGCCAGCAAGTTTGCCACCACCCGACTGAAGAGCGGAGATGACGTTCTTTGCGGGAGACTGCAACAGACCGACGATGTCGCCGATGAGTTCCTCTCTCGACTTGATGTTGCAAAGATTCTCTAATTGGTCGTCACCAATGTAGGAAGCGCTTTCAATGAATGCGGCCTTCACAATGGGTTTTTTGTTCTTCGCACGGAAGTCCTTGATTAACTTAGCCGGTGCGTTACCCACGGTAGAGAGCATGATTGCGGTGCTGCCTTCCAATACCGGATAGATTTCCGAGTAGTCAGCTGCCGACTGGTCCATAGCGCGTTTCAGCAGGGTGTTTTTCACCACCTTCAGCTTGATCTCGCGTTTGAAGCACTGTCTTCTCAGCTGGTTGACCATTTCAACGGTGAATCCGGAAATATCCGTTACATAAACGTTCGGATAATTAGCTAAATCTTCAGCAATCGCTTCAATAATCTGAGCTTTTTGTTCTTGTTTCATACTAATTTAGCTTTTTGGATTAAATGGTAACCGATTTAACATCGACTTGTACACCAGGACTCATGGTTGAGGAGATGTAAATGCTCTTGATGTAGGTTCCCTTTGCAGCGGACGGTTTCAACTTGATAATGGTTGCCATCATCTCGCGGGCGTTCTCCACCAGCTTGTCAGCGCTGAAGTTCACCTTGCCGATTCCGGTATGGATGATACCATATTTGTCAACCTTGAAGTCGATCTTACCGGCCTTCACATCTGCAACCGCCTTGCCGATTTCCATCGTAACGGTACCGGCCTTCGGGTTCGGCATCAAGCCGCGGGGACCCAAAATCTTACCCAGCGCACCAATCTTGGGCATCACGCTCGGCATGGTGATAATCACGTCCACGTCGGTCCAACCTTTCTTGATCTTATCAACGTATTCGTCCAAGCCTACGTAATCTGCGCCGGCAGCCTTTGCCTCTTCCTCCTTGTCAGGAGTACAAAGTACCAACACTCTCACCACCTTGCCAGTGCCGTGCGGGAGGGTCACAATGCCTCTCACCATCTGGTTGGCCTTACGAGGGTCAACACCCAGACGGACGTCAATATCGAAGGACGCATCAAATTTGGTGTAGGTGATGTCCTTGACGATATTTACGGCTTCTACCAACGGGTAAGCTTTGGTCTTATCAAACTTTGCAAAAGCCTCTTTGCGTTTTTTTGATATTTTAGCCATTTTGTTTTACTTTACTTGATTAATTAATTTTTCTCAAAAGGATTCGTGCCACCCTTCACCACAATACCCATGCTGCGTGCGGTACCAGCTACCATCGACATGGCAGACTCAACCGTGAAGCAGTTCAGGTCGGGCATCTTGTCTTCGGCAATCGTCTTCACCTGGTCCCACGTGATCGTGGCTACCTTGTTGCGGTTAGGCTCTGCGGAGCCCTTCTGCGCCTTCGAGACTTCCTTCAGCTGCACAGCAACCGGAGGGGTCTTGATGATGAAGTCGAAAGACTTGTCCTTGTAAACAGTGATGATCACAGGAATGACCTTTCCGGCCTTGTCCTGCGTACGAGCATTGAACTGCTTACAGAACTCCATGATGTTCACACCCTTAGAACCCAATGCGGGGCCTACTGGCGGTGACGGATTGGCGGCACCTCCCTTGATTTGTAACTTAATAAGTCCAGCTACTTCTTTTGCCATTTTTTAACTTTTTTTAATTTGTGTAACAATTTGTCGCCGGCAAACTACAGCTTCTCAACCTGCATAAAACTTAATTCGAGAGGAGTTTTACGGCCGAAGATCTTCACCATGACCTTCAGCTTCTTCTTCTCGGCGTTGATCTCTTCGATCACACCGTTGAAGGTGTTGAATGGGCCGTCCACCACTTTCACTTCCTCACCAATCATGAAGGGGGGAGCAAAGGTCTCGTCTTGCTCAAGCAATTCGTCAACCTTCCCTAACATTCTGGTGACTTCTGCAGGGCGCAAAGGAGTCGGCGTGTCTGTCTTGTGCTTGCAACCTACAAAGCCCAAAACGCCCGGAATGCTCAACAAAAGATGCAACACGTCCGTCAGGTTCATGACTTCCACGAAGACATAACCCGGGAAGTAGGTCGTCTCTTTGCTGATTTTCTTTCCGTTGCGGATCTGATAAACTTTCTCGGTCGGAATCAGAATGTTCGTGACAAAGTCCCGCAAATGTGAATTAGAAATCTCATTCTCGATGTTCTGCTTCACCTTCTTCTCGGTGCCCGTCACAACTCTGATGACATACCACTTTCTCTCAATTTCTGCCATACAGCCAAAGTGTTTACGATAAATTTGCCAACTAATTATTCAACTCTACGAAAGAGGAGGGAACATGAACGGAAGGCCCATGAACCATGAAAAAAAGACATCCATCAACCATACGATTAACGCAATGATTAGGGAAGCAATGGATACTACAACAACGCTGCTCTGCAGGTCATCAGCCGACGGCCACGTTACCTTGTTTACCAGCTCGTCGTACGTCTCTCTTAAATATCTACCTAACTTTCTCATGTTTGAATAATTTTTCGTTTTTAATCAATTTTGGAAGTTTTGGAAGTCAATTTTTACATTTTCATCGTCAAGTCTTATGAATTTTCGTGGCTTAAGAGAGTATGCCAACCTCCTTATAAAGAGTAATTTACAAGGTCTGGTTTGCTTCATAACTCCCCTCCGCACACTATACTTCAATAAGCTGGCAAATATACATTTTTTTTCGCTTCTGTACACCTGTTGAAAAAAAATGATAAAAAATTTTTTATTTTTCGATTTTTTTACAATAAACCATACCCCACCTTGTAATTGATTTTTTTCATGTAATTTTGCACTCTTTTACTTGACCATATATTATAAAGGTATGTTAGACATCGAAAAAATTAAAGAAAGCGCCCGGTTCATCCAACAAAACATCCCCTCCTGCCCCGAAATCGCCATCGTGCTCGGCTCCGGCCTCGGCGGCCTCGTGGAGGAAATCCAAAATAAAAAGGAAATCAACTACAAAGATATCCCCAACTTCCCCGTCTCCACCGTTCAGGGTCACCGCGGCACCCTCATCTTCGGCACCCTCAACGGCACCCCCGTCCTCGTCATGAGCGGCCGCTTCCACTACTACGAGGGCTACTCGATGCAAACCCTCACCTTCCCCATCCAGGTGTTCAGCCAACTCGGCATCAAAAAACTCATCCTCTCCAACGCCGCCGGCGGCCTCAACCCCTCCTTCGACATCGCCGACATCATGATCATCACCGACCATATCAACTTCATGGCCAACAACCCCCTGCTCGGTCCCAACAACGACCAACTCGGTCCCCGCTTCCCCGACATGAGCGAAGCCTACTCGCACCGCATGGTGAAACTGGCGAAGAAGGTGGCCGAACAACACAATATCAAACTGCAACACGGCATCTATATCGGCGTTACCGGTCCTTGCTACGAAACACCCGCCGAATACCACGCCTTCCACATCCTCGGCGCCGACGCCGTGGGCATGTCCACCGTGCCCGAAACCATCATGGCCCGCTACCTCGGCATGGAGGTGTTCGCCCTCTCGGTCATCACCGACCTCGGCGTGCTCGGACAAATCGAAAAAGCCTCCCACGAGGAGGTGCTCAACGCCGCCCATAAGGCCGAACCCAACATGATCAAGCTCGTCAAAGAGCTCGTGCCTCAGCTGTAAACCCGCAGCCGCCGGCCATCATAGCTGGTGTGATACATCTTTAATGGGTACTGCGACGGCCCGTCAATCATCGAGCCATCCAATATGTTGAACCGTGAACCACAATGCTGGTCCACAATCATCAATCCACTCTCATCTACTTCCAACCATGCCTTCGGATCTTCCCAGTCGTACGGACACGCCCGGTCGTAAGCCACAAAAGTGGTCATGTCGATCCGATAAACGATGATGCCGGCCACGCCACCCGTGAAATACTCGTATCCGCCAATGTAATTCAAATTCTGATAGTTCACATTATCGGGATATATCGTGAAGTTGACATGCACGTTGGGAATCGTAGAATGCTCGTAACCGTTGCAACGCATGAATAGCGCCGACAACACCAGCACAGCAAGGGTCAGATGAATGATTTTTTTCATACTATATTATATATATAGGTGTACTTCTATTCTTCTTTTACCTTCTCAGCTTTCACACTCAATGATTGAATGCCCGTGAAAGAAAATCTTCCATGCCCCGGCGCCATCTCCACCTTGAAACGCGCCTCCCCAGTAGAGGAGAACTTCATCCCGGGGAAAACGCGGCGGGTGTTCCGCTTCAAAACTCGCCCATCCTCTTTGCCAATTTCCTTGGTTTGCACAGTATCGTTGAAAACCAACTTGTACTGCTGCGTGCGCCGGCTGGCCGAATCGGGCGAGATGGCCGTGACCACAAACAGACAGTCTGCCACATCCACATCGTCATAGTAATCGGTCACCAAAGTGATGTCGTAAGTGGCCTCCGCATCGGGAATTTGTCCCTTAAGCCAAACTTCAGGATGCAAGATGATGTCATCGTTGGGCAAAATCTCTTTGCTGGGCTTGAACGTGTTGTTGGGGAAAACATACGTGTTGACAAAGCCGTCGGCCGCCGCCACCTTCAGTTCTGCCTCCGGCGACTGCTCCTTTGACTTTCCACCATCTTTTGTTTTACAAGATATTACTAATACACTTATTGTCAATAAAATAGAAATAATCGAATAAAAAGTCAGATTTTTTTTCATCTTCCGAATTTTTGAGTTTGGATTTTTAATACTTTCGCATTCCAATTTGGCTGCAAAATTACATTAAATTTTATAAACACGAACTATCTGTCATTCTATATATTAACTAAATCTCATATTCGATGAAAGTGAAAAAATATTACGTGGTTTGGAACGGGCGCATCCCGGGAATTTACGAAACGTGGAACGAATGTAAGGCGCAAGTCGATGGTTTCGAGAACGCCAAGTACAAGAGTTTCGAAAGTTTGTCGGAGGCCCACAAACAGTACCGAGCGGGTTACGAAAACTACTGGAAAAACCACCCGGTGATTCCCAAAACTCCGCCCCAATTAGATTCCGATGAGGTTACCCCGCCCATCTGGGAAAGCATCGCGGTGGACGCAGCCTGCAACATGGCCACCCGCGTCATGGAGTACCGAGGCGTGGACACGCGCAGCGGCAAGGAGATCTTTCATGTGGGCCCCTTCCAGAACGCCACCAACAACATGGGCGAATTTCTCGCTCTCGTACACGGACTCGCCTACCTCAAACAGAAAGGCAGCAACATCCCCATCTACTCCGACAGCATCACCGCCATTGCGTGGGTGAGACAGAAAAAACACAAGTCCACCATCAAACCTACTGCCGAAAACGCCCGACAGTTTGATTTACTCACAAGGGCTGAAAATTGGCTGAAAACCAACACTTTCACCAATCCCATCCTCAAATGGAATACGCCGGTGTGGGGCGAAATCCCCGCCGACTTCGGACGAAAGTAAAAGTTTTAAAACACTGACGCACCCCTTTTCAGGAGTGCGTCAGCATCAACAAACAAAAAACATCTTATATGTTTCCCACCTCAAAATGAGAAGCAATCGAAGTATGATCCATCACGCTCCGAATCACGTCTGACACCAGCGGCGCAATGGAGAGCACCTCCACCTTGTCGGAAGGACGCTTCAACGGAATCGTGTCGGTAACAATAATCTTATCCAAAGAGGATTCCTCCAAGCGATCCAGCGCATTACCGGAAAGCAGCGCGTGGGTACACATGGCATACACTTTCTGCGCGCCAAGAGCTTTCACTCTGTCGGCTGCCTTGCAGAGCGTACCGCCCGTATCCATGATATCATCCAACAAAATCACATTTTTACCTTCCACATTACCAATAATTTGCAGAGCTGCCACCTCGTTGGCTTTCACACGCTGCTTGAAACCGATGGCAAAATCGCAGTCGAGGGCCTTTGCGTAGGTAGAAGCACGCTTGGTACCACCCGTGTCAGGAGAAACGATGCAGAGATTATCCCAGTTCAACCCACGGATGTAGGGCAAGAAAACGGTGGAAGCATACAAATGATCAACGGGAACTTCAAAGAAGCCTTGAATCTGGTCGGCATGCAAATCCATGGTGATCAGACGGTTGATACCGGCAGCCGTCAAGAGGTTGGCCATTAATTTGGCACCAATGGAGGTTCTCGGTTTGTCTTTACGGTCTTGACGAGAATAACCATAATAAGGTACCACCGCCACAATCTCGGCTGCTGATGCGCGTTTGGCGGCATCAATCAAAATGAGCAGTTCGAGAACATTTTCCGCTGGGGAGAAGGTGGGCTGGATGATGAAGACGTGACGGCCACGGATGGTTTCATTGTAGTATGCCTGAATTTCACCATCCTTAAATTGTACGATTTCTTCATCTAAAAGAGAGGTTCCTAAATTCTTGGCAATCTTTTCGGCCAATTCACGGTTTGAACGTCCAGTAACCAATGCGATGTCGCTTGTATTCATAATGTATTGATTTTGTGATATTAAACTCTCCAACAGCGGTGGTGCAAAAATAAATGATTTTTCTGAAGTATATTCGCTTTTTTTGAAAATAATCTTGTAATTTTGCGGCCATGAAGAAAATCGCCCTCATATCGCTTGCAATTGCTGCCGTTGTGTTCGTTTCCTGCGGCCATTCCACCGCCCGATTACAGAAAAAACCCGCTAATCTGATTCCCAAAGATACGATGGTGGTGATGATTTCCGAACAACTCATCTACGAAGCCACCCTCGACTTTGTCAAACAGGAAATTGAACGCGAAGATACCACCCTCTGCCAACAGGTGAATACCTTGGTGGAAGGTGAAGTCATCACCCTCGACTCACTGAAGATGGGCTCCATGCACGTGCTGTCGAAACTCTCAGGAAACTACTATGGCCCATGGCTCAACAAAAGAGGTTACACCTTTGAGCAGTACGAAGAATCGCTCATCTACTACTTCAACACTTCCGAAACTACTCAAGATATTATGAGCCAGGTGAAAGATTACATCACCAAAAAGTACGGCGGGCTCATCCCTCCCCCAACCCCGAACCCCGCAATGCCTCATACACCATTATGATAAAATTTAGCATCATCGTAGCCGCCGGACAAAACGGCGAAATCGGTCTCAACAACCAACTACTCTGCCACCTTCCGGCAGATTTGCGCCGCTTCAAAGAACTCACTACCGGCCATCCCATCGTGATGGGCCGAAAGACATGGGAATCTCTTCCCATCAAACCCCTCCCCAACCGAACCAACATCGTACTAAGCCGAAATTTGGCATTATCTATCCCAGAAGCCACCATCGTTCACACTTTGGAAGAGGTGGGTAAAATCATTGATAATGAGGAAGAAGTGTTTATCATTGGCGGTGAAAAGGTATATCGCGACAGCATTGATTTTGCCCATACCCTCTACCTCACCCGCATCGAACACGCCTTCACCGCGGATGCCTATTTTCCCGCTATTGATGAAAAAAAATGGCAGATGGTGGAAGATGTTTTTCGCGCCAGCGATGAAAAAAATCAATACGATATGCGCTTCCAGAAATGGGTTAGAAAGGCGTAACGAACTCCTTTAAGGTAGGCCCTACACTATCTTTTTCCGACAAAATAGGTTGTTCCACCCCCCACTCCACATGGATGTCGGGGTCGTTGTAAATGATATTTCCCTCGGATGCTTTGTTATAAAAGTTGGAACATTTGTATGCAAAAATGGTATGGTCTTCCAATACCGAAAACCCATGCGCAAATCCCTCAGGAATAAAGAGTTGATGGTGATTTTCTCCTGTCAGCAAAGCTGATACATACTGTCCGTAGGTGGCACTCCCCGCCCGGAGGTCAACCGCCACATCCAATACCGCACCCTGCACCACACTCACTAACTTCGCCTGGGCATACGGCGGCCGTTGGAAATGAAGTCCCCGCACTACGTTTTTCTGCGAAAAGGATTGGTTGTCCTGTACAAACCGTACGTTGATGCCAGCAGCCCTGTACCTTTCCTCGTTATAGGTCTCGTAAAACCAACCTCTTGCATCTCCAAATATTTGAGGCTTAATTAGTTTTATCCCATCAATGGGCATCTCTATTACTTCCATTTTTCTCTCTTTTTTTACTCAAAAACCTGGGCCTCTATGCCAATTTTTTTCACACGCTCGGCGATTTTCTCCAACTCGGGCTGGTGTACCTTCACCAACTGCTTCGCCGGCGTCTCCCGATCCAGCGAGTACAACACCACCTTCCGGGGCTTTACCTCCTCCAAGACCTTCAACCATGCCGCCACGTTCTCTTCCGCCGTGTTGTCGAATTTCACTCCGTCGATTTCCCCTTTCAAGAACATGCTCTGCATCACGAAATTACCGTTGAAAGCCCGCATGCCTTCCACTGTGTCTTTCATCGTCACGGGAATGGTGGGACGATTGATGAGCTGGTACAGCTCCGGCAGCCCAGCATCCAATTTCAACATCGGGTTCTCAATCTTCAACAACGCCTCCCGCACCTTCACATCCTGCAACTTTGTGGCATTGGATAAGCAAGTGATGATGGCATTGGGATAATATTTATCTCTGAGTACCAGTAAGTTATCAATAATCTCGCTAAATTGTGGATGCAAGGTGGATTCGCCATTGCCCGAAAAGGTGATACTGTCGATATGGGTACCTTCCGCCTGGCAACTCTGCAACTTTTTTTCAATCGCCTGCGCCACGATGTCGGCGGTGGCATAGTGCGTGGAGGTGATGTCCTTCTCCAACGTCCAGCCACACTCGCAATAGATGCAGTCGAACGAACAAATTTTCACATCCGTGGGCGAAATGTTGATGCCCAACGAACTGCCGAGCCGGCGACTGTGAATAGGTCCAAAAGCGATACTTTCCCAAAGAAACATTTTTGATCTGATTTTAAATGACGAAAGATAACGATGGTTTTTCTCTAATATTGTAATTTAGCGACGGTCGCGCAACGCTTGATCCACCTGCGCATACAGCTCATCCAACGAGCCGTCGTTGGTCAGCACCGCCGAGGCACGACGGATGCATTCCGAGAGGTTCTGCTTGTTGGGATCGTCGGAGGTCATCTCGCGTTTTTCGTTCGCCATAAAGGTCTCAAAATCAATGTGGTCGGTTTCTGAGGCACGCAACACCACCCGCTGGTAGCGAATCTTCGGGTCGGCATTTACCGCCCAGAGGCTGAAGTCGGCCTTGCCCTCTAAGGAGTCGATCTCACCCGGCGTGCGGATGCTCTCAATGATGGCATTCTGACCCGATGCCGCTGCTTGAAGATACAGCTGGTCAACGATATACGACGGGGTGTGGTGCGCCCGCAGGTCGTTGGCCACCGAGGTGAACGAGTCGCGGTTCGGCTCCATACCCCGCTTCAATACCTCGCCGCGCAGAAATTCGCGCACCGAAAAATGCACAAAGCCATACTTCTCTTTCAAATAGTCCACCACCGTGCCTTTGCCTGCACCTAATGTTCCTGTAATTCCTATGATGATCATATTGTAAGTTTTTTATTTCCAACATTTTTCTACTACTCTACCCATCACTTCGCGCACCTTTTCCTGCTCCTGTGCTGTCAACTCCGTATGCATCGGCAACGAAAGCACGGTGTCCGCCAGGTGCTCCGCCACCGGAAAGTCGCCGCGCCGGTAGCCCAACTCCGCAAATACGGGCTGGAGATGCAGCGGCACGGGATAATACACCATCGTGGGCACCCCCTCGGCTCGTAACAACTCCTGCAACTGGTTGCGATTCACCCTGTCGGCGAGGCGTACCGTATATTGGTGAAACACATGGGTGCTGTATGAAGCGCGGTACGGCACTGTCAGCCAGTCGCAATCCGCAAAGAGTGTGTCGTACCGGTCGGCAGCAGACTGTCGGGCCTGCGTGAACTCACCCAAATGGCGTAACTTCACGTTCAAGATGGCCGCCTGCAGCGTGTCGAGCCGCGAGTTGACGCCCACCCGCTCATGATGGTACTTTCTCTCCGCACCATGGTTGGCAATGCAGGCGGCCAATTTCGCCAATTCTGCATCGTGCGTGAACATCGCACCTCCATCGCCATAACAACCCAAATTCTTGGTGGGGAAAAAGGAGGTGCAGCCGAAGGTTCCCATCGTGCCTGTCATTTTCCGCTGACCATCGGCAAAAATATACTCGGCCCCTATCGACTGGCAGGCATCCTCCACTACGTACAACCCATGCTTTTCGGCAATCTGCAGCAGGGGGTCCATGTTGGCGCTCTGTCCGTACAGATGCACCGGCAGGATGGCTTTCGTGCGCGGAGTGATGGCCGCGTTGATTTGATGAATGTCAAGATTAAAAGTATTTTCTTCCACATCTACGAACACTGGCTGAACACGCAACAGGGCCATTACCTCAGCAGTAGCGATAAAGGTGAACGGCGTGGTGATCACCTCATCGCCAGGTTGCAGGCCGAGTGCCATCAGCGCAATCTGCAAGGCATCGGTGCCACTGCCGCAGCCGAAAACGTGTGGGATGGAAAGAAAACGGGAAATATTTTCCTGAAATTCAGTCACTTCCGTACCTTTTATATACGCGCCAGAGGCCAACACTTTCTCCACGGCCTCATCTATTTCGGCCTTCAGTCGCTCATATTGACCATTTAAGTCCACCATTTTCATCCTTCGTTCATTTTTTTGAAACGGCAAAAATACTAAAAAAATATAATTTTCTCATAACGATGATTATTTCATTAAAAAATTGTATCTTTGCCGCCGAAAATCATTTATTAACCAAATTATATTATTATGAAAAAGTTATTTACATTTTTTGCGGCTATGGCTCTGGTTTCCATGTCATTTGCCCAGTTGAACGAGATGCCTGTCACTAACGTTCAAAATCCTGGAAATGTAGACCGTTCAGAATGGTATGGTTTTACTTCCAACTCTTCGAGCGCTTTCATTTTCGATGCTGAAGCTGAATATCTGCTTCGTATTCCTGCCGGTGCTTTAACGCCTGGTACCTTAATTACCAAAGTGATGTTCCAGCACTTTACCAATGAAAACTTCTCTGGTTACACTGGAGATCCTTTTGGATGTGAAACCTACACTATCAAAATTTACACCGGTACTTCTTATGTGCCCACTACTTACATCGGTTCTGATCAACAGGAGCACACCTATGATTCTTTGAATCCTGGTACTGTTGCTTATTCCATGTTCTACAGCCCGACCGAAACTGGTCAGCAGATTGTTACCTTAGGTCAAGCTTTCACCGTTCCGAATGGTGATTTCTGCGTTGCTATCTACGCTCCTGATCCGAGTGCTGGTGGTCTTTGCCCGACAGACACTGCTTGCGCAACCCAATCATACTCTTTCATGGATGAAGAAACTGGCTGGTGGCACTATCAGTTCGGTACTGGTGGTGTATATACCGACAAACCGTGGTACCTGGCTGTTTTCAACGATGACGGTCAACCCATTGTACATAAATGCGACTGGAAAGTTGCTCTCCACGATCCTAATGACGCACAAACCTTCCCGGATGAAATTACCTCAATGTATATTGACTCCTATGTTGACTCTCTCTATTTAGCTTTCGAGATGGGCAATATGGGTCCCGACACTGCTTACGGTCACGTTTATTTTGACTGCTACGTAGAATGCAATGGCATCACCACTACGCTTATTGAAGACGATGATTGGGATCTTTCTCAAACTACCAATGGTTACATGCTTCCTGGTTATGGTTGGTGGTCTGTGGATGGTGGTGGTCTTTTCGACTTCGCCAACGATTTTGTTGAGCTCGGTCTCTCCTTCCCGTTCGAACTCTGCATTCATTGCGACTGGGTGGGCAACCAAAGCAACGACTACGATCCGGATACTGCAAACAATACCTATTGTATCACGGTTACCGATGAGGAGCCTGAAGGCATCAGCGAAAACACTAACGGCCTGAATGTTTACCCGAACCCCGCTTGCAACGAAATTCATATCGACAACGCTGCCGGCGCTCAGGTTTCCATCTACAACGTGGCTGGTCAGGAAGTGATGAGCATCGAAAATGCTAACGCCTCCGCTACCATCAACGTGATGAACCTTACCGAAGGTTTGTACATCGTTCGCGTGGTGAACGGCGACGAAGTGGCTACCAGCAAGGTGAACATCGTTCGCTAATTCTGAACCACTTATTCTATAATAAAAAAACACCTCCACTGCGGAGGTGTTTTTTTGTACAATATTTTCATACTTCCGCCGTTGAAAAGCAGTGTAAAAAAATAAGTATGCGACTGTTTATCGCCATCCGTTTACAACTTTCCCAAGAATATAACTCTCTCCGTAATGAGCTTCAACGCCGCACACCTTACGATGACATTACTTGGGTAGCAAACGACCTCAGCCACCTCACCCTCCGCTTCATCGGAAAAACTCACTCCTCTCAAGTGAAACCTATTGCAGAAGCATTACAAAAAATAGCAGCCATTACCCCAGAACTTAACCTCGAAATCAATAAACTGGGAGTTTTCGGCTCTCATTACGCACCTAAAGTGCTTTGGTTAGGCATCAGCAATACTCCCGAACTCCAACAACTCTATAACACTATAGACTATTCTCTTCAACAACTCAACTTTTCTCTCCCCAAAGAGAATTTTGTTCCCCATATCACTTTAGGAAGAATTAAAAAAATAGACAACAAGAATCAATTCTGGCAGATGTTCGAAGATCTACAACCTTCCTACCACCAGAAATTTCATATTTCTCACATCTCTCTCATTCGCAGCCAACTTGAAAAAGAAGGACCTATCTATACCACCCTGTACGACTTTCCACTTTTAGGTGAGAATATGCCAGAAAATGGCAGTTCTACACCCGCTTCATCCCTATAACAATATGAAAGCGCTCCCCTACATCCTCACCCCCATCGTTCTGATAGCCGCCGCATTTCTGGCCGCTACCATCGGCGTGGTGAATATTCCCCACGAGGCAATAGGGGCCATCCTGAAAGCCAAACTGACCGGCGGAGATGTGGCCGAAAATTGGCAGATTTACGAGATGACGCTATGGAACCTGCGCATTCCCCGCATCTTGATGAGTCTGCTGGCTGGCAGCGCATTAGCCATCTGCGGCGCCTCCTTCCAGTCCATCTTCCGCAACCCCATCTGCGACCCCTATATCCTTGGCATCTCCTCGGGCGCTTCTTTAGGCGCTGCCATCGCCATCATCACCGGCCTGTCCGCCTTTACCTTCGGACTGCCCGCCGCCGCCATGATCTCCGCCCTCGGCACCCTCTTCCTGATCATCGGTATCGCATTTATCGGACGTCAAAAATCAGTAAAAACGCTCCTTCTCGCCGGTATCGCCATCAACTTCCTCATTTCGGCTATCATCACCCTGCTGATGGTCGTTCACCAAGAATCCTTCGAACAGATTATCTACTGGACCATGGGTAGTTTCGCCTCCTCTTCATGGACTTCTACCATCATCCTCTTTTTCATGCTTACCGCTTGCTCTATCTTTCTTTTCTTCAATACTAAAAATCTCAACATTTTACAATTAGGTCGCGATACAGCGCAATCTTCTGGCGTAAATGTACAAAGAACCACTTTAAGCGTGCTCATCGTCTCATCCATCCTAATTGCCGCCACCGTAGCCTGTTGCGGTGTCATTGGTTTCGTCGGACTCATCATCCCCCATATTGTACGACTCATCTTCGGCAACAACAACCGCACTGTCTTCTTCTTCTCCCTCTGCTTCGGCGCCATCTTCTGTCTCTTCGCCGACACTCTCGCCCGCTCCATCGTAGCCCGCTCCGAACTTCCTGTTGGTAGTATCACCGCCCTAATCGGAGCTCCCTATTTTATCTTCTTACTGTTGGCTAAAAAAAGAAAATAGGGTATTTTTATCAACTCGTAAATGTTGACAAATATTGATAACTTTGCCTTTATCAACACAAAAATTTATACCGCCGCGCTCACCAAAAAGTTTTCAGATTTTATCAAAAGATTGCCAACATTGTCCGCTTCGATTTTCAACATCCAAAATAATTTTTACCCTTTTCAATTTTCAACAAAAGCATTTTTCAACACATTTTAATAGAAATTTTTCTCGCTTTGGTCATCAGTCATTTACTCCAAAAACAATTGTTGAAAAGCGGTTAGTAAATGCTGACAACTTAAAAAGCAAATATTTTTTCAAAAAGTTATCCCAATTGTCAACACCATTATTATGTCTAATAAATTCCTTTGTTTTTAAAAAAAGAAATTTTAAAGAATTAATCCCGTTGAAATAATGCTTACTTTTGCACGATGAAAAAATGGACTCTACTTTTGCTGTTGCTGATGCTCTATGGAGTTGGAATGGCGCAAACCAAGAAGTTGGTGGGTACGGTCTATAATTCATCGGGCATCGTTCCGATTGTGGGTTGTCAGGTGCATAATTTAAATACTGGAGAGTACGTTTTTGGCGATGATAATGGTCGCTTTATCATGTCGGTTTCGGTGAACGACTCCTTAGTTGTCTCCCATTCTGGCTATTCACAGTCTTTGGTGGTGATTGATAATCGCGACTATTCTCGCGGCCGAAAGGATATCATTTTGTATCATAAGGCCTTCATGCTGCCCAATTTTACTTGCTATGGTCTCAATCCCTCTTACGAGGGTTTTAAACGCGATGTGGCCACGGTTAAACTTCCAGATTCTTACAAAAATATTGATGATGTTCATCTTACGAAAGAGGAACGCCGGAATGCCACTTATACCGAAGAAGCTCCTAATATATTGAAAAATACTAAGTTATCAAGTCCTATTACTTGGTTATATTCTACCTTTAATAAAAAGGAAAAGATGCGCCGCCTCTATTATGAGATGGAAGGTTATGGGGAAGAGGTACAACAGGTGCAGTTGAAATATAATAGAGAGCTGGTGTCTGAAATTACAGGTTTACAAGAACCTGAATTATTGGATTTTATGGTCTATTGCCATTTCAGTTATTATGATCTGATACGCTGGTCAAGAGAAAAAATCATAGACGAAGTACGTACTAAATTCTATGAGTATCAGTATTTTAAAGCATTAGAAGAAGATGATCAATAAGGAGTTTTTTCAGAAGAATTTCAATAAGTTCCATATCGCTGGATGCATTCTTTGCATCCTGTTGGCCATTGTCTATTGGTGGCTTTCAGGCAAAAACCAGCCGCAGATTTACAAAAACAATATCGCCTTGGTCATCGTATGGGGACTCTTGGTAGGCTGGATCTCCGCCGACTTCATCTTCAACGCCCGCAACCGCCACGACGAGTAGCCCCTTCTTCCTTTACTACTGATTTCCAATAATTTACTGATAGTTAATAGTTAATAGTTAGAATATTGTTCATTATTAATTATTAACTATTAATTGTAAATTGTTAATTGTACATTCCCCTAAAATCCCACAATCTTAAACTCCGTCCGACGGTTCAAAGCTCTGCCCTCTTCGGTTTCATTCGTGGCGATAGGCTGACTCATCCCATACCCCTTAAAGCTCATTCTGTTTTTATCTATTCCTTTGGAAATCAAATAATTATAAACAGATTTTGCTCTTTCAAGAGAGAGTTTTTCGTTGTATTCGGCACTACCTTGATTATCGGTATGTCCGCCAATTTCTATCTTGACGGTGCCATTTTCTTGCAGATAAGCGGCTAATTTATCCAGCTCGATGTTGGACTCTTTTTTGAGCGTACTCCTGTCAAAATCGAAGAAAACGTTGCGTAAAACGAAGGTTTCGCCCACTTCCGGACGGCGCAAGGGAATATCTTTATGATAAGGTTCGAGTTCGGTGTAATTTTTCTCCAATTGAAAGTTTTCAGAATAGAAAGGATAATAGGGATGCGACACACTCATGCCGATATTGGAACCGGTACGAATGCAGGCTAAAAACTCGCCAGTATTGGGATCCGAAAAGGTGGAAGTTATAACTGTACTATCCTCTAAATCAATTAATTCAATAGATGCTTTGAGCGGCTGGTGGGTCACCTCATCATACACTTTTCCTTTAATGTAGGTGACCGGTGTAGGACGAAGCCGTTCGTCTAACGGGGTAAAGTAGTAGAGATCGAGTCCCCCATACCCTTCTTTTTTATCAGATGAAAAATAGGCAGTGGTACCTACCGCATTGATGATAAAATTGGTTTCATCGTTTTCTGTATTAATGGGGTAACCCAGATTGACAGGTTGTGTCCATCCTGTATCGGTACGGGTGGCGAAGAAAATGTCGAGTCCACCCATTCCGGGATGTCCGTTGGAGGCAAAGTAGAGCGTCCTTCCGTCTGCATGAATAAACGGCGCAGCCTCGTCATATTCTGTATTGATGGTGGGCCCAAGATTTTCAGGAATCGTGAATACGCCCTCTTCTATCATTTCCGTTTTCCAAAGGTCTATCCCACCATACCCTCCTGGACGATTAGAAATGAAATAGATGGTTTTTCCATCAGGTGCGATGGAAGGCTGTGATTCCCAGTGCTTTGTGTTGACAGGTTCACCAAAATTTTGAGGTCTTGACCAACGATTACCAATTCTTTTAGCCCAGTAAAGATCGCAACTTCCTGAACCTGTTTCTTTTACGTCACAAATCGTGTAGAAAAGATATTTTCCATCTGGCGAGATGCAATGGGCTCCCTCATTGTAGCCTGTATTAATGGGATAAGGCAATTTATAACGTGGCTGCCATTCTCCATCTTTTTTCACACTGCCATAAAAATCCTCTTCCATCTCACAGAGAAAACATTGCGTCTTTTCATCTCGGGGTCTTTTCAACGTATAGACAATTTCCTCTTCATCGGCGGTAATTGCCGGCAGGTATTCGTCGTATTCCGAGTTGATGTTGGGTCCCATATTGACAGGAGCCCACGGCACTGGATCTTTCAAAGCCATCAAAGCAAATTTGCAGTTTTGGATAGCAAAAAGAGTCTCTTTTTGTAAGGGTTCGTTAGGTTGGGTGCGATTTAAATATTCTTCAAAATGTTGTAAGGCTTCTTGATACATGGCGGATTTCCACTCCTCATTCGCCGTAACGTAGAATAAGATTGGTTTGGGATTTTTTGCTAAACGGATAGCCTTATTGTAACATTCCACCGCTTTTTTCGATTCCAGAGAAAAATTATAAATATCTCCTTCAATAATGTAGATATCGGCGAATGTAGAGTCTATTTTTTTAGCTTTTTTAAGATAGCTTTGTGCCTTGTCGAAGTTGTGTTCATTAATCTCATGTTTGGCCTTCTTACAGAGGTCAACTACTTTAGGATTAGCACCTTGTTGGGAAAATCCATAGAAAGATGCGCCGATGAAAAACACAAAAATCGACAAGATTTTGCCGATTTTTTTCATAATGGAAGGATTATTTTTTTTCATTTTTCAAGCAAAACAAATTCAACAT
>JAEEGH010001432.1_pt1 | contig 69147 bp, 48 predicted proteins | sample 9134181 | NCBI WGS metagenome assembly JAEEGH01 (sample SAMN16246544, study PRJNA631951) | gut metagenome | biome: gut microbiome; feature: rumen; material: DP-attached | host: Bos | place: Iran: Karaj | collected 2018-10
GCACCTGGATTACGTGCGCAAGACGCAGGACATTGCGCAAGGGTTCAAGAGTTTCGTGGTGTGGACGTTCCAGCCGCAGACGGACAAGTTCCCCATCCGGCATGTGCGCGGCGACGAATACCTCAAGCTGCTCGCGCTCAGCCGCCTTTACCTTGACAATGTCCCGCACATCGAAGTCTCGCTGCTCGGCATGGGGCTATCGCTTGGCGAACTCGGGCTGCACAGCGGCGCCGACGACATCAACAGCATCGTGATAGAAGAAAACGTGTTACAGAACCACGGGCTCACGACCATCGAGGCGGCCGAAGAATTTATACGGAACGCAGGGTTTACGCCATATCGACGTAGTTTAAACTTTGACTAAGGCGAGAGTCATGATCATGACAAGCGAAGCTTGTCGATGGAGATGACCGAGCCACAAAAAAATGCATCCCGAAGGGATGCTGTTTTTGATTAAAAAAATTTAAGCACACCGGGCTAGCCGGAATGTGCTTGTTAGAGGAACTCATCACAGTTGCATGGATCCGCATCAGGGCACTCACAGCTGCCACACAGCATCTGCGTGTACTCCATGTCCACGACCTTCATCTCGGGAGCAACGTATTCCTTCTTTTCTTCCATTTTTTCTCCTTCGCCTGTTTCCGTAAAAACAGTCATCTATATAATAATAACGCAAAAAAATGGAATCGGCAATGGGAAATGCCGTTTTTACCCCAAAAAAACAACCCCGGTCGAACAACCGGGGGCTTAACTTTTCCAAAGAATCCCAAAAATCTAGCCAATTTCGCCAATTAGGCGTGCTTGGCGTACTTCTTGAAGCTCTTGACCAGCAGGACAGCGAGGATGCAGTACATTTTATTCTCCTTTTAACCTTGTTTTCCGACGTTTTATCGTCATTTTCTTTTGTCGGCGCCAATATTAACAATTTTTTACTAACGTTTCAAGGGAAAAAAGTGTATAAGAAATACTTTTTTTTCATTACCTAAGATTTTCCCTCCCCGGGGGCAGATTCCACGGCTCCATTTGCCCACCCCCGGCTACATCTCGCACAGGGAAAATTGGTAAATTTTAGGACATGAAACGCGTTTTACTTACTTGCCTCGCCCTCGCAACTTTCGCAGCGGCACGGCCATCTCTCCAGGTGGACCGCGAACGCATCGAGGCCGGGCAGTCGTTCGGTCTCCAGTTTATCGTCCCCTTGCAAGAACTCCCGGCCAACAGGGAAGTCGTCCAGATCGAGACTAAAAACGGCTTTACCTTCATGGGCCTCGACAGTACGGACCAGCTCATCCGTCCTGGTTTTGACGACATGTTCGAATCGTTCTTCGGCGGTGGCGGAAGGGCCTACAAGGCGCGCATTTACACGTTCAAGATTAAGGCCCCGAAAAGGACCGGCCAGATCGACGTCGGCCAGATTTTCTGGACCATCAACGGCGAAAGGCAAGCCGTCAGCGGGAGCATCCCCGTCAACGTGCAGCGTTCCTACAACGACGACGCCCTGGCCGTGAGCCTCACCCCGAGCAAGAAGAGCATCTACGAAGGCGAACAGTTCTACGTGACCCTCGGCTTCCACACCTTCGAGCATTTCGAAGGGAACCTCCAGGCCACCGACATGAACACCGGTAGCGACTTCATCGTCCACAGAAGCGACCTTTCCAACATGGAATTCAAGCCGGTCGAGGGAGCCCGCAGGGAAATGCAGGCCAGCGCGAAGTTCGCCTGGCTCAGCCCCACCAAGAGCGGCAACCTCCAGATTCCGCCATTCAAGTTCAAGTACACCAAGCGCGGCGAACCCAAGGTTGTCGAAGAGAAGAAGCAGATGGGCAACATGTCGTTCTCGAGCCGGAGCGTCAAGCAGGAATCCATCGAGACCGAGGCGACCACCCCCGTCGTGAACATCAACGTGAAGCCCCTCCCCGCCGAAGGCCGCCCGGCCAACTTCTCGGGAATGGTCGGCAACTACAGTTTTGACGCCCAGTTCGACAAGGACCACCTGAAGGTCGGCGAAGCGCTCACGCTTTCCATCACCATCAAGGGCGACGGCACCCCCGGTACCATCACCGACCCGAAACTGCCCAGCTTTGACGACTTCCGCTCCGTGCCGCCCGAGAACAGCATCGACAAGAAGGTGTCTGGCAGCAAGGTCGTGACGACCAAGAGCATCAAGATTTTCCTCTACCCCAAGAAGAAAGGCTCGTTTGAAATTCCCGAAATTTCGTACTCGTGGTTCGACCCGGCCAAGAAGGCGTACCAGTCCGAGACGCTCGGCCCCTGGACCATCGAAGTCGAGAAGGGCGACGCCACGGCCGAAGCGGCGTTCATGCCGGCGGCAACGCGCCCCACGGCAGTGCAGAAGCAGGAAATCGAGGCGCTCGGCAGCGACATCCGCTTCATCCACAAGGTCTCGGGCAAGAAGGAATCCCCCACGCCCCACAGGGACATCCTGTTCTGGGTTCTCTTTGCTGCGGCCATCCCGTTCTACCTGGTGGCCGCAGGGATTATCCGTCGCCACCGCAAACACAGCAGCGATGCCGCACTCGTCCGCAAGAGCAAAGCCAAGAAGATGCTCAAGGCTAGGTTCGCCGATGCGCACACCGCCATGCAGAAGGGTGATGTCAAGGCGTTCTACGCGGCACTCGAGGCAGGCCTTATCGACTACCTGAGCGACATCAACAACCTGGAATTCAAGGGCATGACCCGCGACCAGATGAAGTTGGAACTCGAAAAGCTCGGACTCGACGAGAGCGCCATCGACAAGATTGACAAGTGGCTCGAAAAATGTGCGTTTGCACGCTTTGCTCCGGTGAGCCCCAGCCCCGAGGAGCAGGGGTCCATGCTCAAGAGCGTGGAAGAACTGTGTGAATTAGTGGGAAGCAGAAAATGAGGAATGAGCATTGAGCTATGAGGTATGAGATTTAAGGTATTCAAACTCATCGCTCACTGCTCATTGCCATTCTCGAGCCAGGCAGAAGATGTAATTAGTATTTGGAAGGAACGTAGTAACATGAAGTTGAAATCTTTTCTATTCGCATTGGTCGTACTGATTGGCGGTACCGTCGCCAGCTTTGCGGAGAATGCAGGTTGTGCCGGAATCGAAGCCGGGACGAAGGCCTACAACGAAGGCGAATTCGAAAGGGCCATCGACGAATGGCAGAACTGCATCGACAACGGCTACCAGAATGCGGACCTTTCCTACAACCTGGGCAACGCCTATTTCCGTAACGGGCAGCTCGGACTTGCCATCTACAACTACAAGGTCGCACTCAAGCTGCGCCCCAACGACGACGACTTCAAGCACAACCTGGAATACGCCCAGGCCATGACCAAGGACAAGGTGGACGACGAGGAAGAGAACCCGATTCTTTCCGCACTGTTCAAGGCACACCACGCAATGTCGCTCAAGGCCCAGCTGTTCACGCTGCTCGCCCTGTTCTGGCTCATCGCGCTCGTCTGCGTCCTACGAATCATCGTTCACGGCGACCGCGCCAAGAACGCTTGCACGGGCGCCGTGTTCGCCGTGACGGTCATATTCGGCATCATCGGCACCAGCGCCGCCTACAAGGTGTTCGTCGCAGAAACAGAAATCACGGGAGTCGTCACGGCGAAGGACGCAGACATCACCAGCGCCCCGAACGACCGTTCACAGACCCTCAATACGCTTTCGGAAGGCACGAGTTTCGAAGTGCTTTCGGAGCAGGGCAATTTCGTAGAGATTCGTCTGGGAGATGCCATCCGCGGATTCGTAAAGAAATCCAACATTGGCATCGTCCGGTAGCTATTTAGGATAAACTTCTTTATCCACGGATGCGCAGCTTCGTTTCGAACTTGACATCGCCGAAACATTCAATCTTCGCATAAAGGAACTTTGCCGGGGTCTTCTTGGCAAAATGCTCCGAATACCAGCCATCCTCGCGGACAGCGTAGGACAGTTTCTTGTCCAGCTCGACAGTCACGCGGCGGCATCCCGGAACCAGGACTTCAGCCGTCGAACCGTGCAAGTCCACGGACGCATCCGGATGCAGATGGAACGGAATTTCCAAGGAAACCGGATGTGCGCACTGCAGTGTATCCGTGATGACGAACTCGTCCTTGTCGCGGTCGTACTTGACTTGGCGCGTGTGCATCACACCGTCAGAAGCATAGCCGTCATGCGAAGCGGTCACCTCGCCGGCCCCCTCGTCGCTAGAAACGACATTCACTCTGTAATGGTTCAGCCACATCGTCGGGCCGACTTGCTCCGCCTGGTTCTTGCCATTCACGCAGACCGTGTTATGGGCGATCGTACCCACAAAGTAGCGGCGAAGATCCGCATGCGTATGGTCGGAGAATGAACCCGGATCGACAAAGACAGGATGCCCGTCTACATGTAGCACGAACGAAAGGGCGTCGGCATGGCCATGTGCGGCAACACTCAGATAGCCAAGCGGAGCGGCATCGAAATGCAGGAATGTCTCGCGGGCTTTTCCGTCGGGAGTGGCCGCAGGGACAGCCTTCCTGAAGATGAAATGGCCGCTCTGCACAAAGAAACTGTTCCCATCCTGGACCGGAGCGCACGGAAGCGATTCAAATTTCTTCTTACCATCGACGCCGAACAGAACGGTATTCTTCTCGTCCCAGGCTAGCCCTTCGCGCTTGAAGGAGGAATCCTCGAAATACGTCGCAAACGATACCAGCAGCGACTTGAAGTTGTTGAAATGCCCGTCGACATCCGTCCGCAGCACATACTCGTCATCGATATCGCCATACATGGGATTGTTGAACTGAGAGTCCAGGAAAGCGTTCATGTAGCGCCCCATGGCGTATAGGCGGTCATTGTAAGACGGCGAGAACTCTATCCCGACACTCTTGCCCACGATAGCGGCCATCAGGAACAGCTCACCTACGAACTGTACATATTCCGCAGATTCCTCGCGGTTCACGCCTTCCGATGTGTTCTGCCTGAGAATTTCGCGTTCCAAGCCGCTGATAGCATATTTCTGACGTGACGACCAGTGCGGAATTTTCCATTCCACCGTAGCCAAGAAAAGTCCCACATACTCCACCACCAGCTGGCTGTTCGCCGAAGAATAGAGCGACGGATGGAGATAAGAATACTCCGCATGTTCGCAGACAATCGGCATCCACACATCGCCAATAACCTCGTCGATGGCGCTGTCATGCTTGCGCAAGTAGTCTACATCTAATGTTCGCCAGCAGAAGAACCAGCAGATCAGGCGCAGGTTCACTTCGATATTGCTGAACCAGTTCACACCGAGCATGTAGGGATTCGTCTCCCTCCAGGTGGCGAGATAGTGGCAGAACAGCACGAGATACTTTAAATCCTTGCTCATCTCGTATGTAATGGCGAAGTGCAGCAGGAACTGCATGCGGTTCACTTCCCACACATACTTCACGTTGCCGTTGCGGCCACTGAAGACATCTATGTCGTTAGCGAAAATCGAGGGGAACTGCTTGCCCGTCGAGACGTCCAGGTGCCAGTCGATTTCCTTGAAGATGTCGACATGGTTATCGAAAATCGGGTAGAACAGGTGGGCATCGGGCATGTCGATAATGCTACAATCAGGAATCGGAAGACTCACGCCGAAATCGTCTTCCGCAAGCCGGTCAAAGAAACGGTTCCGGACAAACTGGCGAACACGATACAGGAATTCCCCGGCCGAAACGCTATGCATTTTAGATTCTCCTTCACAAAGACGTCGCACTATAATTATAGGATTTTTTTACCGGAAAAGTAAAACAATCCCGTACAACGTCATGAAAGAGAATATTCAGATTTAGTTGAACCTGAGCATCAAGGCTATTTCGAACTGGAGAATCTGGCGCATATGGGCCGTTTCGTCGTCCAGTTTTTCATGAATCTGCCTATACTCGATGTAGGAACTCATGGAGGCAATCTTGTTGAACTGGTAGCCGGCACTCGGACGGACAAACCATTCATGCGTACGTGAAGGCACGGTACGGTCCGTCTTCGAAAGCTTCGGCTTGTAAGCCACAGGTTCCCAATCATCAAATTTCCACGACCTGAAGACTCCGTCGGTACCGCTGTCCTCGTTCCACATGTTGTAATCCGGGTCAGGATCGTACTGCTTGCGGATGCTCTTCTTGTAGTCGTAACCAGCAGTGAGTCTCAAGTCGATATCGTTTTCCAGCTTGAAATACCATTTCCACAACTGGAAACCGCGCTTCGTCTTGAGCGGGTAGGAAATCGAGAAATCGTCACCGATATTGATATCAAAATCGTTATACAGCGAAGTATGGATCCACGGCGTTTCCCAGAAATACTTCGACGTGTCGATACCGTTTGCGGAGGAGTCAGGCCAGCTCGTGATTCCGATGACTTCTTCCTTAGGTCTGCGATCCACATCCTGGATTCTCAGGCGAACGGCATTCTCTATACGGATGTTCTTCTGCGTGAGGAAGCTCAGGCGGATAAGCGGGTTGAAGTTCCATTCCGTGCTCCAGGAATCTTCGGCACTCTGGAACGGGCGAACCGTCGTGATGTAGGTATAGTCAAGTCGGCTGTTTGCAGAAACGCTGCGGAAGCTGTTCAGGAACGAAATTCTCTGCGAGAAGTTCGGCACGTTGATGCCGATACCAATCTTCGGCCAGACGGTTGTCGTGTCGAGATACAGCGGATATTCACGCGACTGGGCGAAGTCCTGCTTCCACTGCAGATCGCTGTTCACACCGATATCCCAGAAGGGCAACGTGATGCCGGTCCCGGTCTGGAACGAACGGGAGACCGAGTGGCGGAAACTTCCCTGATAGACAAGCGTATCGACATGGCGGTTGCGGTATTCCGCGAAGTCCCTATAGTCGTCGCGGTGGTCAAGACCCATATCGCCCGATACAATATTCCACAATCCACGGTTGCGGTAGCCGTTGCCAATACCAAGACCATAGAGATAGTACTGGAACGGAGTCACCTTCTGTTCTTCGTACAACTGGGCAAGCGTAAAGTTCTCGCCGACCGTGTTGGTCGTCGCGTTCCATCCAAAGCGGATTTCACGCCAGCGGATCTTGTCCATGCCCCGGGCGACAATGTTGTCCTTGCCGAAGGACTTTACGAAATCAAGGATCCTGAACGTCGGGTTGAAATCGAAGCGGTTCGTCTGGGATATGGTCCAATAATTCTTCTCTATATTCGTCGGATCATAGAAGGTATAGTTATCAGGAATCGTCTTCAACTGGTTGAAATCCGAGGAGAACGACGTCGTGAACGGGATGAACGGGATGATGGCCGGATTGAAGTTCACTCGGAACTGTTGCGTCCTGGAACGTTCGTTGCGCAAAATACCATAGGACTTGCCGAATTCCCTGGAACCCACGCTGTCGACCTTATAGAACGACGTGGTATCGTAACGAATCTCGTAGCTGTCCGGGTTCTGCAAATCGATAGCCATGGGCTTTCCATCGGCATCCGTCTTCGGAATGGTGTCATAGGGGATAATCACCGTACTGTCTCTAGAGACGAACACCTTGCGGTCCGTATGGTCATAGTCGAAAATCACGTCACTTGCGAACAGGCCGCCATCATCCGGAGAGAAGAAGTTCTCCTTGACGAACGCCTCACGGTCGCCACCGCCATACATATCACGCTTGACGTTTATGCTGTACGACGTAGAGAGGAAGTTGAAAATGTTCCAGCGCATGTTCAATTTGTGGGACAGGTCCGTCGTGTAAGTTACCACCTTGTCCACCTGCGGTTCCACGAAATCAGGATCGCGGTCCTGGTCCACATAGCGAATATAGCTCAAGTCGAACAGCGTAAGATCGAACGTCTGCGGCCACGGTTCAAACTCAATCTTCGAGAAGTCGGACGCCCATCCATACCTTGCAAGGCCACCGAACGGAGTCAGCTTGAACATGCTGAACGTACCCAACTTATACTCAATGGTCGTATGGTAAGAATAGGTGGAGTCAGCGCTCGTTGTCGCCCGGCCCTCCGATTCGCGGTACGAATAGCTCCACGCCGGACGTTCCAAGAGCACCTGCGAAAGCACTTCGGACAGGGCGGATTCGTCGGCCTTGTAATCCTTGCTATAGCTCAAGCCCAATGTCTTGTCGCGAGTGTACGATTCATAACCCTTGGACTTGCCCTCATCGCGAAGTTTCTGTTCCTTCTTTTTCGAGGTCACGCTCAAGTCGTTCTTGAACATATCGCCCGTAATATCGGAGAAACTGCTCTTTTCAAGAATCATGTCGTCCGTAGGTTTCATGTACGGGCGCTTCGTAGAGCTTGCATAGCCGAGGCTCAAGGGAATGTGGAAACCCATGCTGTCGCTCAGGAACTTGTTCAGGGCAAAGTTGATGTCGCCAGAAATGTCGAGCTGGGTTGCCGCCTCGGAAAGCTTGGGCTTCGGGGAACCGCCTGACGAGGAGAGCGTCGCAAAGTCACCATCCTGGTAGCGGACGGCACCAGAAATAGAGATGAAGTCCGCGAAGTCGACCTGGCCACCGACACGTGCGGCATAGCCCCATTCCGTATCCATGTCGGAAAGACGGAGGTCGTTAATCCAGAATTCACCTTCGAGGTCCTCGGGAGAGGCGCTGGAATCGGCGATGATGACGAAGCGGATCCAGTCAACGTTCGTAATGGAGGGGTTACCGACCAAGCGCAGGCGCTCTTCGCGATCGCCACCAAGATCCTTCTCGACCGGTTCCAGGAAGGGCGGGCGACGACCACGCTTCATCTGCGAGAAGTCCGCGACGTTCATGGAGAACGCGTTGTCGAGCCAGTTCCTTTCATGGCAATCCTGCGGACGTTCCGGGCAGGGCTTCTGCAAGGCGGTAGGACGGAAGCTCCATTCGTAGTAGTCGCTGGAACCCTCGAGCGAACCTTCACCGAACTGCAAGGCGAAGCGTATAGGCACGGCGGATGCATCCGACTTGTTCTCGTAATGGATTTCCATCTTGATGGACTTGTACATGGAGAAGTCCTTCCTGTCCGTTTCGAAAATGCGCGTCACGCCCACTTCCTGGCCGGGCTTCATGTCCTTGTACTCGAGCCTCAATGCAGTTTCTTTCAACGGGGCGTTCGTATCGGTATCGCGTTCCGTCTTGATATTGGGAGACTTGAAATAGGTATTGGAATTTTCGCGGTTGTTAAGAGTCGAAACCTTGAGGTAGTTCGTATCGCGCGAATCCACCGTTCCCGACACCATCGTCTCGGCGCCATTCACTTCCACCACCTGGGAGTTTTCGGAAGTCGTGGTCACGTAGCGGTCGGCGACAGTCGTCTCTTCCCAGGCGTTGCCCATAACGCCCAAGCTGACAATCTGCACCTTGGATTCGGCGACACCGGGGTTCAGGTTGCCCAACCACACACGGGTAAACTGGGCGCTGGAAAGAATGTTCATGTAGCTACTGCTCACCGCAGATACAATGGTATCGTACTGGCTCAGCGGAATGCGCCACCTGCGCCAGCCATTCCTGAGGTTGTCGATCAGAGGCGACGTCGTATCGGCCAGGTCAATGCGGTAACGCACGAAGCTGATATCCTGGTCAAGAGAGCCGTTACGGTTGATGTCTTCGGTATCGTACTTGCGCTCGCCGGAGTTGTCTTCCGTACCGTTGATGAATACCGGCGGATCGCTGTCGTCATCATACTTGTCGGAATAATTGTCGCGGGCAATATCCACCGTCGAGGCGTCAATCTCATTCGACTTGATATCACAGTCGTCGGCACCGCGGCAAACCCACGTTTTCATGGAGTCGGCTTCTTCGGAACCAGAAACACCGTCTATACCCTTGTCGTGTAGGGCGGTGGTCGTTCCCAAATCATTTTCACCGTCGTAACGGCCATTCGGAGAACCGCCGTTGATGGAAAGGTCTTCACTGACAAGGCCCAGATCAATATAGATAGAACCCACGTTACCACGGGCAACAATCTCGATGTACTTCAAGTCGCTCATATCCTGGTAATACGAGCTGTTCGGGCGCATGATACCGCCCCAGGAGTTGCCCATGAGGTTGTCGTTGGCACGAAGCGTCATCTTGAGCACGGTCAAGTGCTGGTTGTCGACGTCGGAGTTGCCCACGTTCGGGTAGATATACTTGTAAAGCTCGGTGCTGTTGCTATGCCAGATGAATTCGCCCTTATGGCGGTAGTCCTGGTTCGGAATATAGGTCTGCGTACCTTCGACACCGCCCGGAGGAGAGGCCGGGTACCAGGAAAGCCTGGACAGCGGATACATCAGGCCGGAAGCCGTCGACTCAAAGTCCTCGACAAGGGCATCATTGGATTCGCTCGTGTTGGCATTGTGGCGGCTACTTGCAAATTCGGCCTCGAAACGCCAGTTGGACATCGCCTGCGTCTCGATAAACGGAATCATGTTGACCAGCGTCGTAAGCGCAGAAAGGGTGTCCTGCAGGCGGAGGTTCATGCCCCAGAGGAAGCTGTGGAACGGTTCGTTGCCGAGCGTCGGGGTCCTGGCCGTCGTGCTCTGGCTCTTGTACAGTGCGGTAATGCCGAATACGGAACCGGCACCAAACCCGTAGCGTTCCAGCGGCAACTCGGCACGGGCACCCAGCAAGAGCTTGTTGTCTATCTCGAACAACGGCTCGCACTCGAACGTCACCTTGATTTCCTTGTTGGGATCCAGGGCGCGTTCACTCAAAAGTTCAATCTGGCCCAGCTCATAGTTGACTTCGTAGTCCACATCGCGGACGAGCACAGTGGAACCGGCAGTCAGCTTTTCGGAACCCGGAGAAATGTCCATACAGGAACCGGCACTGACAGAATAGCTGGAATTGGGATCACGCACGCTAATCGTAGAATTGCGGCGCTTACCGACGGATTCGAAGTAGAACCGGCTAGCATAACGGTTTAGGTTATAGACCGGAAGCGTGTAGAGCTGAGCCATGGCAGCAGACGAATCTATGTTGCGCAACGGTTCAAGGCAGTTTTCAGTAGCCTTCGCTTTTGCGTTCGGACCCTTGTATTCGGAAATCCGCTTACAGGGGAGCCACATTTCGCCAGTATAGCTTCCCGAGTTGTCTTTCTTGAAGATCGAAACATCGTTGACAAGGGGCGCACCGGTAGACGAGTCCGCCACGCCAAGGTCCTTCAGGAAGGAGTTCGTCACGCCGGCCTTGTTTTTCATGCGCAGCACAAAGTTGCTCGAGCTCGCATCGGAAATGCCTATGGAATACACGTTCCTGAGCATCAACTTGTCGATATCCTTCAGTTCCGCAAGATTGGCATCCCACTGAACAAGGACGACCTCATCACCGTCACGGACCGTACTCCCTTTACGATCGGTACTGTCGGTATCCCAGCTCGCGGCAATCACCGTATTGCGATTCGCGCCGGAAATTTTCAAGATACCCGTCTTGTTATCGAAGTCGTACTCTTCCTTGGGAATAGCGACCATGCGGGTCACTTCCTTCGTGACCTTCGTGCCATCCGGAGTCTTGTAAACGAGTTTCAGGTTATCAAAAACATTGTCGCCTTTATCACCCTTCGTCGTGATACGCTTATAAAGCTTAAGGTGGTCAGCCTTGAAATAAGGTGGCGGCGTACCCGTAATGACATTCTTGATGTAATTGGATCTCGCATTGTAGGTCAAGAAGTAGTACCGGTAGGCGACGAACTGCTTGTCGAGCACCTGGAATTCCGTGGTGGACTCGCTAGCGTTGATGGAATACTCTTCCTGGCTTCCACCGTCCTGAGAAGCAATAGTCGTGAGGCGCCAGTCGCCCAGTTTCCAGTCAGCCTTGATACCGAACAGGCCCTGGTGCTGTTCCGAATAACCCGTCAGCTCCGTACCCGAAAGCGTCAAGGAAGTCGTACCGGCTTCCACGCGCTGCAGGATGTAGTCCTCGAATTCGTCCTTGTACGATTCCTCGTAAACCACGCGGACCTGGTTCTTGACCCCGAGGCCGCTTTCCACGTTGTTGATTTCGACCGTGATGTAAGGACCGATCTTTCCCTTCACCATGAAGCTCGGGTCGTACGAAAGAGACGGAGACGGCCAAAGACTCGTGTTGTCGCTTCCCGGCGCATCGTCCTTCTCGCCATAGCCCTTGAGGCGGATATCCATGGTACCCTGCAGCATGAGTTTCGGCTTGTCGAGACCGAAGTCCCTCATCCAGGCAGGCATGTTCACCGGGATGGTGATATCAAAAACGGAACCGGTCTCCGGGGCCTCGTACCCGTCATTCGCCTGGCCGACAAGGCCGTTCAGCCACAGACGCCGGCGACCCACATCGTACATGTCGGAGACGTAGTCCGCCAGTTCGGGATAGTGCGCCGTCCAGAGTGTCGTCGTGTCGCGGGAAACGCCATTCACGCGCTTTTCGCTCACATCAAGTTCACGGGTGGCAATGTCGATATCGTGGCTGAACACGCGGCCCTTGCTCGTGTTCATCAGGCCCGGGTTGGCGCCGACACCGTTAAAGGGCAAAAGGTTGTCGAGCGGAGCCGCAGACGGAGGGAGCGCAATGTAGTTGAGGGTCGGCTGCCATTCCGTTTCGGCCGGATCCGGCTGTCTTTCCGTCGAATCTGCATCCGAAGACTGCGCATCAGATGCGGACGTCGCCTGAGCAAAGGCGAAACCCGCTGCGATAAGCGCACCCGTAAGGCCATTCAAGAAAGCCCTATGTAACCGTCTTCTAAAAATCAACTACCTCAAAATACAGAATTAGGCGTTACAAAATCCACAATATGTGGCGCAAATTTAAAAAATTCGAGCAAATTACGGACCCATTGGAAAAAAAAGTTCGCGTTTATGCCCTTCCTCCGATTACAGGAGAAAAGGGGCGACAACAAACCCGAAGGTTTTTGACAAACGCAAGGAAAAAGCAAGTAAAAAAACTACGGAGTCGGCTGGTTTTGCGGAGCCGGTTGTGGCTGTTGTACCGGAACAGACTGTTGCTGTTGTGCCGGAACATACTGCGGCTGTTGTGCCGGAACAATAACTGTCTGGCCCGGCTGCACAGGAACCATAACCGCCTGGCCCGGCTGTACCGGAACCATGACTGTCTGACCCGGCTGCACCGGGACCATAACAGGCCTACCCTGCTGAACGGGGGTTGCCTGACGCTGGTAATTTGCGGTCTGCGCAGTCGCCTCGTTCATGCAAGCATAAAGCATGGAACGGTGCTTACGACCCACGAAGCAGGCGGTCTTGAGTTCCTGGTCCCGCACAAACTTGGTCTTCGCCGCCAAAACGCCGTTTACCGAGTATTCAAAATTTCCGTGCATCATCCCCTTGGAACAACGGCCAACGACATCGACACGGTTGCCATAAGCATCGTTGTAATACCACGTTGCATTTCTCATGTGCAAACTGGCGCAGTTCGGAAGCCCATACATCGGGCCGCTCCCCTGACTGTATTCATACCCAGCGCATGAAGACAGGGTAAGCAACGACGTCACCATCGCAGCGAGCACAATACAAATTCTAGAACCCTTTCTCATATTATACCTCTTTATCCCAATATAGCATTCATTCATTCCCATTGTCAAAACAATGCGCCCAAAAGGCCGTTCAACAACATTTGTCCGTACTATGCACCCGCAATTTCTTGATTGCGGCGGGATTCAAGCACATTTTGCATTTCCTGCGTCAAAAGAATCGCAGCCTGGCTCGGCGGATACCCCAGGAATTTCTCGATAGGAATGGGTTCCAGCACATCTAGAGCGAAACGATACCGTCCCGTCGGATTCACTTCCAACAAGGAATCGTGTTTCCCCAGTCCGATCTTGTCGTTGCCGCCAATGTAGATGGGGACGACATCGCACTTGGAATGGAGGGCAAACCGGGCGGCGCCCTTCTTGAACTGCCAGCGTTGTCCCGGCGCAGAGCGCGTTCCCTCCGGAAAGATAATCAGGCAGTTGCCCCGCTTGAGCGACTTGTCCGTTTCGGCCAGTTGGTCCTCGAACGTCTTGGAATTCACTATATAGATGGAGTTGACGATTCCCTTCATGAAGCGGTTCTGGCCCAGGCTCCCCTTCACGATGCAGTCGGCATTGGGAATCAGCGAGAACAGGATGACCACATCCAAGATCGACGGATGGTTCGCCACGACAACCTTGGACCTAAGCCCTTTCAGCCTTTCACGGTGTTCCACATGGATTTTCCCGAGGCCGAAATAGACAAAATGCGCAAGCGCGAGCTTATGGGACAAGTGCACGGAAAACCGGGCAAGTCGACCGAACCGCGCCCTGGAAAAGCCGGACAGCAGGAGCAGCGTGGGGAACAGGCCCGTCGCGAGGAAAAGGCTTCCCAGCCCAAACCAGAAGTACGTCATCAACTTGATGAACACACGCCAACAGTAGGCCATCCGCCGCAAGATGAACATCATGCGTTCTCCACGAGAATCTTCTTGAGCAGCCAGAGCGCCTGCTCGGCGGCAAAGCGCGTTTCCGGAATCCCGCCGATATCCAGGTCGATGCCGCCCGGCTGCGCGACAGACGAAAGCCGCAAAGCCATGGCACAGGGCACATTTGGATAGCCTTCGACAACGGAGGCGTATGTTTCGGGAACCAGTTCGTCCGAGAAAAGGAATATGCGTTCGTCGCCTTCACCCGTAGAAAGCGCGGCAGCGCAGTCCTTGAGACCATTTAGGAAGGAAGCAGCCCCGGCATAGGCAGCGGAGTAGCCGGCCATGTTTTTCTCGACAATCGTCGCGCACGAGACGGGGGCGTTGAACACGGAGAGGCTGAACGCCGCAGGCGATACTGTATCGGCCTCGATCAGGTGTTCAGAAATCTTCAATTGCTGCCGAACCTCGCCGAATTCCGAGGCAAACGTGATTTTCGCCTCGGGAAGCCCTTCCGACACAAAATGGTTCACATAGACAGCCATCTTGGAGACATCGCTAAGCCGGCGGCGCATGAGCATCGGCACGAACGGGAGGGCAGGAACCGCGGAAATACGGGAAACTTCCTTATCCCCACGCGCAAAAGCCGCCAAGTCCTCGGCGGTTTCCAAACCTGGAGCCCAGAAACTGTACTTGCTTATATGGATAATTCTGGACATTTCAAGAATCAAAAAAAAACAAAAGAATGGTATGTAAATATAATTTAAAAATATTTGACAATTATTCTATATTTGGTTCGGAAAAAAGCAAAAATAACACAAAAAGGGATTTATGGAAGACCTCAACACGAGATTAAAGAATATCATCATCAGCGCGCTAGAACTTGAAGACGTCACGCCCGCCGACATCGACGACGACGCCCCGCTTTTCGGTGAAGGCGAAGGCCTTGGCCTTGACTCCATCGACGCACTGGAACTCGGTCTCGCAATCAAGGAGAATTTCGGGGTTTCCTTCAAGGCCGTGAACGACGAGACGCGCAAGCATTTCGCCTCCGTCAACGCCTTGGCAGCATTCATTTCGTCTAGCAAACAGGAAGACTAGTATGGAAAAGTCAGACATTCTGAAAAAACTCCAAGACGCGCTTATCAGTGAGTTCGGCATGGAAAGTTCCAAGGTCGTCCCCGAAGCACGTCTCTACGAAGATCTCGACCTCGATTCCATCGACGCTGTCGACCTCATCGTGAAACTCAAGTCCATGCTCCCGCGCAATATCAATCCCGAAGTGTTCAAGTCCGTGCGCACGCTGCAGGACGTTGTTGACGCCATATACGACCTCATCCAGGAATCGGGCGAGAAAAAATGAGAACCGTGGCGGGAAAGGTCCTCTTTGCCGCCCTTTCGGTTCTATACCCAGGGCTTGTCTTTTGCGGTCTCTATTTTTGGGGGCTGCGCCCAAGGGTTCTGAGCATCGCCTTGCTCGCCATCGCCTTCTTCAATCTCATCGCACTCCTCAAGACTGCCAGCAAGGGCTGGAAGCAGGCCCTAAAAAGCGGCATGCTCTTTTTCCTCGCCCTCGCCTGCGGCATCTTTGCCTGCGTAACAGACAGCATCCTGTCCCTGAAATTCTACCCGGTAGCCGTAAGCATCGCTCTCCTCGTCCTTTTCGGATCGACACTGCCGCTTGGCCCCAGTTTCGTTTTCAAGCTGGCATGCATAAGCGACAAGGCCCTGCAAAAATCGGCACTGCGCCAATTTGTAGAACCCTATTGCCTCAAGGTGACAATCGTCTGGTGCGCGTTTTTTATTTTTAACGGAGCCGCTGCGGCGTGCACGTGCTTCCTTGGCTCCGACAAACTATGGGCCCTCTACAACGGCCTGCTATCCTACATCCTCATGGGACTCCTTTTCTCAGGGGAATTTATTATTCGAAAAAAAGTGCAAAAAAAAATGATCCAATATAAATACATATCCAGTTTCAAGCGCGACACAAGAGCCGCCAATTCCATATTCGCCTTCGACGGCAACGGCAACCGCAACATAAAGACATGGGCCGACTTCACGGCCGACGTGTCCAGGGTCCGCCAAGAAGTCGAGTCCAGGCAGGAAAAGGCATGGCTGCTGAACTTCGAGGACAGCTACTACTTCATGGTCGCACTGGTCGCCGTGATGCAGGGAGGCAAGGCTGCAAAGATTTCCGCGAACCGCACGCAGGAATTCATCAAGGAAATCTGCACCGAGGGCGTATCGTTCCTTACCGACCTTCCCGCCGAAGGTGCCGTCCTGATCCAGGACGTTCTCGGCAAGCACGAAGATGACGGCAAGTGGATCATGTTCGACCCGAAAACATCCGACGTGGACATGTACACTTCGGGAACCACGGGAAAGCCCAAGATATCTCCCAAGAAGTTCATCCAACTGGAAGACGAAGTGAACGAATTCGCCACCCAGTTCCTTGAAAAGTACGACCACGCGTTCGTCGTCCGCACGGTGAACCACCACCACATTTTCGGTCTCACCTTCTCGCTCCTGCTCGCGCTGATGAGCGGAGTCCCGTTCCGCAGGAATACAGTCGAGTTCCCCGAAGAACTGCGTGCGCTCAAGGAGCACAGGCTCGTGATTGTCGCAAGTCCCGCCTTCCTGAAAAGGCTCGCCGGCGGGAAAAACGAGCCCGTCGATTTTGCCGAAACACCGTTTATCTTGTCGGCAGGTGGCCTGCTCCCCGAAGACGCTGCCGCCGAAACCGAAAAAATTCTCAAATACTGGCCTACCGAAATCTACGGCAGTACCGAAACCGGCTGCATGGCGCACAGGCAGAGCAAAAACGGTCCCCTCTACAAGCCGTTCCCGCACAACGTCATTACGCTCAATGCGGAAGGTTGCCTCCACGTGGAATCCCCCTACATCTACGACGAGGGCGGATTCTCGACTGCCGACCTCATCAAGCTCGAAGATGACGGACGATTCACGCTGCTTGGCCGCATCGATTCCATCGTCAAGATCGAGGAAAAACGCATTTCCCTCCCCGAAGTCGAAATGCGCCTCCGCCAGACGGGCCTGGTGCAGGATGTACGCGTCATCGCCATGGCAGGCAAGCGCCAGTACCTCGCCGCGGCTATCGCCCTCAACTTCGACGGCAAGGAAAAATTCAAGGGAGCCGCAAAGCTCGAGATGAACAAGTTCTTCAGGAACTTCCTTTCGCAGTACCTCGAATCAACCGTCATCCCCAAGCGCTGGAGATTCCCCGAAAGGCTCCCGCAAGATGCCATGGGCAAAATCAAGACCGCAGACATCAAGGCACTCTTCGAAGACAGCCAGGAAGACCCGAACTACAAGATTCTCAACGTGAACGTACAGGACAATGCGGCGACCATCGAAATGGAAATTCCCGCAACGAGCGACTTTTTCAACGGGCATTTTGAATCCTTCAAGTTGCTCCCCGCCGTAGTCCAAGTAAACTTCGTCATGAAACTTGCGCACAAGTACCTAAACGCGCCCCTCTCGATGCAGAAAATCCAGAGGACAAAGTTTACAAGCCCAATCCTCCCGGATACGAAGGTCATCCTGGAGCTTTCCTACGACAAGGACTCGGGACGCATCGCATTCAGTTTCAGCGGTAGCGAAGGCAAGAAGTACTCAAGCGGCAGCGTCAAGACCGGAGCGGAAGCGTAGACCATGCAAGATTCTATCTATTGCGCCATCATCCCGGTATACCGCCACGAAAACACAGTCGAGGCGGTGGCCCAGGACATCATCAGGAAAGGCCTCCACGTGTTCATCGTCGACGACGGAAACACGCCCGAAGCCAAGAAGGTCCTCGAAGATATCGCCGCGAGAAATCCCGACATCACGCTCGTATCCTACGAAAAAAACGGCGGCAAGGGTTATGCCGTGTCCATGGGGTTCGAGGCCGCGCAAAAATCCGGTTTCTCGTATGCCGTACAGATTGACGCCGACGGGCAACACGACCTGAACGCACTGGAATTTTTCATCAAGGCATCCAAGAAGCATCCCGGCAACCTCATTTCGGGATTCCCTCAATACGACTCATCCGTGCCCAAGAGCCGCGAGAACGGGCGCAAGATAACAAACTTCTGGATTGCCATCGAGACGCTCTCCTTCGACATTCCCGATGCCATGTGCGGGTTCCGCGTATATCCGATCAAGCAGACGCTCCCCGTCATCCGCAAGCTATCCAACCTGCGCATGGGATTCGACATCGAAATTCTCGTAAGGCTCAAGTGGAAAGGCATGGAGATGAACTTTTACCCGATCCAGGTCACGTACCCGGAAAACGGCATTTCCAATTTCCGCATGGTCAAGGACAACATTTCCATCTCGTGGATGCATACCAAACTCTTCTTCGGCATGCTCTTCCGCCTTCCCATCCTCCTCATAAGGAAAAAAAGGAAGAATGGCTGATTCGCAGGCAAACTGGTACGACCAAAAGGAAGTCTCGTCGGGAACGTCATGGACGTTCACCTTCATGTTCCTCATGGTCAAATACCTGCCGCGTCCCCTGATTGTAGCTATCTCTGCAACCATATGCTTCTTCTTTTTCCTCGGCGCAAAGCCGGTCCGGAAGAATTCCATGACCTACCTCGAGAAGGTGGCAAAGGCAACCGGACGGAAAAAGCCGACCGCAATCGATTGCTACAAGCACATTTTCAGTTTCGTCCTGCAGATGCTCGAAAAGATGCTCAGCTGGATGGGTCGCTTGAACGTATCCGACCTCACGAAAGATGCTGAACGGGAAGAACTCCGGAAACAGCTCACGAGCGGACATGGAGCCATTCTCCTGAGTTCGCACCTCGGCAATCTGGACATGTTCCGGTCCCTGGGAGATAGCGGCAGCGATGCCAAGATAAAAGATCTGCGCATCTGCCCCATCGTCGATATCGACAACTCCTCTAGATACAACGATCTGTTGCGCAAGCTGAACCCAGAACTGATGGACAACATCATCAACGCAAACGACATCGGCGTTGATTCCGCCATCATGATTAAGGACAAGATAGACAAGGGGTACCTCATCGTCATTGCCGGCGACAGGATTTCCGCCAAGAACCACGACCGCACTGTTCGCAAGCAGTTTCTCGGCGACTGGGCGGAATTTCCCGAAGGGGCGTTCATTCTCGCTAGCATCATCGGAGCCCCCATCTATTTCGGCGCAGGCACCCGCTGCAAGAATTTCAGTCTGAACACCAAGTACGAATTCACGATTCGCAAGGCGACAACCGAATTTTCGGGCAGCCGTAAGGACCGGAAACAAAAAATCCAGGCGCTCATGGATGAATACATAGCGTTTGTCGAGGAAAGCTGCAAGAAGCATCCCTACCAGTGGTACAATTTTTTTGATTTTTGGGAAGAAAAGGAACAAAAGTCATGAGCGAACCCATTATCGAAACATCCATCGACATCGAAGTCGCCTTCTACGAAGTCGACCCGATGCAAATCATGTGGCACGGGAACTACATAAACTTCATGGAGCGTGCCCGCTGTGCGCTCCTCGACAAAATCGGCTACACCTACATCGACATGGAAAAGGATGGTTACGGCTGGCCCGTAGTCGACGTACACGTCAAGTACATAAGGCCGCTCCAGTTCCGCCAAAAAGTCCGGGTCACGGCGAGGATTACCGAATACGAATTCGGGCTGCGCCTCACGTACACCTTCGTCGACATCGAAACCGGCAAGGTGACCACCAAGGCGGAAACAACGCAGATGGCGGTCAACATCAAGACCCGCGAAACAAATCTTGTCTCCCCCAGGGAACTCGTCGAAAAAATCGAAGCCTACCGGCAGAAGCTCGCCGAAGGCAACGCATAGGTGTACCATGGCCGTCCCGATGAAATTAGCCGCCATCCTGCTCTGCGCCTGCGCGTTGTTTGCCGCAAACAGCTTCGCCGCAGAGGGAGACATCTGGAAGCACCCCGTCAAGGATAGCGAATCCACGGCCATCGACAGCACATTCTCCCCCATGACCGCGCATGCCGTTGTCCGTGGGGATTTCAAGCAGACAAAGACCATCGCGCAGCTGAACCGGGAATTCGTATCGGTCGGAAAATTCGTCATCGCAAACGACAAGGGCGTCCTCTGGAATACCGAGAAGCCCTTCGCCAGCCGACTCGCCATTTCCGAGACGCGCATGGTCCAGCAGAATGCGAACGGATCCCACTCCGAAATCAGCGCCAAGGACAACGTTGTCTTTGCACAGATTGCAAAAGCGATTCAGTCCATCTTTTCGGGCAGCACGTCCAAATTGCAGGCAGGTTTCCACATATTTTTTGACCGACGCGGCAGCAACTGGACCATAGGCCTCATCCCCAGGGAAGCCTCCGTGAAAAAGGCAATCCAGTCGATTGAACTGACCGGCGGGACCTGGCTGGAACGAATAAAGCTTATAGACGGGAGCGGAAGCCCCCTCCTGTACGAACTTTCGAACCCCAAGCCTGGCAGCGGGCTCACTGCAGAGGAAAAGGCCCTCCTTGAAAAATAAAAGCAAGACCATAGGTATCGCCGTCTGGGGCATGGTGCATATCGCCATGCTCGCGCTTGCGCTATGTGCCCGCCCCTGGAATATCGACACCTCGCTCTACTCCATCCTGCCTACGGCAAGTTCGCTCAAAGACGTGAGCGAAGCCGAGAAGCGGATGAGCGAGCAGACGATGAACCAGCTGAACATCCTCGTGGGCCACGAGGACTTCCAGACCGCTCGCAAAGCGGCGGACTGGTTCGACTCGGCGCTGAAGGACGACTCCCGATTGGAATCCGTCCGTTACACCATTTCCGACGGCGCCCTTGAGGAAACGGCCAACTACACCTACCGTCACCGGTTCTCTCTGCTCGGCGACGACTACGTACAAGCTCTCACTGGCACAGCAGGGACGCAGTTCGCACGCGACGAAGCGCTCCAGCGCATTTACGGCGCTTTCAGCCTCAGCGACCTTTCGCACCTCGAAGAAGACCCCTACCTACTCGGTGCCCGCGCCTTCGACCGTTTCACAGTGTACTCTCCCCTGCTTTCAAACAAACTTTCCATCAAGGACTCGCGCCTCGTCGCAAACGATTCCGCCAAAACGTACATTCTCTGGAGCGCCCGCGTCCATCCCGACGAAAAGGGAATCGCAAGCGAAGGACATGTCCTGGAGCGTGTCAACGCAGCCATCGATTCCATCAACATGCGCTACCCAGGCATTTCCGTTGCAAAGTCGGGAGTCCCGTTTCACAGTTTCGAAAGTTCCAAGAACGCCCAGACCGAAATCACCTGGATTTCCGCCATTTCCATCACCCTTGCGCTCGTCCTCCTTATCGCCGTATTCAGGACCCCCATTCCCATCGCCAGTACGCTGTTCTCCGTCTTCATGGCAATTGTGTCCGCACTCGCCCTCACATGGAGCCTCTTCGGGGAAATCCACATGTTCACGCTGGTGTTCGGGACAAGCATCATCGGCATCAGCATCGACTATGCCATCCACTTTTTCACCGACTGGAAATTTTCCAGCGAAAATCCCGACGGCAACGGAGTCCGCAAGCGCATTCTCAAGGGAATCCTTCTCGGATTCATGACAACCGAACTGGGCTACATCGCGCTTTCCGTGGCGCCGTTCCCGCTCCTGAGGCAAATGGCCCTGTTCTCCGCGACCGGACTTGCCAGCGCCCTGTGCACAACGTTATTCCTTTTCCAGGCGTTCCCCAAAGCCACCCCTGTACGTGCGGGACGAGCCCCGCATCTGGCAGCATCGCTTTCGCACATGTACGACTGGTACTATCGCCTTCGCCGACCACTGAAAATCGCCCTGCCTGTTATGCTCTGCGCACTCGCCGTGCCGGGTCTTATCCGCCTGAACGTCCAGACCGACTTGCACAACCTCTACACGGTTTCCGACTCGCTCAAGAAATCCGAGACGCTTGCTAACAAGATCATCGACTTCGGCACTAGCGGAAGCTATTACATCGTCAAGGGAGCATCCGCCGAAGACGTCCTGCAAAAAGAAGAATCCTTTATACACAAGATGGAACAGGGGAAAAAGGATTCCGTCTTCCGCAACTATCTTGCTGTAAGCTACTTCGTCCCGTCAAAGAAACGGCAAGAAGAAAGTTTCGCAATTATCAAGCAGACACTGCAGGGAGACGCGGCGACCTTTTTGAAATCACAGAAGTTCGATAACGATTCCCTATTCCAAAAAAGCCTGGAGAGTTTCCGGCCAATCACTCCCGAAGACACGTACCCCTCCGACTGGCAGACAGCCCTGCAGACACTTTGGCTTGGAGAAATCGACGGAGCCTACTACAGCACCGTCCTCCCCCTCCACGTGAACGACGCCTCTGCGCTGCCTGGACTCGCCAACGGCTGCGAAGGAGTCTACTTCGTGAACAAGGTGCCGGAAATCAGCCGTTCGCTCACGAAAATTTCGCGCATCCTGATTGTCCTTGTCGCCATCACGAACCTGCTCATGTTCGCCATATTCATTCCCGTGTACGACCTGAAAACGGCGTTCAGGATTATCCGCATTCCCGTATGCGCAGGCATTGCCGTTGCAAGCGTTTTCGGCCTTGCCGGTATCGACTTCAACTTCTTTGCCATCGCAGGCGTCATCCTCACCCTGGGCATCGGGATAGACTACTCGCTATTCTTCCGCGAGGGCGGGGGCCATGTCAGCACGACCGCACTTGCCATCGCTCTTTCGGCAGCCACGACAATACTTTCGTTCGGATCGCTTTCTTTCAGCCAATTCCAGCCAGTATATGTCTTCGGGCTTTCGATATTCATTGGCACGCTCACCAGCTTCCTTCTTTCACCACTCACTCAAAAACGGAAATAAGCCACCAACTTTTCTATCTTTACTCCGATGGACTTCAAAGGCAATCATCACAGCATATACGGTTTGGGACAGGCGCTCGTCATAGCGTTCAGCCTCATCCTGTGCTGTTGCCACAGTGGCAAGAACGGGCTTTCCGCGACACCCGTCTACTATACCGACGATGCATTCGTGCACCTGCTCGACGTTTCCGGCAGCGGGATTTCCATGGACGCCCCCCAGCATATCGACGGCCGATACGGGGACAAGGATTTCTCGATGGACGCATGGATGCGCCTGAACGACTCGCTCCTGAACGTTGTCCTCTTCAGTTCTTTCGGCAACACGCTGGCCGAAATCACTTGCTCGCACGATTCCGTCCGCTTCAACAGCACCATGATGGACATGGGGAAAATCAAGGCGGAATACATCATCGCCGACATTCAGCTTTGCTACTACGATATGGCCGTTCTCAAGCCCCACTTTGAATCCTATGGCTTCACGCTGATCGAGACAACCGAAGGGGACGCCACCCTCCGCAAGCTCTCCAAAGGGAACAAGGACATACTCACAATCCGGAAGGTCGGGAACACCATCGAACTGAAAAATTCATTGCGTAACTACAGCTACACGGTAACCGGGGGACAAGCCCAGTGAACCAGCCGCTCTACATACAAGATTTTAGTTTTCACTCCGTACTCGGCCACGACAAGGCCCAGGTTTTCGACAAGCTCATCAAGGGCGTGCGCGGAGACTTCTCTACGCTCGATCACGGCGAAGAGCATTTCTGCGTCGCGAACATCGACACGACGGATTTCCCCGCTCCTGAAAATCCCTACTACAACGAACGGGTAAACAGGCTCGCCGAAATCTCGCTGCGCGACATCGAGCAAAGTGTGCAGGCGACGGTTGCCAAGTACGGCGCAGACCGAGTCGGCGTATTTATCGGTTCGTGCGACAACGGTTCCGAAATTTCGATTAATGCGCTGCGCTACAAGAAACAGCACGGAGAATTCCCTGCAGGTTACAGCTTGTGCAAGCAGAAGGCCGACTTCCCGCTGGAATACATCATGTCCAAGTTCGGCATTCACGGCCCCTGCGCACTGCAGTCCACGGCATGCGGGTCAAGCGCGACGGCCATCGCCACGGCCAGGCACAGCATATACGTAGGTGACTGCGATGCGGCCATCATCGGTGGCGTAGACATCGCCTCGCTGGCGGTCGTCCTCGGATTCAACTCGCTCTCCGCCGTATCCGCGACGCCGACCATTCCCTTTAGCAAGAACCGCGCAGGCATCACGCTCGGCGACGGTTCCGCATTCTTTGTCGTCACCAAAGAACCGGAAAATGCAAAATTCAAGATTACAGGCATCGGGGAAAGCGCCGACGCCGACCACATCACGGCTCCGAGAGCCGACGGCGAAGGGGCCCGCCTCGCCATGGCGAAGGCGCTCGATGACGCTTGCCTAAAGCCAAACGACATCGACTACATCAACCTCCATGGAACGGGCACCCGCCTGAACGACTCCATGGAAGGAACCGCCGTGCACAAGATTTTCGGGACTAACGTCCCTTGCAGTTCCACCAAGGCGCTCACCGGGCACACGCTCGGCGCGGCCGGTGCCCTGGAACTCGGCTTCTGCTGCCTGGTTCTCTCCGATTCCAACCCCGAGGGGTTCCTGCCCGCCCACCTTTACGACGGGGAATTCGATCCCGAAATCCCCGAAATCCGGCTCGTACGCCCGGGAGACTCCTGCAAGGGCATCAGGCGCATCCAGAGCAACTCCTTCGCCTTCGGCGGCTGCAACGTTTCGCTCATCGTAGAAAAGGTCTAAAATGGAAGAGTTCAATACAAAAGAATCCATCATGCAAATCGTTCCACACTCCGGAAAGATGTCCCTGCTCGACAGAGTTGTCAACTACGATTTCGGCAAGCTCGAAATCCATACCGAGGTGGACATCACGCCAGGCAGCATGTTCTTCGACAAGGACATCGATGGCATCCCCGTCTGGATCGGTTTCGAATACATGGCACAGAGCATTTCCGCACTCTCCGGTCTCTACGGCAAGACAAAAGGCCAAGAACCGAAAATCGGATTCATCATGAGCGTGAACAACTTTACCGCAAACAAGTCCGTGTTCCCGGCAAACTCCACAGCCAAGATTTTTGTCAGGCAGACAATGCGAATGGACAACATTGTCACCTTCGACGGGAACATTACCCTGGGCGACACCATCGTCGCGACAGCCGTCATCAATACGATTGAAGTAGACGACCCCAAAGCGGTACTTGAAAATTAAGGAAAACAAAAGGAAAACAATGGACAACAAGAAACAGGTTCTCATCACTGGAGCTAGCGGCGGCATCGGCAGCGCCATCGCACTCGCCGTGGCCGAAGCGGGCTACACCGTGGTCGCTCACTACAACCGCGGTACGGCAGCCATCGAAGCCCTTGTGGAAAAGGTCAAGGCAGCCGGCGGCAGCATCCGCACGCTGCAATTCGACATCTGCAACCGCGAGCAGTGCAAGGAAGTCCTCGAAAAGGACCTCGAAGAAAACGGGGTCTACTACGGTGTCGTCTCCAACGCAGGCGTCTGTTCCGACATGACGTTCGCCGGCATGAGCGACGAATCCTGGGACAAGGTGCTCGACACCAACCTGAACGGATTCTTCAACGTCGTACGCCCACTCGTCATGCCCATGTGCCGCAAGCGGTGCGGACGCATCGTCACCATTTCCTCGGTCTCCGGCGTCATCGGCAACCGCGGGCAGGTGAACTACAGCGCATCGAAGGCAGGCATCATTGGCGCAACCAAGGCTCTCGCCACGGAACTTGCAAGCCGCAACATCACCGTCAACAGCGTCGCCCCCGGCGTCATCGAAACCGAGATGATCAAGGAAGCCCCGCTCGACATCATCCTGCAGGCAGTACCCATGAAGCGCGTCGGCAAGCCTTCCGAAGTCGCCGCCACTGTGGTTTTCCTCCTCTCCGAAGGCGCAGCCTACATCACGCGCCAGGTCATTTCCGTCAACGGGGGGCTCGCATGACCCGTAGAGTCGTCGTTACCGGAGGTTCCTGCATTTCCGCTCTCGGCTGCGAAGTCGACGAGGTATTCGACAGCCTCCACAAACTGGAAAACAAGGTCGTCCGCATGGATGACTGGGACCGTTACACGCAAATGAATACCCGGCTCGCCTCGCCGGTTCATTTCGAAGTCCCCGACCTGCCTCGCAAAAAAATCCGCGGGATGGGCCGCGTCGCCCTGCTCGCCACAGCGTCTGCCGTCAGGGCCCTCAAAGACTCCGGACTCGACCAGGATCCCGCCTTTTTGCAGTCCGGCCGCGTAGGCGTCGCCTACGGATCTTGCATGGGCAGCGTCTACCCGCTCGTGGACTTTTTCTCGATGCTCGTGACCGATGACTGCTCCAAGATTACCGCGACCACCTACATCAAGTCCATGCCGCAGACATGCGCCGTGAACATTGCGGTTTACTTCGGGCTCACGGGACGCCTCTACACGTCCAACACGGCATGCACCTCCGGCAGCATCAGCATTGGCACGGCCTATGAATACATCAAGTACGGCATGCAAGACGCGATGATCGCCGGCGGCGCCGAAGAGCTCAACCCGACCCAGTCCGCCGTATTCGACACGCTGTTCGCAACCTCCACCAAGAACGACACGCCCAAGCTCACCCCCGCCAGCTACGACCGCGACAGAGACGGTCTCGTCATCGGCGAAGGCAGCGGCACGCTCGTCCTCGAGGAATACGAACACGCCAAGGCCCGCGGCGCCAAGATCTACGCTGAACTCGTCGGCTTCGCGACAAACACCGACGGTGATCACCTCACCTCGCCCAAGACCGAGACCATGCAGCGCGCCCTCGAGCTCGCCGTCGAAGATGCGGGAATTTCGCCCGAAGCTATCGGCTATGTGAACGGCCACGGCACGGCAACTCCGCAGGGCGACAACGCCGAGACCTGGGCCACCTACAATGCGCTGGGCAAACGCGCCGTTCCCATCAGCAGTCTCAAGAGCTATATCGGCCACACGCTGGGAGCCTGCGGCGGCATCGAAGCCTGGACAAGCATCCACATGATGCGCAGGGGATGGTTCAGCCCGAACTTGAACCTCAACAACGTGGACCCGGCCTGTGCCCCGCTCGACTACATCACCGGTAATGGCCGCGAGATGGACGTGGAATACATCATGAGCAACAACTTCGCCTTCGGCGGAGTGAACACCTCACTCATATTCAAGAAGATTTAGGACAATTCCAAAATCCTACAGCCTATAAGGAGGCGACGCCTAGCGCCCCTCCTTTTTTCATGCGTTCACCCATTGTAATACATTGTTTATACATCAGACGTACAAAGAATCGCGCGGTATGGAATATCGGAAAATAAAGCTTCTTCCAAAAGCCATTTTATACAACTTTGTCCAAACCGAATCAAGGACAACTTCACTTTTATGGAACAAATTAAACCAGCACCGCCAGTCCAAACCCCAAAAACGTCTATTATTACAATAACCTTACAAAAATTTTATTTCCACCCCCACAGAAGGAGTATTCAATGGCAAAAGCACGCTTTGATAGAAGCAAACCGCACTGCAACATCGGCACCATCGGCCATGTCGATCACGGCAAGACCACCCTCACCGCCGCAATCACCGTAACCCTCGCCGCCAAAGGCTATTGCAGCGCCAAGCAATTCGACGAAATCGACAGCGCCCCCGAAGAGAAGGAACGCGGCATCACGATCAACACCTCGCACGTGGAATACTCCACAGCCAATCGCCACTATGCGCATATCGACTGCCCGGGGCACGCCGATTACGTGAAAAACATGGTGACCGGAGCCGCCCAAATGGACGGCGCCATACTCGTTGTTTCCGCCATTGACGGCCCGATGCCCCAGACTCGCGAGCACGTTTTGCTTGCACACCAAATCGGCGTAAAATACATCGTCGTATTCCTTAACAAGTGCGACTTGATAGACGACGAAGAACAAATCGACCTCGTCGAGATGGAAATCCGCGACATTCTTTCCAGATACGGATTTGACGGAGACAACACGCCCGTCATCCGCGGTTCCGCCCTCAGGGCCCTTGAAGGAGACGGATTCTACCAGGGCAAGATTATGGACCTCATGGACGCCTGCGACAGCTACATCGCTCTGCCGCAGCGCAACATCAACAAACCGTTCCTGATGCCCATCGAAGATGTTTTCGCAATCACCGGACGCGGCACCGTAGCAACAGGCCGTATCGAGCGCGGCATCATTCACCTGAACGACAAGGTGGAATGCGTGGGCTTCGGCGAAACAGCCGAATACGTCATCACGGGCGTAGAAATGTTCCGCAAGCTCCTCGACGAAGCCCAGGCGGGCGACAATGTCGGCCTGCTTCTTCGTGGAGCAAACAAAAACGACATTAAGCGCGGCATGGTCCTCGCCGCCCCCAAATCGGTAACCGCACAGACCTCTTTCGACGCATTCATATACATCTTAACCAAGGAAGAAGGCGGACGCCATACCCCCATCATGAACGGCTACCGACCGCAGTTCTACATCCGCACCACCGACGTGACCGGCACGATCGATTTCCTTAACGGGGTCGAAATGCTAACGCCAGGCAGCACTGCAGAAATCAGCGTGGACCTAATCGCTCCCATCGCCTTGGAAAAGGATCTCCGCTTCGCTATTCGCGAAGGGGGCCGGACCGTTGGCGCGGGCATTATCACGAGACTTCCGAGAACACCCAAAACGCCCAAAAAACCAAAGGAACCGTTCCTCATGCCAGTCGACGACGCCATCTTGATTACAGGAAGCGGTTTTGCCGTTTGCGGCAAGCCAGAACGGGGAACCGTCCATGCAGGCGAAAAAGTGGAATGCATCGGCTTTGGCAAGACAGCCGTATACACAGTCCTTGCCGGTCCAGATGAGGGACGGCAACTCGCAAACGGAAGCGACACCAAAAGCGTTTTGCTCAGAGAAGCGGGCCGCGGCGACGTCGTCAGAGGCATGGTTGTCGCGACCCCAAACACCGTAAAAGAAGGCACCCTCTTCAGAACAGAAATTCCAACCCCAACAAGAGAGGAAGGAGGCCGTAGGCCAGCACAGCAAAGGATAACCAACCCGCAATTCCATATCCGCACCGCGGTTGTCGCCGGAACGCTTGAAATTCCAAGCGACGTCTACATGATTGAACCGGGCAAGCCGATCCCCTACCAGGTGAAACTGGCACAATCCGTCGCGCTGGAAGTAGGCTTGGAAATCAAGCTCTACGATGGCAATCGTTTCGTTACAAACTGTGTCGTAAAATCACTAGGCTAACACAAGCAAGAAGCAAAAAACCAAGGGCGCACCATCTGGTGCGTCCTTTTTTCAATTTTCACCACGCTCTTAAACTCAAAAATTTCATTCCTCTTTCTCGCTGTCCTTCGCCAATGCAATTTTTTTCGTTTTACCGGCACCACCAGTCGACGATCCCTTTATATCGAACGGCAATCGGTCTTCCCGTATCGTCATTTTTGCGAACATGTTAATGGCTGCCGAAATCGTTATTCCAACTGAGTTACAAAATGCATCAAACTTCTGCTTTGTTTCTTCGTCCATCCTGACGCAAACTACAGGCATACTCTGCTCCTTTCTTATTCCACAACGTAGAGAATCTAATCTATATCAATTCATTTGTCAACACTGTCAGCACATATAAACTATAAAACAAGTTTGTTTTTTAAAACAACGTTAACTATAATATATATTTTGTAATACATTGTCCACACAAAAGAAAAACCCGCCTTTTACGGCGGGTTTTCCAAAATCGCTTAATTGGCAAAAACGACTAGATGAAGGCCTCGATACCACCGCGGCACTTCTTCCAGGCCGGATCCTTCTTTTCGAGGAGGTCCATGACCTTTTCGTAGGTGGCGGTATTGGCAAAGCCCTTCCACAGGCGGCGTTCGACGGATTCGCCGGAATCCTTGTCAATCGTCGTAATGGTGTCGTAGTAGTCGTGATTGTCCTTGAACTCGTTGATGAGGATGCCCTTCAGGTCTTCGCTGTAGATCTTGGAGGCATACTTCAGCAGGGACTCGTTGAAGTCGAGCTCGTTTTCGACGAGGTATTCGAAGTCGCGAATCGGGTCGCCGTAGATGAGCCAGTGGCGGAGCGCAATGGCCACCACGAGGTCCTTCACGGCGCTGCGGAAGATGAACTTGTCTTCGAGGCGGCCGTTCCAGGTAATCCTTGTCAGCGGGTTATCGTCGTTGGCCTCGATAGACACGCCCTGGCCCGGGACCACGCGGCGAATCTTGATGGGCAAACGAGTGAGCAACTGCCAGGCCTTGGTGTAGGCGATGGTCTTGCGGACGAAATCCTTTTCCTTTTCGGGGGCAACGCGTACGAAGGCGCCGAAGCAACGCTGGTACAGCGTTTCCTTGTCGAAGATGCAGTCGCTGCTGCGGCATTCGCTGAGCTTGCCGTCCATCATGAACAGCGTCTTGGCGAGTTCCGGGCGCATGCGGACTTCGAGCTTACGGGTACGGGCTTTGAGGCGTACACCGTCCTTGTAGACGTAGGTGAAGCCTTCTTCCTGGTAGCGCTGCCAGATGAAGAACTGCAGGTCGTCGGCGGCACGCAGGTGGTAGCTGAACACCGGGTTCTGGCGGTTGTTCGCCATGGTCACCTGGTTCAGGAAGGTATCGGCACCGGGGTACGGCACCACGACCTTCACGAGCACCTTCGGGTTCACCGGCTTCTTGCTCTTCTTGAAGTAGTTTTCGTAGGTGAACAAGCTCTGGGCACCGTTGATGATCTTCGGGCGTTCAATGAACAGCACCTTCTTGCCGTCGCGTTCCTTGAGGCGCAGGTCGTCGCCGGTCAGCGTCATGCCGTTGTGCAGGAACGGGAAGTCTTCCACGTCCACGTTCTTGTCGTCGGCGCGTTCCATCGTCTGGAAGGCATCGATAAGGGCAGCGTTCGTGTGCGTGAGGTTGCCGAGGTAAGTACGGATGTTGCTACTGACGATAGCCATGTTGTGCTTCGTCTTGAGGCGCTTACCGAGGTTCACGTGGTAATCGAAAATCGTGCGGATCGGGCAGAAGCCGAGGAAGAGCTCGCCGTGTTCGCTGGTCATGTGCAGCGGGTCGGAATCCATCACGATTTCAAGCTTGTCGTCCACGGAGCGGAAGTCGCGGGTCAGGTCGTCGTGCTCGGCGATAATTTCGAGCTTGGCCTTGACTTCGGTCTTCCAGATAGAAAGCTTGCGGCGCATGTCCTTGAGAGTGCGTTCCAGTTCACTGTCCGTGATATCGCGGCTAGAGCGGGTGCGGAGCACCGTAATCTCGAGGGTTTCCATGTAGGGACGGCTGGCCGGGGTATCTTCGCCATCATCCTCTTCGTCGTCGCTAATCTTGTTGATGGCCCAGGGGTCGGCCTCTTCTCGCAGCGACATGAAGAACGGATTTTCCGGGTCGCTCGTGCGGAACACGGCAATCTGCAGCTGCTTCAGGTCTTTCGTCAGGTGAGAAACCACTTTTTCGAGCGGGGTGGTCTCATCGAGGAAGATAAAGAATTCCAGGAAACCCTGGGAATATTGGAATCCATGGAAACAACCGTCCTCGTCCAGATTCAGGTGCCTGAGGGCTTTAATTCTGTCAGTAGGGTCGTTGGGATTGAGACTTAAGAGGCTAGCTACGAAAGCCAACCGACGTTCCTGAGATTTTGTTAATTCCATTCTTATCCTCTAACGTGGAATCGACCAATACACCATTTAATAATGTATTGTCTCGTATTTGCACACTAAAAATAGTTTCAATTGGTCCATTTTGGACAGTCCAAGCGAAAAATCTTTAAAAAAACTTTTCAAAATCGCAAAAATCCAATGCTCATTTGAGCAAAAAGCATTCTTTTTACTTTTTTTTTCTGCCGGACCCCTATGTTTTTGTAAAAATACTATGATTTAATCATTAGGAGAGCTTTTTATGAACTTGCTAGATATCATTGCCAAAGCCAAAGACGAAAAGGTCACTTCACTCGACCTGTCCCAGAAGGGTCTGAGGATTCTTCCGCCCACCCTTTTCGAGATCGAATCGCTCGAAGAACTGAACCTCGACAGGAACCTCCTCGTGGAACTTCCCGAGGACATCGGCCTGCTGAAAAACCTAAAAAGCCTTTCCGTCAGCGAAAACGACCTTATGTCGTTGCCCGACAGTATCGGCAACCTCACGAAGCTCACGAACCTTTACCTAGGCTACAATAGCCTTTCCGAACTGCCCGACACCGTGGGCAGCCTCAAGAACCTGCAGAAGGTGAACATCGCGAAAAACCAGCTCCTCGACCTCACCCCCGAAGTCGGCAAGTGGGAGAAGGTCACCAAGTTCAGCCTGCACGACAACATGCTCTCCGAAATACCGGCCGCCATAGGGAAGATGGCGAGCCTCGAAAAGCTCTACCTGGACAACAACGACCTCACGTCCATCCCGGCTAGCCTCGGGAAACTCGAGAACCTCGAAATTCTCATGATTTCGGGCAACCACATCGGGGCCATCCCCTCTGAATTCGGCAACCTCAAGAAGCTCCGCGAACTCGTGCTCGACGCAAACCAGCTCGCCACGCTCCCCGAAAGCCTGGCCGAGTGCGACAACCTCTCCGTCATCTCCATCATAGAAAACCCGATGGAAGGCGGAATCCCGCGCGTGTTGCTGGACAAGAAGGGATTGAATATAGACCAGTAGGGATCTAGGGGTCAGGGGCTAGGATCTGGAATCTAGGGTGAAAGGACGCCCCTGCGGGGCTACGGACTAGAGACGAAAGATATTAAGAGGGACAACATGTGTTCTTTTTTCATTTATGCTATTCAGCGACACACTCTCGTCTCTCGCCTTTCGTCTTTCGTCTTTCGTCTTTCGTCTCTCGTCTTACTCGCCGCCTGTAGCGACTTCATGTCGCCCGTAAAAGAGACTCCCACGCCGACAGAATACCAGTACAACTACTGGCTCCTCGAGAAGACCTACTTGTTCGAGGACGAACTGGACAAGCTGGACCCCGACGGGGATTCCGTCCAAACCCTTTACAGGGCGCTCGACGACCCCTACACCCGCTACGTTCCCCCTTCCAAAAGCAAGCAAGCGGAAAAGCAGATGACATCCAGCATCATCGAAGGGGATATCGGGCTCGAGTACATGTACGACCCCGAAGCAGAACACGTCCTGTTCGTCTACCGCGTGTATCCCAAAAGCCCGGCAGCAGAAGCCGGAGTTCCCCGCTACGGAAACATCATCAGCATCAACGGCCACGAAATCAAGACCCAGGAAGACCTGAGCGTCTTCGATTCCGTCATGGCCTACAGCGAGAAGATCTCCCTAAAGATCGAAAAGGACTCTACCACGCACACCTACAAGATGAAGAAAGCGGACATCTATGCACCGACAATCTTCATCGACACCATCGGCGAATTAATTTACATACAAATTAGAGAATTTAAACCCCAAACCATTGACCAGGACACCGGATCTTTCGGCGAGCTCAGGGATTACCTAGACTCCACACGCAACGAAAAAGACGTGCGCATTCTTGACCTCAGGAACAATCCCGGAGGACACGTGAGCCAGTGCGTGAGCATGGCGGACCTGTTCGTTAAAAAAGGGACTCTATCGACAAGAAACTGGAGAGCCTTCAGAGCGGACGGGAAAGCGGTACACCGTAGCGATAGCCAAGAAGCGAAGAAGGGCGATGCCGGTGAAAATGGGAAATTCCTCATTCTGGTCAACGAGAATAGCGCAAGCTGCGCAGAAATTTTCACAGCCGCAGTCACTGAACTCGCCCCCATCCCTGTCGTAGGCCATACAACGTTCGGCAAGGGAATCGGCCAGACTACCTGGAGCACACTCGAAGGCGGGCTCGCCATCATCACCAACTTGGAATTCCGGACTCCCACAAACGGATCGTACAACAAAACAGGCATAAAGCCCGACTATCCCTGCGACGAAACCGAATCCATCTACGAGTGCGTCGAAAATGCGGCGGCTACAGAATTCGGGAAGAAAAAAAGCAAGGCCGTTAGCGCACACCGGATGAAAATCCTCCCCAAAAAGAGCTCGGGCGGCGGAGCTTACATAAAATCAGAAGAATATCCCGACTCCCTCTTGCAAAAAGAACTCTAAAAGTTCATATTTATCAAATAAGAGCTTAATGCGAGGCGACCATGAACAAGACTACTTTTTTTACAGTACTTATATCCATCTTGACCTTCTTCCTGTTCTCCTGCTATACAACGACAACAGAGTACGAAGAGGACGGACCATTTGAAGACGCCATCCGCACAGCTGCCGAGGCAAGGGGACTGAAGCTCCCTCTGAACGATGAAGAATTCGAGCAGTTGCCGATAGAACTCCAGGAATTCGAAGTCGCCTACGAATTGCTGGATTTGTTCTACCTGTACGCCCACATGAAGCACGAACTGGGGGATCGGAACGACTATTTTGCCAAGGCCGGCTACATTCCCTTATACCAGGATTATCCCGCCGAGTTCCGCGACATCTACTACATGTTCGACCAGATGAGCTGCCCGTTCACGAACTATTTTGACCCGTCTTTCTACGAAGCCATATCGGACCTGCTATTCTATTCCGACTACGGTGTCGGATTCGGAGTTAGGCTAGACACCATTGAACACGCACCCAACGCAGAAGCCGTCATCGCAAACGTATACCCCCAAGGTCCCGCCAAGGATGCCGGGCTTATGGAAGGCGACATCATTGTCAGCATAGACCGCAAGAGCGTAACGAGATCCACCTTTGAACAAATCGAAACAACCAGCAAGGACGGCGATGTATACCAGTTCGACATTCTCCGCGGAGAAGACACCCTCACCGTAGACATCACCGCAGGCCAAGTCCAGGCACCGACCGTATTTGTCAACTACAGGGGAGACATCCCCATAATTACCATCACCGAATTTACCGATACAACAACCATGGTCACAGGAACGTACGGAGAATTCAAGGAAGCCCTCGAACAAACCGCAGGTGCAAAGGCAACAATCATCAACCTTGCCGACAACGGCGGCGGATCGGTAAACCTTTGCGAACCTATGGCCGCAGAATTGCTTCCCGAAAACACAGTCCTCGGCTACGCCATCTCTGCTGAAATCGACAGTTCAAGGAACGATTACAAGCAGAGAATCGACACCACCATCATGGTGCCCTCCGATTTCGGCAAGACCGGCGATGGCATTGCAAAGGACCGCTACGTCGTATTCATCGAGAACGGAGAAACGGCCAGTTGCTCAGAACTCATGATTTCCGCAGTCACGGCGGCAAGGAACGCCCCGGTAGTCGGCACGCGCAGCTATGGCAAGGGAATCGGTCAATACTATATCCCGACGGTGGCCGGCGGATTCGCAGGGGTGACCAGCGTACAGTTCCTAGACAAGAACCGGGACAGTTACCACACGTTCGGCATCGAGCCTGACGTTGTCAAGACGACCCTCAAGGAATCCGTGGACGAAGCATTTAGAATCGCAGAAGAAGCAACTATGGTCAGAACGGCAGGTTACGGCGACTCACCCACAGGGCACTTCCCTGCTCTCACCCGCAAAGTCGGCGGCAAGCCGCAGCTGAACCGCCGCGACCATTTCGGCGCGTTCAAGGTGATAAAGTCCCCGATCCATTCCAAATAGTCAAACGGGATTACTTCTCGCCAGTCACGTCCCGCATGCGGACCATCACGTCCGTCGTGTCGTTCACCTTCACGGCGGGGGCAGCGAGAGTGAGTTCCACCTGCTTCCTAATTTCAGCAACCTGAACCTTAAGCTTTGCAAGGCGTTCCCCGGCAAGCTTCGGAGTCGCAATCATCGTCTTCGAAAGCGGATTGATCCAGGCGCCCTTCGCATTCTTGAAACCGAAATGCAGGTGCGGGCCTGTGCTGCGCCCGGTCGAACCGACGCGCCCGATAATCTGGCCCGCCGACACGTGAGCCCCTACGCCCACACCGCGAGACGACATGTGCATATACCAGCTCACCGAATTGTCCCTGTGCTTGATGGCAATCTTGTTCCCGCTCAGCGGGTCAAAGCCCGAGACGGTCACGACACCGACTGCGACAGCGTGGACAGGCGAGCCCGTGGGGCTACCATAGTCCACTCCGTGATGGACCGTACGCTTGCCTGTAATGGGATGGATGCGGGAGCCGTAGGAACTTGTAATGTGCAGGCGATCTAGCGGGTAACGGAGTCCGTCAAAAATCAGCGCCTCGCCCGATTCCGTGTAATGCGCATTGTACGTACTCTTGGGGTCGCCGTCGTAATAGCGGAACGCCTCGTGGTGGCCGACAGTCCGGCCTTCGAACTCGGCGTAAATCACCTTGCCATCAATCCAGATGGAATCCTGGTAGAACGTCTCTTCCAGCAAAATGCGGAAACGGTCGCCCGGCCAAGCCTGCCTGAAGGCGACCTTGCACTGAAGCACTCCGCCCACGATCCCTACCATGCGCGAAGGGATGCCGACCTTATGCAGAATGCCGCTCAGGGTACCGTCCTTCTCTATCACGCCCTCGTACACGGACTGGCGAATCTTTACCGGCTTCTCGATACGACTGTAGACGTAACCTGTATCCACCTTGCTCATCACATGGATGACCGCCGGGTTGGGCGCATAGCGGAAACGCTGGACGCTGCCGCTGGAATCCAGGGCTGCAAAGAACACATGTCCCACACGCATCTTGGAAAGCTCCACGCTGTCCTGCATGCCGATCACAATCTTGCCGCGTTCCTTCTGGTTGATCTGCATGCGGTAAAGCACCTGGAAAAGGCCGTCGCCCGCGCGGACAGTATCGTTATGGATAATCCAGTTACCCGGCAGTTGCTGCAACCGATCTATTTCGAGCCTGAGCGAATCTGCCGTGGCAGCAAGCTGTTTGCCTTCTTCTTGCAGGTCTGCAATCTTCGCCTCTTCGCGACAACCTACAAGGGACACAAGAATAAAAAGAACAAAAAGTCTAAAAAGGGACATCAAAACCTATCCATAAACAAAGCGAATTAAAGATAACTATTAAAAAAAAGCCCTGGCGGGAAAGCCAGGGCAAAAATCGATAATGGAGCCGGTGTAGCCGGCAGACCAATTACGGATTGGCAGCAGCCGGAGCTTCGGCCGGAGCAGCCGGAGCGGCAGGAGCAGCTTCGGTCTTGGCCGGTTCAGCAGCGGCCGGCTTGGCGGCAGCAGCCTTCGGAGCGGCAGCCGGCTTGGCAGCGGCCTTCGGAGCGGCCTTGGCTTCTACCTTCGGTTCTTCCTTCGGAGCGTCAGCGGCATGGGTGTCAATGAGTTCCATTTCGAACACGAGGAGGCTGTTGCCCGGAATCTGGGAACCACGGCCATGCGGACCGTAAGCGAGGTCGCTAGGGATCCATGCGGTCACCTTGCCACCGACCTTCATGAGCTTGAGCATTTCGGTCCAGCCCGGAATCACGGCGTTAATCGGGAACTCGAGAGGTTCGCCACGGTCGACGGAACTGTCGAACTTGGTGCCGTCCAGGAGCGTGCCGGTGTAGTGCACCTTCACGATGTGGCCTTCTTCAGGCGTAGCACCGGTACCTTCGGTGATGACCTTGTACTGAAGACCGCTGGCAGTCGTCACGACGCCTTCGGCAGTCTTGTTAGAAGCGAGGAAGGCTTCGCCGGCAGCCTTGTTGGCTTCGGCAGCGATACTATCCTTCTTGACCTTTTCGGCCTGGCGGGCCTGGGAGAGGTCGGTCAGGGTCTGGAAAATCACGGAGTCGTTCATCAGGAACTTAGCAGAATCTTCCATATAACGTTCCTTGAACGCCTGGATGAAGAGGTCAATGTCCAAGTCGATGGAATCACGGGTAACAAGCTGGAAGTGAGCCTGGTTGCCGAAATGGGCACCGAGAGCGTAGCTGTACTTTTCCTTTTCAGTGACAAGGGAAGTCTTGGTCTTCGGGCCCTGGCAGAACTGGTCGCATCCAGTCAGAAGCATGGCAATAGCGCCAGCTGCAATAATCATTTTTGTCTTCATAAGAAGTCCTCTTTTTGAATTGACATCAGTAAAATAGCAAAACGACAGTGATTTAGCGCACGAAAAAAAGATTTTTACACGTTCTTTTCGTATATTATGTTGGAATTATCGTTTTTAAGGACTTTATATGTGCGGAATAGTCGCCTACATTGGCACAAACCAAGCCTTGCCCATTCTCGTCGGCGGGCTCAAGAAACTGGAATATCGCGGTTACGACAGCTCGGGCGTCGCCCTTATTGACAACGGAACCATCAAGGCGGTAAGGGCCTCCGGCAAAATCAAGGAACTTGAGGACAAGCTCAAGGTGGACCCGCCCAAGGGCACCATCGGCATTGCGCACACCCGCTGGGCCACACACGGCGCCCCGACCGTCGAGAACGCCCACCCGCATACAAGCTATAACGGCAAGATTTCCATCGTCCACAACGGCATCATCGAGAACTACGCAAGCCTCAAGGCCAAGCTCATCTCGGACGGCGTGAAGTTCAACTCCGAGACCGATACCGAAGTTGTGGCCCACCTGATTGCACGTTTCTACAACGGCGACCTGAAAACCGCCGTCATCAAGGCGCTCGCCCTTGTCGAGGGCACGTTCGGCCTCGCCGTCATCTCGAGCGACGAACCGGGGACGCTCATCGGCGCCCGCCGCGGATCCCCGCTCATCCTCGGCATCGGGAACAACAACGACTATTTCCTCGCCAGTGACGTCTCCGCCATCATCAACCACACGCAAAAAGTCGTCTACCTCGACGACAACGACATCGTGCAGGTGAAGGACGGAAGCTACTCCATCGTCAACATGAACAGCCACGAAGTCCAGCGCGAAGTCAAGGACGTGGAATTCGACGCCGACGCCGTCGCCAAGGGCGGCTTCGAGCACTTCATGCTCAAGGAAATCTTCGAACAGCCCGAAGTGCTGCGCAACACCATGCGCGGAAGGCTTCTCGTGGCCGAGGGCAATGCAAAGCTTGCCGGTCTCGACACGAACATCAAGGAACTGAGGAACATCAACCGCATCATCATCACCGCCTGCGGCACGAGCTATTATGCCGGCATGGTCGGCGAATACATGATCGAAGACCTCGCAGGGGTGCCGGTCGAAGTGGAATACGCTTCGGAATTCCGCTACAGGAATCCCATCATCAAGCCGGGCACTCTAGTGCTCGCCATCAGCCAGTCCGGCGAAACGGCCGACACGCTCGCAGCTCTCAAGGAAGCCCAGCAGAAGGGGGCCACGGCCCTCGCCATCTGCAATGGCGTCGGGTCGACCATCGCTCGCACGAGCGATGGTGGCGTGTACCTACACGCCGGCCCCGAAATCGGCGTCGCAAGCACCAAGGCGTTCACCTCGCAAGTCACCGTGCTCGCCATGATCGCGCTCCTGCTCGGCCGCCAGCGCCGACTCAGCTTCGAGACGGGGGCCGACATTGCGAAGTCGCTCCTGGAACTTCCCCAGCTCGCCGAGCAGACGCTCAAGCTTTCCGACAAGATCAAGGAACTGGCCAAGGCTTACAGCAAGGCGAACAACTTCCTCTACCTGGGTCGCCACTTCAACTATCCGGTCGCGATGGAAGGGGCACTCAAGCTCAAGGAAATCAGCTACATCCATGCGGAGGGCTACCCCGCCGCCGAAATGAAGCACGGCCCCATCGCCCTCATCGACGAGAACATGCCCGTCGTGGTCATCGCGCCCAAGGATGCGCTCTTCGACAAGATTATCAGCAACGTCCGCGAAATCAAGGCCCGCGGAGGCAAGGTCATTGCCATCACGACAGACGACTGCAGCCCGCTCGACGAGATTGCCGACCACATCATCGTGGTGCCCAAGACCATCCCCATGCTCATGCCAATCCTCACCTGCATTCCGCTGCAGCTGCTCGCCTATCACATCGCTGTGTTGCGCGGCAACGACGTAGACCAGCCGAGGAACCTGGCAAAAAGCGTGACGGTGGAGTAACGAGCTCGCTACGCTTCGAGGCGTGAGGGCGCGACCTCCGGTCGCTTCGAGGTCGGCGCGTTGCGCCTTTGAGGTATGAGGGCGGGGCAAAAGCCCCTTTGAGGTCGGCACTTCGTGCCTTCGAGGTATGAGGTATAAAACCTCATTGCTCACCGCTCATTGCTCACCGCTATTCCCTATACAACGCTTTCATTTCATCCGGGATGGCCGCGGGTCGTCCCTTTTCCATATTGACAAAGACCCACTGCGTCTCTGACTCGAAGATTACCTTACCGTCCGAGACGCGTTCGAATTTGCACTTGCGCACACAGGCGACCTTGCCGTAGGCATCGACCCACGTAGTCCCGCGGATTTCTTCGCCGAGGAAAGCCTGGTTCTTGTACTCCACGTGCTGCACATGAATCATCCAGCCGGCGCCTAGCTTCTTCATGAGCTCGGTACCGCCCACGGAATCGGAGTGCGCGATGGCGATGTCCTGGATCCACTGCACAGACCACACATTGTTGAAATGGTGGTTGTCGTCGATCATCTCAGGTTCGACCTTGAACACCTTCGAAAACTTCATCGCATTCACGTTCTCTTCCATCGCAATGGCCATAGGGCATCTCCTATAAAAATCGGTCCGTTCCCAAATATGCAAAAAGGTGCAACCGGAAACAAATGGCTTTTCCAAATATTGCTAACTTTCACGAAAGATGACCGAAATCGAGGAACAGGAAGATTACGAAGTCAACATTGGATCGTTCAACGGTCCGATGGATTTGCTCGTCTATCTGGTGCAAAAAAAGGAAATGGCACTGGATAAAATTCCTATCGCCGAAATTGCGGATGACTTTGCGAAATGGGTCGAAGCCTACTCGGGCATGGACCTTTCCAAGGCAGGCGACTTCCTGTGCATGGCGAGCCGCCTGATGGCGCTCAAGGTGCAGGAACTGCTCCCCGCCGAAGAACGCGACCCCGAACTCGTGGAAGCCTACAACGAAGACCGCGAGCAGCTGATGAAGGAAATGCTGGAATACCAGCGCTACAAGCAAGTTGCCGGCGGCCTGCAGGAGATGGAATCCAAGAACTTCGGCACCTATTCCCGCGGACGCCTCGAAAAATCACAGAACGAAGACGACACGCTCGCCGACGCAAACATCTGGCAACTCTTCCGCGCCTACCAGAAAAGCCTGAAGACAAAGATTTCGGAAACCATCCACCATATCGAACTGGACTACGTGACCATCCAGGACCGCCAACAGGCCATAAACAACTACCTGAGCGTGAACGGACGCGCCCTCTTCGAGGACCTGCTCGACAACGACAGCCACCCCATCGTGGCGGCAGTGACGTTCATGGCGCTCCTCGAGATGATCAAGACCGACGAGGTCGTATTCCGCCAGAGCGAACTGTTTGGCCCCATCTGGATTTACCGCAAGAAGAACAACCCCGACTACGCCGAGGAAATGGCCCGCGAGACGGTATTCTTCTCGAAAGATCCCGAAGTTAAGCCGGGGCTTGTGGAAGCTATCCGCAGCCAAGCACTCGCACGCAGCCAGCAAGGCAACGTGGGCGACATCGCCGCCGTGATGCGCGAAGCCGTGCTGTGGACCTCGCGCGGCAGGAACGTGACCGAGGAAGACCTCACCGCCATGCTCGAAGGCCGCGAAGACTTGAGCGAAGTCCAGGAAAACCCGTTTGCCGACGACGAGAAGGAGCCGGGAACAGAATCCCCGGCCCAGGATGCCTCCGTTGCAGAATCCGCACCGCAAGCAACCACCGACTCTGCGGCAGAACAGCCCGCAGCAAATGCCGAGGCTCCCGCTGAAACTGCAACCGACGAAACCGCAGTCGCCGCGGACGAGCCCGCAACGCCTTCCGAAACGCCTGTTGAACAACCCGCAGAACCGGCAGAAGAAGCCGTCGAAGAGCCTGCGGAAGAAACAAGTGCAGAAGAAGTAAGCGAGGAACCGGTTCCGGAAACAAGCGAAGTCCCGTCTGAAGATAATCCGTCGGCAGAAACGCCCATGACGGAAGAAGAAATAGAGGCCTTCATCAAGAAGGCCCAGGCGTATTATGCCGGAGAACAACCGGCAGACGAAACGTAAGAAATCAATTTCTAGAATTCGAATAATTTATCTGGAAACTTTGCAGAACTACGCAAAGCGAGAATCTCTGTCGTCACTTTGGTCTCGACGCCGGATACAATTACCGAGACCTCCATCTTTTTGAGGTTGTCCGAGGCGTCGTAGGTGAATGTGGTCAGCGAATTCTTTTCGGCATCATTGCTTTCAATTTTTTCTATGCGTTTTTTTGCGGAATCGTAATACAACGTTCCTTTGTCACCGGCAATTGAATACAGGTTACCCGCAACATGGACAGGTTCCTGCCAGTCGCCGGAATCGAGCGGGTTGAACTTCGTATAAGATTGCGCCTCCAAAGCCTCGCCATTGTATGGCAATATCTGCGACTTTTTTGTATTCAGGTCAATCACCTTCATACGCAAACCGTTCACAATACTGCGCTGGTTCAGAAGAGGGGACTTCATCTCGGTATAGGTCTTGGAAGATCCCTTTTGCACCATGTAGATGGAGACCACCTGCTTGCCCGCAGGAGTGTTGACAGTAGTCCTGATGCTCATTTCCACGGAATCACGGGCAAAAGCAGACTTCTTGAGCTCCGCACGGACCTGATCAAGAGAAAGTGCGAAAGAGGAAGTCACAAGAAGAGAAAGAGCAATGATAAGATTTTTCATATCAACCTCTATTTAATGAAAGAAGAAATAATTTCATGATTAATCCATCACACAACGGATTGCATCTCTAAATCCATGTGACGCAAATTCAATATTACTAGCAATATGAATTGTCAATATTCCATAAGCATTTGATTGATCTAATGAAATAAAATGGGCCCCAGTCTTAAAAAAATATTTATCGCTTTCCATATATCCAGATGGTTCAAGCATCAAAGCACAAGCGTCAGAGCCAGCATTCATTCTGTCATATTCATTCAAATAATTCTTTGATATTGCAAAATGACTCGAATTATTACTTTTCATTCGCATTGCTGCATCAGAATTCGATTCCCCTTGAGCAATCATTATAGATTTCAACACAACCCATTCTTCTCTTGTTGGAACATGCCATCCATCGGGGCAAATTGTATCCGCAAGAGCATAATCAAAAGAACCAAATCTATCACCATTTTGCATTAACGAATAATATCGTCCAAAAGTATTGCACATGCTTTCTTTACAGCATTCAGTCGTTTCGCAGTTATGTTCAATCAACTCGCAATACTGTTCCAAGAAGTCTTCATCATTACAACACATACTGTACGGTGCATTGTACCTCAGATTTTCCGCCATCCATACCTGATTACCAATTGTCGTGTATCTGTACACTTGACCATCTCGTTCATCAGTGAAAGTACCTCGATTAGGCATACCGTAGACGTTCGTGCCCATTTCGGGGCATACTTCTGCAGCATTCCATTCCGGCCTATCTTCATCGGGTTCAGTTGTACATGATACAAGAAAAAAAACCATTGGCACAACAAAAAAACAAACTAATCTTTTCATAAATCTTTTTCCCTATTTCAACAACTGCCAGTTAAGTATGGTGTTCCCACGTCGCAATACAATGTAACGACCGGGTTGCATCGCGGATGCGGGTATCTGCACCGTATGCTCGCCAACGTTCCATGTCCCTTCGAAGATGCGGTTCTTCACCGTTCCGAAGGCATCCACGACTTCAAGGTAGTAATACCCCGTCTGGTCGATATTCACGTAAACAACATCGCCTACGCGGGTCACGCGGCTTGCGCCGGAATCGCTAGCAACTATGTTGTTCGAGAAGGTCGGCCGAGGCACACCGCCCCAAAGCAGGTTCCCGTTCATATCAAGCACCACGACAGAGTCAGCCACCTGCAAGTTCTGTCCCGTGCCGATTCCGTGATACGACGGATCGTCGTACGCGTTGTACGCGGAACTGGACCAGCCGCGGGCATGGAGCCCGAACTTCACGGCGGCAGAACGCTTGCCGGGTTTGAGGACTACGTTGTTGTACACCAACGAAACATAGTAAAGGTTGCCGCCTGCGGCCACTTTCGAAGGTGTCGCAGAGGCAGTATCCGGCCCGAGGTAGTACCAATCGGGCGGTTCCATCGTGCCCGAGGCGTCGCGGTAGTAGTAGCGCACCTCGAAACCGGAAATACTGTCGGAACCGTTATTCTCGACGGAAACAGCAATGGTACTGTTTTTCCAGGGCTCATTGGACTCCTCAGCGGCGAGGGCGCGGATACCCGACGCGGGTGTCGTCGCGGGCATACCGTCGTCCACGCAGTTCCAGCCGTTGAGCATCACGCCCTTGGAATCCAGCACGACGACACCCTTCGCCTCCACGTAACCGCGGGTCGAGCCGTGCTCGTAGCTCGGGTCGTCCTGGATTTTCCATGGTTTGTAGTCCGGGGTACGATGCAGCCCAATCTTGATGTCATTCCCAAAATTCGGAGAGCCATATGGAGGTATGGGTTCGGCAAGTGCATATTCTGCATAATACACATCTCCGGCAACATGCACCACCGACGCTGGACCACCAGGATCCCACGATAGAGCCTCAACGGCTGAACCCTCGCCCGAGTAGTAGTAACGGATGCGGACACCGTATATATACTGGCCGGTAAGGTTGCGCAACTTTATTCTCGGACGCGCCCACGTCACATCGTAGGCGTTTTCATAGGAGATGAGGGCTTCCACACGCGGCTCAGGTGATGCCCATTCAGACTGGCCATAATCCACGAGGTGTATCTCGGGGAGAGGGCCAGAAATCGCAGCGATGCCCGCAAGCTCGGCACCGCCGAGCGGGCGCAACGTAATGCTATTCATGCCGGAGTCAAGCGCAAACAGGAGCGAGTCGCCCATGCGGGAACTTTCCCACAGGCCCGAAGGCCGCAAGCCGTACGTGCCGACATTTACACCGTTCACGGAAACTTCTACGCGAGAATTGGCAGACGGATAGCCGCGACCGAACACATACAGGGCATAGTTTCCGGCACGGGGCGCGTCCACGTTCCAGACAGCCATACCGGATGTTCCCGATCCCTGGCGCAGGTACGAACGACCAGGCAGGGCACAGGACTGGTCTACCACGAGACCAGACACGGAATCAAGTTCCACGGAGCGAACCGCGAGCCAAACCGGGGTGGAATCGACCACGGAAGTATCCGGCTCGTCTGGCGGAGGAGCTCCAATAAACAAATCGTGCACCTGTTCCGCAGTGAGTGCAGAACGATAAACACGAAGATCCGACATACGGAAGTAAGCAGAAACTTGACCACTAAGCAGACGCCCCAATGCAGGACGTCCATTATCACGCAAAGAGAAACCGCCTGGAAGAATCTTCTGCTCAACAAAGTTCCCATCTATATACAAGGAAACGAAAGAACTATCAAATACAAATACATAACGTTCAGAAGCTCCACTACCGACAAAATGCGAAAGTTCCACAGCACCATACCCTGCATCCACATAGAACTTTCTATTCTCTATTCCTATTGTAAGCGAGGAACTATCATCATACCAGATAAGCACAATACCGCTGCGAGCACCAATGATTGCATCAAACTCAACACTCATCGGAGTCACGGAATCAACATGAAGAACACTTGAAGACCCACTTCGGTCTCCTGGATATAACAGCGACAGTCTTCCGCCATAGGCCCAAGGATTAGACAACGGGTCTGTCGACAAGTTTAACTTGTTACCGAGAACCTCGTGAACTGCATCCCCGCTACCCTCCGACATCGGGTACCACAGCACGAGCGACGACGGGAAAGGATAAATTTGTCCGGAACGCCAAGAAGATTCAACATAATTGTGTCCCATATCCTCAACGCGAACATCCACCGTCGCACGGCAGCCCTTGCAGCCATACAGCAACGCGGGCGAAATCACGAACGGCTCGTAAAGTAGCGTATCGGGCACTCCGCCGAACGGCACGACGCGTTTTTCAACGACCCTTCCACCGAAGCGTACATCAAGCACCACCCGGTCAACCCCGCTCACAGAATCCACAAGCGATGCAGACACAGTCACCACACGGGAACCGCCATCGCCATCAGCGAAGGTCACATCCATGTCGTAAAGCATGGGCAGAAGCGAGTCAATGCGAACCATGGGACCGCGCAAATGCTCCGTCGAGCCGTCCACGCCATAGACATCAACACGGGACGTGTAAATGTCCGTCGGGAGCCAAATGTCATCGTTACGCATTTCCCATGCAATAGTGGTTCCGGCCAACATGCCCCTATGTTCGGCAGCGACAGTATTGTCGGTACGCAATTGTAACAAATAGTTACCACGGCCTACACACGGACTTGCAAATTCCAGTTTTCCGTTGAACGTACCCGCCCAAACGGTATCCAATGCAGGTTCCGCACAAAGCAAGGTATCCGGGAGAACAGGCGTTATGACTGGTTCAAACGATGCTGCCGTTGCCGAGTCGAGCACGACAAAATCCGAGAATGAGGACGTTTTTGCCTTAAGATAGACATAATCCCATGTGGAATCTTTTGCACAGGAAACGGAATCATCTTCAAGCAGCGGAGGGGTGGCGTAACGGAAGCATGCCGAAGACTGAACATCCAGCGGCACGATCTCGCGATTTTCAAAGTCCGGTTTATAAATCTTGAGTTCCTCTACTTTCAATTTACGAGACTCAACATCGTCACGAAGGAGTTTTACTCGCACCTCGGGCCACTGACCAATGGAGTCGCCAAAGTTGTGCGACGGCAGGACCTCCACCACCGGGCCCACGATATCGAGATCCCCGAAGGCATCGTAGAGGTATTCATCCGGAGCGACAGCGCGCACGGTCACATCGACCGGATCCGGGCCCCACGCCCCCTCATCAAACCATACGCCCGCATTACCGTACATGGCCTGCACGTAGGCTGTGTCACCCGGATTTACCCGGTTCCCCACATGAACAACCTTATCGATGCGGAACAAAGTCCCGTTAGGATTGCCGTACAGAAGTTCGAACGTGACCGTCCCCTGCAAATGGCTCAAGTCATAACGAGCAAGCACGGGGAACGGAAGCTTATCCACAGCAGTATCCTGTATACCCTCGTCAATCACCTCGCGGATGCCGGCACCGTCCACGTATTGCAACCGCCAGTAGGCGGAATCACCGGGGACGCGACCCCGGAACGTCGCGATTTCGGCCATGCGGGAATCTGGAGAACTTCCATCCCAATCCACAACGAAATACTTCGAAGACGAATCCATAGTGGCGCTCAGATAGGGATGCGGAAGAAGGCTGTCTTCCGAGATCGAGGTGTCGCGCAGGTACATACCCGTGACGGAGTACGACACGTCCCTATACCACGGGATATCCTCCGCATGATGCCTATAGACTTCGTTATTCTGCGACAAGACGCTGTCCAATGGCACGACATGCGACCGGTCGGTACCGGAGAACTTCACCGAACCACGCGAGTAAACGTAGCCGAGAGTGTCCGGCATGTTGATCCCTTCTACACCAACACTCCATTGGCTTTTAAAGGAATCAAATTCTATGTTCCACTGTTGGTCATGAATCGCTGTGCCATTGCTGTCCAACAAAACAAGTACCAAGCTGGATTCGGGAACAGCAGAAGAACCGCCATACGTAAGTGGGTCTATACTTGGAATGTGCAGGGAATCGTACGGGACCATCCAACAGCTGGGAGCATTTCCGTTGTAGCCGGGACAACCACCACGAACGTAATCTGACGTATCGATGGAATAGCTGTAGAAGGTGTCGAGTACGCTCTTGCCAACGGCCGCAGCGACAAGCTCTATATTGTGCATACTAAATTTAATTGGCGAAGACGGGTACAGGCTAGAATCCGTAACCGGATTGCGGACTAGCAGGGAACTGCTTACAACATAGAGCGAATCCCAATGGGTATCGTTCCAGTCGCCCACCTTGAAGTGGATGCGGGCCCGCTCCGTCGTATAAAATTTGAAATCAGGGGCAAGGCTGTCCGGCATCTTTAAGCCACTGATAGATTGGTACGGGTAAGGGTAAGGTACACTGAACTTGGTCGTATCCTGCACCATCGCACCTGCAGGCGCAAGCCGCGGAGCAACAACGAAGCTGACGCTTAGCGGGTCTACCGGCACGTTTCCACCGATAGGCATTGCCTGGGTATGCGCTGTGTTGCTTGCAAGTTCTTCACGGAAATGCGAACCGTCGACGCGGATGCCTTCCGCCACGGCTCCGAATCGGGTCCCGGTGCTGCTCCCGAAATAGTGCCAGCGGAATGTCGACGGGTACCTTATCTTGACCGAGTCGTCCCTTTCGTCGGGGAACCAGAGCGGGTTGGCAATCGAGCCGCGCATCGGGAAGCGCTGCGCTTCGAACGCCGTAACCATCGCATCGTCCTTGGAATACGAGAAATTCCACCCCGAAAGGCCGTAGAAGTTCGAGAAGCTAGGCCCGAGGGTATCCTTGTCCGATTCGTTCGCAAAGAAGTAGCCCTTGTTTCCGTACAGGGTGGAGTTTGTCGGGTCAAAGCGCACGAAGGCGTTTGCGAGGTTTGTGTAGCCCCAATGCGGTTCCCAGTAGGTCGAATCCACGGTGAAGGTGAGAGTCATCTTGACATTCGTACCCGCATTGTCATGCTCGCCGCAACCTGTCTCGGCATTCAAATCCCTCTTGGTAAAATAGGAACCGTACCCATGGGCGACACTGACCTTGAGCATCCTGGCATGGGGCTTTGTCAAGGCAAGCGTATCCGGGTCGAAGGCAGAGGCCGGCGTGGCCGGGCCGCAAATGGCCCTGTCGGCAGAGGCGGTGTCCGAGAAATCCTGTGCGCAAGCGCGCTGATCGGCAGTCCCGTTGCGCACATCGACACCGTACATCGTATCGGGCGAGATGGTGTCGGAATACACATACTTGCCTGACTCCCAGAGGACCGGCTGGTTACCGAAATTTTTGAACCAATAATAGAGATTCGTTCCATCCTTATAAACACTCATCAACGAGTCTGCCGAGCATACCATGTGGTTGCAGGAATCCCTCCACACATTATTGTTATTAATAGAACCGGCTGCATCGCTCCAAGCATCCCAATAAACGGCAAAAGTCGAATCGTTATAGCGTATATACGGATGTAGAAGCAACTTCACAAAATCACTATGGCCATTGGCCACATCCACGAACAATTTGCGCACATCCTCGTACACCCCGACAGGGAGCACCTTGACGCCCATAACAAAGGGATAATAATAATAATTTCCATCATCATCTATGTCATACCCGGCCACCTCGTAGAACGACGACAACGAGACATCCAACGTAGTCGGGTTATTCCTGTCGAATGTTCGCCTAGTAACCACAATCGTGTACGGATAACGGTGGTCGGGCTTACCACACCACCCTGCCGTGGCAGACAAATTATACCCAGTCGTCGCTAGCAGCACCGCGATAGTCACCGGGAATTTGTCCCTCTGGCGCTGGATGCCGAGGCTAAAGCGTGTCTTACGCCAAAGCGCGGGGGCCTGCTTGGCGTCCGTCGGCACACTCCAGCGGTAATTGAACGTACGGTATTGTTCCGGCAAGAACTCGCCCTGCTCGCGCACTTTCATCAGGTAGTCGATACTCCCTACAAAACGGGCCTCGCCCAAATCCTCAAACACTTCGTCAATCAGCAACTCGGCAGTCGTACCGCCAACACCGCCCGTGCCAACAGCAATTACACTGCTTCCGTCCAGTATATGGAACGGTTTAGATTCCATGCTCGATAGCGTATTCCCGGCAGAATCCAGGATGCAGACGCGGAACCGATACACGCCGAGGGGAGCCATATTGCCGTCAGCCAGTTTCCCGTCCCACGACGCCATGGAAGTCGCGTCAGAGAGTCCCGCCTTCACGAACAGATTTGTATCCAGCGTCTTCGCGACGCTGTCATTGGCATAAAGCACCTCAGTACGCACGTGGCTACCGAGGCCAAGAATCCCGTAGCGGAACACACTCTTCTGCCCTGAGGTGTTCGGGGAATAAATATCCGCCGGGGCGGAAGCAAGCGAGTCCACGGCAACCGTAGCCACAGAAGCGCGCACCAGGAGCCACGACGTGTCCATGGTGACTACGCGCGACGGGTCCGAGACCGCATACACGATAAACTTCGCAAACACCGTATCGCTGCCGGGAACCTGCCCCGTACGGGCGATGCCCCTCCAAGGCAGACGAACACCATACTCATCCGGATGCACATAAAGGGTCCCGACACCGGACGCCCCCGCGACAGCATCATAAGCGGGCCTTGACGCAGCTCCGCAATAGATTACACTATCAGCATCTTGGACAGTGGAGAGGTCCACGATAAACGCAGAATCGGAATTGAACGTGATACGGAGCGTGTCTCCATCAAGGCTATCCAGATTCCATTCCAGAACGCTATCGTAAGCGGGAATCACCAAGCCCAAGGAATCGAGCGACACGGCAAGCACAGAAACAGTGTCCCGACGCACACGGGGCGGGACGCCACCCACGACGGACGTGCCCTCGCGATACTTGAGCACAAGCCTCGGGGCCATGCGCTTCACATTCGCAGGGACCGTGTACATGGAATCGCGACGCAAGGAGTCGAGCACCGCCGTATCGGCAATGGCGCCCTTCGCCGTGCCAGACCAGCGCAGCGTCCACGCGCCACCCTTTTGCCATACGTGCAACCCCTCCAATAGCGCGGAGGGTTCCCCGGAGAACGGCGGCACGCTCATGCGCGGCACGGAATAGGTCATCGCCGTCACAAGGGAGTCGTCCGACTGCGAGCGCACATAAAGGCGGGCATCCAATTTCCAGAGCGCAGTATCGCCCGGCCTGTCGAGCGTGATACCAATCGTATCCCAGACACCGACGGACTGGCCCAAGGGAGCCCTGACAATGACTTTCACGGCGGCGGTATCGAGCAGCGGATTGAACCACCCGTACACGGGCACTTCTTTCTCGGCCGTAACCGTGGCACAGGTGTCGCAGGCGCGTACCGAAAGGCGCAACACGCACATGCCGGAAACCGAATCGGGGATATGCCAGAGCGCAAGATCCCTCACCTGCGAGCCCGCACCGGCAGTAATGAGTTCAATCCCGTCGGTGCGCCACGTCGTATCGCCGTCCGGCTTCCATTCCACATCAAATGAGACGCCCAAATCAGAATGTTCCTGTATCGACGGGTTCGGCGTTTCGCCCTTAATCAAAACCGTGCCATAGTAGAACGAGTTCACTGTGTCACCTGGGTAGGTGATGCGCGGGTAACGAGCCCCCACACCGAAGTAGTCCATGCCATAACCCGGGTTGCCCGCGGCATCGTAGCAATGCACATGCAGGAACCACTGTCCCTCGGCCCTGCCGTGCGCCCAGTCGGTGACAGGAATAGCAAAGCCGTACAAGTCTGCCGTAGCCGAGGCGGAATCCTTGCGGACAAACGTCCAGGCAAACGTGGAATCCGGGGTTTCGAGCATCCTGTAGCAGGAGACAGCCGACACGTTGCGCAAATCGTCAGCTGCCTGAGAAATATCCGCCACGGCATCGGTAACGGACGAATCCGTCGGGAAAAACGCGCCCGCACGGAGGTTCACCGAAGGCGCCCTTCTGTCGAACACAACCTTGTCCGCAAGTTTTTCCTTAGTAACGTTCCCGGCCATGTCGCGGATTTCGGCCGTCAGCGAATACACGCCGTCACGGATGCGGCCCGTGGCGGGCTCAATAAAGTTGTAATGACCCGTATTGCCGTTCCATTCCAGTACATCGTCAAACGTGCGTTCGTGCTCGGTGACAGAATCCTTGAACAGCAGTTTTACACGTACCTGCGCATCAGAGCGATTGGTGAGCACGTCGCGAACATTGAACGAGAGCGAGAGCCTGTTACAGGAATTGTACACTGGATAACCGACAGAAGTGACCTTCGACGAATCAAGACAGCCTATGCGCGAAGAATCAGGAACGGAACGGACACTTGTCGAGCCAGCCACGATGGCGGGAGACGTACGATCCACCCAAATCGTATCTTTAAGCGTCACGCCGTTGATGCCCTGGATAAACTTGCCCGTAGACGCATCTATCACCTTCGACCAGGAGGTACGCCCGGAATCCAACCCGACATGCAGAAGCGAGCTCATTGTGGTGGAATCGGGATCACCATAGTCGTACGCCTGCACAACGACAGCGTAACGCCCCTCGGCCATGGGCACATGCGCCTGTTTCCAACGGATATCTTGGAATTCCGCATTCACGTGCGCCTTGTAAAACAGGGTATCTACAGCACCCGAAGAAAGGTTGACAACATAGGCGCGGATAGCGCGCAGGGCACCGTCGCGGAGCGTATCGCGCACATTCGCCCAGTTCGCATCCGCAAGGGTCCCGCCCACCACATGATTGGGGACTTGCAACTTGAGCCCCGGCCGCGTGGCGTCAAGCCGCGCACGGGAAGGGACAACAAAATGCGAAACACTTGTACCACTCTCGGTCGTCACCTTTATCGCAAAGTCCCATTCAAAAAGGTAATCACCGGACGATAACGTATCAATGTTGTTCCAAATGGAATCCGTATCGACATCCGCACGCCAGCCCGCCCCGGTCGAGGCCGAATAACTTTGGCTGACCTTGGCCGAGACGGAATCCTTCTTGCCGGTAGAAAGCTGCGTCACCCTGAGCCCTGCCGAATCTACAGTTATGTAGTCGTAGGCAACGTTATCAAGAGTTGCGTAGGCATTGCCGAAACGGGAAACTTCCGTATACTTGAGCGGCCAGCCGGGCTCTCCCTTCAATTCCGTCGCCTGGAACAGGTACGAGAAGCGGGCGCTGCAAGATTTGCCCAACTTGTTCACTACGGATACATAGAGAACATTTGTTCCGTCGCCAAGAATCGCCGCGGGCACCATCGTTTTGCCCAAATTTTCGGGCTTGCTATTGTAGAGCGCAAGGACGGAATCGATGTTCAGCACGAACCGACCGTCGGGAGAAACGGGGCTTGTGGCAAGTTCTGCCAGAGGATCCTTGTGGCTGTAAGCAATCTCGAAATAGACTTTCCATGCTCCGTCTCCCCTGTCGAATATTATTTGGCCACGGTTGTTGAAGTCAACACTGAAAGAGCGAATACTATCTGGATGCAGGTCGTCTATCTGGAACACGATTTCCGAAAGGTACGATGTCGATTGGAAACTCTTGAGTTCGCCGTAACGGACAATGCGGTTGCCGGCAGCGTCGTAGCTCACGTCCTTCACTTCCATCGGCGGGATGCTGGAAGCCGTACTGCCCGCGGGTTCAAAATTGCGAAGGTTTATCGTCGTCATGCCGTTCCCGCTGTCGTCGACAAGTTGCGGCACTATCAGGGTGTCGCCCCCCTGTAGCGTTCGTTCCGACGCAATGTACACATGCGGGAACGCCGAGAGCATCTGTTCCAAATTGGCAACAGAAACCAAGAAGGTTGTGTCGTGATAATCGCGGGCGGAGAAGTTCTCCTTCTCCGTCACAGAAGCCATCAATGCAAGGGAACGTGTATGCGCAAGAACACCGGACTTGCGGGCAAGTTTCGCCGTCTTCGAGGAAATAGCTCCAACGAGAGCCACGTTCGTAGCGAACTCAGCTGCACTGCACGCCTTGCCAACACCTGGGTTAACCTTGCCAGCAATTTCGCATCCTACGTTCAAAGCCAAGTCAACCACCTGGCGATCGGCTTCCAGCTCGCCGATATCGGTGAGGAGGTCGCGATATTCGTCGAGTTGCTTAAGCTTAGATTGATAGCTCGAAAATGCAGCTGCGTAGCTAGAGCGCTTATCCAAGATGTCGCCAAAATCGTAACCACGACGTTCCGCGCCCGCCTCGCGGAAGGCCTTCACACTCTCGCCTATAGCACTATAATACGGCACATCGAACGTGCCCTCGTCAAAGAAGTTCAGCGAGTAGTTCGCGAGGCTGTTCGCTGCAAAAGCAAGACCTTCATGGACCTTATCGCCCGTATTCGTAAGAGCATCGCGCACTTCCGGAGAGAAATACTTCATAAAGAGAAGGTAGAGTTCCGACTTGTACGAATCCGGGATAAACCTGTCCACCACGCGGAGCAGCTTGTACAGGCTGCCGGGAACATCGTCCTTGTTCAGTTTCATGTTGCGGATTTCGTTGACACCCTCCGCGACCTTGAGCGCCGTGCCAATTTGTCCCGAATATTCGCTGTACTTTTGGGTAAGCGCCGAGGCGTTGCTGCCCGAAAGAATATCCCGCGCCATCGAATCCAAACGAGCCCGCACAGAAGCGGATGCCGACGACAAATCTACCCCAAGCGTATTGCCGAGCGAATCCGCAAGCACTTGCGCTAATTTCTTTGTCGATACATGTGACTTTGCCTGTTCCACGAAATCTGGGAGGGTGCGGCGACCGTTGCCCACGCTGGGCAAGCCGTAAGAATAGACAACGTTGTACATGGGATGGTTAAACCCGGAGTTCATCGAGTACGAATTCAACAGCTGAACGCTACCCAAAAGCGAATCGGCACCCACGGTATTGCTTGACAAGGCATCTTTATACTTCTTGTCGCTTTCGGAGGCGTCCTGTGTCAAGTACCAAGTGGATGCATTGCCAGCAGCGTAACCCTCTAATAGACTGTCGCCACTAAGCACATCGCCAACATCGCCTGCGCTGTACGCCATGGCCATCACGGCATCCTTCAGCAAAGAAATCATCAAGTCCTGCAAGCCGTCAACACCGCCCACGATGTACGCTGCGAGCGCAAGCGGAACAAGTGCAACATACTTCGAGTTATCGGAGCCGCGGTCCAACCCGTCTGTTCCGTTAAGCACCGCCTGATCCGCCAAGCCTGTCCCCTCATGAGGGGTGTTGAAGAAAAGTACGTTGGCAATCTCACCCTTATACGCACTGCTTTGTATATACTCACGTACAGCAAGGCCCGCAGCACCATCGGCAATCACGACAAAGCGGGAAGGCACCGAGTCTGGACGGGCCGATTTCAACGCAGACAAACTTTTGTAATGATTTCGCTGTGAGACAACTATGGAATTTTTAGACCCGTTAAACCACTTAAGTTGTGCAGAATCCAGAATAGATGTGGAAGAAGAACGGAACAGGCGATTCCTAGCAAAGTCTGCCGGAGTACCTGACGACAAATCATAGGAATACTCGCAGACAAGCGAGGTATCGCCAGCAGCACCGATAACGTTGTTTTGAATGTAGCCCTTGATTCCCGTACCTTGCCAGTCGGTAACATTCTGCCCGCCACGAGATGTACCGAGAAGAATGTAAATTGTACCAGTCGCAGACTCAACCGGAGCAGCAGATAAATTACTCGTACAGAGAATTGCAATCGCAAAGCAAATAGCCTTGCACAGGAATCCCATTCCGTGTTTCATTTTCCCATCCTTTTAAACACCCATACACCAAGACAACCGCCCTTTCCAGAAAACAAAAAAGGCGTGGCATCGTCAGCACTTACTTAACTGAGGCTCTGGTAAACCTATCCAACATAAGCGCAAACGACCCACGCCCAGATGGGCGTGAGCGTTCGTCTCATTCTCGTTGGATTTTGAAAATTTACCAGATTTTCAGTCAAGAGAATAAGAGCCGAAAACTCTAATACCTGGCGCTCTTCACCATGCGGTTCCAAGCTATGTCAGCATATATTTAAGAAAAAGTAAGATTATTGTCAAGTATTACAGATAATTTAACTACCACATCATTAATTTTTTACAATAATTGACATTTTTCTTACGAGATGTTAGATTTATTGAGAGGTCCACATGAAGCGCTTAATAAAGAAAACACTCCTTTTCACAATACCGCTGATTTTAACAGCATGTATTATCGATTCCGATGAAGACGAGGTTGAACCATGGAAAGCAGAGAAAGTTTGTCCAGCCGAAGGAACAAATATTTACGGAATGCAAAATAGAGGAACGTTTACAGACGAAAGAGACGGACAGGTGTATCGTTATACAACCATCGGAGACCAAGTGTGGATGGCGGAAAATCTAAGGTATGCAGCTCCGTATAGCACATGCAGCGAAGACTCCAGCTTTATTAGACAATACTGTGAACTGATTGAACTTAACTGCGAAACCATGCAATGTTGCAAGGAAAGTCTGTGCCATACTTTTGGAAGGTATTATTCCATTATCGAGGGGGGCACATGGATGGGAAAAATTGATTACATATTAGCAGATACCATTTGTCCCAAAGGCTGGCATATACCAACTAAAGATGAATGGAAAAATCTTGAAAATGCGTTGAAAGTGTCGGATGATAATAATTCTGATGTTGCGAATAGAATGAAAAGCGCCGATTCAGTTCTTTTTTCCATATCAAAAACATATCCAAACGAACAAGACCGGACCACTGTAGGAACAGACAATTGCGCATTAAGCGTGTTACCATCCGGTTTCATGTTCCAAGATGGAGAAACTTTAAAATTTCGCGCATCCCTATGGACATCCTCTCAAAAAAACGCCAACTTTGCATATACATTTAGAGTAGCAAATGATATTGATTACGTTAGAAATTATTATAAAAATAGCATCCGTTGCGTGATGGATTCAAATGTTCTTGAATAATAGGAACTGCACATTTTCTTTCATTTTTTCGCTAGCGCTATCAGCGTGCTCTTTTGATGACGAAAGCGAAGATGTCGAGCCATGGAACGCAGAGAAAGCTTGTCCTATAGAGGGAAATAACATCTACGGAATGCCGAATAGAGGAACGTTTACAGACGAACGCGATGGAGAAGTGTACAGGTATACCACTATCGGAAATCAGGTATGGATGGCAGAAAACCTGAGATATGACGCACCGTATAGCATGTGCAGTAGTGATACTAGTTTTATAAGACAATACTGCGAACTGATTGAGCATAACTGTGAGACTATGCAATGTTGCAAGGAAAGTTTATGCCACAACTTTGGGAAATACTATTCCATAATAGAAAATGGTAATGAATTTGGCCTTATAGACAGTGTACTTGCAAATACAATTTGTCCTAAAGGCTGGCATATACCAACTAAAGAGGAATGGAAAATTCTTGAGGATGCAATGAGTGCTGGTGGTGAATCAAGCGGCAATATAGCAACTAGAATGAAAAGCGCAGATTCAAATTTTTTCGCCATATCCAAAATACATCTAAACGAAAGTGATCAAACGTATGCCGGAACGGATAATTGTGCATTAAACGTGTTACCATCCGGCTTTATGTTTCAAGGCGGAATAACAAAAAAGTTCCGCGCGTCTTTTTTAACTTCGACACAAAAAAATAATGATTTCGTTTATACTTTCATCGTACAAAACTACACTGATTACGTAAGCAATTACTACAGAAACAGCATCCGTTGCGTGATGGATCCTGTTAATCCTGAATTATAATGCGTGCAATACTTTTAATTCCGTTGGTTTTCTCTGCGTGTATTTTCGATTCCGATGACGACGTTGAACCATGGGAAGCGGAAAAAGTGTGTCCCGCAGAAGGAACAAACATTTACGGTATGCCCAACCGTGGATCATTTACAGATGAACGTGATGGACAGACATATAAATATACAACGATTGGCAATCAAGTTTGGATGGCTGAAAACTTGAGGTATGATGCACCTTATAGCACGTGCAGTAGTGATACTAGTTTTATAAGACAATACTGCGAACTGGTTGAGCATAACTGTGAGACCATGCAATGTTGCAAGGAAAGTCTATGCCACAACTTTGGACGATACTACTCCATTATTGAAAATGGCAACAGATTTGGCCTTATCGACTCAGTTTTGGCAGATACCATTTGTCCAAAAGGCTGGCATATACCAACTAAAGAGGAATGGAAAATTCTTGAGAATGCAATGAAAGCATCAGATGATAACAATTCTGATGTAGCGAATAGAATGAAAAGCGCGGATACAATTTTTTTTTCCATATCAAAACTGTATCCAAATGAACACGACCGCACTCTTGCAGGAACAGACAATTGCGCATTAAGCATACTTCCATCTGGTTTTATGTATGAAGGAGGAGAAACCTTAAAATTCCGTGCGTCTATTCTAAGTTCAACACAAAAAAACTCCGATTTTGTTTATGTTGTTGTAATGGGAAATACCGTAGAATACATAAGCAATGTTTACAGAAATTCAATTCGCTGTGTGATGGATTAATCAAAAAAAATTCTTCTTTCGCTAATCCCAGTTAATCGTGGGCGGCGGATCCTTCAGGTCCTTGTTCTGCTTGGCAGCCTCGAACTTCTTTTCGGCGATGGAAGCCCGCTGTTTGTCCTTCTCCTTGCCAGCGGCAAAGAGCGCGTCCAGCTCGGCAGCGCGGTTCTTTTGGCTCTTGAGGAATTCGTCGAAAGACTTGACTTCTTTCTTGTATTCCTTGTGAGAGAGCACCTCGCCCGTGTCGGCATCGACAACGAGTTCGCCCTTGCACATGGGGCATTCCACGGTCAGCGTCCTTACAGCCATAAAGCCTCCTAGTCCCTGCGCCCGCCAATAAGGCCAGCGCGGTACGCCCAGTAGAGCAGTTGCAGAATGGAAGATATCGCGGCGGCCACGTAAGTGAGGCCGGCAGCAAAGAGCACTCCGGAAACCGTATTGTATTCGCGGCCCTGTGCCACCACGTCCATGCGGGCAAGCGCCTTCTTGGCACGGGAAGAGGCATCGAATTCCACCGGCACGGTCACGAGCGTAAAGAGCGTCGCGGCCGCAAAGAGGATAACACCCACCAACGCGAGGGAATAGCCCAGCGCACGGCCGGCACTCATCAGCACGATACCGATAATCACGAGCCACGGACCAAGATTGCTACCGATGTTTGCAACCGGCACAATGGCGGAACGCAGCCACATCGGGAAGTAGCCCTGCGCATGCTGGATAGCATGGCCCACCTCGTGCGCAGCGACACCCGCAGCACTCGCGTTACGACCGTAGTACACTTCCTTCGAAAGGTTGAGAGTCTTGTTCAGCGGATTGTAATGGTCCGAGAGGAACCCATGATGCACAAGCACCTGCACGTCGGTGATGCCCGCGTCCATGAGGATGGCCTTCGCCACGTCGGCACCGGTGAGGCCGCTGGAAATGTTCACTTTCTGGCCCGCAGCAAAACGGGACTTGACAAGCATGGAGACACCGCCAGACAAGGCAAGCGTCACCAGGAGAATCATCATGTATAAAGGATCAAAGTACATATATCTACCTCAGGACATAATATACAAAAAAAGGGGGTAGGATCTAGGGGCTAGGGGCTAGAGAAAAACTACAGCCTCTAACCTCTAGCCTCTAATCCCTCAAATCACATATCACCGATGTCGAGCTTGACCTTGTCGCGGGCGCGCGTCAGCAAAAGCCCCAACGCAAGGTACACCACGGCCTGCACGGCAAGCAAGTACAGCCGAGGCGCCACGTCGTAGATATCGCCCCCCATCTGTTCGATAGAAAGCCAGGCAGGCACGGCAAATGTGCTCGGCAAAATGTACGAGACGGCAACCATCCAAGACGGAATCAGGTAACTGGGCCAGCTAAAATTCGCAAGGAACAAAATCGGGATGGAAAGGTACAAGAAAAGTTGCATGCTGGATTCGCGACGCAGGAACACCTGCGAAACCACCATTCCCAAATTGATGGTCGATGCAAGGAACACGACCGAGAAAACCACCATGGGCAACAATTCACCGCGTCTCGGGAAATCGAAAAGAAGATTGTAAACGATGCAATGGTAGAACAGGATAAACGAGCAATAATGAACAAAGTAAGCCAGCGAACGTCCAAAGTACCGGTAAGGTAGTGTTTCATTTTCCACCGGACTGTTGCGCATCTTCTTGCGGAACCGTCGATGTGCGCGGGAACCGCCCAATACGCAAATCCCGATAATCAGCGACTGCTGGAGAATGACCACCAAAACGCTGGGCACCACATAATTGGCATAGCCGCCCGTACTGTTGTACAGCGTCTGGATGCTGAGGGGGAACGGGTCGCGCATGGCGATGGCCTTTGCGGAGGGGACCTTCTTGGAAAGCGCAATCTGCTTTACCTTGTTCGTCGCACCCAGCGTCAACGCACAAGTCGAAAAAGCCGTACCTATGGCGCCATGGAACATCACATAAGCCCCGTGCGTGAAAATATTCACCGTCACCTGGCGATGGCTGCGGATGTCCTTTTCCATGTTCTCGGGAATGGCCATAAAGCCATAAATCTCGTCGCGGGACATGGCTTCCTCGGCCTGCATCATCTCGGAATAAACCGCCTTCACCTCGATTTGCTGCGATGCCGAAGCCATGCGAATAAGGTCTCGCGACATCGCCGTGTTGTCCATATCCACAATGGCAACAGGGACCTTCGTCACCGTCTGATGAATATACGGGGTCGGATAGTAGAAGGCGTACAGGACGCCTGCCACCACGAGCAGGAGCACCGCGGCAGGGTCCGTGTACATCAGTTTCCATTCGGCAAAAGCCACTTTCCAAAGGCGACGAATCATGCGGAAGCCTCCGGAGCCGTTCGCATTTTCTCCTCGAACTCGGCCTCCCTACGGGCGAACTGTTTCCAGCGCATCGACATAAGGAAGGCTCCCAGGAGGTTCCAGAACAGGGCCATCCCGATAAGCACCTTCAGCACCTCCCATGCAGGGCCCATGCTCAAGTCACCCAGGAGCATCATCGACTGGATCTTGAGCACATGAGTCAACGGGAGCACGAAGGCGAAGCAGCGTACGGCAAAAGGCATGGCCATCACGGGGAACGTCTGCCCTGCAAACGCGAAGGCCGGACTACCAATGACGCCTGCGGCACCCGTCGCAATTCTCATCACTCCCACCACGCCGACAAACACGATGCCGGCACCGGAACAGGCGAGAATCATGAACAGTTGAGCGGCAGCCGTCATCACAAATTCGTTAAGGGTCAGGGGTGCAAGCAACCTGTGGCTATAGGCATAGCAACCGATCATGCCGAGCCAAAGAATGATATTCATGGGCACAACACTTGCAAACCAAAGCGTAAAGCGAGAACCGCGGGCATAGCCGAGCATTTCCCTCACGCGGTGGTCACGAAGCGGGAACGAGGCCACATACACGCCGACAATCATCGCCGCGAGGTGGAACAGCGCAGTCACGAGTCCAAGCCCAAGAAAGCCCTGGTAGTTGCCCTCGACATTGCCGACGGAGTGAATTTCCGTCTTCACGGGATCATCCATCTGGGCAGTAAACATTTCACTCCCTGCAGCCGAAAGTACCGCACGGATTTCCTTGGTCGCGAACATGTTGGTCAAGTAATTCTGCCCGCTGGAATAGACGGGAATCACGGGACTTTCGAACCTGAGGGCTCGGCGTTCCAAATCGTTGGGCAAGACCAGGAAACCCTGGAGATCCCCGCGAATGACAGCATGCTCGCACTCGCCCATGTCATGACAAACCATCTTCACGTTCAGAACGGGACTGGAACGCAACTTGGATTCCAGGCGGTCGGCAAGGTAGCTGTCGTCTTGACGCACGATACCGATGGGCACATGCTGCACAATCTGCGACGAGAACAGGCCCAGCATGAATATCGAGACGCCCACGGGCAAAACGAGGAGAATCAGCCACAAGACGATATTGTGGCTGAAATAGATTTTCCGGACCGTTTTCAGGAATCCCTGCAACAGCACGGCAAGCCTCCGCTAACGAATAGATTCCGCAGAAAGGAGAACGCTCATGCCCGGGCGAAGGTTCTCGACCTTCTCCGTGGGGCGCAGGCGCACCTCGAAAGTCTTGAGGTCGAACCCACCGCTTTCCTTGCTGCTGCGCCACGTGGCGTAGTCACCCACAGAAGCGATATAGCTCACCGACATCTCGACATCCTTGTCAAGCGCAGGAACGTGCAACGTGAGGGTCCTTCCCTTGTAGACATTCTTGAGCAGGTCTTCGCGCAGGTGGAACACCGCCCATGCGTCATTCAAGTCCGTCACGGCCACCACAGGCATGCCCGAGCCGACCACTTCACCTTCTTCGGCAAGTTTGAGCGAGACCTCGCCCGTAATCGGGGAGCGAATCTTGGTTTCTTCAAGGTAGGCATCGACTTCAGCAGAGGCGCCACGGGCCTGCATCACAAGGGCATTCGCGGCAGCCTTGTCTTCGCTACGGGCGCCGGCCACGGCCTGGTCGTACTGGGCCTTTGCGGCATCGGCTGCGGACTGGCTCGCCTTCATCTGGGTTTCGGCCTCGTCGCGTTTCTGCAACGGGAGCACGCCCTCGTCAAAAAGCTTCTGGACACGGTCATACGTATTCTTTGCAAGCGTAGCGGCATCCTGGGCACGGTCGGCCATCGCCTTGAGCGCCGTGATGTCCTCGCTGCGGGCACCATTGCGGGCCTTGTTCGCCTGGGCCTTTGCGGCACCGAGCGCGCCCTCGGCCTGAATCTTCTTCGCCTCGATTTCGGGACTGCTGATGATGGCTACGAGAGAATCCTTGATCACCAGGTCGCCCTCGCGCACGAAAAGCGCTTCGATACGGCCGGGGACCTTCCCCGAAACAAGGACACGCCTAGCTTCCATCTGGCCCTGCAAGAACTGCTCGCGGGGTTCAGTGGCAAACTTCTTGAGCTGGGCAACCCCCAGCACGACCAGCGCAACAAGCGCCAGCACGATGACCAACTTGCCAATGAATTTCAAAGCATTAATCATTGTTTATTCTCCTTGTTCTCGGGAACCGCTCCCGCGCTTTCCTTGTCAGAAGATCCTTGCGCCGGTGCAGCAGGGGCTGCCGTGGCAGGCGCAGTTTGTACCGCCGATTCAGGGGTCGCAGCAGGCGCTGCGGCAGGTGTTTCCACTGCGGCCGGGGTCGTTCCCGCAGCAGCCGAAATTTCAGCCGCACCCTGAGGTACTGCGGCAGAATCAACAGGCGTCTCGGCAGGTGCCGCCGGAGCCGGGGCAGCCGTTGCCGCGGAATCCGCAGCAGGCGCAGCCGGTTGCACAGGAGCCACCGGCTTGGATGCCGTAAGCAGGTTTCCCGCATTCTCGACTTCGCCGCAAGACTCAAGCAAGCCAAGCCATGCGATAACGGCGTCATAGTGAGCCTTCAAATCAGCCACCTGCAATCGAGACAGCGCCAGTTCGGCATCTACCACGTCGAGGCCGGTCGAAAGACCCGCCTCGTAAGCCTTGTTCTGGCTACGCAGGGCCTCGTCAGCCAGTTCACGCGTCTTCTGCAAACTCACCAAGCGGCTCTTGGCATGTTCCATCTCGCGCCAGCGCTTTTCGACCAGCAAGTTTATGTTGTCCAGAGTCTGCTCTTCCATGCTAGCCAGCGAACGGTCCAGCGCCTTCGCGCTGCTCACCTTGGAATGAGTCTCGCCGCCCTTGAACAAATCCCACTGAGCCTTCGCACCCACAGCCCATTCAGGCTCCAGCATGGTCAGGTCTTTCGTATAAAGTTCCTTGTAACCGAACAGGGCGACTGTCGGGAAGTAATCAGCACGGGCGGCACTGACAGCAGCCTGACTGCGCTTGCGCTCGGTGCGCAATTGCCTAAGTCCTGGATGTTTCTCACGCGCCAACGCCTTGATTTCGTCAATGGAGCGGTACTCCTCAGGCGACTCGACCGGGGTCGTCGCGGTAATGCTCGTGTCCGTATGCAAAAGGCTAGCCAAAGCGAGGCGAGCCAGCGTCTGGTCGCGCTGGGCATCTTCCAACGCGTTCTGGGCCTCGGCAAGGGCAACTTCGGCGCGGAGGCGTTCCGCCTTGCTAATCTGCCCACCCTCTTCAAGCTTTTTGGAACGCTCCAGATGCTCTTCCAAATTACGTTTTGTCGTCTCGCGAAGCAGCGTCAATTCCTCGGCTAAGCGCAAGGAGAAGTACCTTGTGGCGACATCCATGAGGATGGCATTCTGGGCCATGTCGAACTCAGCCTTGCGAGCAGTCACGTTCTCCTTGGCAGCATCGTAGGCGGAATAAATCTTGAGCCCGGTAAAAATCGGCCACACGACGGACAATCGCGCATTGAAGAACACGTCGTCCTGGACCTTTTTCTTGAAATCCGGCAAGGCCGAATCCAGCGTGGATTCCGTCTTCATCTTGGCAAGATTCCCCACGGAATCGCCAACGCCCTTCGCCATGGGCAATGCCATTTCGTCCGGAGCTCCATTCGCCCGGGCTTGCTCATAGGCAGCCTCATAACCAGTCTTGTAATAATTCTGGTAGGCCTCGGCCCCATGCACCGAGATAATCCCCGAACGGACTTCGTTCAAGTCAATGTTGATGGGATCGTTGATCTTGGTGACTCCGGCAGACAGGGTAACCGTCGGCATAAAACGCGAACGGGCCTCGCTCTTGCCGCTCTCGGCCATTTCGACCTTGGCCTTTTCAGCCTTAATCTGCGAATTGCCCGATTTTGCCATGTTAAGGGCGTCCTGGAGCGAAAGGGGCGCCGCCACAGCCGCTACAGATACAAAAACAAAAAATGTAAAGTGCAATCTCATAGCACAAGATAAAATAGCAAATTCTATTTTTGGGCACTCCCGCCGTCCCGCCTTTTCTGACAAAAAGGGGGAATTTAGCTATAAGAGGGCATACTTGCGCATCTTGCTCCCTTTTATAAAAAAATCCCCCGGAAAGACCGGGGGAAAATCTCGCATGAAGCTTGTTTTTACTTGCCGAGGGTCGGTACGTCGGCCTTCCAGGCGCTGGCCTCGTAACCCATCGTCTTCGTGTCGACACGCTGCAGGCTGTATCCGAGACCGTCCGCTTCCTTCAAATCCGGCCACTTATCGGAATAGAGCGTAGCGTCGTGCCAGATGTAGAAGTAGACGTAGCCACTCTGGGCGGACTTGCTTTCGGCCTTGGCGTAGGGCTCCTTGACGGCGATCGTTTCGCTGCGGTTGGAGAGCTTACCGGAGTAAGTCATAATCTGCACCGATTCCGGGATAGAATAGGTCGAACGCACAAAATCCGGGCCCCAATTCGTAATGCCGAAGGTCGCAGCCACCGTCATATCCAATTCCTCAGGAATCAGGATAATCATGCCATGGGCAGGGAGAACCGCAGTGCTCCCGAATTCCATGTTAATACCCTCTATCTTCCAACCCTTCTGGACATTGGTGCTGTAAAGAGGAATATCGTTGTCGGAACCATTCACCAGTTCCATAAATTCAAACGGAATCTCGCCGGGATCCGAATCCTTCGGATGGTAATGGATTTCGTTGATATACACAGAACCCATCTTGAGGGCAGAATTTTTTGCGCCAGGCGTAGCGGAAGCGAGCGGGCCCTGTGCCGTAGAACCATCACTCAAGTCGATTACGCCGCTTGTACCCGTACCGGCAGGCACCCAGATACTAGATTCTTCGCCTTCCAGCGAACCACGCAGATAGAATTCACCACCCTGCTGGCTCACCACCAGTTCTTCGTCGAAGTTGTCAACTGCATTGAGCACCACATAGCCCTTTGCAGGAATCACTGTAGAAACGGCTCCCGACTTGATGGTCAGCGTCTGCTTGCGGCGCTTGACCTCGATAGTCCAGCCGGCGACATCCACTTCCCTGTCGCCCGTATTGTAAAGTTCAATCCATGCAGTATCGTCACCGGCGATGTTCGGCATGATTTCGTTGATGCGCACCGCGGCAGGGGTCACCCATTCATCGTTACCGACACCGGGATTGCCCTTGTCAAGCTTGCTAGCCGCCCAGGAGTTCGGCTGGGCCGCATTGCCACCCACATACACGAGAGTACGGCCCTTGCCGTCGGCAAGGCTCGGCCAAGGAGGTTCGTTACCGAAGGCACAGCTCACGTCGCCTTCGCCGTCAATCTTCACGTTCACGACATCGCCTTCGTTGGCCAACTTGACAGTCGTTCCGCCATCCCACGGGCCAAACAGACGACCGGCAAACGTAGGATAAGTTTCCTTGAATGTAGTGGGATCGTTCGTCACCACGATATATTCACCCTTCTTCAAGGGCTCTCCGGGGAACGTATAATCGACAGCACCGCTCAAGTGGAGCAGGTAATTCTGCATATTGTCGATATCCATGCCACCCGCGATATAGATTTCGATCCATTCGAGTTCCGAACCACCAGCCGCATTGTACATGATTTCGGAGCAACCCATCTGCGGAGGAGCCGTGTCGGGAATAGGTTCTTCGGAGGAGCTCGAAACAGGCGTGGGATCAGGTTCCGTGCCCCCGCTGCTTCCCTTTTCACTGCTATTGCCAGAATTAGCCGGAGTCGGATCGCCAGCAGAAGAAGGCTGGGGATCACCACTACTGGCAGTATCTCCGGACTGAGAGTCCGAGCTAATCTCAGGGGACACTGAGTTGCTGCTATCCTCGTTGGAGCACGCAGAAAGCGCTCCAAGCATAGCAATACAGGCACCGGTCAAAAGCCACTTTTTCATGTTCATAAGGGCCATCCTTTGTTCAAGTCAAACTCTATAATAAAACTCTTAAAAATTTCCAGCCAGTTTCGTCCAGTAAGGGCTCTTGAACCTACGCGGGTTCTCGTAAACCCGTTTCCATTCAGCGGCCGCATTACCGAATTTAGAAAATGCGGAGTGCTTGAGGTTCAAAAATCTTATCAGGTCGAACATCCAGTAAGGAACCTGTGAGCAAGGACACTTTAATTCGAGCACTGCGTCCATTCCTGGCTGGAAAAACCTCGGAAGACCGGTCGAATGCATGTAGTGCGGGTCCACCGTATAGTCGAACCCGTTCTCTTCGCGGAAGCGCATGCCCGTATCGATAGTGACGCGGGAATATTCCTCGCGGAGCCCGAACCAGGCGCGACGCTTGTACTGCGTGAGTAGGCGCGGGTGAGCCCCGTGGAGTTCCGTCTTGTAAAGGAAATCCTTGAGGTACATGCGGTCCTTGTCCGTCTTGCAGGGCCATTCCTCGGGTTTCATGTTCCAGACTTCGCCCGGGTTGATTCCCTTGATGGTCGCACGGCTCTTGTAGCAGATGCTACGAATCTTGCGCTTGACTTCAAAATGGAACGTGCCGTCCTGTGCCGGATGCTCGCCGTAAGTACGGATACGCATGTTGAAGCGGTCCAGGAGCTGTTTCTTTTTCCAACCGAGGAAAGTCCACTTGGGGCTATCCAAGTACAAGTTCGTAATCCAGTAGAAACCACCCGGAGTAATCTTGGAATAATAGTCCTCTTCGCAATACGGAGCAAGGAAAGCACCTATCCGGTCCGCCCATTCGACGGGGATATGGTACTTGAGCTCGAATCGCTCGAGAAGGCTAAATCCACGGGCTTCGGCCATATTACTTCAAAGCCTCACGGAGATGGTTCGCGCTACCCTCGCGGGCAAGGATACCCGCATAGTTGAGCAATTCCAGGTAGCGCACGAAAATATCGTATTCCAGCTTGACTGCCTTCATGTCGCTTTCGAGCGAACTTTCCTTGGCGCGCAGGAGCAAGAGCGGGTCGGAGCCGGCGTTAATCGCGAACTGTTCCATGAACCCGCTCGCGTTCACCTGCTGCACATATTCCTTCTGCACCTTCCACTGGCCAATCATGGCAAGCACTTCCTCGGTCAGGCGGGCCACCTTCTGGTTGATATCGCGCACGTCAGCAAGGTAATCGCTCTCGGCATCGAGCTTGGCCACCTGGAGCTTGAGATCGCCGTCCTTGCCGCTGTCGAAGAACGGCAGGCGGAAAGCGAGATTCACGAAGAACTTGTCGGCCGTCTTGCGGTCATCCTTATCCGGGACAAGAAAATCAGCCGTCGCAGTACAATTCAAAGCGGTCTGGCAACCAGTTTCCTTCTTGAAATCTTCCACGTAATCGCGATATTGACCCGTACCGAAGACGTCCGTCGCATCCATCGTCTTGTACTTTTCCATGCGGGATTCTATCTGCAGCGCATAACCAATACCGATATGCGAGATATAGTCACGACCCTTGCTCACGTCCTGCTTGGCCTGGGCAACTTCGGCGTCACGCTTGCCGCGGGCCATCGCCACCAGCGGGAAGTTTTCATTCACTTCCACGCCATTGGAAAGGTTCTGAGCAAGTTCGTCCATGGTCGGGAGGAACGAGGAATCCAAATCAACTCCATCGAAATCGGGCACCCAGATTTTCATCTTGAGTTCCGCGTCACGCAAAGCCGTGCTGTCCGAAAGCAAATCCGCCTTCAAGGTAGCACCCTTTTCCAGAGCGGCCATCAGGTCTTCGGGATTGAAGGAAGCCGAACCAGACTTGAGGTGCAACACCTCGATGCGGTCGGCATTCACCTGCAACAACTGCTTGTTGATTTCGTTAATCTTCTTGCGCATCACATAGCGCACACCGCGCTCGTAGCGGTCATACAGCAACAAGGAGCGTTCCACGCCAAAGCGGGCCTGTTCGTATGCCTTATTAGCCTCGTAACGTTCACGGTCGGCAGAGCCTTCGCCGAACGTCTTGGGGCTCATGCGGAGTTCAAAGTCGTGCTTGGCAAAGCTAAAACCGTCCAACTGATAACGCAATTCCATCTTGTCCCAAAGTTTCGTGTTCCTGGGAGAAGACGTTGCCTCGGAACGCTTCTGTGCGGCCTCGAATCGGGGGTCCGTCTGCGCCGACTGGACAAGACGGTCCCACGTCAGCGGGCCTGCATACAGAGCCGCAGACAACATGATAGGGAGAGCAACAAAGCGCTTCATTATTTCTTACCGTCTTTCTTGAGATGATTAATAACGCCCATTTCCGTAATAGTCACCATTTCGCCCAGGAGGAACGGATTCTCTTCGGGAATCTTGATGGTCACTTCACGACCGTACACCGGCAACTCCGGCATCTTCCACATGCGGGTCGGGAACGGGACGATACGGCTGGAAAGACCGACGACTTCGCCAACCACCGCCTTGCCCGTACCGGCAAGCGTGGTCACCTTCACGGTCTCGCCCACGTCCATGTTCTGGTAAATCTGTTCGTTGATGTAGCCGCGGATAATCGTCGGGCGCTTGTGCGTGAGGGTGAGAATCGGGGCAAAGCTCGAAACCTTTTCTCCGTCGCGGACGTTCACGTCACCGACCACCCAGTTTTCCTTGGCAATCTGGACGAGGTCTTCCTGCTGCTTCTGGAGTTCGACCAGTTCCTTCTTCAGGTTCTCGACTTCGCTCTGGCCACTCGTCTTCT